>OGZX01000117.1_pt1 | contig 87802 bp, 76 predicted proteins | sample 1576881 | NCBI WGS metagenome assembly OGZX01 (sample SAMEA3541542, study PRJEB24748) | human gut metagenome | biome: human gut; feature: human-associated habitat; material: faeces | place: China | collected 2012 | reverse complement strand
AGAGGGGAAGGAGTTACCAACGGTCGATATAAACAAACTGGTAAATCATCATTTATGGTTCAGGATACGGCAGGCTATTTGGCGATCCCGCGTCGGAGCGCGGGAACAGGATAGTTCAGTTTTTCTTATAAATACATTTTTATTGACATCCGATATCCTTTTCCAGCTAAATTCTTATATTTGTCGCTATTATGGTGAAGAACTTGATTGCTAATATCGGATTGTGCTTGCTTCTTTGTGTTTCCGGCAAGGCGCAGATAAGTCATGGCGGACAGCCATTGCCTCTCTCTGCGACAAAAAGCATGACAGACGAGATGTTCATACAAATGCCGGAATTTGATTTGGCAGAACAACTTCGCCTCGATTCCCTTGAAGCAACCGATTTGCGTAACGGCTACCGTTTTGCATACAAGTTTATGACGGATTATACACCCGAAAATTCCGGCATTCGCTTCACCCTTCCGGACGGGACAAAAGTCTGGAGACTCGGAATACGTTCCCGAGACGCTCTTTCCATCAATATAATGTTTAGCGAATACCACCTTCCCGAAGGTGCTCGCCTGTTTCTCTATAACAGCGACCAGACAGAGATATTAGGTTCTTTCAATCACCTGAACAACTCTGATTTAGGCTTATTGCCCGTTGCCCCGATCCAGGGAGACGAGCTGATCGTCGAATATCAGGAACCGGCCAACGTAGCCTTCCCCGGCAAACTCACCGTAGGAGAGGTGAACCACGGCTATCGCGACTTCCGGGTATCGGAACCCGTACCCGACCAACCCGCTTTCGGTTGTATGCCGGCGGTTGCCTGCTACCAGGATACGACGACACAATACAACGACATCGAGCGCAGCGTCCTCTTGCTGATTATCAACGGATCTATAGGATGCACCGGCACTCTCGTCAACAATACGGCAAAAGACGGGAAGCCTTACCTGCTCACTGCTTCCCATTGCCTGAACAACAGTTTCAATAATAAGAATCCCGATTATGAGGAAGTCGCCGGCAACATCGTCTGCTATTTCAATTACAACAGCCCGCAATGCGATCCGGTGGAGCCGGGACGTACCGACCAGACATTGGCTTCGGCACACTTCCGCGCCGTAAATGAAAGGACCGACATGGCACTGTTGGAACTGCTGGACATGCCTCCAGCCGACTATCAGGCTTACTATGCAGGCTGGAACGCTCAAGACGCGGGGCAAGCTCCTTACACATGCATCCACCATCCGGGCGGATCGCTGAAGCGGTTGAATATCGTAGAAGGGGATGTAGAACTGGCAACCTATAAAATCTCGATTAATGAATTTGACGAGAATGCCCATTGGAGAGTTAACCGTTGGGCAAAAGGATGTACAGCCGGCGGTTCATCAGGCTCACCCCTCTTCGACGGTGACAACCACGTCATCGGCGGATTGACCGGCGGAGCATCCGTTTGCGGAAAGCCGGTCGACGACTACTTCTTTTCCATACAAAAAAGCTGGTCTGAACCGGAAGACAGTTGCCGGCAACTCAAATGCTGGCTCGACCCCATCGGACTGGACTCCCCCGTCTGCGAAGGATTGGACCCGAAGGCTACGGGAACAGCCAACGAACAGATAAAGGCAGAAAACGGCGTAATCCTGTTTGCCGACAAATATCACCGGACGATCCGTATAGACTTTGCAGTGCCTGTAAGCCATGCTTCACTTGCCTTGGTGTCGTTCGACGGGAGGACCGTCAGGCAATACGCGCTCGACAGACAACAAACGACTTTAGAAATAGGTTCTATCCCCGCCGGAGCATACATTGCGAAAATTGTTTATAATAACAAACTTTATACTCAAAAGGTGCTGTTTTGATTAAAATTTGACAAGAAGTACAGGCTTAATCCCTCCCGGATTACAGCCATAACAGAGCAATCAAAAGAAATATTTGCATAAGAGTATTAAGCTAAATAACCGGAATTAGCCACATTTACCGTATGTTCCGGTTGCTAAAACCGCTAAACGATCCTCATAATTCATTAATAAGTATTAATTAGAAAGATTTTATTTCTTCTTTGCTCTTCATAACAAAAAAATGCTTTAGTTTTGCACTTTGATGGCTAAGGAATAATTGAAAGTGAATATATAAACATAGTAACATTTTAAACTTACATCAAATTATGAACAAAAAGTATTTATTGCCTTTCCTTGTATTGGCAGCAATTCTGACTTTTTCTTCTTGTTCAAACAAGTTGAAACCGTTAGCTGAAGAGTACATCAAAGCTGAACCGCAGCCGCTTGAGGCCATCGGAGGCAAAGTTCCTGTGACTATTAATGCCACATTCCCTGCAAAATGGTTTAATAAGAAAGCCACTGTAACCGTAACTCCGGTTCTGCGTTATGCCGGTGGTGAAGCATGGGGAACATCTTACACTTACCAGGGTGAAAAAGTAAAGGGTAACAACCAGGTTATCCCGCAGAAAGAAGGTGCTAACGTAACCATGAAATCTGCTTTCACTTACAAACCGGAAATGAAGAAATCAGAATTGTATCTGACTTTCGATGCAAAGATCAAGAACAAGACTGTTAAATTGCCGGATGTAAAGATCGGCGAAGGTGTAATCGCTACTTCTGAATTGGCTGACGCAGCTACTGCCAACGCAGCTATCGCAGCAGACAAATTCCAGCGTATCATCAAAGAAGCTCACGATGCTAACATCATGTTCCTTATCCAGCAGGCTGAACTCCGTTCTAAAGAACTGAGCAAAGGCGAAATCGCAGACTGGAAAGACCTTGTTAAGAATGCAGACGAAGCTCCTAACCAGAACGTAGCAATCGAAATCTCGGCTTACGCTTCTCCTGACGGTGGTGTTAAACTGAACACAGGCCTGGCAGAAAGACGTGAAGGCAACACTAACAAATATCTGGCTAAAGAATTGAAGAAAATGAAGGTAGACGCTCCGGTTGACGCTCGTTACACAGCTCAGGACTGGGAAGGCTTCCAGGAATTGGTTTCAAAATCTAACATCCAGGATAAAGACCTCGTACTGCGCGTTCTTTCTATGTACAAAGATCCGGAACAACGCGAACAGGAAATCAAGAATATCTCTTCTGTATTCAGCACATTGGCTGAAGAAATCCTGCCGCAGCTTCGTCGTTCTCGTTTGACTGCCAACATCGAAATCATCGGTAAGTCTGACGACGAAATCAGCGCATTGGCTAAGAGCAATCCTAAAGAACTGAACATCGAAGAAATCCTGTACGCTGCTACTCTGACTAACAACGACGCAGAAAAGATGGCTATCTATACAAAAGCATCTGAACTCTATCCTAACTGCTACCGCACTTGGAACAACATCGGTATGATGGCATTCCGCGCTGGCGACATGGCTAAGGCTGAACAGATGTTCAACAAATCAAACTCTGTAAAAGCTAATCCGGAAGCTAACATGAACTTAGGTTTGATCGCTTTGACTAAGGGTGACCAGGCTAAGGCTCAGCAGTTGTTCGGTAGCGCATCAGGCGTAGCTGAATTAAGCGAAGCTCTGGGCGTTCTGTATCTGGAACAGGGCGAATGGGCTAAAGCTGCCAACTCTTTCGGTTCAGTTAAGTCTAACAACGCTGCTCTGGCTCAGATCCTGACAAAGGATTACAGCAAAGCATCTCAGACTTTGAACGCTGTTGCAAGACCTGACGCTACAACTTCTTACCTGAAAGCTATCGTAGCTGCTCGTACAAACGACGCTAACGGTGTTATCAGCAATTTGAAAGCTGCTATCGCTGCTGACAAATCTATGGCAAAAGAAGCTGCTATCGACCTGGAATTTGCAAAATATGCAACTAACAGCGAATTCGCATCTTTGGTTAAGTAATAACAAACTTATTCCATATACCCAAAAGGCCGCCTCCATAAAAAGGGGTGGCCTTTTTTGTTATATCCAATAACAATACGTATCTTTCCATAGGATTTTAAACACCAGATGCCATGAAGAAACATATTTGTGCCTTACTGTTCTGCATGATCGCCACAGTTACCGGACTCTTTGCCCAGGAAAGCAAACCGGAATATCTGTTTAACGATTTCCAGCAAAGCCTGATCTATTACAAGGACGGCAGGGTTTTCAGTGTAAAAGTAAACTACAGCCTGGCAAGGAATGCTTTTATGTTTATTGACGAGAACGATAATAACAACATCAAGCTCTTTGCCGAACCGGATATGATCCGTATGCTGAAAATAGACAACCGTGTCTTTCAGCTGGCACCCAGAGGGCTGGCACAGGAATACCTGAACCAGGAGCCTTTCCTGGCAGTCACCTACAGAGGGAAATCCCGTCCGCAAGGCAAGCAGGTCGGATACGGAGGACGCTCGGAAACGGCTTCCGTCGACTCCTACTCCAGTTATCAGTCAGGAGGACAGTCTTACAAACTCGAGACGGAGAAAATCATCATTGCCGATGTAGAGAAACGGTACACAATAAAGAGAAACGGAAAAGAAAAGACATTCGAGACGGGCAAGCAATTCCTCAAATTATATCCGAAAGAACAGCAGGAAACAATACAGAAATACATCAAAACGCAAAAGACCGACTTCGACGACCCTCAACAGGTGCTCGAGCTGGTCAGATATGCCGAAGACCTGTAACCCCGTCATTTAGCCAAATATCTATATAAATCCGACAAAAAGCACATTTGCATATCTGCGACTTTTTCTACTTTTGAACATCTCAGGAAATAAGAAAAACACGCATATGCAAAAACAAATGAAATCACTGATTCTCGCCCTTGCGTGCATGGCCTTACCGGTTATGGCGCAAAAGACCGATCTGGTAAACCCGATCATCGGGACAAACGGAATGGGACATACATTTCCCGGCGCCTGTGCCCCTTTTGGGATCGTACAGGTGAGTCCGGACACGGATACCATTCCCCATAACATCGATGGCGTATATCAACCCCGTGCTTACGAATATTGTGCCGGCTACCAGCATAAGGATAGCACGATCGTGGGTTTCAGCCATACCCATTTCAGCGGTACCGGCCATTCCGACCTGGGGGATATCCTTCTGATGCCTTTCACCGGGAAATTACAAATCAATCCGGGCACGGCCGATAATCCGGACAGCGGCTACCGTTCCCGCTTCAGCCATGACACGGAAGTTTCCCGTCCCGGTTATTATGAGGTATTTCTGGCCGACGACCGGATCAAAGTCCAACTGACAGCGACCGAACGGGCTGGTATCCACAAATATACCTATCCTGCCGGGCAGAAGAAACAACTGATACTCGACCTCAACCATGGCATTTACAATTATGACGGCAAAGTCCTGTGGGCGAACCTGCGGGTCGAGAACGACACGTTGCTGACCGGTTACCGCATTACCAACGGATGGAGCCGGGTAAACTACACCTATTTCGCTATTTCATTCTCGCAACCGATCACACACTACGGCTATACGGACCGGGAGAAAGTCAATTATCCGGGAGGTTTCCGCCGTTTCAACACAGCAGAGAATTTCCCTGAGATCGGCGGCCGTAAAGTAGTCTCTTACTTCGAATTTAAGGAAGGTGCAGCTCCGCTCGAAATCAAAGTGGCCCTTTCGGCTGTCGGGACAGACGGAGCTGTGAAAAACCTGCAGGCGGAGGCCAGCGGTAAATCGTTCGATTCGATCCGCCGGGAGACAAACGGCAAATGGGAAAAGGCCCTTTCCGTAATCGACGCAGAGGGAAGCAACGACCAGCTGACAATGCTCTATACCTCGTTATATCACACCATGATCAACCCGTCCGTTTATATGGATGTAGACGGCAAGTACAGAGGAATCGACCATAATATCCACCAGGCAGACGGATTTACCAACTATACGGTATTCTCGGTCTGGGATACTTACCGGGCTTTGCATCCGCTGTTTAACATCATCAAACGGGATGTCAGTGCGGACATTGTCAAATCGATGCTTGCCCATTACAGCCAGAGCGTGCACCATTTGCTTCCGGTCTGGTCGCACATGGGAAATGAGAACTGGTGTATGATCGGATACCATTCCGTCTCCGTCCTCGCCGATGCCATTGCCAAAGGTTTGCCGGTCGACAGGCAAGAGGCGGTCAAAGCCATGATCAGCAGCTCGAACGTCCCCTACTACGACCATACGGACGAATACAAACAATTGGGGTATGTGCCTTTTGACAACTCCCCGATATCGGCATCCATCACACTGGAAAATGCCTACGAAGACTGGACGATCTACCATACAGCCCTTCGAATGGGAGATAAACAGACCGCTGAGACATACAAGAGACGTGCCCTCTCCTATCAAAACGTATTCAAGCCGAGCCTGGGTTTTGCCTGTCCCCGCTATAAAGACGGAAGCTGGAAGGAAGACATCGACCTGCTGAGTACACACGGACAAGGTTTTATCGAAGGAAATGCCTGGAATTATTCGTTCTACGTACCGCAGGCACCGTCCGACCTGATCCGCCTGATGGGTGGCAACCGCAGTTTTATCAACAAGCTGGACTCCCTGTTCACCATGCACCTCCCGGATGAATTTTTCGCCCAGACGGAAGATGTCACCCGCGAAGGCTTGCTCGGCACGTATGTACACGGAAACGAACCCAGCCACCACATTCCCTATTTATATACCTGGACTTCCGAACCCTGGAAAACGCAATACTGGATCCGTGAAATCATGAACCGCATGTACCGGAACAACATCGACGGCCTGTGCGGAAACGACGATTGCGGCCAGATGTCCGCCTGGTATATCTTCTCGGCAATGGGTTTCTACCCGGTATGTCCCGGAACGGACCAGTATGTAATCGGGACTCCCTATCTTCCTTATATGAAGGTAAACCTGGAGAACGGGAAAACGTTTGTAATCAGAGCAGACAAGGTCAGCGACAAGAACCGCTATATCAAATCCGTCACCCTGAACGGCCAGCCTTATAAAAAGGCTTACATCACCCAACAGGACATCATGGACGGCGGCGAACTGGTCTTCCGGATGACCTCGACTCCAAATAAGAAAAGGCTATTCACAGCAGAGGAAAAGCCATATTCATTAACATCAGCAGAATAAAAAACAATGCACCATGAAATCACTTATAATTAACTATTTCTCAATCCTTTTATGTGCACAGGCGTTTTTTGCCTGTGCACCCGATGTGAAAAAGGCTCCTGAACGCACGTTCCGGATCATCCATAACAATGACGGCTCCGACCTTTTAGGAAACCGTTGGTTCAAACAACGTCCGTTGACATTGGCCGACCTGGACTCATGTGTGGATATGGTCGCGAACTCGCAGGTCACGACTTACATGATGTGTTCCGGAAGCGACTTCTTCTATGTACGTTCCAAATACGGGCATGTAATGGGCGACGACCTGAACGGCACACTGGATTGCGGCTGTGACACCGCCCAATATAACTCTTTCCGCAAGTACTACCGCAATCACCTGAATCTGGAAAAAGAGGGAACCGATCTCGTCGCCCACACGCTCACGCGGGCAAAAGAGAAAGGGATGGAAGCCTTTATCACCTACCGGATGAATGACTTGCACTTCAATGACACGACTACTCATTGCCCGATCTGGTACACCGACTTCTGGATCGAGCACCCCGAATACTGGCTGAACGACACGACACAAGGCTATAACAGCGGAGGCGCCCTGGACTTTGCCATCAAGGAGGTACGCGACCGCAAGCTGGCGATTATCAGCGAACAACTCGAAAGATATGACATGATAGACGGTTACGACCTGGACTTCATGCGTTTCATCGTCTATTTCAAATCGGGTACAGGGCCGCAGAACGCACCGCTTATGACCCAGTTGGTAAAAGATATCCGCAAAAAGGTTGACGAAGTATCGGCCAAACGCGGGAAAAAGATCCTGTTGTCGGCACGTGTAGCCCCGACTGTCGAACAGAATATGATGAAGGGTCTGGATGTACGCGAATGGCTCCGCCTGGGTCTGCTGGACTTTATCAGTACGGGTGTCCATTGGCGGGGAGATCCGGCAATGCCCGTAGCCAAGTTCCGGGAAGAGTTGGGAGACGACCTCAACATTCCGTTCTACAGCTCCATCGACGACGGCGGCTATCGTCCGAGAGAATTCTGGTCGCACGGCATGCACCGGGGCATGTGTTCCCACATACTCTCGCAGGGGGCAGACGGTATCTATCTGTTTAATTACTATTTCGGCGAGTACTATTCCGATTATGACGGGAAGCTGCACCTGGAAGACGGCGGACAGGTTTGCCGCGTCAGGATACCGGAACTGCTGCAGGAATTAGGCTCCCTGGAAACATTGAAAGGCCGGAACAAAGTATATGCTTTATCGGACGGTGTTGTCCAGTATAATATAAAGCCAGACTCTCCCCTTCCGCTCAAAATAGATAAAGGAGAGCGGAAAGAGGCAAATATCTATATCGGCGATGCCGTAGAGGAAGGTTATCCGGAGGAAGCAATCTTGTTTATCCGTACCAACCGTCCGGCAACCTGCCAGCTGACGATCAACGGACAGGCAATCGAAAAGGAAATGCCGTCTTATACCCGCCTCTACGACAAAGAACGCGGCCTGGAGGGAGCCGAGAAGGAGTATGCTTTCATCTTGCCCGCAAACGTCCTTAAACAGGGTTACAACAACATCGGTTTCCAATCCGGAGACGAGAATTCATTCACGGTTAAACGGGTAGAAGTCGCATTGAAATACGGAGATGTAGAGACACACGGGTACTTCTAACAGATGAGTTTCCGTCACTTCCGCCATTTCCGCACTATACGCTCCTTGCACCATTCAAACTACTATATAACAATATATTAAAGCATATTTTCCCATTTACACCATGCGGTAATTGGGAGGTATGCTAAAATAAAAAATTTAAAGATAGGAAAGCTCATAAAATATTTCCTATCTTTGTTTTTGATATAACTAAATTCATTGGCTATGAGAAAAAGACGAAACATGAATTTTCATCTGCTTCCGATTAGAGAAGAGAGTATAAGCATCCCGAAAGAGGTTGCAAGGTATTTATTGGATATATCCAAGTTGATTATCGGAGGTGCTGTTATCACGGCGGCATTGGATATGATTCCCGATAAAATAACAGTGATATATATAGCTGGAGTAGCGGCTACTGTGATAGCCATTGGTGCTTTTATTACATTGATAACTTATAAAAAATAATGACAATGAGTGCAGCAATTTTATTATACAGCATTTTAGGCGGATTAGGCTTAGCCTATCTTATCTTTATTCTGACTCCAGCCGGAAAACGTTGGATAAGATCTTGGGATAAATAAACGTTAGTTTTTCAAATAAAAAGCGTACGTCTTTCGAGTAAAAGACGTACGTTTCTTTTCATATACTTTCCGCATCTCCTTACAACGCCATTTTCAACATAACCAACTATGGTTCAGCGATCTTTACGTACAAAATAGTGTATAGTGCGGAAGTGGCGGAAATGACGGAAACTATCCTTATTTCTTTATATTCGTCGACTTGTAAGCATGTATTTTTTCCTTCTTCCCGGCAGACGGTTCCGTTACCTTGATCTTTGTAAATGTGCCGTTGTTCACATCATCCAGTACGATAGCCGGACGATAGTCTTTCTTTAAGGCTGTCAACTTCACATTCCTGAACGTGACGCCATCCGCGTGGCGCACATAGAATCCCCAGGCCGGTAACTCTTTATGCTGGGAAAACTCAGGATAGGCCTTCGGCATTTCCGGCACCTTGTCCAACTCGTCCAGACCGACCTTCGCATACAAAGGATTACCACCGCCCGGATATACGATCTCCACATTCTCGATCGAGACATTGGTGATCTTGTTATCCTTCAGCCCGACAATCCCGGAAGGAGAGATATTACGGGGATTATCTTCCGTCGGTCCCTCATACTCATATCCGGCATCCGGCTTTGTGGCGGGCACCTCCGCATAGACATTCGAGATGTGTACGTTATCCATCCGGCTACGACGGCCCTCACGGCGCTCTCCGACAACCAGGTAAATAGGATTACCCGTATTGATAGACCGCAGGCTATCCACTATCACATTTTCAACCAGCCCGCCGTCGACCGCCTGGATCGTTATAGCCGAACGGAACGTATCGAACACCGTATTATTGATAATCTTTATATTCTTGAAGCCGCCCGTAGAAGCTGTCCCGAACTTAATACCGCTCGCACTGGAGCAGGCCGTATTGTTGCGTACCTCGATATTCTGGCAGATCGCATCGGCACTGTGTGATTTCAGACAGATCGCGTCGTCGGTAGCATCCACATAACAGTTCTGGATCAGGGCGCCGTTGCAATCGACGATATCCATACCGTCATTGTTCCAATAAGCGCGGCTGTGTACGGTGATACCGTCGATCAGCAAGTTCTCGCACTGGTCGTAGGTCTGCGTCCAGAAAGCCGGATTCATCAGCGTAATCCCTTTTACCTCCACGTTCTTGCACTCGCGGAAGTAAACTAATTTCGGACGGTTGGCTACACGCCCCAACTGTAATTTGTCATTAATGACGCCGGAATAGACCTGGCTGATGTAATTATTCGCAAGCTCACGCCCCCGTCCGTCGATAACGCCTTTGCCGGTAATCCCGATATTATCCTGTTTATTTGCCAGAATCAGGCCATACCAGGCATTCAGTTCCATATCATAATCGTACGGATTGGTGGAACCGACCAGCACAGCCCCTTCCCCCAGGTGAATAGTCACATTCGACTTCAGGTGGATACTCCCGGTCAGATAACGTCCGACACTAAACATCAGTCGTCCGCCTCCGTTCTCAGAGATAAAATCAATTGCCTTCTGTATGGAACGGGTGTTCATGGTAGTCCCATCCGATTTAATCCCGAACATGGTCATCTGATAATCCTTCGCCCAAAGCGGAGCCACAGCTCCGATCAGGAAACACATCATCACGATCTTCTTCAATATCTTCATATCTTCTTTATTTTTCAACTTTTTATTTTCAACTGTCAACTCTATAAGTGGTGACCGGTCCCACCAATCCCGCCGGCTGGACAACATCCTGCCTCCGGGTCCATGCCTGGGCGATCTTATTATCCTTCAAGGTCTTCATGTAGTTTCCCATTACAGTCACCACATGTATCTCGATCGTATTTTCACCCGGTTTCAATTGCGCGGCTATCGGATGAATACGGCGGCCGTACCATTTGACGCCACAGTTCTGCCCGTTTACGAATACTTCCGATACGCCATGCACCAATCCGAGGTTGAGCGTCATGCCGGCAGGCGAAGAGACATTGATTTTCTTCCTATAAACAGCCGTTCCGCAGAAGTTCACATAGTCCGTTTCCTTCAAGTCCTTCAGCTTGTCGAAATGGGCATTCTGTACCGTATTCTCACGGCTGTGGCGGAACTCGACATCCCAGTTGGACGACAGGTCTTTCAAGTCTGTACCTGAAACAGGTAACGGCTTATAATCGTTACCCCTCTTCTGCTTGTCGAACACGATCAGGAGAGAATCAGCCGGACCGAAATCAAAGAGGTAACTGTTGTTCGCATCCAACGGCAAACGATAACGCTCACCCGTTTCCAGATCCCAAACCCAACCCTGGCGGCCTTTCACGATCTCATTACTGAAAGTGATGCGCGTCTGGTGCGAATCATAGCGATGAGCGTAGCTGAAGAAAAATATTTCTTCCTTATTATCGCCCTGATAACGGTTTTGCATCAGGTAAGGATCAGGCTTTTCGATTGTCAGGTAAGGAGTCAGGCCATACTCTTTCTGCACGCCCTGATACCAGCCGATAAAGTCTTTCTCCGGTTTACGAAGCAAGACGAAACGACCGTCCATCTGCTTCATCTTTTCGACATATTCCCGTACTTCCCTGTCATGCTTGTCATGATCCCGCAGTCCGACAGACTTATGCGGATAGGCCTCTATACAGAAGATACGACCGCCACAAGCCACAAAATCGTACAGTTTACGGGCTGTTGCCGGCTCCATACTTTCCACTTCGATCAGGAAAAGCGTTTTATATTTACAAGGGCCGTAACACAGATATCCGTCTTTCATCTCGGCATCCCGGATAATGGATTCGGACAGGTAGTCACAGCCACTTCCGTTCTTGTTGATCGCTTCCCACACCAGTGTCTTATACTTCACATTGGTCGTAGCAGGGAACGGTTCGTTCTGCATGCCCAACGTACTCCACATATCGGCAATCGGATGCAAGACTGCGATATCCGCATACATGCTTCCATGTTGCAGGGCGGAAGCCAGACGGCCTTTATAAGCCGTATAATACTTGAAATAGGGCCACCAGTTATTATTCTCATTGTAATAGGCCCCGTAACGGATCCAGCCGGGGAACGGCGCCTCTTTCGGGGAGTAGTTGAAACCGTGGAAGATAGAATGTGTCACACCGGAGATAGCGGTCTGGTCACCACCGATCTTCAGCAATTCCAATGTCATATTGAAGACGGTATAGGTATTTGTCATCTCTTCGCAGCTTACCAGGCGTTTACCCCGCAGGTGGGCGGCAGAGGAGACATATTTATTGACCATCGTATAGGCACGGCCCCGACGGTAATCTTCTTCCGACATTTCCTCTCCCAGACGGTGGCGCAGCCAGGTCATGGTCCATGATTCGCATTCGGGGATATCATAATCTAAGCTGCTTTCAAGCGGGAAGAAACCGCGCCCGTAGGCTTGTGCACGCGATTTCACGTTCAGGCTTTTGCACCAGTCTAAATAGGTCTGCGTAAAACGTTCACGCAGCAGTTCGGCTTTCGTATATTCAAAGTCGTACCGCACGCGCTGGATCGTATCGTCGAGTTCGGGAGTAAATTCGACTTTCGGTTCATAGGTCAGCACATTTCCCATGCTTCCCATCTTGAAGAGGATGAAAGGCAGGTAGGGTTGCACGTCATATCCCCGGCGTTTCCGGAATTCCTCCGCCATGTCGTACGTCCAGTTCGAGCCTTCCAGCTCCATACTGTCGGTGAAAAGACTGCGTATATTGCCGGACAACGGGCCTAAACGGTTCTGTATCTTGTCCGACATATTGTTCAGGTATTTCTGCACGGCCGGCTTATTGAAGTGGTTCAGCACAGGGCCGGTCGCACCGGGAGCGCCGTTGATCACTTCGAGGAAGCCACGTATCTTGACAAGGGCAAACAGGACGTACTTGCCGTCGGGCACTTTAAACTTGAACGTACCGTCCACTTCGTTCTTCATCAGATCGATTGCCTGGTCGAGACTTCCGAAAGGTTCGGGCACCAGTTGCAGGGATACCAGTTCCATCTTCCTACCCAGGAAAGGAGAACTGATAGCCGGGTCGGCCGCACAGAACAGACCGTCGCGTGAGACCTCGTAGTCGATCGGCCCCGTCAGCTTCTCGGAATAGTTCACCACGACATCCGCCCGTTCGTCTCCCGTCAGAAACTCCGCTCCGAAAGGCCATCCCGAGCCGACGATCAGGTCGCAGGTCATGTCCAGCGACTTCGCCTCATCGAAGGTCACCCGCAGCATGTCGATCCATTCGTCGCTCAGCCAGTGAAGGGACTTCTTCCCCAGGTCGTCCGTATCATTCCCCGGAAACTTGACCGGGTTGATTTCCACTCCGCCGATACCGGCATCCTTCAACAGGTGCAGTTCACGCTTCAGTTCGTCAGCTTCGACCTTATCGCCGTTCCACCACCACCGGACAAACGGACGGTAGATGGATTGCGGATTACGGAACAACTTATATAACTCGCCGGAACGCAATGTCGCGCCCGTCGCTTCATCAGTCCCACTGACAGCACCCCAGAGCGGCATGCGACTGCCCACCGCATATCCGGCTGTCCACAAAACACTTTGCTTGATAAAAGATCTCCTTTGCATATTTTTTCCTCCCTTTTATTTATCGGTCGAGACAGCCTTGCCGTCCGGTGTAAAACAATCAGTAAATGTCAGGTTCCGGGATGTACCGGCCGTTTGCAACGGGTCTACCGTCATATTGAAATAGCAGTCCGTCATCTTCAGTCCGTCACAGCCGGAGATAAAGATTGCTTTGCTCTCCGATGTCTGTGCGTTTACGACAACCTTGTCGATCGTGACGTTCCGGCAATCCTTATAAATCCCAGCCGTATTACAAGCATCTTGAAGCGTGATCTGTTCGATCTTCACATCCTCGCAACCGTCCAGACAGATGAGGGCCGGGGCATAATCTGGAACATTCCCTTTGATATGTCCTTTCTGCAACTGTTCTTCTATGCTGGCTCTGACCGCTTTGTTGCGACCTTCGATAATGCCTTTCCCGCCGATCCCGATATTCTTCTGCTTATCGGCATAGATCAGAGCATTACAACCGTTAGCCCCTTTAAAATCATATACAGACGGAACAGCCACTAAGGCCGCTCCTTCTTCGATACGGATCGTCACATTCGATTTCAACTCGATCGAACCCGTCAGGTAACGGCCTACGTAAAAGACCAGCCGGCCGCCTCCCTGTTCACTGATATAATCGACAGCCCGCTGAATGGAACGGGTGTTAAGCGTCACCCCGTCCGACTGGATGCCGAACATAGAAACCTGGTAATCCTTGGCCGAAAGGCTCGCCGCGAAAAGCAGCAGACCGGTCACACTTGCAAATAATTTATTTACGTTCATCTTATTATCCTGTTCTTTTATTTTAATCCTGTTTGTTTCACTTCTGATTTATAAGGGAATACCTGTTGCTTTCCCTCACTTTCCGGTTCAACGAACCTGACATCCTTAAGCGTCACCCCCTGTGCATCGTCGGTTACAATCGCAGGACGGTAATCTTTCTTCAAAGCCCTAAATGTCACATTATCGAAAGTGATACCCTCCGCATGGCGGATGTAAAAGCCCCAGGCAGGCAGCTCCTTGAACTGAGAAAACTCAGGATAGGACGTAACCATTTCGGGAATACTATCCAGTTCGGCCGGGGTCAGTCCGCGATACGCGTAGTAGGGATTGCCGCCACCGGGAGAGACGATCTCTATATTCTGGAGCGTCACGTTCTGAATCTTATAGTCCGGCAGCCCGACAATACTGGCCGGGGAGATATTACGGGGAAGGTCTTCGATCGGGCCTTCATAGTTATATCCTGCATCCGGTTTATCCATCGGGATTTCGGCATAGACATTTTTTATCGTAATATTTTTCATGACCGGCCGCTTCCCGGCACTCCAACGGTCACCGATACGGAGGTAGATCACATTGCCGGTATGAATGGAACGAACGCCGTCCACTTCGATATTCTCGATCAGAGCACCATCGACTGCCGCAAATGTAATGGCCGAACGATAGGTATCGTATATTTTGATATCCTTCACCTTGAAATTGCGAAACCCACCCCGCGACACCGTTCCGAACTTCAAACCGCTGGCGCTCGAACGACCTACACAGTTCTCCACCACCACGTTTTGGCACATACTGTTCGCGTCATGCGATTTGAAGCAAAGTGCATCATCCGCCGCGTCGATAAAAGAGTTCTTCAACACGACACCATCACAGTCGACTATATCGATACCGTCGTTGTTCCAATAGGATTTACTGTCGACATGGATTCCGTCGACACAGAGGTTCTTGCACTGGTCGTACGTCTGGTTCCAGCTTGCCGGGTCCCTCAGCGTTATATCTTTGATTGTCACATTCTCACACTCGCGGAAGTAAATGTTCTGCGGGCGGTTTGTCTCATTCGGACGACCCAGTTTCAGAGGATCATCATAGACACCCCGTTGGATATAGTCCACCATATTATTGGCTGTATGAAAACCGCGGCCGTTAATCGTCCCCTTTCCCGTGATACCGATATTCTGCTGTTTGACTGCAAAGATCATAGACATCCAGCGAATATACGAATCTTTTTCATAATCCCAGGGATTAGTCGACCCCAGCAAAGTAGCTCCTTCTTCAAGATGCAGCGTCACGTTCGATTTCAGGTAGATCGTGCCGGTCAGGTAGTTGCCTGTGGTAAAAACCAAACGCCCTCCACCCTGTTCGTTCACAAAGTCGATTCCTTTCTGGATAGCGTTCGTATTCAACGTTCTGCCGTCGGCTTTTACACCGAAATCCGTCGCATAATAATCTTTGGCAGAGACGTGTATACCACACAACAAGCCAAAACATAAAAAGAATAATTTATAACTGTTCATCATAGTACTGTATTTACACAATTAAGATTAATCCATGTTTCCATGTGTCTTTCATGTTGGACAAAAATATTGATGTTCACACAAATTTTATCTATGCTTTTGATATTTATAATTAAAAATTTGATACATCTTTGTAGCGTGTTATCGTAAACAGAATGAGACATGAAACAATTATTTCTTTGTATATTGACCTTCTTTTTATATATCAGTTGTTCCGGAAATAGAACTGCATCGGTAACCGGGAATAGCTATCCGGATATCTTTCCGGATTACAAAGAAGTGAGCATTCCTGTCAACATAGCGCCTCTAAACTTTAAAGTCGAAAAGGCTTCTTATATAAAGGCTTCTTTCAGCTGTAACGAACAGTTATTATTCGAGATAGACGGAGATAATACAATCGATATTCCCTTGAAAAAATGGCAACATCTCTTATCCGAATATTCTGGCAAACAAATAGATATAGCGGTGTCCGTTTGGGACAAATCTCATCCGGACGGCATACGGTATAAGTCTTTCCCCATTTATATCCCCCCCGACTCCATCGATCCGTATATCGCATACCGGCTAATAGAACCCGGTTATGAATCCTGGCATGAAATGGATATCCGGCAGAGGTCCTTAAACAGTTTTAATGAAGAGATCATTATCTCCAGTAATATGAATGAAAAAGGATGTGTAAACTGCCATTCATTCTGTGATTATTCCCCGACTGATTTTATGTTCCATGCGCGTACATCACCGGGAGGCACAATTGTCGTAAAAGATAATCAGGCGACAAAAATACAACTGTCACAAATCGGGTCGTCTAAAGAAGGAACTTACCCACACTGGCACCCGTCGGGGAACTATATCATTTTTTCGACCAACACCACCCGGCAGTCATTCTACAGCCGGAATCCGGATCTGATCGAAGTGTACGATCTCGAATCGGACCTGGTCCTGTATGACATCGCCCATAACACGGTTATCAGCGATCCCCGCTTATCCGGACCTGCCTCATTCGAAACTTTCCCGGCCTGGGCTCCTGACGGGAAACGATTGTACTTTTGCAACGCTCCGGCCAAGCAGCTACCCAAAGAATTGAAAGAGTTAAGATACTCCATCTGCAGCGTCTCCTTCGATCCGGCAAGCGGAACATTCGGAGAGACAGTCGACACGGTTTATAAGGCAACCGGCAAGAGTGCCTCATTCCCCCGTATCTCTCCGGACAACAGGTATTTGCTTTACACCGAATCGGACTATGCCACCTTCCCTATCTGGCACAAAGAGGCAGACCTGAAGATGATCTCGCTGCAAGATTCGAGTGCGGTCGATACAGATATCCTGAACAGTCCGGATGTGGAAAGCTATCACTCCTGGTCTTCAAACGGACGATGGATCATCTTCAGCAGTCGCCGGCTGGACGGGCTCTATACCCGTTTCTTCATTGCCCATTTCGATACAAACGGTACTTTCGGCAAACCGTTCCTGCTCCCTCAGAAAGATCCCGAAGAAAACAGCCTCCGGCTGAAATCATTCAATATACCGGAGTTCATCAAGGGAAAAGTCACAATCACAAGATCCCGGTTGGATCATACCGTAACCGATTAAAGATATTCGTAAAAATGAAAAAAGAAAACATCATACTTCTGGTTCTGTCGGCTGTTTATGTATTTGTTATCGAATACCTGTTTTATCCCGAATATATCCGTTACCAGGAGGCGAGCGGGCTGTTCCTGGCAACCGACGACTACCTGCAAGGTTATCTGCTGGCTCCTGCCGGCTGGAATAATCTGCTGACCAACTTTCTGACTCAGTTCTATCGTCCGCTAACAGCAGGACTTTTCGTTGAGACAGGACTACTGACACTTACGGCTATCGTCACTCTTTTTTATCTGCATAAATGGAAGGCCATGCAACACGGGTGGCAGATCACGATCCCGGTCGTTATGTTCTGTATCTACCAATATGCCTGGAATGTATCGGCAGTGCTACAATACGGGACTTTCCTGCTGGCACTCGCTTTTTATCTTTCTATCGGAAACCGCCGGATTCGCCATATCGCTTTGTTGATAGCCATGCCTTTGTTGTATTTGTTATTGCCGGCATATTGCATGCTACTGTTGTATCTCTACGCTTTGGCGGCAGAATGGATTTTCTTCAGGCAGAAGGGATTTCCAGTACTGCCTGTCATAGCCCTGGCGCTTGCCGGCGTATGGCCCCTGCTATGGCAGAATTTCGTTTATTATACACCCGGAAACCAATTATATACATTTACCGGCCAGGCATACGAAATGCGATTCACTTACCTGTATTATGCTTTATTCCTGCTTCCGGTTTGTCCGGTACTGCTTTCTAAATGGAAAGGGAACCGCTATGTTACGTTATCCTTCCCGGTTCTGTTACTGGCATTCGGCTGTTACAGCATTTATTCTTCCCCGAACCGGGAAAGGGAAAGAAGGCTGGCCGTACAACGCTATACGGAAGAACAACAATGGGAAGAGGTCCTTCAAACAATCGAAACCAAAGGTACAGCTGATGCTTACTATCATCCTTACCTCATGCTTGCCCTCTGCGAAAAGGGGAGTCTGCCGGAACAGCTTTTCCATTATCCGGTCCAGTCGGCAGACCGTATCTACCTGCCCGCAGATGAGCCGGACGGGGCTAACTTCAACAGTCTTTTCGCTTACGCTATCGGATTGAAGCATGAAGCCCTTCATCAACTGACACAGGCCAACGCCATGTCTCCGCAAGGGCTTACCTTCTCCCGCCTCCGAAGAATGGCCGACTGGCAGATTGAATTCGGCGAGGCGGCTCTGGCTGAGAAATACCTGAAAATACTGAATACATCCACCTGCCACAACCAATGGGTGCAGGAACGCATGAACCGTCTTTCCTACCGGCCGGAGAAACAGGAAAAGGGATACAGGGAAGACTTCATCATAGATGCCTCATCGCCTATGATCCTGTTGACACAGGCTGTCAAGGCAGATACGACCAACCGCAAAGCGCTCGATTACCTGTTATGCGGCGTTCTTTTAGGTAAAGACCTGAAAGGTTTCTACAGCTTGTTCCAACAATATTTCCCGCAAGGTGAACCGATTCCGGTTCATTACCAGGAAGCCCTTTTAGTGGTGGATCTTATGTTTCCCCAGTCAGGTGCGACAAAGACCTATCCCGTAACGCCAGCCTGCAGACAGGCCTTCGAGGAGTTTGGCGTACTGATGTCCCAGCGTCCGAATACGGATCATGTGCTCAGACAGAAGTACGGCAATACATATTGGTACTACGGGTTCGTCCGTACTGCCTGATCCTTCTATAATAGAAAAGCCCGGTTGCATTGCTGCAACCGGGCTTTCATTATTTATACAGATAGTACTAATCAATAGCCTTCATTCTGCGGGAAATCTGCACCAGAATTAGCTTCGACAACCTGATACGGGATCGGATATACCCACTGATAGTCCTGGATATTCGGTCCTTTACCCTTCAACTCTTCGTTCGAAGCAGCCGGGAAACGATAACCATATTTGCGTACGCGCTGAACCAATACAGGGTTTTCCTTTGTAGACAAACGAGACAATGTAACGGCACGGTGTTCTTCACCATACAATTCACGGGCACGCTCATCCAGGATATAATCGATCGTTACATCGGAAGCAGTACACAACGGAGCTTTGGCGCGGGCACGAACAACATTAATTGCATCGGCGGCACTTGCCTTATCTCCCTTATTCAAATATGCTTCAGCCAACAGCAGGTAAGTTTCTGCCATACGGATCATATACCAGTCCGGATCATAGCGGCGATAATCACCGTCTACATGCTTATCCGTAGTAAACTTCCAGATACGCGGATAAAGCGTAGTCGTATCACTTGCCATGATTTCATACAAACTTGCATCCGGGTCACCGGCAGCTACTTTTGCCTGGTATAAAGCCTTCGCTTCATCTATCGCTTCTCTCCAGGGCTTACCACCCGATTGATACAAATTACGCTGGATCATCTCTTCCGAACCACGAACGTCGCTTCCACTGTTTTTCCAGAGATCACCTAAGAACCATTCGGTCGGATGACAAAGACCGCCGCCGCCATAACCGACAGAATCAGTCGCAACATTCGATTTGTTGATGTTTGCATCGTAATCGCTTTTGCTGTTCGTAAACGTCACGCTACCCCAGCCAAAGATTTGGATAACCTCGCCATTCGACAAAGTTCTCTTTTTGTCCACATTATAGAAATTGGAAAGGAATGAATTCTCGATGTAGCATTTAGCAGGAGCAGAAGCCCAACCGACAACGCCACCGCCACCGGTACCACCAATACGACCTTCATAATCATACTGGCATACCCAGATGGCTTCTTTATTGCCTTCCTGGTAGTTAAAATTACCCATACGGAACAAATCCCAATAAGAGCTATGCGGGTTACCGTAACGGTCTGTAGCTTCACCGGCACGGGTTCCAAAACGTTCGGTCATCAAATGATAATCACCGTCAGCTCCACTAATTACTCTATTCGCAGCTGCAATCGCTTTATCATAATCTCCGACACTGATAGCAACCTCTGCCAACATATGATCGGCAGCAGCTTTCACAATACGGCCTGTTTGTGTAGTAGTTAGAGGCAAGTTCTCCGAAGCCCATTCAAAGTCTTTCACACACTGTTCCCATACCTCTTTACGCGGAGAACGGACATAGTCTACTTTAGCTGAAAGAGCCGGTTCAAGCATAATGGGAGAATCTCCGTACATACCAGCCAGACAACGATGTCCGAAAGCACGGAAGAAAATAGCTTCCGCTCTTATCTGGTTCTTCTGTGTTTCACTATCCCACTTTATATCGCGAGTATCGATCGCCTGAATAATGATATTGGATTGATGAATAATACTGCACAGATTTTCATACCAGTGACGGGAATAACCGGGTTCATTAGGAGTAAACGTCTTCCAGTTACTTGTAATGAAACCTTGATCGGTATTACAGAATGTATCCAGTCCCAAACCGGTCATAAAATAGTTGTGGGCACCCCACTGGCCATACATCAGATACTGGATACGTCCGTGCAAGTATCCGATAGCCATATCCAACTCTGCAGGTGTATTATAGGAAGTAGCAGAAGTATACTCATAAGACTTCTCTTCCAGGAAATCATTGTCACAACTTACAAATCCGACCAGGGACAGAGAGCTGACAACCGTTCCTAATAATATATTTTTGATTTTCATATCCGTTCAATTTTAGAATGTTATATTAGCACCAATTGTAAATGTTCTAAACGAAGGTTTACTGCCGTAACGGTTACTACCAGGACCAGCAGCAATCGTACCGCCTGTTTCAGGATCCAAACCGGACCAGCCTGTGATCGTGAACAAGTCTGTTCCGCTGACATAAAGGCGTAAATTCTGAATATTAGCCTTCTTCACCCAGGGCTGATCGAATGTATATGAGAAACTCAAATCTTTCAGCTTCAAATACTGGCGCTGTGACCAGAAATAATAAGAATAAGAGTTCACATAGCTCAGACGCGGATGATCATTTGTCGGATTGTTTTCACTCCAGGGAGCCACTTTCAGCTGGGCACCTGACGTTGTAGCCGTATTATGGTAATTACCGTACGGGTCGCTACCGATAAAATGGCTGCTGTTACCTGCATCCCAACGGAAGTTGAAGTACAAGGAGAAGTTCTTCCAGCTTAATGTATTGCTCAGGTTGATCGTAAACAACGGGTCCATATCGCCAATGCAATGGCGGTCGTCCGTGCTGATCTTACCATCACCGTTATAGTCCAGGAACTTGATATCACCCGGTACGGCGTCCGGTTGGATCTTATTACCTTTTGCATCTACGTAATTATCGATTTCCTGCTGTGACTGGAAAATACCTAACATCTTCAAATCCCATGCCGCGTTGATCGATTCGCCGATTACCAGAGCACGATAGGCTTCATAGCCATAAGTAACGGCATTACCCGTATCGTTCGATTCTACACCATTTGCATCTTTACCGAATAGATGAACCAGCTTGTTCTTATTGCGATAGAATGTCAATCCGGATTCCCAACGAAGGTTTTCTTTACCGTCCCCTTCAATGTTCACGGAGTTCAATACGATTTCAACACCCCGGTTCATGACTTCACCTGCGTTATATTTACTGCTTGTAAAGCCAGTCATATAAGGCAACGAACGGCTCAGCAACATATCTTCCGTCTTGGATTTATAAACATCGATAGAACCTGAGAGGCGGCCATTGAGGAGACCGAAATCAAGACCGAAGTTTCCAGTCTTGGTCGTAGCCCATGTCAATTCTTCATTTGCCAATGAGTTCTGATAGATATAAAGAGCGGATTGATCATACCATGTATAGCCGGAAGCAACCGTTGCTAATGTAGCATAAGCATCGATGCTCTGGTTACCTGTCAAACCGTAAGAACCTCTTAATTTCAGGAAAGTCATTCCCGGAATTACATCTTTCATAAAATCTTCCTGGGAAAGTGTCCAGGCAGCCGATACACCCGGGAAATTAGCCCACTTATTACCTTTGGCAAATCCGGAGAAGCCGTCACGACGGAAGTTAGCCGTCAAATAATACCTGTTGGCATAATTATAATTTACACGAGCCATGTAACCGACGTTCTGCCATTCTTCCAGCGTTTTGTTAATCTGCTGTGTAGTTGCCAGATTCTGTCCGTACTGTCCTAATACCGTCGGCAGTTTGAAACCGCTGTAAGCAGTCTTCAACTGGTCTTTATGTGTAGCATCACGTGTATAACCGACCATGGCATCGAGGTGGTTCTTTCCGAAATCAGTCGTATATGTGAACACATTATCCATTGTCCAGGTATAACGCTGATTAATCTCAGATTTACCATTAGCCTGATTGACAAATTTATATGGATCAGACAAGTCATCCACACTACGAGTATCCAGAAAATACTGCGGATTGACAAACTCATCGATATTGCTGGTGTTTTTCACAGCATTCATGGTGAACTTATAGCTCAACCCCTTCAGGAACGGGAAGTCGATCTGCAAGAACCCCGTACCGTTTAGGTTATCATAATCGCGGTCACGATCTGTCCACAAATAAGAAGTCGTTTCCGAAGAGCTCCAATAAGGACTGGCAGTCGTTCCATTTGCATACCGGGTATACCAGTCAGTATATCCGTCTATCGTTACATATTTCTTACTATACGGAGACAACCAGGTCGCAGACTGGATATTGGCAATCTGTCCGGGATTGGAAGCATTATAATAGGATGCGCGCATACCGACTGTCAACCAATCCGTAACTTTAGCATCCAACTTAGCCATAAAGGTCAGTTTCTTATAATTGTCACCGACAATCAGACCATCCTGTTTCATATAGCCGGCAGACAAATAATAATTAACCTTGTCGGAAGCATTTCCAGAAATACTCAGATTATAATTCTGAATCTGTGCATTCTGAGAAACATCGTCGATCCAGTCGATCCAACCGCCTGCCTGGTATACCTCATATTCTTCAGCATTCAGCAACTGAGCTGCATCTGTGCCGACACTGGGGTCAAGCGTACCGTCTGCAATCATAGCTTCGCGGCGGCGGCTGAGGAACTCTTTCGGATCCGTCACCATCTTCGGCTTTCTTGACCAGCTCTGAATACCATAATAAGCATCCAGATTGATCGTCGGCTTGGAAGAACGTCCGCGTTTTGTCGTAATAATGATTACACCGTTTGCAGAACGAGAACCATAAATAGCCGCAGAACTTGCATCCTTCAATACATCGATAGACTCGATGTCCGTCATGGCAATCTCATTGATACTACCATTGAAGATAGAACCGTCGACAACCAGCAATGGCTTATTCAGACTCGATTCTTCAACACTCGTAATCACAGAATTCATACCACGAATCGTCATCGATGAAGTATTATCACCGCCAGCACTTGTTGTCGGAGCATAGCTAAACCCCGGAATCTTACTTGACAGAGCCACCAAAGCATTCACATTGGCCAACTGAGTCAGTGGAGAATCATCCAATTTAACACTGGAAATAGAACCTGCCAAATCTCTTTTACGAGATGTTCCATAACCTACAACAACAACCTCATCCAAAGCCATATTATCTTCCTGCAACTTCACAGTCAGATTCTTGGCATTCCCGACCTTTACTTCCTGCGGCTGAAAGCCGACATAAGAAAAGACCAATACGGCATTGCTGCCACCCGGAACATCAGGAATTGTAAACATTCCATCACCATCGGTCAACGTACCGACAGTCGTCCCTTTTACCATCACATTTACGCCTGGAAGTTCCAAACCTCCTGCATCAACCACCTTTCCTGAAATAGAAATCTGGGCAAATGCCTGCAATCCTACGCATAGGAAACATAGCAATAATAGAATTCGATTTCTCATAATCTCCAAACTTTATTAGGTTAAACGATATTTATTTTCACAAATATCCGCCTTTGTTGTATTTATAATCATGAAAAAATGATATTTTTCCCTCGGTTTTTGACAGATGTAATAAATTTAATATCTTTGTATACAGAGATAAAGGCTATTCACCCTCAAGAATACATTTTATCCGGAAATACCAAAAATAAATATCAAATGGATTTTGACCGTAGCAAACATAATGTCATTAAGTACTTGCCGACAAATAATGATGAAAACATCTGGAACATGTCTATCAGCGGCATTGGATTTCAATCTATTGACTCAAAAGACAGCTATCCTCTCAAAGGACATCCGATCGGATATACATTTAATCCCGAGCGGGGAAGAATCATTGATGAATATGCATTAGTATACATTATAAAAGGAGAAGGGACCTTTTCTTCCATAACCTGTCCGGAAAAGAAACTGTCCAAGGGTGACGCTTTTTTTATTTTCCCGGGACAATGGCATAGTTATCAACCTAAACCCAAGGTCGGATGGGACGAATATTACGTTACATTCCACGGAGAATATTTTGAAAATTTATTAAATAGGATTGTCAATAATACAAACCCTATATTTCATGTCGGCATGAACGATCAAATAGTCAAGCATTTCGGGGAAATGCTTGACTGTGCCAGGGCACAGCGGACCGGATTCCAGGCTGTGTTAGCCGGAATTGTCATGCATACGATAGGCCTGATCTATTCCATCAGCAAAAACCAGGACTCAGGTTCGCCTTCCATGCAGAAAATACAGGAAGCCTGCGTCTTGATGCGTGAGAATATCTACGACAAGTTTACTCCCGAAGATGTTGCGAAATCGATTAACATGAGCTATTCCAACTTCAGGAAATCGTTCAAACAGTATACGGGAATCGCTCCTCACCAATATATGTTACAACTGAAACTCAGTAAAATCAAAGATCTGCTAAGCAGTACGGATATGTCGATACAGGACATTGCCATGAAACTGAATTTCGAATCGGCCGACTACTTCTCCTACTTTTTCAGAAGCAAGACGGGCATAAACCCGCTTTCTTACCGGAAAGAGATCGAGAAACAGAGAGAGAAAGCCAAAAAGAATTCACAATAAGGGATTCCAATCAGAATCCCCGCCCGAACTTATGCCAAAGCTCTCCTTCCATCTCTTCCCAACAGCGCAAAGTGGAATAGATAAAGTCGGATGAGTAACGGGTGAGATAGGCCTTGGCTTCATCTTCCTTGCCTTCTTCAATCAGGGTTGAGACTTTGTTTTCGACTAAAGGCATCTCGTCTGCCGCTTTCTGTTCAAAAGAAAGGACGGCCGGCTCGATCAACTTACGGCCATGCCCCCAACTGACCTGGGCCAGCCGGTTTGTGCGGCGGTATGTCCACAAGGCTGCATCCGGCCGGTAACGTTTATGTCCGCAGACCTTAAAGCTCTCAGGGACATCCGTCATCCCGGCAAACAACGGAACACGTGGACTTTCGCCCGGATTGTCTTCCGACCACCAACAAACGCCTCCTACCTCATCCGGCAGCCAATCACGACATTGTATCACAAAGGAGTAGGCACACCAGACTACCGATATCGTACGTTGTTTCTCGATCTTCCGCTCTTCACCCCGTTGCGCGTTCAGGAATTCAAACATGTCGTTCGTCATCCAGTTTTGCGCCAGAGGGCTTTTATAGGTCGTATCGCGTTCCACTCCGTCTTTATCCTTGATCTTTTTCGTGATCATCATATCTTTCGTCATGTCCCACTCCGTCCCCTCGTATGTTTCACGCAGCAGACGGTTGATATCTGCCAGCGACACCTTCCGGTCCGGCTTGACAGACAAAGGAAGCTCCTCCATATCCATCGTCAGATCCAGAGAAGGAGCCAGTGTTTTCAGGACAAAGAAATCGCGGATCGTAAAGGGTTTCTTCCCTGTCTCATGGATCACTTTCCAGAATTTGAACGGTTCCTTTCCATCCCAATATCCCAACTTAAGAGCTTTTTCTTTCAGCCCTTTGCTATACATATAATTATCTTTATCCTTAAAATCCACATCCGAGATACGGGGCGTATTAGCAGACACCGTCACATGATCGTCCGGTATGCGTTGCGCCACCCATAAAGCTCCCGAATCATCCGGCCCGGCACCGGTAATCTCAAAGAACCAAAGTTCTTTTTTATCGGCAACCGTCAGGCATTCGCCTCCATCGCGATACCCGTATTGTTCAGCCAGGCGTCCCATCAGCAAGACCGCTTCACGGGCTGTGCTACAACGCTGTAATGCGATTCCCTGCAGATCTTCTATATGGAAAAGCCCTTTCGGATTACGCAGTTCTTTACGTCCTACGATTGTCGTTTCTCCCATCGCCAACTGCTTTTCATTCATACAAGGATAACCGGTGTTCAAATAAGCGAAGGTATGAGGGACCTGGGGAATAGAGCCTTTCAGGATCACTCCCAAACGGTCGTTTTTACTTTCGGTATGACGGAGATCCCAATAGATATCGACCTTCGCCGTATCCGGCCAGGTATGGGCGGGGACAACCTCCATCCAGGTTCTCGAAGTCCCGTCGCAAGTTTGGGATGTCATAACCGAACCATCGGCTGTAGCCAGCTTTCCGGCAGCAATACTTGTACAACTTTCATCCGGATTAGTCAATTCGACCACACGATCCTGAGCAGAAAGAGATGTAACGACACTACAGAGGCACACAATAGCCTTATACACTTTTTTCATCATCATTAATTAGTAAAGCTTATCATTTCGGGAGGCAAATATAAGACATTCTACACATCCCAATCCCGTATTTCTTCTTTATTTTTCCCCTTCTGCTTCCCGGCCTCATAAGTATGGTTTTGTGACATCATAAGTATGTTTTGACAAAACCATACCTATGACTTGTATTTCTTATTCTATTGCCGTAGGGTATTCCTGTCCTGAACGATCTTGATTATATAAAAGAAGTATTCACCTTAAAAAAGGAGGCTATTATGAGACGTTTATTTTTCTTCTTAGCGGTATTCCTGATTTGTATGCCGGAAGGGTCTTTTGCACAGGAGAAACAGAAAAGATTCTTTTTCAAAAACTTCCAGGATACGTATGTCTATTACAAGGACGGACGAAACTTTTGCGTTTCGGCAAATTATGATTTAGTGAGGGGAAGTTTTGTCTTTATCGATAAGGAAGACGGGAATCTACTGAAACTATTCGGAGAACAGGAACAGATCGGCAGTGTTAAGGTCGGCGACCGTATCTTTCTGGCCTCACGCTTCGGCCCGACCGAAATTTTACAAACAGATCCGGAATTCATGATATTCTATCAACCCCGTCTGCTGGACACGGGTAAAGCCGGAGGCTATGGCGTCAAATCCAATACATCGGCAACACGCACTTACTCGAACCTGCCTTCGTATGGTGGCTCCATACAATCTCTTGAGAAAGAGGAAGACTGGGTCGGAGAAATTATTAAAGTGTATCTGATCAAGAAGAACGGAAAAGAGAAAAAGTTCTCAAACGAGAAACAATTCCTGAAGATTTACGGGAAACACAAAAAAGAGCTTCAGACTTATATTGCAGAGAAAGGCGTTAATTTCAATACTATCACGCAGGTCTTTGATCTGTATAAATATGCGGAGTCTTTGCCATAAAAGAAAAGCAGGAAATGAAATTCATTTCCTGCTTTTCTTTTATTATTTATTTCAAGAACAACATCTTATCTTCCCTGACGCTTACGTTCCAATTCATCCAGGATGATCTTACGCATACGCATGCTGTTCGGCGTGATTTCCACATATTCGTCACCTTTGATATATTCCAGGGCATCTTCCAGGCTGAACACCGTAGGAGGAGCCAGGGAGACCTTATCGTCGGAACCGGAAGCACGCATATTAGTCAGTTTCTTGGACTTCGTTACGTTTACAACCAGGTCGTTATCTTTTGTATGCTCACCAACAACCTGGCCGGCATATACTTCTTCCTGAGGAGCGATAAAGAAACGTCCGCGAGACTGCAGGTTGTTCAATGCATAAGCATAAGCAGTACCTGTCTCCATCGCAATGATAGAGCCATTCGTACGGCGTTCGATCTCTCCCTTCCAAGGCTGGTATTCAAGGAAACGGTGCGCCATGATCGCTTCACCGGCAGAAGCTGTCAGAACAGCGTTATTCAAACCGATAATACCGCGTGAAGGAATCGTGAACTCCAGGTGCATACGGTCGTTCTTACTTTCCATCATCGTCATTTCACCTTTACGTTTGGTTACCATGTCGATGATACGGCTGGAACATTCTTCCGGCAGGTTGACAGTCAGCTGTTCAACCGGCTCGCACTTCACGCCGTCGATCTCCTTGATAATAACCTGCGGCTGACCGACCTGCAACTCGTAACCTTCACGACGCATGGTTTCGATCAGGACGGACAAGTGAAGCACGCCACGTCCGTAAACCAACCAGGAATCGGCAGAGTCTGTCGGTACGACACGCAGAGCGAGGTTCTTATCCAGTTCCTTCATTAAACGTTCATAAATATGGCGGGATGTCACAAACTTACCGTCTTTACCGAAGAACGGAGAGTTGTTGATGGTAAAGAGCATGGACATTGTCGGCTCGTCGATAGCAATCGTAGGCAACGCTTCCGGCTCGTTTGCATCGGCAATCGTTTCACCGATCTCAAAGCCTTCCACACCGATAACGGCACAGATATCACCGGATTGGACTGCATCCACCTTCGTACGTCCCAAACCTTCGAATACATCGACTTCCTTAATCTTGGATTTTACCATCGAACCGTCTCGCTTGCACAGCATGATGTCCTGGCCTTCGCGCAACTCGCCACGATGCACGCGACCTACGGCGATACGGCCTACATATTTGGAATAGTCCAGCGAAGTAATCAACATCTGTGAAGGACCTTCCAGAACCGTAGGCTCCGGTATGTATTTAATGATCGCATCCAGCACGGCTGTAATATCTTCCTTTGGCTCTCTCCAGTCTTCCGACATCCAACCCTGCTTTGCAGAACCGTAAATAGTCGGGAAATCGAGCTGTTCTTCCGTTGCGTCGAGGCTGAACATCAGGTCGAACACCATTTCCTGTACCTCTTCCGGGCGGCAGTTTGGTTTGTCTACCTTATTAATCACAACGATCGGTTTCAGTCCGAGCTGGATCGCCTTCTGAAGTACGAAGCGCGTCTGCGGCATCGGGCCTTCAAAAGCATCGACCAACAACAGACAGCCGTCGGCCATGTTCAATACGCGTTCCACTTCACCTCCAAAGTCGGCGTGGCCCGGAGTATCGATAATGTTGATTTTATAACCTTTATAATTAATAGAGACATTCTTGGCGAGGATCGTGATCCCTCGTTCGCGTTCCAGGTCGTTGTTGTCCAGGAACTGATCCGGCTCTGCCTGTCCTTCACGGAAAAGCTTACCAGCTAATAACATCTTATCCACGAGCGTTGTCTTACCGTGGTCTACGTGCGCGATAATCGCGATGTTTCTAATCTTTTGCATTGAAAACTAATTTATTGGCGGCAAAATTACAATAAATTTGCGAGAAGTATGTGACAATGACGCTTCAAAATAAAAAAAGACACGGAAAAAGATTGGTCAATCAAAAAGGAATACCTACCTTTGTCCCCGCTTAGATAACATAGTATTAATTTATTAAAGTACACAAGAATCATGTTTTTAGATTCAGCAAAGAAAAAAGAACTTTTCGAAAAGTATGGCAAATCTGCTACAAACACAGGTTCGGCAGAAAGCCAGATCGCACTGTTTACAGTACGTATCGCACATTTAACAGAACATCTGAAGGTTAATCACAAAGACCATAGCTCTGAAAGAGCTCTGAAGATGTTGGTAGGTAAACGTCGCCGTTTACTGGATTACCTGATCAAGACTGATATTGAAAGATATCGTACTATCATCAAAGAGCTTGGCATCAGAAAGTAAGAAACAATTTCTTCGCAAGAAGTTACAGAAAAGGATGGTCTCTACGGAGGGCATCCTTTTTTTCTTTCACGAAAGAGCTTTGATTAATGAAAAATTAATGTAATTTTGCGCCGTTCAGTTACAATTTAAAAGAATCAACAAACAATAAACGAATAATACTCATGGGAAACAACAAAATCATCGGAGCTAAAATCAAAAGCATCCGTGAATCCAAACAACTTTCTATCGAGGAAGTATCCGAACGCTCAGGCTTAGGCATTGAACAAATAGAACGCATCGAGGGCAACATAGACTTTCCTTCTCTGGCCCCGCTAATCAAGATAGCCCGCGTATTGGGGGTCCGCTTGGGTACATTTCTGGACGACCAGGCTGAACTCGGTCCCGTTATTTGCCGCAAGAAAGACAGCAACGATACGAACAGCATCGGCTTCAGCAATAACGACAGCAAAGCACGCAAGCACATGGAATATCATTCCCTGTCCCAGGATAAATCCGGCCGCCACATGGAACCGTTCCTGATCGATGTAGCCCCGACAGAAGAGGGTGTCGATTTCATTCTGTCAACTCACGAAGGGGAAGAGTTTATCTACGTGTTGGAAGGTATCCTGGAGATTAACTATGGCAAAAGCACCTATATCCTGGAAGAAGGCGACAGCATCTACTACGACTCTATCGTTGCTCACCATGTACATGCGGCGGCCGAAAATACGGCAAAAATACTCGGAGTCGTTTATACCCCTTATTAATCCGCAGCTCCTATGGAAATACAATTACAAGATAAGACACTCGGCCAGTGGATGGAACATTGGGCCGAGACAACGCCGGACAGGGAATACCTGGTGTATTCCGACCGCGACCTGCGCTTCACCTGGAAGGAGTTTAACGAACGTGTAGACCGGATGGCAAAAGGTATGCTTTCGATCGGTATCAAACATGGTACACACGTCGGCATCTGGGCAACAAACGTTCCGGACTGGCTTACCTTCCTGTATGCAGCCGCCAAGATCGGTGCAGTAGCCGTCACCGTCAACACGAACTACAAGCAGAGCGAACTGGAGTTTTTAGTCGAAAATGCCGATATCCATACATTATGTATCACGGACGGAGTATTCGACGGAAGTTATATCGACATGGTCTATACCATGCTCCCCGAACTGAAAGAATCGCAGCGCGGTTACCTGAAAAGCAAACGCTTCCCGGTCCTGAAGAACGTCGTTTACATCGGACAGGAGAAATACAGAGGAATGTATAACACACCCGAATTGCTGCTCTTAGGCGAAAATGTAAGTGACGAGACTTTGATTGAAGCCAAAAAGCTGGTGACACCACACGATGTTGTCAATATGCAGTATACATCCGGCACAACCGGTTTCCCGAAAGGGGTCATGCTGACTCACTATAACATTGCCAATAACGGCTTGTTGACAGGCGAACACATGAAATTCACGGGAGAAGACAAACTCTGCTGCTGTGTACCGTTGTTCCATTGTTTCGGTGTCGTACTGGCGTCCATGAACGTCCTGACACACGGCTGTACGCAGGTTATGGTCGAGAAGTTCGACCCGCTGGTGGTGCTGGCTTCCATCCATAAGGAACGGTGTACGGCGCTATACGGCGTACCGACCATGTTCATTGCTGAACTGAACCACCCGATGTTCAGTATGTTCGACCTGACGTCTCTACGCACGGGCATCATGGCTGGTTCCCTTTGTCCTGTCGAACTGATGAAGCAGGTGGAAGAAAAGATGTACATGCGTGTAACCAGCGTATACGGATTGACCGAGACATCACCCGGCATGACGCATTCCCGCATCGAAGATCCGGCAGAAGTGCGCTATAATACGGTCGGACGCGATTACGAATTTACGGAAGTGCGTGTGATCGACCCCGAAACCGGCGAGGAATGTCCGGTCGGCGTACAGGGAGAAATGTGCAACAGAGGATATAATACGATGAAGGGTTACTACAACAACCCGCAGGCAACCGCCGAAGTGATTGATAAGAATGGCTTCCTTCACAGCGGTGACCTGGGCGTGAAAGATGAAAACGGCAACTACCGGATCACCGGGCGCATCAAAGATATGATCATTCGGGGCGGCGAAAATATCTATCCGCGTGAGCTGGAAGAGTTCCTTTATCACCTGGAAGGCGTAAAAGACGTACAGGTTGCAGCCGTTCCATCGAAGAAATACGGGGAAGAAGTCGGTGCTTTCATTATTCTGCACGATGGGATCACGATGACGGAAGATATCGTCAAGGATTTCTGCCGTGGAAAAATCGCCCGCCACAAGATTCCAAAATATATCTTCTTCGTCGACACTTTCCCCATGACCGGTAGCGGAAAGATTCAGAAATTCAAACTAAAAGACCTGGGGCTGCAATTATTGGCCGAACAAGGAATTACTCCGGTATAAAGCAATATTAAGAAACGCAGGTCACGCAGAAGGTACAGCCTAACACTGATTTTATTAACCTTCTGCGTAATCTGCCCCCCTTTTCTTCGGAAATATTACCTAAATATTCTTACCTTTGTGGCATTAACATTTTAGTATCAATTTATGTCACAATTATTTCCAACTAATCTGCCTTATAAAGTAGCAGATATGAGTTTGGCTGAATTCGGTCGCAAAGAAATCGAAATCGCCGAACACGAAATGCCGGGACTTATGGCGCTCCGCAAAAAGTACGCCGATCAGAAACCCCTGAAAGGGGCTCGTATCACCGGCTCACTGCACATGACGATTCAGACCGCAGTGTTAATCGAAACATTAGTTGCGTTGGGAGCGGATGTTCGCTGGGCAAGCTGTAACATCTTCTCTACACAGGACCACGCTGCCGCCGCAATCGCTGCCGATGGTGTTCCCGTTTTCGCCTGGAAAGGTGAAACACTGGAAGAATACTGGTGGTGTACCGACATGGCGCTCCGTTTCCCCGACGGTAAAGGTCCGCAGATGATTGTGGATGACGGCGGCGACGCTTCCCTGCTGGTTCACATGGGTTACCGTGCTGAGAACGATGCCGAAACGATCAACCGCAAAGGTGGCAACCACGAAGAACAGGTTATCCTCGATACTTTGAACCGTATCCTGGCAGAAGACAATACCCGCTGGCACCGTACAGTAGCCGAAATGAAAGGCGTTTCCGAAGAAACGACTACCGGCGTACACCGTTTGTACCAGATGATGGAAAGAGGCGAACTGCTGGTTCCGGCCATCAATGTCAACGACTCCGTTACGAAATCGAAATTCGACAACCTGTACGGTTGCCGCGAATCACTGGCTGACGGTATCAAGCGTGCTACGGACGTGATGATCGCCGGTAAAGTGGTAGTAGTTGCCGGATATGGCGACGTTGGTAAAGGATGTGCGCACTCCATGCGTTCATACGGCGCCCGTGTCCTGGTCACAGAAATCGACCCGATCTGTGCTTTGCAGGCAGCTATGGAAGGCTTCGAAGTAACAACAATGGAAGAGGCCGTTAAGGAAGGTAACATTTTCGTTACTACTACCGGTAACTGCGATATCCTCACCATCGAGCACATGGCCCAGATGAAAGACCAGGCTATCGTATGCAACATCGGCCACTTCGACAACGAGATCCAGGTAGACAAGCTGGTCAGCTATCCGAATATCAAGCATACCAACATCAAACCGCAGGTAGACAAATATACTTTCCCGACAGGCAACTCGATCTTCCTGCTGGCAGAAGGCCGTCTGGTCAACTTAGGCTGTGCGACAGGCCACCCCTCTTTCGTCATGAGCAACTCATTCACGAACCAGGTTCTGGCCCAGATGGATTTGTGGACGATGCCTTACGAAATAGGTGTTTACCGCCTGCCCAAACGTCTGGACGAAGAAGTAGCCCGCCTCCACCTGGAACGCATCGGCGTCAAACTGTCCACCCTGACACAAAAGCAAGCAGATTACATCGGCGTACCGGTTGAAGGACCGTACAAGGCCGAGCATTACAGATATTAATCTCTAAACAATGGGAAACAGTACATCAGCAAAGTCTAACTGGTTATACATAGCAGGATTAGTCCTTGTATTCATTACCTCATTCTCATACATTTTCGACAGTAAAATGGATTTGAACGGAGATAATTGTACATATTATATGTTAGCAACCTCTATCGTACAGGGGCACGGGTATGCAGATATAACAACAGCAGCCTACAACCCCTCTAACGTATTTCCTCCCGGTTATCCTTTGCTGATGACTGTTGTCCGTATCTTCACAGAAGGTTTTATACCTCAAAAAATATTGAACGGGCTATTCCTGCTCGGTAGTGCGATCTTGCTTTTTTTCTTCATTAAAAAGAACAAGATGTCCGACCAAATTGCGTTCGTCGCCTCTGCAGCAATCCTGCTCAACTACCAGGTACTGCATTTCGCCACCATGATGATGAGTGAAATGTCATTCCTGTTCACATCCGTTCTTGCCTGCTGGTTCATCTATAAGATGGATGAAAAAAAAGCATTCTGGAAAGATCCGTTCTTCTATTTGGCTATCGTCACAGCCGCCTACAATTATCATATCCGTACACAAGGAATTGCCCTTATTGCCGCGATTCTCGGCTATTTCCTGTTCACACGCCAATGGAAACAAATGCTCGGCTTTGCCGGAGGCTTTGCGGTCTGCTTGCTGCCCTGGATGCTCCGGAATAAGATGGCAGGATTGGGACAAAGCCGGTATATGGACGTAATTTCCATGTCCAATCCTTGGAGGCCGGAAGAGGGTACATTAGGTTTTGGTGAAATCATCAGTCGCTTTTTCGACACGTTCCGTATGCTGCTTACACAAGCTGTACCGGACTCCATACTTCCCTATATACCCAGCGACTATGGAGCAACTCCCTGGTATGGCTGGTTGATCGCACTCGTGATATGGGCATTTATCGGTGTTGGTATCTGGCAGTTCGGCAAATACAAATATTTGTTCTTGTTCTATATATTAGCGACTTTTGGCGTCATATCTATTTTTAGCAGCCCAAGTGGCAACAGGTATATAACCCCATTAATCCCATTTCTTGAGGTTACGCTTCTGATCGGTATCTATTCCGCTCTATCCACCGCCGTACAAAAACTCAAAATTGCCAAACAGTTTTCTCCCTGGATCCTTGTTTTGCTGTTCTTATTCTGCTCTTTTCCACGATTACAATCACTAAGAGCAATCAATAAAATGCCATATCCGGCAAACTATCAGAACTTCTTTAAAATTGCAGAAGAAGTACGTAAGCAAGTACCACCGACAACAGTCGTCTGCTCCCGCAAACCGGAGTTATTCTATATGTTCAGTAAAACAGCCGTTACGATGTATGCCTGGACAGACAACACGACTGAGTTAATAAAAGGGCTTGTCGATTCTAACAGTGAATATGTGATTTTAGAGCAACTCGGTTTCAGTTCAACGGCTCGATATTTATATCCGGCTATTCAGAAAAACCCGGATTTATTCCCTATTGTCATGCACCTAAAAAACCCAGATACCTATTTATTTAAATTTGATAGAGAAAAAGCAATAAAAAAGCTCAATCTGAGAAAACATGATTAAAGAATTATTACATAGATTATTTGTTTATAAAACCAACAATTTACTTATTCAGTTAATACGTTACACAATTGTAGGAGGACTGGCTTTCATTGTAGACTTTGGCCTGCTATTTCTTTTAACAGAATATTTTGGATTGTACTATATTTTATCTGCTACCTGCTCTTTTCTTGCAGGTTTATTGGTAAATTACTATATCAGCACGGCATGGGTATTTGAATCAACCATTAAAAGTAAGCAGTTAGAATTCACCCTCTTTTCTCTAATCGGTATGGTAGGACTTGGATTAAACGACCTGCTGATATGGACTTTCACTGAAAAATTTCATATCTATTACATGTTATCCAAATTAATAACCGCCATTTTGGTATATTTATGGAACTTTTTAGGAAGGAAATATTTAGTATTTAGTAAACAAAGCTAATATCATGGAAGAAATAAAAAAACAAGCCATTATCATAGGAGCTGGCCCTGCGGGATTGACGGCTGCTTACGAACTACTTGAGAAGAGTAATATTCATCCTGTTGTATGTGAAGAGACTGATGAAATCGGAGGGATCTCCAAAACCGTTCAATACAAAGGGAATCGTATTGATATCGGTGGTCACCGGTTCTTTTCAAAAAGCGACACGGTTATGCAGTGGTGGCAAAAAATGATGCCGATCCAGGGAAAGGGTGCCAAAGACGACCTATTGCTTCATCCTAACAAGCCGATACCCGCTCAAGGACCTGATCCGGAAAAGGAAAATCGTGTCATGCTGATACGCCAACGTGTATCCCGCATTTTCTACCTTAGAAAATTCTTCGAATATCCAATTTCCCTCAAGCTGGAGACATTCCGGAATATGGGCTTATGGCGCACGATGAAAGCAGGAACAGGCTATGTTTGGTCGACTGTTTTCAAACGCAAGGAAGACTCACTTGAAAACTTCTATATAAACCGCTTCGGGCAACCTCTGTATAAGATGTTTTTCGAAGACTACACGGAAAAGGTTTGGGGTATCCATCCTTCCAAATTAGGAGCCGACTGGGGAGCCCAGCGTGTAAAAGGGTTATCGCTTCTGAAAGTAGTAACCCATGTCATTAAAAAGGCCTTTTCATCCAAACAGTCTATCGAGCAAAAAGAAGCAGAGACTTCTCTGATCGAACAATTTATCTACCCCAAATTAGGGCCGGGACAGTTATGGGAAACCGTAGCTTCAGAGGTACAAAACAAGGGTGGAGAAGTTCTTAAAGAGGCAAAAGTCACGCACATCCATATTGAAAACAATCTCGTTACAGCCGTAGATGTAAAAAACGGAGATAGCACACAGACGATTCCGTGTAACTACCTGTTCTCTTCCATGCCGATCAAAGATCTGATTCCTGCTTTATGCGGTATCGAAGTCCCTGAAGAAATCAGACAAATCGCTTCAGATCTGCCTTATCGTGATTTTATCACAGTCGGATTATTAGTCGACAAACTTAAAATAAGCAACAAGACAAAAATCAAGACATATCAGGAACGCGTTCCTGATACTTGGATATATATCCAAGAAAGAGATGTAAAGATCGGACGTTTGCAAATATTCAATAACTGGTCTCCTTATATGGTAGCTGATTATGAAAACAAGATGTGGATTGGCTTGGAATATTTCTGTACGGAAGGTGATGAAATGTGGAATATGCCAAAAGAAGATTTTATCAAAATGGCAATCAGCGAACTGGAAAAAATAGACATTATCGATAGTAAAGATGTCCGCGAGTCTGTTGAGATCAAAGTAAAAAAGGCATACCCTTCTTATTTTGGCAGCTACTATCAACTGGACAAAGTAATCGACTTCTTATCCAAGATTGAAAACCTCTACTGTATCGGACGCAACGGCCAGCATCGTTATAACAATATGGATCATTCAATGCTGACAGCTATCGAAGCAGTAAATTGTGTAATCGGCAGGAATGCAGATAAATCTTCGATCTGGAATGTCAATACAGAAGAAGAGTATCACGAAACTAAAAAATAAGGAACGTTATAAATATGGCAACATCCCGTTTATCCCTAATCATCCCCGTCTACAACCGCCCCAACGAGGTAGAGGAGCTGTTGGAAAGCCTTACGCAGCAAAGCAAAACGAATTTTGAGGTCGTCATCGTTGAAGACGGCTCCAAAGAGACCTGTGAGCATGTTGTCGATGCTTTTAAGGATAAATTGGATATTTCCTATTTCTACATTCCCAATGGAGGACCCGGAAATGCCCGTAACTACGGGGCTAAGCAGAGCAAAGGCGATTATCTGATCGTTCTTGACTCGGATTGTATCCTCCCTCCCGATTATATCAAATCGGTAAACAAGGAATTACAGGAAACCGGGGCAGACGCTTTCGGAGGACCGGATAAGGCCTCAGACAGCTTTACAGATGTGCAGAAGGCCATTAACTACTCCATGACCTCCTTCTTCACGACAGGAGGCATCCGGGGAGGGAAAAAGAAGATGGACAAGTTCTATCCGCGTAGCTTCAATATGGGAATCCGTAAAAGCACATACGAGGCCCTCAACGGCTTTTCCGCCATGCGCTTTGGGGAAGATATCGATTTCAGCATCCGTCTCTTTAAGAACGGATACAAAGTATGCCTGTTCCCCTCTGCCTGGGTCTATCACAAACGGCGTACGGACTGGCGTAAGTTCTTCCGCCAGGTTTATAATTCCGGGATCGCCCGGATCAACCTGTATAAGAAATATCCGGATTCACTAAAGTTGGTTCACTTATTGCCGGCAGTCTTTACATTAGGGGTATTATTCCTCCTGCTCGGAAGCATCTTCTGCGCATGGAGTTTATTGCCGCTCGGACTATTCTGTCTGCTGATTCTTGCCGATTCTTCCATGCAGAATAAAAGTATTAAAATCGGCTTCTTGTCAATTATCGCTTCCTTTATCCAGTTATTAGGATACGGCTGCGGCTTCCTGGATGCCACCTGGAACAGACTGGTTCTAAAGAAAGAAGAGTTTTCGGCGTTTCAGAAGACATTCTATAAGTAAGGGCGAGAAAACCTCGCCCTTACCACATTATGTCTTATTCTTTCTCCAATATTTCCACCCCGACCAACCGACTGCCGCAATCAACAGTAACAAGATCAGGAACGAGCTATAGGAAGAAACATAAGCAGCCGTAACATACCCTTGTGGTCTGAATTCGAACACAATCGTGTGCTCGCCTGCCGGAACACGCATTCCCCGCAAGATCCAGTCTGCGCGGAAATGGGGCACTTCTTTACCGTCGACCGTTGCTGTCCATCCCGGTTGGTAATAGACTTCAGAAAATACAGCCAATTGTTCCTTATCAGCTTTACTCTTATATGTCAAACGGTTCGGACGGTATTCTTCCAATACGATCGTTGCAGTAGAGTCTTTCTGCGGTACAAATCCTTCCAAATCCTTCTGGAAACGCTTATCGACGACAGCCGTTACCAACGGATCGATCGTATTCAACGCCTCGATCTCGGCATCGGCATTCTCCACAACGTCCAATTTATCCACAAACCATGCATTTCCAAATGCATACGGATTTCTCAACGGCGGCTGTTCCGGATTATAGATAACATAACGCGTATTCAGCATATTCAATGAAGGACAAGCAGCCAGCGCAGACATTACATCATCTGCCGTCCGGGCCTTCTGCAAAGCCCCGATAATACCACGTAACTCCCCATCCAGACGATGATCGATCAGTTCCTGGTAACGGCGCAGTTTTACGGCATGGTAACCACCTATTGAATGATGATAATAAGAAGTATTCGTTTCCTGCCAGGGATTATTAATATTCAGGACACGGAAAGTGGAATCCGCATCCTTCAGGATTTCCTTATCGGCTACTGTTTCCTTATACATTTCACCCGGCTGTTGTTTGACGAAATTACTGTCATTCAAATAACGGCGATCCACAGTCCAAAGGTCTATCAATATAAGAACAGCCATACCTGCACTCACAAACGTAGCAGTCGTTTTCTTATTCTTTGCTTTCCAGAACCAGACAAGCAGACTGGCTCCCAACAGAATAAAGATCAAAGAACGTAGCGCGTCTGCCGAAGCCAATGAGGCACGGTCCATCAACAAAGCCGTATAATACCACTCCGGCACCTGATTCTGGAACTGAGCATCATAAGCAGATCGGAAATTCAACAACAAAGACGGCATCAGCCAAAGAACTACACAAATACCTCCCGTCAATCCCAAAGCCCAAAGGAATCCTTTCTTCAACCGGGCCTCATCCACTTTCTGCGCCAGAATTTCCCGCAATCCCCAAATACCGACAATCGGAAATACCAATCCAGGTATCACCAACGCCATTTCGACGGTACGGAACTTATTATACATCGGCAGATAATGGAACATCAAATCGTTGAAAGCATCAAAGTTACGCCCCAATGCCAGGAAAGTCAAAAAGAGCGAGCCGGCAAACAGCCACCATTTCATCGGATTCCGGACCACAAACATCCCCAAAACGAACAGGAAGCAGACCAATGCCCCGAAATAAACCGGTCCGGAGGTAAAAATCTTGTCTCCCCAATATGTATAAGTCTGTACTTCCTTTCCTACCTGCGCCCCGTTCTTCTTCAATTCTTTATATAATTCCGAAGAGCTGTCCAACGTACCGCCGGAACTTCCGCCATACGTATTCGGCACAAGAACCGTCAGTAATTCTTTCCAACCATAGCTCCACTGGAAAGCATAATCTTTGTCCAGACCGGTAGAAACCTTTTCCACCTTTCCCGAAGCATCGGGTTTAGGCGTCAGTTCCGTTGCCCCACGCGTCGAATGCTGACTCAGATCCCAGTTGGAATACATTCCTTGTGCATTCGGTAACACCGCCAGAATAACGCAAGCCGCCATAATCAAGGTTGTCTTCAACCATTCCCCATATGCCTTCTCTCTGATTTTCTTAATTACATATCCTATATAAATCAATAAGCAAAGCAACACCAGATAATAGGTAATCTGAACATGTCCGTTCGCCAAGGACAAAGCCACCCCCAATAAGAACAGAACAGCTCCCCACAGATAAGAACGCCTGAAAAGCAAAGCCATCCCTGCCAATGTGACCGGCATATATCCGATCACGTATGCCTTCACAATATGCCCGGCCTCTATTATAATGATGTTATATGAAGCAAAGGCAAAGGCAATCGCTCCGGCAATCGCCAACCACCAGTTCACTCCCATGATACACATCAGCAGGTAGAAACTGACTAAACCGACAAAAACCATAGCCGCATTCATATATCCGACAGTCTTCAACCACCCATCCACAATCGTATAAGAAGGCATACTCGGTGCAGGCTGCCCATATCCTGAAACATACGGCATTCCCCCGAACATGGCATCCGACCAGGCACTAAACTCTCCCGGCTGTGCAGTCTTGGCATACTGATCCATCTGGCTATGCCCCATTCCGGATGCTTTGATGCTATCTCCCTGCATAACAACTTTCCCATCAAACACCGCCGGTGAAAAATAGACCATCACCAGACCTAAAAACAAGATCAGGGCAACAATGTGTTTCCCCCACTGCTTTAGCAAATCCTTCATATATATATCATTAAAATTCATACTATCAAACGCGTCCCTTCAGGCATTTGGCCGTGTAGAAACGGACAGCAAACCATCCATGGAGCAAAACCGTAACAAAAGTACCATAATATTTGCACATAATCGCATATCGTTCTCGCAATGATGCTTTTCTTTGCGTCGTACTCGTTCCGCCATCCAGAAAGTTAGACAGGGTAAGATGCGTATTATACAACGCCCTGGCCTGTTTCATGCAGCGGATGCACCAGTCGAAATCGGCAGAATAGCGGTATTGTAAGTCATATAACGGAGCAATGACACGTTTTGTTATAAACGACTGGTGACAAACCAACATTCCCATACGAAAACTTTTCCACGAAAGCTTCCGGGGGGCCTTGAGGCGCCTGAGCCCCAATGACCGCCCTTCCTCGTCCACAATGTTCGTTTCACCATATATAACATCCGGCAGCGTCTTTCGCTTTTGTATCAGGGAAGCCACCCGCTGGACCGTATCCGACGTACATAAGGTATCACCGGCATTGATAAACCAGACATAATCGCCCGTCGCCTTCTGAAGCCCCTTATTCATGGCATCATAAATACCCTTATCCGGCTCGCTCACCCAATAAGCAAGTCCCGACTCATACCGTTTGATAATATCGACCGTTCCATCCGTCGAGCCGCCGTCAATCACAATATATTCGATATGCGGATACGACTGGCTCAACACGTTCAAAAAAGTCTGTTCCGCCCAACGGGATGCGTTATATATTATTGTTATGATTGAAAATGTAGGTTGTTGCTGCATATAATATTACTCTGTTCTATTTAACTTTACAATCCATTTCCCACGAGTAATTCCTTCCCGCTCTATATATCCATTCTTTTTCAAAGCATCGATATGCCTCTGCATTGCGGACTTGTTCATATCCAATGATAAACTCAGTTGGCGAATTGTTACGGAAGGATTTTCCTTCATAATCTGTACAATTTGCTCCTTAACCCCTTCAAGAGAAACGAAAGATTGCCTCAACAACCATTTATTTGTACCACCAATTGTACCACCGACCTTATCACCAAACACCGTCACCATAAACCCATCAGATATATTACCAATATATTCCCCCACAAACGCCTTACTTTACTTTCCAATATCCATTCTTTCGAGCCCCCACTCTTTCAATAAACATTCCGTCCTTCAAATGTTTTACGATCTTACGAATATATTGCTCTGTCAAGTCCAACTGTACAAACAAATCCGATTGACGTATGTGCGGATTTAGGCGAATCAGATCATACACTTTCTGTTCCATTTCCGTTAACTCATTTATCCGCTCATTTGAAAATATCAGATATAAAAAGCCCATCTTATACTCACAAACAGGAGCGGGTAATCCTTCTTTTATACATCGAAAATCCGTTGCGTCCCTCTCCCCCAACTTTCGATAAAACCGGCTTTATAAAAGACATCGGCAATCAATTTGTTATGTGGTCTGGAAGGATGGGACCTGGATAAATCCTATACCGTGATATCCTGCAAACGAACTTCGTTAGCAATTACCAATTTATCGTCATAAATTCGTATCTGTACTGTCCCATCATCGTCGAGACCGGATATATCGGACAGGAGATTTGATTCGTTTCCAGTCTATAGCATTCATTAAGAACAATAAACCTGCAAACATCGTCACAGCTAACGAACGATGAGTAAATCGCCAATGAATGCCGGTATGATTCCCCAACATGGCATACCAAACAATCGGAATCAACGCTATCAAAATATAAGCAATATTATTTTTGTATGCATGCTCCTTTTTAGGCAACAAAAAGAAGATTCCACAAACACCCCCCAAAAAGAATAAGATCAACAACATAGTAGGATTAGAAGGTAAATTAGCGAATGTCTGACCAACTCTTTCAAATAGAACATTTCCTTGTTCCACTTCAGGATTCACACCATTACCCGAACCGATTCCCATCCGTAAAAAGGCCTGGGAAACAGCATCTGCAATCATATTATAATCAGTCAGAGCCGAAACCAAAATCCACTTCGTCATCCATATAGAAGCATATCCCAATCCCCAACAAAGAGCAGATTTTATTACAAGTTTCCAATCCTCGCCTCTTCGATTTAACAGAATATAAACTAATAGTGGCAAGCCTAATGACAGTACAGGTGTTGTCAAAAAATCAAAAAAGCCAGTCAAACCGCCAATAATAAAAAAGAAAACACTTACTCCTCTATTATTTAGCAAGTTATTAGATAATAATAAAAAGAATACAGCACCTAAAGACACATAGAACATTGTACTTAGCTGCAACGACAATGGCACAATATAGCATTCTACAGCTATCATAGAAACCATAAATGCAAAGGTTGCTTGCATGTTGGCCTTCTTATATATCAAAATACTGATCCCGATGATCAACAGTCCGATCAACAAATAACTCAAATATCGTATTTGAGTATAATTCATAACCTGCAAGACTGGTTTCAAAAACAACAAATATCCATGCCAATAGCGTCCATACATTTCATTCTCTGATGAAACATAATTCCCAGATAAAATATCCTCTTTCGATGAGCTATAATTCATCAATGCCGATTGCAAAATATGATCTTTATCATAATAGGCCGCTTTAGAAAGCATTATTTCATTAGTCGGATTATCCAAGTCAAACAGCATCATATTCACAAAAGCACGCTTATAAATTCCTTCTGACAGCACTGTCTGAAGAGAATCCGACAGGTTCCGATTCATAGACTCTGACCGAGGTATCCAATACACAAACAAAATACTGAGAAAACAAAAAACGGAAAGGAACAAATAAGTTAACGATAACTTTTTACATGCTTGTAATAATCTTTGCTGTACATGGAGTCTGTAATAATTGAACAATACCCACAACGCTTCAACCCCATCTGTCCATTTTATTTTCTTCCCCTCCTCTACCGATCTGGGGTAATAATGAATCGGAACTTCTTTTATTTTATATCCTCGAAGGGCAACTTTAGCCGTCACCTCCGGGCAAAACTCAAAACCTGTACAAACCAAAGGGATTGACCTAAGAAAATCTGATTGAAAAGCTTTATAGCAAGTAGGTTCATCAGTTAAATTTTGATTATAAAGCAGATTTGTCACTGTAGTAACCAATAATCCTCCTAAATAAAAACTCTTATAGGAATGTTTATTCTCTTTCATCAAAAATCGAGAACCATAAACGACTTTTTCTCCTTTTAACAATAATGGTAACAACAAATTATAATCATTCGGATCATACTCCAAATCCGCATCTTGTATAATGACAAAGTCGCCCTTTACAAATTGAATTCCTGTCCGTATAGCAGCCCCTTTGCCTTCATTCGCATAATGAAGGCAATACTGGATATCCAGTATTGGGTTATCTACCTTATACTTTAAGATAACTTTTTCTGTTTGATCACTAGAATGATCATTTACTATAATCACCTGTTTCCTCACTCCCCCAATCAACTCGACATCTCTAATCTTATCCAAAATCAGATGAATTGTTTTTTCTTCGTTATAAGCAGGTATGATTATTGATAATGTTTTCATATAATACTTTTATATAGTTCTATATATCGTTTGGCAACAACTTCTTCGGCATAATTCACTTGTACTTTTTTCACGCAAGCATCCGAAAGAACTTGCCAGTCTTTGTGTTCCAAAATCCATTGGATACCGTTAGCTAAATCGCTTGCATCCATACAGTTTGCAACATAGCCATTTATTTTGTGATCAATCATTTCAGGGATACCGCCTGTTGCAAAGCCTACACAGGGTGTTCCACATGCCATCGATTCCATTATCGTATTAGGTAGATTATCTTCTAATGAAGGGATCACAAACAAATCCGCACAGGAATAGGCCGCAACCATTGTTGCCTGATCTGAAATATATCCTAATGAATTTACTTTAAAAGGCAATGCCCGGCATAGTTCTTCAGAGCCATTACCCATTAAAACAATTTCTATCTTATCCGTATAACACTGTTTTAACACCGAGCAAGCCTCTATTAAATAATTTGCCCCTTTCCTTTTATCTGATAGTTTAGCTGCGGCAAATAATAATAGGGACTTATCTTCCGGCAAATGTAATAACACTCTTGCATCGCTCTTATTTCTCGGTTTAAAAACAGAAGTATCTATTGAATTGGGAATAGAAGTAAACGATGCACCTTCCAATAAAGAACTTTTTTCCGCCATTTCCGTTATCCATCTGCTACAACCGACAAAATGAACCTTATCTAATCCAATCTTCTTTTTCCTCCTATAAGTCCAGGCAGCCAAATCAAATAGAGGAGAAACGACCTGTAATGGGCATTGACTACATTTCGATTGATATTTTTCACACTTGTCCGGATAATGACAAATGGCTGTTGCAGGCCAAAGATCATGGAGCGTCCATACTACAGGCTTGCCTGAGGCAATCAACTTTTTTAAATCGGACAAAGATAGAAAGCCTTGATTAATCCAATGGAGATGAATAATATCAGCCTCCTGAACAACAGGTTGTTTTATGACATTATTACCTGTATTAGCGATAGAAACCTGAAAAAGGTTTTGCCGAGAGAAAAAGTTAGCAATAAAAATAATTAATCGCTCCCAGAGGAAACGGAAAAAACTCACTTTACGACTAAACCATGACCGCTGTATAGAACAAATGGCAACATCTGCCGTTTGTTTATCTCGAACCAAGACTTTAACATTTACGCTAATAATTTTCAGCAAAGCACGCTTTAAACGTCTTGCAGCAACAGCAGCACCACCTACACATTCCGAGGTATTTATTAGGAGGACCTTCATTTTATTAAAACAGGATCAAACGCTGTAGCTTTCTTTTCTGCTAATAAAGTAACATTAAGATATAACCCTTTTATGTTGGGAAAAATAGTAGAAAGAATAATACCCGATAGGGTAAACGGAAATATAAAAATCGCATTTATCAAAATATTCAAATAACGGTTCTTTGTATACAATCCATTATGCAAATACATTATCCACATTTGAATAATGACTTCAATAAATGTTCCGGAAGTGTTCACTTTTTGTATTTCAAAACCATGATCTTTTACGACTTTTGATAATCCATTTACAGTAAATCGTCTAAAGTCAAATGGTAATTCGTGTTCCGGCCAAACGAATGGTACTGTTATCAATAATTTACCACCCAAAACTAAAACTCGATTTAGTTCGTTCAATGTGACATCAAGATCCGGAACATGTTCCAAAACCTCACTGCATAAAATCGAATCAAATATCTCTTTTTCAAAAGGAAGAGTCATCCCGTCATAATAAAAATCCACGTCCTCTGTATCATGGTTATGTCCCTCATTCTCGACATCTACACCGACATACTCGGACACTTCTGTAAATAATGACTTATATGGCTTAGACCCACACCCAAAATCTAAAAGGCGACCAGATAGAGAGGAGGCAAAATTAGATAAACATTTCAATAACCTCTTACGTGTAAAATAAAAAGGATTGATAACAACACTTGAAATGTTTGGGAAAAACCGTTGATTCAAATATAAGGATTTTAAATTATTCATAACACAATATTTTAGCTATATATAAGACCTTAATCCGACGAAGATAAATAATCACCAGAATTACTTATTATTCAATATTTACCTATTATTCTCTTAATTCCCCTTTGCCATATAACAGGAATCAAATTCAAAAACAATCGATAATAACAATCCAGATTAAATAGTCCAGAAGGTATTGTTTTCAACCATTCTTGAAAAGCCTCCTTTCTTCTTCCTGAATCTACAAACATTACAAGTCGCATCTTATGCCATAAAAAACAATACTTTTTCAATCCTTTCACATTCGGATTTGATAAATATAACATCTGTAGTAATTCTCCCCCTTTATCATCCTTTGGAGAAGGCAACGTGTCTTCTGCATATGACCCTGTCTCATAGCTTTCCGGCAAACGGTTATAGACTGCTAATACTTTCCGATAATATGCAATTTTATATTGACAAGCCAATTTAGCCCAAGTCAGAATATCTTCACCCATTTTTAATGGAGGGAATCCTCCTATAGAAAAAATTGCTTTTTTACTTACAACTATTGAGGAAGTCCACAAAGGAGGTCTACCTTGCGTTGACATTTCAAAATAATTATTCACGATACCATCTATTGAATCAAAAGTAAATCTCTTTATATCTGCCTCATAAAACTTGTCAGGTTCCCTATATGCATATAATGTAGCAAAAACATCACACATAGGATATTTCACAATCAACTCATTAATATAATATAAAAAATCCGGCATCCATTCATCATCTGCATCCAGAAAAGATACATATTTTCCTTTAGCTTCTTGTATGCCACGATTTCGAGCAGAAGAAACACCTCCATTAGACTTACTAATCAACCGAATATTCGGTTGATTAGATAATGATTCATTATCTAATCAACCGAATATTCGGTTGATTAGATAATGATTCATTATCTAAAAAATGAGATACTATTTCTACACTATGATCCGTAGAGCCATCATTTATTATTACAACTTCAAAATTAGTAAAAGTCTGTTTTGTAACTGATTCTAATGTCTTCAAAACAACTTTTTCTTTATTGAAAAGAGGAATAACAACACTAATCAAAGGCGTATTTTCACTTTCTTCCATAACCTATGCACCCAAGTATATTTTAACCATTTTGCGATTATCCCTCCAAACACTTTATCCATAAATTTTCTATGACTTTTCAATAACTCCTCATTGTAACCAGTAAAAGGGATAAATTTTGTCGATTGATTTCTTGTATCCAATTCAGGTTTCGCCCACCATACTTTTTTATTACCACAATGTTCTCCTGTACCGTCGAAACCCCAATTCTGTGTTTTGGAAACAGCGGGAAAAACAGAACACATATTGTGTTGGAACATGTGGTAATAAACACGTAAATCTCCAGCAACAATTTCCTTCCGAGAATCGGCTTGTAAAATACCTTTTATATAAAAGCCTATAGAAGTGAATGCTTTGTATTTTTTCGGATCTTTCTTTAATTCAGAATAACGATCAAAATATTCATGATTTACCGATTCCCAGCGATCTTTCCAAGTAGCAAATCCCCAAGGCGAATTACAAGGATAGAAATAGATATCTTTATCATATCCTTTAGGCAAAACGAAAGGGAGCTTAAAGCCACATATAGCAAAAATATCCTTTTGATTTTTATAATAAGTAAGGCCATCGTTCATGAATCGAAGAAAATCGGAAGAGACTACTATATCATCTTCTAAAAAGATATATGAGTCATACTCCTTCAGTATATCAATGATAGCATTCCCTATCGAACAATGGGCACCTAAATTTTCCTCTCTAAAAATACCTATAACCTTTTTAAAACCATCAATAGTAGAAACATACTCACGCACTCTATTGATTCTTTCTATATGCTCAGGTTTATAAGAAGCATCAGAAACTATATATAATATAGATTCAATTGCTAAATCATTCATTTGCAAGGAAGAGACGCACCTTTGCAAATGTTCTAAACGATCATAAACAGGAACAATTATAGGGGAAAGCATTTATCCCAATTTTTCTTTTAGAACAGTAGATATTGTCTCATAACTTTTCATGACAGCCATTTCTTCAGGCTCAAAGGAAACTTCAAACTCTGATTCCAAAGCTATAATTAAATTCAGATGATTCATAGAATCCCACTTAATACAATTCGCCTGCGACAAAGTCGTATCTACTTGATCTAAATTAAATGTTTCTTTTAATACTTTAAATATACGTTCTTCCATTCTATTTATATATAATATTATAATATGACTTTATTGGCATACTCCACTGGCTTAAATCTAACTGATAATATTTGGATGAAGCATCCTCATCAACTAATGCAAACCCTAACTGATCATAAAAATGTGATACCTGTTCATTTTTCAATGTCGGCAAATAAAAAGCTTCTATATTTGAATAACCCTTTTCTTTTAAATGAAATAATAAGGATTGCATAAAAGCAAACTCTATGCCTTTTCCCAATATACGGCAACTAAACAACAAAGAATCGATAATCCATCCTTCATTTATAGGCTGCAAAAAGATTGTACCGGTGATACCGTTATCTCCAAACTTATCCTCTACTCGAACACAATAAATATGCCATCCCTTATCTTCCAAACTTAAAATATCTGATTCAGTATATCGTTTTGTCGTCAAATTAAACTGATTAGTCTTCTGAGTCATTTGAGCAATACGAGATAAATTATATGAATCTAATTTTTCTATTGTAATCTTCAATTGCAAACTTGCAAAATAAGATTCCATATCAACAAATTTTGCCTGTTCTTCTGCTCTTCTAACATTCGCCCGATATTGAAGAGTTTTTTGCTTATCTTCATCAGTGAGGGTATACACACGAAAATAATCATTTACTAAAGAATTGAAAAATGAAGGTAAAAGATACGGTTTATCAGGAAAATCTGGAACTTCAACCATAGGCAACATTTGCTTGACAAGTTCTCGCTCAGAAGGATTATCATCAATGAAGACAAAACTATCCAAGCCTATATTCAACTCTTTAGCTAAATCCATTATATTATCAACCTTATTTTGCCAATTGATTCTATATGCAGATATATACTCTTTTTTTAATACAATAAATGGATTATTTTTCCACGCCTCCAAAACATCCGCTTCATTATTCTTACTGCAAATCGTAAGAATAATACCGGACTTACTCAAAGCGACTAATGCCTTTTGAAAATAAAGAAAAGCATTACCAGGGTAATCCCCTCCAATCTTAATGCCATTCATTCCTTCTTCTCCTAAAACCCCCCCCCAAAGAGTATTATCTAAATCTAAAACCAAACACTTTTTACGTTTCAATGATATACTATCAAGCTTATGTAAAAACCACTTTTTAAAGTAGGGAACCAACCGGGGATTTATAACTATCTGTGATACAAGATAGTATTTCCAATCAATCCATTGATCAGACGGGAAACATCGAAGGAATTCGGAAAAATCAATAAACTTGATATTTTGATGCTCTTCAGCAAACTCACGTACTCTTCTATTAAATCGGTCAATGGTCTCTTCTAATCGATAGTCTACATCACAAAACCGAACCTCGCTCAGATTCTCCAATGAAAAAACAAGAAAAGGTTTCTTTTCCACTATCCGGCTAAAACATAAGCACAACTTATCAAAATAAGCTTCTACCTCGGTAATCAAAGCATCCACATCGTATTTGATTGGAACCTGATAGCACCAAATATAACCATCAGCCTTTTGATCAATACAAAAAATGTCATCATATCCAGAAAAACTGACATCGAATGTATTAAATAGATTCTCAACTGTATAATTTCGAAAGATAAAATATTGCATACTCTATTTATAATTCAACCAATTCAATAAGCCCCACAGGCTTATTGAAAAGGAAACAGATCTGTTTCCCCTCCATTGCACAAGCCGAAATAGGTTTTCCTAACAATAAAAATCCTTTTCTTTTCAAATAAGTTACAGCTTCATCAATATTGGGAACTTCATAACAACAATGATAGGGCTGTACACCCATATTTTCCAAGATCCGATTGACAGGAGATTTATCGTTTACTGGAGCTAACAATTCTAACAAAGGCATTCCTTCCTTATGAAGGAAACATATCTTTACATTCTGAATAGGATCAATTATCGTTTCAGTCCGACTATATCCAACCTCCATATAATAGGGAGCTGTTTTCTCAATATCAAAAACAGCCATCCCGATATGATGAAACTTACAATCAATCAACATATTAATATTCAATTACAGTAGAAATCTGACAATTATGATAGATTATTCGAGCTGTACCCCATGACAACCCTGCCCCAAAACCACACATTACAACTGTTTTTTCAGCATCTAATAGACCAGATAGTTCCGACACCATAGTCAAAGGGATAGAAGCCGAACTGGTATTTCCATATTTTGAAATGCAATAAGGCACTTTTTCAGGACTAAACTTCAAACGCCTTACAAAAAAATCTGTCATAAATTTATTAGACTGATGAAATACCAAATAATCAATATCCTCCAAAGACGAATTAGTTTGTTTCACTATTTCCTTAATACTTTTAGGAACAACCCCTATTGCAAAATTAAAAACATCCATTCCATCCATATAAATTTGGACATCAGATCTGTAATTTGCATTTTCCCGCTCCATTTCTTTCATACTTTCCACAGTGAAAGGATGACGGTACCCTCCAACAGGAATCTTCACTGCCTCCTCTCCACTTCCATCTGTATTCAATATAAACACAGAATCTTTATAATCTCCTTTTTCGATTAGAGTCGCAGTACCTGCATCACCATAAAGAGGTAAATTTACTTTATCACGAGGATTTACTACCTTTGAAATAGTTTCTCCATCAAGTAAAAGTACTCGATTAATACCTTCCATAGAAGCAAATGAAAACGCTGTTGATAAAGCATATACATATCCTGAGCATGCCAATGTAATATCCATACAAGCACAAGATTTTGGTAAGCCTAAACGATGTTGCAATATACAAGAACTTGCCGGAATCTGATAATCGGGTGTTTGGCTCATAAACAAAAGCATATCAATTGATGCAGGATCAATCTGATTATCCTCCATCAATCTCACTGCTGCTTTAAAACACAAATCAGAAGCACAAATATCTGGAGAAGATATTCTTCGCTCATGAATACCTACTGAATCAATCATTTTATCAACTTCTTCTTGTCCCATCAAATCAACCAAGTCCTTATTATATGCAATATAAGAAGGGACGCAAGCTGACATCGCCTTTACTCCGACATTATGGTATGTTATTGTCGCCATATTATTTATTCAATGAAAAACCACCATCTAAGACCATTATATTACCAGTAAGCCAACGACTCTCATCTGCCAAATGGTAAATAACCGCATAACCTACATCTTCCGGAATGCCTAATCCTAAAGGATACTTACATTCCTGTTCCAAGAACTGCGTTTCATCAATATTTGTATTCTCAATCATAGGTGTCTTAATTATACCCGGACAAATAGAGTTTACTCGTATTTTAGAACTTGAAAATTCACTTGCTAATACTTTAACAGCAGAATTGATAGCCGCTTTAGACGATGCATATAAGAGTGTTCCTGAAACCCCCAATAAAGAAGAAACCGAAGAAATGAAAATTAAAGAAGAGCCTTTATTAAGCAACTTCTTTTTCAGTATATATTTCAACAACAATAATTGTGAAAAATAATTAGTCTGAAAAATATGATCTATTTTTTCCTGCTTAACAAATTTTATAGGTAAAAATTCATTTACACCTGCACAAAAAACAATTCCATTCAAAGGAGTGAGAACGTCTACCACTTTTTTCAATTGGCAATCATCTACCAAATCACATACATAATATTGATGACCTTCTCCTTCCAAGCCAGACAACGTCTCTCTTAATCTTTCTTCATTACGAGCCAAAAGAGAGACTCTTGCACCTTGCTTTGCAATCATTTGAGCGAAGACTCTCCCCATTCCAGAAGATGCACCCGTAATCAATATATGCTTGCCGTTCAAATTAAACATATATCTATCTTCTTGATCTTACTATTTCAAATAAATCATCTATAGTTTCAGCATTTCGAATATCATCTCCTTTTAACAAAACATCATATTCCTCATCTACCATAGCAATTATAGATAAAGCTATCAGCGAAGACCATTCGTCCAAATCTTTAAATACGGTTGTTGCCGTAAATTCACTTTCTGTTGTATCTTCGAATTGTTCGGCAAAATTTCTAATAAAATCATTTATGTTCATATCTATCTAAATTATAGTTTCTTTGCAGGCAAACCAAATACGGTCACAGCCTCTTCATTTATATTTCTAATCACAACGCTTCCTATACCAACCATCACATTATCGCAAATATGCTTATGTGGTAATACTTTTCCTCCAGTTTGAATTGTCACACCATTACCCAATCGGACATAGCCTCCCAAAAAAGAATATGTATTTAAATGGCAATAATTACCAACAACCGCATCATGTCCCAAATCGGAAAAAGGTTGAATTGTTACAAAATCACCGACCTTAACATCACAAGAGAGTAAAGCATTTCTACAGATAATACAACCAATACCTATCTGTGTATTTTTGGATACATACGCATCTGGATGGATTAATGAAATAAACTGTCCTCCTTTAGCCAATATTATCTGTGCATATTTTTGTTTATAATTCACATCACCCAATGCACAAATAAAAACATCACCTGTTTGAATCTCATATGCTTCAACAGGTCCAAGAATTACAGGATATCCCTTATAATCATCCAAAGCATCAGCCTTGTCATCCAAAAAACCTTTAACAACAAAGTCTGACCCATATTCCCGACATTCAATCGCCAAGTTATAAACTTCACGACCAAAACCTCTGGCCCCTATTATAATTAGATTTTTCACTTTACAATACTATCCAAAACTCTATTTATATCTTCTTCATTCAAATTGTGATGCATAGGCAAACAAATTACCTCACTTGCTAATTTATTTGAGACCGGCAAATTCTTACGATCCGCAGAATCCAATCCTCTATAAGTAGAAAAAGAAGAAATCAGTGGATAAAAATATCTACGCCCATAAATCCCTGCCAATTTCATCTTCTCATACAAAGCATCTCTACTTAAACCATACATATTTGAGTCAACAAAGATAGGAAAATATGAGTAATTCGACTTAATATTTGAACACTCATCAAAAAAACGTATTCCAGAAATTCCTCTCAAAGTTTCTTGATAGCAAACAGCGACTTTCTGACGCTTCTTAATAGCTTCATCCACATACTTTAAACTCAACAAGCCATAAGCCGAACGAATTTCATCCATCTTCCCATTAATACCAGGAGCAACAACTGTTATTTCATTTGCAAAACCAAAATTCTTTAAATAATCAATACGCTGCTTAGTTTCTGCATCATGGCAAACCAATGCTCCCCCTTCAATTGTATTATAAACTTTAGTTGCGTGGAAACTTAATGTGGCCATATCGCCAGCATTAATAATAGAAACACCATCTTTCTCCACTCCAAAGGCATGAGCTGCATCATAAATAACTTTTAATCCATAGGTATCTGCTATTTTCTGAATACGCTCTGTATCACAGGGTTGTCCGTATACATGAACTGGCATGATAGCAGTCGTTTTTGGAGTAATCGCTGCTTCAATCTTTTCAGGATCTATATTACCAGTCAAAGGATCTATATCCACAAACACAGGCTTTATCCCATTCCACCAAAGAGCATGAGTTGTAGCTACGAAACTGTAAGGTGTCGTTATAACTTCTCCTGTAATACGCATAGCTTGCAAAGCACATATCAATGGCAAAGTTCCATTTGTAAAGAGACTAATATAGGGGACTTTCAGATACTCACAAAGAGCTTTTTCTAACTCTTGATGATAATGTCCGTTATTGGTAAGCCACTTACGTTTCCAAATATCTTCCAAATAGGGAGTAAACTCATTTAATGGAGGGAGAAGAGGAGAGGTGACTGTTATTATATCTTTTCGTTTCATGGGTTAAAAGAATTTTCTTGCTATTCTCTTACACAAACGGATAAATCCAACTTTTATTCTATTATAAAAAGGAATCAACCCTAAAATATAATTTATATATCCTCTAATATGTATTTTCAAGAATTTCACTTTTAGCTTTAAGTAAATTTCTTTCGTAATAAGCCCTTTATCTAATGCATATAATATATCCCTCATTATTTGTTGATAAAATGTCCTCTGTGAACTTAATGAAGATTTTGAACTTACATTATTTCCATGTTTACGATATTTCACTAACGGTTCTCTACTATAACAAATAGTACCAATTAGCAAACAACGTAAAAACACATATATATCTTCAGCATCAGGAAATGTAAGTGGACCAAAAATCTCCATTACTTCTCTACGAAATGCTCTTGAATCTCCACCAAAAATAAAAAAATCACGAAATGCCAAATAATCTTTTATACTAAATACACTTACATACTTATCAAACCTATCTCGCGGGACAGGCCGAAGTGTTTTTCCATAACGATCTACAGTATCCGATAAAAAGCTCACACACATGGCTTCCGGATGTTCTAATAATATACTATAAGAAAGTTCCGTCCTCTCTGGCAATGACACATCATCACCTCCGGCTCCAACAATAATAGAACCTTTTGCAAGAGAGAGACAAACTTTATTCCAATGCTCGCGAATACCGAGATTTTTATCATTTCTATTTAAAATAATTGTATGAGGCCCAGCATATTGCTTTATACAATCTTGAATTATATCAAATGTTTTATCTGTAGAACAATCATCAGATATAATTATTTCCAAAGGAGAATATGTTTGAGATAAAGCTCCTTGTATAGCCTCCTCAATAAACTCCTGTTGATTATAACTAAATAAGCAAAATGAAATAAGAGGTTTATTTATCATTTCCAAATAAATTTAATGTTAATGCGACTTTCTCTACTTCAGAAAAAGTTAGACAAGGTCCCATCGGCAAACTTAAAATTTCCCGATGTATCTGCTCTGTCACAGGAAACGACAATTGATTCCATTCCTTATAACAAGCCTGTTTATGCGGAGGAATCGGATAATGGATCAATGTCTGTATCTCATGTTCAGCCAAATAACGTTGAAGATCATCTCGTTTTGTACAACGAATAGCAAATAAATGAAACACATGAGCATCCCAGTCTACAACTTCGGGTAAAACAATTTTTGAATTTGTAATATGCTGGAGATAATAAGCAGCAATTTCCTTTCTAATAGCATTATCCTTATCTAAATACTTTAATTTCACATCCAAAACAGCTGCTTGTATTTCATCCAAACGGCTATTTCGACCCTTATATTTAAACACATATTTTTGTGCAGAACCGTAATTAGCCAACGCCCGAATAATTTCTGCCAAATCCTTATCATTTGTCGTAATAGCCCCCGCATCACCCAATGCTCCCAGATTTTTACCTGGATAAAAGCTATGAGCTGCTGCATCGCCTAACGAACCCGTTTTTACCCCTTTAAACATACAACCATGTGCTTGCGCATTATCTTCTATAAGTTTCAAATTGTATTTTTTACACAATTCCCCTATCTTATCGGTATATGCACATTGTCCATACAAATGGACAATCAAAATTCCTTTTGTACGTTCCGTTATAGCTTCTTCTATTTTATCGTCATCAATCTGATAAGTATTAAGAGCCGGTTCTACTAAAACAGGTTTCAGTTTATTGTCGGTTATCGCCAAGATAGATGCAATATAAGTATTTGCTGGGACAATTATTTCATCACCTTCGGACATTAACCCCAACTCTATATAAGCGCGCAATATCCAATTCAAAGCGTCAAGACCATTTGCTACGCCTACACAATAAGAAGTCCCAATGTAACTAGCATAATTTGTCTCAAACGCTTTGTTTTCTTGACCTTGAAGATACCAACCTGAATCTATCACACGAGAGACAGCCTCATGTATTTCATGAGAGTATTTATCGGTTATTTGTTTTAAATCTAAGAATTTAATCATCTCTTTGCAATAACATATATTTCTGCTGCAATTTCAGGATATTTTTCTCCTAATTTCATAAAAGCATCCAACATAGATGAAGTCCAATCTTTTTCTATCTGAGCATTGGATATTGGTTTCAACCAATATCCACCACTATTAACGATCGTTAATCCAGCTTGATCAAAATCATTTTTCAAATCTGAATAACCATATACACGTCGGTGCCCATGATGCTTATCTAACTCTGAAAAACTATCTTCTGATTCTAACAACCCCATCAATACTGCTGCTTGCCGATGAATAGAGTTTTTATTTGGAACAGCGACAAATATTAAACCATTTGGTTTTAACCAATTCTGTACTATAGATAATATCTGTACCGGGTTTTCGACATGCTCTAACACATGTCCCAATATAATATTGTCAAAAGACTCATCAGGTCGAAAATCCTCAAACAAAGAACAATAAACTATTGCCTCCGGATAACGTTCTTTTAAAATATCGCAGAAAGACAAAGCTCCATCCACAAGCATTAAATTATCTGTCATTGTAGATAAATATTTTGTACCAACACCTTCAGCAGGACCTAATTCAAGAATATTACCTTTTTTTATAAACTTAGGAACAATACATCTATAAAAATAATCTGTTGTACAAGCACATGCTCCTTTTTCATACATACTATGAGAAGATATATCATCTAATCTCTGTTGCTCATTCTTCATTTTTTTCTGTATTTAAATTTAACCATTGTTCATATCCAATTTCCTCCCAAGGCATATTTCTCGTAAAATTATAAGGCCATGGATATTGTCTTTTATGCGTAATCGCATTAATAATCGGAGCCTTTCTTACATCCATCAACCGCTTTGCCGGATTACCAGAGATAAATGAAAAATCTTCAAAAATACCCTTCACACTGGATTGAGAACCCACAAAACAATGTCGACCAATTTCCGATCCAGGTAGAAAAAAAGCATTAGCAGCAATAATTGAATACTCTCCAAATTTACACCCTAACAATATATCTGAAGGAGGGGCAGGACAATTTGTTGTAGTTACACAAGGATAAAACTGCACAAAATCACCTATTTCACTCAATTCTCCTATTGAATCATAACTATGGAAACGTACATAGTTACCGATTTTACATCTGTCCATAATATGACAATAGACACCTACACAACAATGATCACCTAATACATTATTTTCACGAATAATCGAAAAATGCCCCGTCTGAAGGCCTTCACCGATAGCTGTCCCCGCATAAATAATCGTATTACTTCGGATAATGGAGTTTGCGCCAATAGTAAGTTCTGGATTATTATAAGTAGTCTCATGATAATAACTATTCACAGGTTCTCCAATCAAACAATTACTGCTGATTACCGTATTATCACCAATAGTTACATTATCATATATAGTAGTATTATCACCAATTCTTACATTTTTACCTAACCTTACATTCGATCCAAGCAGAACATTAGTATTATTAAATTTCATCACTGTTTCTTTCTAATAATTCAATTAAACAATTATATTTATGATATAGAAAAATAACTTCTCTATTATTTATTGTAGATATCTTTCTTGATGTTATTGGTAAATAGCCCTGTTTTCTAAGTTATGATACAGCAACATCTAAATCATCCACTTCATAACATATATGATAAGTACTAACTCCTACTTTAGATAGGAACTTAGAAATAGGAGATTCTTCATCAATTATCCCTACTAGTTCAATTCCACCCCCCTGTGTTCACAAAATGCAACATACACATGTTGATTTAAATCTTCAACAGTCCCTGAGACGGTGTATCCCATTTGCCTATAAAGTTCAGCTGTTTTCTCTATATCATCTGTTGCGACCGCAATATGATGTATTCTATAACGATTCATAACTTACTAAACTAAAGGCCCTCCTAACGTATTCCAACGAACCAATCTCTCCATGATAAATATACCATCCCAAGGTGACTCAAAATTCAGCATTTTACCACAATCAGGAAGTCTCATTGCACCAGCCTCCACAGCCTTAATTGCAAAAAGAAGAGCCTTATTCCCCGTAGCTGCTAAACCTATAGTTTGTATATCCTCTGTCACAAACTGTAATGAGTCATTTATTGAATCAACTGGATGAACAAAAACCACGCGGGAATAAACAGGTATATTTAGTTTTAAATCATCACTATATAAAACCGTCCATGTAGAGTCTTCACTTGCATACACAATACCTTTAAAATCATAAATACCACGAATAGAATGAATAGCTGATATTTGTTCTGGGCTTGTATTTCCTTTTGGTATTTGCAATGCTGTTTTCTTCATCCCTTCTGCCAACATTTCAGCAAAGCATTGTGGCGTTATACGACCTCCTTTCTCCACAAAAACATTGTGTGCAGAAGCACAACCTGTTTGATCAAATACACTACAGTCTACAGCTATTTTACGCGCCAATTTTCGAGCCTTTCTTTCTTCGCTTAACATTTCTCTGGCTAATACCGAATATGAAATTTTAGGACCTAAAATTATATCTTCACAATCAAAATTCGCAGAAAAATTTGCAACCGTTTGCACAGCCTCACGTCCTCCCCAAGCAATTCTAACATTTGAAGCCTCAGACATCAATGTTCCAAGACTTTTATTTTCATGACTAAAATAGACTACCGCTATTGTCTTTAGCAAATCATCCCCAAAGATAGTATACCCTCCTTTTGTAGTAAATTTGACACCCTCAAACGATTGAAGCATAGATTTGAACACTCCATTATCTTTAGATGATATTTTCAGCAAACTAACATTCTTCGTCAAAATACATTGTACCAAAGCAAACATTCCCAAAACTTGGACATTACCTGCCAGCCAATGACAAACCACCCCCCGAGAAGTAGCTTTCATAAATTGCACAGTCGAAGAGTTAAGTGGCAAAAAAGTATCTGCATACAATCTGTTTCCCCTTAGACCTATAGTTGCAATACGCACTAAATGTTCAGGTGCACACCATGATGCGAGAAAAGACAAACCTTTTTCTCTTAAATGTTTCATCTGAACATTATCAGAATCTCCCCATTTCTTAGCCACTTCTGTTATCAAACCCAGCAAAGCATCAATAGGCTGTTTACGTAACCAATCAAGATGGCTTCTCAAAGAAGCTATAATAAACTTTAACTGCTCTTCAGGAGAATCATTCATCGGAATTGTACCATTAAAGTAATCAACTCTTAAAATATTAGAAACTTCCAAATCAACCTCCGAAGTTTTTCCCGAATCTGAAAACTTAAGTTTACTTGACAGTATATCACCGCAACCTCTAACTTCTGCCTTTTTCAACCGCCCTAATATCCTAAAGCGTGTGCCGCTACGTCCAAAAGGGCATTTGCCTGCTTCAACTATTCCTATATCGTCAGTAAGAACAACATTTCCTGGGTATGAATGGGGTATTGGTGTCAGAAACTCTAACATTCCCTCTTTCCCCGCAGGAAGCTCTTTTTTAGTAACTACATCCCTTACAATCAAATCAGTGTAGAGGGAAGTATGTTTGCATCCACATGGACAATCCGGATAATTCAATCCCATTTGTTCGGTAAATCCATATATATCAATCACATCCATAGATTCTATTCCAAAGAGAAGTGAAGCTCTTCTATTAAATTCAGCTTTACTAATTTTTTCATTTTCCAATTTCTTCCAACCACCAATATGAATAATCTTTGATCCTTTTGGCAACTGAAACTTCGTCTTCTTCTCTATGCAGGGACAAATAATCTCTGAATATAAAATATATGTAAAACCAAAGACAATCACAGGTTGATTACAAGATAACTCTCCAATATAACCTTGTATGCCTTCTATGTCAAAATAATATTGATTATTTTCATTGACTTTCAAAAAATAGCCAACTTTAGAAGCAAAATTCAAATAACCGCTAACAGCAGCAAAACGAGCCCCCAGTAAATGTCGATACCCAGTAGAAGGATCAACATCCATTACTAAAAATGGTTTTCGTTCTTTACCTATAAATTCTTGAACAACTTTAACCATAGCTCGAGCTTGACGCTTAGAAGTGTCCTTATCCACAGGAATACTACTCGGTATTCCGGAAGTTGCAGAAGATTGTAATGTCAATCTTATATTTTCTTGGGGGACAGAAGCTAATTCACAACCAAATTCTTTAAAAACACTTACGGAGACATAGGGAATATTGCACAATTCGCCACTAAATCCATGAGGGTTAAAACCTTTATTATCACAGAATTTCCGATACAATACATTATTATCATAATGAAAACATAATTCCTCTAATAATGCTCGATAAAAAATACCTCCATTCTTTTTTTCTTCATTTGCAAAAATAAAAGGAGGTTTTTTTAGTAAATCCTCTGTTATAAAATCCATCATTAATAGTTTTCAATCAATTTTTCAACCATCCCTTTCGTGATAGGCACAGGATTGCCTTTTCCCCCTCTATCATTTATCACATTATCTATAAACATACAGTCCGAAAGTAATGAATTTAAAAGCACTTTGGAACGTTCATAGATACTCTGCGTAATTCCTGCCCTTTCCCTTAAGACCCAAATAAAGGATAATAGTTCTTCAATGTCCTTCATTCCTGATTCCTGAATAAGCTTCTGGTATCTAATCTGGACAAACTTATCCTTACTATTTTCTTTTATGGCTTGAGGAAGCATTAAAGCAACTCCCATACTATGCGAATAACCATAGTATGCCAATTGATGAGCGACAGCATGTGCTATTCCTACAATACAATGATTCTGTACAATACCCGCCAAATATCCAGCATATTGTAATCGCAGAAAATTAACTTGCGCATATTCCGCTTTACGTAACTCTTCAACTAATATTTGAAGCCCCTTTTCTGCTAATAAATCTGCCAAATCATTATTTATTACAGATACGTAACCTTCCACTATATGAGAAATTGCATCTAATGCAGAAGATACGACCAATTGTTCTGGCGAACGTTTTATATAATCGGGGGATAATACGACTACAGAAGGCATGAGAGCATTATTTACGATCATTTCCTTCCTCTTCAATTCTTTATTTAATATTACCGCAGCCGATGAGGCTTCTGCACCACTACCGACCGTTGTAGGAATAGCAATAAAAGAAGTTTTCCACTCCAAATAGTTAAACCGAGTCATTGCAGAATCGAAAAAAGGGAATTCATAATAAAGACGAGCCATTTTGCAACCATCAATGACAGCCCCCCCTCCTACAGCAATAATAACGTCAGGCTTAAACCTTTCCAATTCGTCAATTGTACCGCCCAATTCTTCCAAAGTCGGTTCGCCCGACCAGCTTTTTTTCAAATACTTCAAATCGAAAGATTTCACGGACTTTGAAAAAAGCTCTTTATCGGATTCTTTAAAACCCGAACCATAAATAACTGCAACCTTAGATGATGGATATGTAAATAAACCTCTAATAGAATTCGCACCACATAGTATGGTCGGTTGCCTTAACAAAAAATCACTATATAGACTTTGGGGATTCCACATAATCATGCATATTTAGCAGTAACCGTTGAACTTTTCCAGAACCTGTCTTTGGTATGTTCTCCACCTCTATATATTCCACAGGCTGTTTATATACCTCAAGACGATTACCTATCAATGAATTTATCTCTGAAAGGTGTGGATGATTATTATCGAACACGACATAGGCCCTAACCACTTCTCCCAAAATTCCATTGGGATCAGGAATGGCCACACATGCACAATCAGTAATACCGGCTAATTGTTTCAAAACCTCTTCAACTTCTACAGGAGAAACTTTTTTACCTCCGACATTTATTAACTCTTTTTTCCGGCTTTTTAAATACAAATATCCAGAAGAGTCCATCATGCCCCAATCTCCTGTCCTAAAATAACCGTTCCAATAAAAATTAGCATCTATATCTTGAACTCCCAAATAACCTTTTGTCACAGCATCACCCTTTACACATATTTCTCCTTCCGCCAGACATTCACAGTTTTGCCCATTCTCATCCTTAATAACAACTTCCATATTAGGTGAAGGCTTCCCTACAGAATCCAAATATTCGGAATCTGCATGAAATTCAAGGAATGTACTTCGAGGAGCTTCTGTTAGACCATAATGCATACAAATACGGGTAGTTGGAAGAGATTGCATAAGCAAAAGTTTGTCTTCTACACACATGGGGGCACTACCTATTTCAACATATTTAAGTTGGTCTGCATAATCAAAAAGTTTCATTCCACTCATTTTCTTCAAAAAAGCCCAACTTGCAGGAACCATTGCTAATCCCGTTATCTTATATTCTTCCATAAAGCAATAGAAGCGCTTGACATTAACAAAGCTACCCAATAAAACCAAAGTAGCCCCTAAAGTGAGAGAGCATCGTAAACGGCCCAAACCAAAAGAATGGGATATAGGCAATGCTAAAAGTTCTATATCATCACAACCGTTTCTTATAAAAGTATTAATGTTGTGAGTAGCAGAAGCTATATTCTTATGTGTTAGAAGCACTCCCTTTGGTATCCCTGTAGTTCCAGTTGTAAAAATAATATCAGCAACACTTTCATCATCTGGAAAACCAAAAGATAGTTCATCTTCAATTTGTCCGTCAAACAATGAAAGAGAAAGACTTTGACAGTTTAAGTCAAAGCCAATGACTAATTTCGGACAGACTTTTGCTTTTATGATTTCAAAACGCGATACATTTGTTTCGAGATCTATCGGAACAACAGTTATGCCACTAAGATGTGCCGCAAAATAGACATATACAAAACTGATTTGTTTATTTGCGGCCAATATCACAGAATTCCCTTTTGACAGACCATATTTACTAGTCAGCTGATATTTAGCAAATAAGATACCTTTTACTAATTCTGAATAAGAGATTTTCCGTTTTCCCTCAACAAGAGCAATTTTTTGTGGGAATAAGGAAGCATTGACAATAATCTGTTCGACAACACTTTTCATACTACTTACAACAAGTATTTATGATTGGATACGTTCTTCTACTGCCGCAACAATATCACTAATGTCTTCCATATCCATAATCACTTCCGGCTCAAACTGAATACTAAAATTTTCCTCAATAGTACTAACAATCATCAACTGTCTTAGAGAATCCCAAGTAGGAATGTCACCAATAGCCGTATCCTCACTCAATTGAGCAGAAGAAACTTCAAGAACTTGCGCAATAAGATTAATCACTTCATTATAAATATCCATCATTTGCTATTTTTATAATTAATAAACTCTTTGTAATCTCTTATATAATCGTCCTTTTCATATTTATGAGATGCTAAAACAAAACAAACCGCCCCTGAAGAAAAATCATCTAATTCCCTCCAAATTCCAGGGACAATCAATAATCCTTGATAAGGCCTATTCAAAAGAAAAGTTCGTTTAATATTCCCATCATCCAAGGTCACATTAAAACTTCCACTAACTGCTACAATTAATTGTTGCAGCTCTTTGTGGGCATGCCCACCGCGAGACTCTCCTCCTGGTATATCATATAAATAGTAAACACGTTCAACCTTGAATGGAATCGTTTGATTATTTTCAACAACTGAAATGTTTCCTTTATGATGGTGATGCTTATCTATCTCTATCATAGTACAATCATAAACAGATGTTTGTTTCATGCCGCTACCTCCTTATCTCTTTGTTCAAAGAAGAAATCAGACATATATAAACTACCTTTCGCCACTATGTTAACAGTATTCAACAAAGTCAAATAAAGAAGAAAGTCATTGTAGTTCCTTATATAATCACTTTCATCATATTTATGAAAAGCTAGTACTAAACAAATTGATCCTGAAGAAAATCTTTGTTCAGCAGCCCAAATATCAGGAAAGATGTGCAAACCATAACATGGACGATTCAATAAAATAGTCCTCCTATTTATCCCATCATCCAAAACGGCTTCAAAACTACCACTTGCTGTGACTAACAATTGATGGCATTCTTTATGGGCATGAGCACCACGTGCTTCACCTCCGGGAATATCATAAGTGTAGAAAACCCATTCTATGTCAAAAGGTATATTTTTCAATCCTACACTTGGAGTTATATTCCCTTTTTTATTTTCAATTCGAGGCAACTGAATTATAGAGCAATCAAATACATTCATAAAATAGAATTAATCTGTTTTATAAAATCATTATAATCTCGGATATAATCTAATTCATCATAGTCAGTTGATGATAAAACTAATGCTAATGAATTCGTAGAAAAGTTTTCCATTTCTCTCCAATACATTTTAGGAACATATAAACCATAATACGAACGGTTCAATGAATAAACTTTCCTTTCTTTTCCATCATCTAAAACAACATCAAAGCTACCGGATAATGCAACTATAAATTCTTCATTCTCTTTATAAGCATGCCCTCCTCGTGTTTCTCCTCCTGGAACATCATAGATCCAATAAGTCCTTTTTATTTCAAAAGGGATATGATTTCGCGCTTCTATAAAAGAAAGATTTCCCCTTCTATCCAATATTTTTGGAAGATCAATATAATTAACTTCAATCATTTTTATAATTCATAAATATTTCCTCGTATCTAACCAAATACAATCTATATCTAAAAGTTTAGATGCGATAAGAGCAAAAGAGCTTAGCCCTGCATATATTTTTTTTGTCCGAGCAAGGACATTTAACTCTACAAAAGCATCAATAATGCCACTCTCACTATTCCTCGACGTTTTCCCAAAAGGGATGATCATTTGATTTCCATAAAGCTTCTTCAGTTTTTGTTTTTCTTCAAAAGAATCAGAGGCCAAATAAAAATGGACATGCCTATCCTTCATGATTTCTTGTTCAATTGCATCTATAAATAACTCTGTTGGACTATACTTCACTGTATTCCAATTATCAGTACGACGAATATGAATTCCTATTGTATTTTCAGGAAAGGTCTTTATTATATCAAGCACTTTATTTTTCACAATTGAAGATAATACCAACCATTTATACATATCTTTTACTTCCCAATATGTACAACAAGATACCATATAAATATTTTCATATTGATCTAAACTACATTCTTCGTCTGGATTTTTATTATCTATATAAAATCCATTGTAATAATATATAGATTTATCAAATATTAATTTTTCAAAAAAAAGAGGTACCCATAAATTCCGTTTACGCGGATTATCTCTTAATACAAAATCAAAAATAGTCGCATTCCTAATCTCAACATTGACCAACGAAGAATCTATTGTAAATAACAAATCAAAATCACAATTAAGACCATGATCCTTAAACCATATAATGGTCAATCGTCTATTTTTCTTTTGACAAAATGTAATTGCCGAACTTATTGCTTGAATTCTATTTCCTAATCCTCCTACAGGAACTAAAGTAAATGTTTTCATAAATTACTCATACGAATTTTTAAACAGGTTAGAAAGCGATGTATCACAAAATCTTTTTCTATGTACTTGCTATCGGAACTCTCAAACTTAACGCTTTTAGAAAACTTTTCATTTTTTTCAGACTCTGCATCACCTCTGCGAAAACACTTATACAGGTAATCGTTATATGATCGAAAGTGATAATGATTCAATTGCATTTCAGATTTTGCAAAAAAGGGATATCTCTGTTTCCAGTGATAAAAAAACTTTTTAAATTCATTTACCGGTAAAATCTTTAATGAATATCCAGCAATCCGGATTGCTGGATAATACAGATGTACATCTGTATTATCGGAAATTCGTTCAAATTGATAAGAAGTATTAATCATTGATTTCCCAATAACCGATAAATAAGGCATCGACTGTGTATTGCTTTCTATTACTAAAGAAGTTGGGGTATTTTCTAATACACCAGATGTTCCAAAAGATTTCCAATTTAAGACAACACTAGGATACTTATCAAATTTATTTATCCATAACGAAATGTCAGAAATAAACTTCGGACATATAAATTCATCAATGTCTATATATGCAATCCAATTTGTGTCATCTTTAAAATTAACATAACAATGATCATAAGCCTTCTTTTGTCCATATCTAATAGGCCACTGCACTAACGTTACAACCCCATTTTCTATATATGGTTGCAAAACATTCAAATAATTATCATCTGAAAAATTATTATATAAATAAAAATGTTTTATACCTATCATTAAATGATACTCTAACCATTCCTTTAGAAATAGCCCTTCATTTTTAAATATCGCGCAAATAGAGATTTTATATTTTTTATATTTCATTTTGTTTTTTCTTAAACAATGCACATATACAAATGAAATAAAAATATATAAATACCTTACACATATCCAAAACGCGCCACTTTTTTTCACAGACTTATCGCCGTACCTCATTTTCTCAATAAAAATTGAATACATTCTTTTAAAACAACTGCATTCACTATCCTCATTAGACAGAAATATAATAATGCAGTAATCAAAATCTTTACCATGAATAATATATATATATTTGATATCTGGTTTGTTATCAAATAGGTTATGCTCAAAATACAAAGGGTTGAGAAAAGAAAAGGTAAAACATCTTTCAAAGCATTCCACAAAGACAAATCAATAGTTTTCCAAACATAATAATGCCAAACAAACAACCACAGTACATTAACAATCACAAATGCTAAAACCATATAATACATACCAAAAGAGAGCATACTAATTACTACAACCAATTGTACAATTCCTAATGTCAATGTATTATACAAATATATATCAGATTTACCTCTACTCAGTAAAAGATGTGTATATAAATTAGATATTGGGGTTACAGCCCCCCATATACATAAAAGTTGCATTATAGGAACACAAGGTAACCATTTATCAGAGACTCCAATAATTATCAACTCCTTTGCAACAAAAGCAAGGCCGAGCAAGGCCGGAAAAGATATAAATGAAACGAAACGAAGCATTTTACGAAAAATCAGTCTTTGTCTATTAACATCTGAGGAAGTTTCCACTAATACAGGTAAAGAGACAGGAGCAATCATATTCCAAATAAAAGAATATCCCATTGTCATCCACTTACTACCTTGAGTATAATATCCAACCTGAGATGAACTATAGAAACGGCCCAATAAGACAGAAAAAATATTCCCATTTATTTGAGTAAAAACGCTTGTAAATAAAATTTTCCAACTGAATGGGAACATCCTCTTTAAAGGCTGAATATCAAAAGTAAAAGTAGGTCGCCAAGGAGTATAATACCAACGCAATACAGTCCCTATTATACTATTTGTTACTGTTTGAATCGCAATACCCCAATAAGCGAATCCTTTATATGCAAGAAAAACACCAACAATTCCAGATGCTACCATAGCACAAACATCAATCTTCGCTCGCTCTTTAACCATTAATCTTTTCGTTAATAAGGCTGATTGAGCTGTCGCCGTAGAGCCAAATAAAAACCATAAAAAAAGTACTCGAGATAAATTAGTCAACTCAGGCTGACCATAAAACCTCGCTATTAATGGGGCACAGAAAAATAATATCACATAGCTAACTGTTCCAATAAACAAACTGAACCAAAAAACAGCATTGTAGTCTTCATGTTTTATTTCTTTTTGGTTTATCAATGCGGTACTGAAACCGCTATCTTGTAATATCGCAGCAACTCCAAGAAAGACTCCTAACATGCCAATAAGGCCATAATCACCAGGAGAAAGTAAACGAGCTAAAAAAACACCAAAAACGACATTCAGTATTTGTTGAATTCCATTACTTACGCCTCCCCAAAGAAGGCCTTTAGCAGTCTTTTCTTTCAGTGTTTGCTCACTCATCTATTCTTTCTCTCCATTTGCATCATTCAACCTTAACCCTGTTTCTGCATTAAGCGGAACTGACCTTCCCATCTTAATTGGGACTTACAGTTTCATACAGAAGAAACTTTCATTTTAGGGTTATTACTTTTTTACCACCCAACGCCCCGTCCTCCTATTTCCTCCGAGACGTTCAATATAACCTTTTTCGCGTAGTTTACGCAAGTATTCTTTGACTGTATCAAGCCCCATTTCCAAGCGTTCGGCCATTTGAGTGCGGGACAAAGTGGCTTCGGATGACAAGAGAGTCAAAAAACGTTCCTCCAGTTCCGTCAAATCACTCTCAACTGGGGGGGGTGACGGGGGGTAAGCTCCAAGATATCCACTCCTTCTTCACCCGCATTATCTCCATTCCATAAAACAACATCCAACCGCATCCGATCAGGAGAAAATGATTCTCGTAAAACGGGGACTTCTAATCCCATTTGCTCCCAGACATAACGAAGGTTCTGCAAACCACTGCCAATACGCTCACCCACATTTACCAAAACAAACATCTTAAAAACGCTCGCATTGCGGGGATCACTGATACCGCCTTCAAGAGCTTCATCCATCGTGATACGCAAAACTCCCGGATTGGAAAAAAACTTTCTCCCTGGCGGATCAATTGCAAGATTTCGTCTTTTGTCATCGCCCTACGCAATGATAAACAAACCCATTCTCCTCCAATTCCTTCACATCATAAATATTCCTTCCATCCAATATCAGCGGTGTAGCCATCAGTTTTTTGACAGCCGACCAGGAAGGCATGCGGAATTCTTTCCATTCCGTGACAAGTAGAAGGGCATCGGCATCCACTACCGCATCATAAATATCTTTTGCGTAATGGATCGTATCACCTAACCGACGGCGGGTTTCTTCCATCGAGACAGGATCGTATACATAAACTTCACAGCCGGAAGCTAACAGTTTATCTATTAAAACCAGAGACGGGGCTTCGCGCATATCGTCCGTTTCCGGTTTAAAGGCCAAGCCCCAGATAGCCACGCGTTTTCCTTTCAGATCGTCTTTGAAATAATCACTCAGCTTACGGAAGAGGATCGATTTCTGATCTTCGTTGACTTCTTCAACAGCTTCCAGGATACGCATACAGTAACCATTCGATTTAGCCGTTTTAATCAACGCCTTTATATCTTTCGGAAAACAGGAACCGCCATAGCCGATACCGGCATACAAGAAACGATTGCCGATACGGGCATCCGAACCAATCCCTTTACGCACCATATTCACATCCGCCCCGACGATCTCGCACAGATTCGCGATGTCGTTCATAAAGCTGATACGGGTAGCCAACATGGCATTAGCCGCATATTTCGTCATCTCGGCGGAGGGGACATCCATGAAAATCACACGGAAGTTATTCAACAGGAAAGGACGGTACAGACGAGTCATCAACTCTTTTGCACGCTCGGATTCAACGCCGACGACCACACGATCGGGGCTCATAAAGTCTTTAATAGCTGCACCTTCTTTCAGGAATTCGGGATTAGAGGCGACATCAAACTCGATCTGCAGACCCCGCTTATCCAACTCTTCCTGGATCGCTTCACGAACCTTGCGGGCCGTACCTACCGGAACGGTGCTCTTCGTAACGACAAGGAGATGTTTTGTCATGTTGCGACCGACGGTACGGGCTACTTCGAGCACATATTTCAGGTCGGCACTGCCATCTTCGTCGGGAGGAGTACCTACGGCGCTGAAGAGGACTTCGACCTCGTTCAGGCATTCTGTCAAATCGGTTGTGAATTGGAGGCGGCCGGCTTGCTGGTTGCGGTGAACCATCTCTTCAAGACCGGGCTCGTAGATAGGAATGATACCTTGTTTCAGGTTTGTGATCTTTTCGGCATTTACGTCGACGCAGAAAACTTCGGTTCCCATTTCTGCGAAACAAGTACCGGTGACAAGTCCCACATAACCTGTCCCCACGATAGCTATTTTCATGATTTTATAATCAAATAAGTGTTACGATTCAGTGCCTTTCAGCTAAGGGTCCAGACACACAAAGGTTCGTCACTCCCATGCAGAGAGCGACGAAAACGCCACAAAGATAAGAAATTAATATCAATACATGACTTGAATTCCGGTTTTTGTACAAAACGGAATTTTTCAAGGATGAGCATCGGAGTAAAGCATTACTTAACATGGTAAAAAGCTAAGCATGCTTTATACAATTGTTCCCAATCAAGCTCCAATTTTATACCCACAAAATATACTTTTGATATATATCATTTCTTATTTATATATTCATCAACTCTAATTTTAATATTTATCAAAATATATAATTACATATATCAAAATAATATTTCTCCGGTACTAAAATAAGACTTCTTGCCAAGCTTTTTGAGAAACGATCGAGAAAAACTTTGATTTCTTGTAAATCAGAAAGTGTTCCACCCATGTAAAGTATCCCCTAAACAATTTCTTACCGCCAACTAACGCTTGAAATGAATTAATTGTGTAAATTTGCCGTTCAAACTAAATGACTGATGGGCGTAGAAATTAAAGAAGTTACCAGTAAGAAGGAACTGAAGAAATTCGTAAAATTCAATATCGAATTATACAAAGGCAACCCGTATCATGTGCCAGGACTAATCGAAGAAGAGATGGTGACGTTGGATAAAAAGAAGAATCCGGCGTTCGAAGTGTGTGATGCAATCTATTTTCTGGCTTACAAAGACGGAAAAGTAGTGGGACGTATTGCGGGGATGATTAATCGCTGCAGTAACGAGACATGGAACCAGAAGAGAGCCCGTTTCGGGTTTGTCGATTTTATCGACGATGTGGAGGTGGTCGACGCTTTGTTCAATGCTGTCGAGAAATGGGCACGTGAACAGGGCATGAGCGAAATACACGGACCGATGGGATTCACGGATCTGGACCACGAAGGAATGCTGATAGAGGGATTCGACCAACTCGGGACAATGGCGACGATCTATAATCATCCGTACTATCCGAAACAGATGGAGCGTATGGGATATGCGAAAGATCAGGATTGGCACGAGTTCAAGATATATATTCCGGAGGGAGTGCCGGAAAAACATTTGCGTATCGGGGAGATCGTAAAAAAGAAATATGGGCTGAAGGTGATGAAGTTCAAGAATGCGAAGTCGATCATGCCATACGCACAGAAAGTGTTTCAAACACTGAACGAGTCGTATGCGCCCCTGTACGGATTTGCACGGCTCACGCAAAAGCAGATCGATTACTACATTGGTATGTATATACCGATGCTCCGGTACGACCTGGTTACGCTGATCGTCCGCGAGGAAGACGACGTAGTGGTCGGTTTCGGCATTTCACTGCCTAACCTGTCCAAGGCGATGCAGAAGGCGAAAGGACATCTTTTCCCCTTCGGCTGGATCTATCTGCTGAAGGCGTTGAAGAGCAAGCCGAAAGTGATCGACCTCTATCTGACCGGCGTTTTGCCGGAATACCAGAGCAAGGGAGTGAACGCATTGCTGTTTAACGACCTGATCCCGGTATACAAGAGTGTGGGAGCTGTTTACGCAGAAAGCAATCCGGAGTTGGAAACAAACAATGCAGTACAGGCACAATGGGATTATTTCAAACGTGAACATCATAAAACAAGAAGAGCTTTTATAAAACAATTATAATCTATGGACGAACTGAATTCAACAATGCAACAGCCGACAGCGTACAATGATGACGACATCAAGACGCTTGACTGGATGGAACATATCCGTCGCCGCCCCGGTATGTATATCGGGAAGTTAGGGGATGGTAGTTATGCCGATGATGGTATTTATGTATTGCTGAAAGAGGTGCTGGACAACTCCATCGACGAATATATGATGGGGTACGGTAAAACCATAGAAGTGACCGTTGAAGAAGGCACCGTCTCCGTACGCGACTATGGCCGCGGGGTTCCGTTAGGCAAGGTGGTCGACGTCTCCAGCAAGATGAATACCGGGGCCAAGTACGACAGCAAGGCTTTCAAGAAGTCGGTCGGTCTGAACGGTGTCGGTATCAAGGCGGTGAATGCTTTGAGCAGCTATTTCCTGATCACCAGCCACCGCGACGGCGAATGCAAGCGGGTGGAATACAGCAAAGCGATCGTGACGGAAGACGCTCCCATCTGCCCGACGGAAGAGCCGAACGGGACGCTGACTTATTTTATTCCGGACAAGGAGATATTCAAGGATTACCAGTACAAGGACGAATACATCGAAAGCCTGCTGAAAAACTATGTGTTCCTGAACTCCGGGTTGACGATTATCTTTAACGGCAAGAAGTTCCATTCCCGCAACGGTCTGGTGGACTTGCTGAACGAGAATATGACGACCGAACCTTTATATCCGATCATCCATCTGAAAGGGGAAGATATAGAGGTCGTAATCACGCACAGTAACCAGTACGGGGAGGAATATTACTCGTTCGTCAACGGACAGCATACGACACAGGGCGGTACGCATCTTTCGGCTTTCCGTGAAGCGTTAGGACGTGTGATAAAGGAGTATTACAACAAGAACTTCGAATACTCGGACATTCGCGCCGGCGTGGTGGCGGCCATCAGCATCAAGGTGGAAGAGCCGGTGTTCGAGAGTCAGACCAAGACGAAGTTAGGTTCCAAAGATATGGGACCGGACGGGCCTTCGGTCGGTAAGTTTATCGGAGACTTCATCAAGAAGGAACTGGATAACTATTTGCATAAGAATGCAGAGACTTCGGACGCTCTGCTCCGCAAGATACAGGAATCGGAAAAGGAACGCAAAGCGATTGCCGGCGTGACGAAACTGGCTCGTGAACGTGCCAAGAAAGCGAACCTGCATAATAAGAAATTGCGCGATTGCCGCATTCACCTGAATGATACGAAAGGGGATAACCTGGAAGACAGTTGTATCTTCATCACCGAGGGTGACTCGGCAAGCGGTTCCATCACAAAGAGCCGCGACCCGAACTTGCAGGCGGTGTTCAGCCTCCGCGGTAAACCGCTTAACAGCTATGGGCTGACGAAGAAGATCGTATATGAGAACGAGGAGTTCAACCTGCTCCAGGCGGCGTTGAACATCGAGGACGGGCTGGAAGGCTTACGTTATAATAAGGTAATCATTGCGACCGATGCCGATGTGGACGGTATGCATATCCGCTTGTTGTTGATCACGTTCTTCCTGCAGTTCTTCCCGGATCTGATCAAACGCAATCATGTCTATATCCTGCAAACGCCGTTGTTCCGTGTGCGCAATAAACAGAAAACCTGGTATTGCTACAGTGAAGAGGAACGCCTGAATGCGATTGCCGCCGCAGGGAAGAATGCCGAGATCACCCGATTCAAAGGACTTGGAGAGATTTCGCCGGACGAATTCAAGCATTTTATCGGAAAGGATATCCGTCTGGACCCGGTAACCATGAAGAAGGAAGACCTCGTGAAAGATATGCTGGAGTTCTATATGGGCAAGAACACCATGGAACGACAGAACTTTATCATCGACAATCTGGTTGTAGAAGAAGACGTGGTTAATTGAAAATGAAAGAGAATATGGCAAAACGAATTGCTCTTTTTCCCGGGACGTTCGATCCGTTTACGATCGGGCATGAGTCGTTGGTAAGCCGCGGGCTCGAGTTGGTGGATGAGATTATTATCTCCATCGGTATCAATGACACGAAACAGACTCATTTCTCTTTGGAGAAACGGTTGGAGGCGATCCGGGAGTTATACAAGGATGAACCGCGCGTGCAGGTCATGTCGTACGATTCGCTGACGGTCGATTTCGCCCAACAGATGAAAGCAGGATTTATCCTGCGCGGCATTCGTACGGTGAACGACTTCGAATATGAAAAGAGCATTGCCGACGTAAACCGGAAGTTGAGCGGTATCGAGACATTTATTCTCTTTACGGAACCGGAACATACGCATATCAGTTCCAGCATTGTGCGGGAGCTGTTGCGGTATGGCAAAGATATTTCCCAGTTTGTGCCGAAAGGGACAAACCTTTATTAATAAATTAGAACAATGAAAAAAATTATCCTGCCACTCCTTATATTGAGTGTTTTTGCTGCTTCGATGTCGGCACAGCGTGGTAACAACGTGGATGCCCGCAAACTTCAGTTGGCTCTGTATGCCATCTCCAATCTGTACGTGGACTCTACAAGTGAAACAAAACTGGTGGAAGATGCGATCGTCGGCATGCTGGAAAAACTGGACCCTCACTCTACCTATACGGACCCGGAAGAGACGAAGGAGATGACAGAGCCGTTGCAGGGTAACTTCGACGGAATCGGCATCCAGTTCAATATGCTGACGGATACCTTATATGTGATCCAGGTAATCCCCGGCGGACCGTCGGAAAAGGTGGGTTTGATGGCTGGCGACCGTATCATTATGGTAGACGATACGCTGATTGCCGGTGTCAAGATGAAGAATACGGATGTGATGAAACGCCTTCGCGGCCCCAAGAATACGGAAGTACGCGTAAAGGTTTTGCGCAATGGCGTGCCGGACCTGATCGAGTTCAGGATCATTCGCGGAAAGATACCCGTATATAGCTTAGACGCCGCATACATGGCGGACAAGACGACCGGATATATCAAACTGAACCGTTTTGCAGCCTCCTCTGCCGACGAATTCAAGGAAGCATTGGAGAAGCTGAAAAAACAAGGAATGAAGAACCTCATCCTCGACCTGCAGGGAAATGGCGGCGGTTATCTGAACATAGCCATCGACCTGGCGGATGAATTTCTGGGTAAAGATAAGCTGATCGTGTATACCGAAGGGAACAAGCAGCCGCGTGAAGAAGCCAAGTCGACGGCCCGCGGAGGTTTCGAGGAAGGACGTTTAGTCGTATTGGTGGACGAGACATCCGCCTCCGCCAGTGAAATCCTTTCCGGAGCGATACAGGACTGGGACCGTGGCGTAGTTCTCGGTCGCCGGACATTCGGGAAAGGGCTGGTACAGAAACCGATCCCGATGCCTGACGGTTCGATGATCCGTCTGACTGTAGCGCGTTACTACACACCGACGGGTCGTTCTATCCAGAAACCGTACGTAAACGGCAACCAGGAACAGTATAATCACGACCTGATCGACCGCTACAACCGGGGCGAGCTGATGAGTGCGGACAGCATTCATTTCCCCGACTCGATGAAGTACAACACATTGGTGACAAAACGTATCGTTTACGGCGGTGGCGGTATCATGCCGGATGTCTTTATCCCGGTCGACACCTCCCGTTATACCGATTACCACCGCAGTGTGGTGGCAGCCGGGCTGGTGAACCGTATCGCCATGAATTATCTGGATAAGCATCGGGCCGAATTGAACAAGAAGTATCCGAAATTCGCCCAATACAAGCAGAACTTCAACGTCACGGAAGAGATGATGCAGGAACTGATCTCATTGGCAAAAGAGAATAAGATCGAGTTCAACGAAGAACAATACAACCGTTCCAAACCGCTGATCATGCTCCAGATCAAAGCGCTTATAGCCCGCGACCTGTATGACATGGCCGAATACTTCCAAGTCATCAACGACGACAACGAAAGCTATCAGGAAGCCCTGCGCCTCATCAATGACGAACAGCGGTACGAAAAGGAGTTAGGAAAGTAAAACAATAATATGTACTGGACACTATTTCTGACATTTGTAAAGATAGGGACTTTTACCATTGGGGGAGGATATGCGATGCTTCCCCTGATCCAACGGGAGGTGGTGGATAAAGGGTGGCTTTCGAAGGAAGACTTTGTCGACCTTTTCTCCGTCGCCCAGTCGCTGCCCGGGATATTTGCGGTCAACATCTCCATCTTTGTCGGTTATAAACTGAAGAAAGTACCGGGAGGCGTTGTCTGCGCCTTAGGAAGTATACTCCCCTCCTTCTTTATTATATTGGCGATTGCGCTGTTCTTTACACACGTACAGGACAATGTATGGGTGGAGAAAGCGTTCAAAGGACTGCGCCCGGCGGTTGTGGCACTGATTGCCGTTCCCTGTCTGACGACGGCGCGCTCCATCAAGATGAGCTACAAAGAGCTGATTATTCCTATCGCAGCGGCGCTACTGATCTGGAAAGGAGGACTGTCTCCGGTATGGATTATCGTGGCGGCTATTGTAGGGGGACTTATTTACGGACTGAAAATAAAGAAAGACTGATATGATCTGGTTGCAACTGTTTTACGTATATCTGAAAATCGGAATATTCGGCTTTGGCGGTGGCTATGCCATGCTCTCCCTGATCCAGGCGGACGTGGTAGACCGTTACGGGTGGATTTCCTCGCAGGAGTTTACGGATATCGTGGCAATCTCGCAGATGACACCGGGACCGATCGGGATCAACAGTGCTACCTATATAGGATATACGGCAATCCATAACGCCGGCTATTCACCGGGAATGGCAATCTTAGGGTCCTGCCTGACGACTTTCGCCGTTTGCCTTCCTTCTTTCCTGTTGGTATTGGCTATCTCGTACGCCTTCGCCAAGTTCCGGAATAACAAATATGTCTCTGCCGCTTTCTACGGACTCCGCCCGGCCACCGTCGGCCTGATCGCGGCGGCAGCCTTGCTGCTGATGAACAGCGAAAACTTCATCGACTATAAGAGCTTCCTGATATTCGGCGCAGCCTTCATCCTGACCTGGAAGTTCAAGATCAACCCTATCCTGATGATTATTTTAGCAGGTATCGCCGGGATTATCCTCTATTGGTAAATCATCATTTAGAACCTTTCGTCGATACAACCGTCCCCTTTGTCGAGGGAAAGCCCCTCTTTTTCTAATCCGATTGTACAGGTTTCCACCGCTTTGTAGTTTTGCTTCCGTAAAAAGGTAACAAGATTGTCAGGTTGCAAAACAAAAGCATTATGAAACGAATATCATCCATACTCCTCTCCTGCCTGCTTCTCCTGCCAGCCGGGATGAAAGCGAAGGACGACGTGCCCAAGCAATGGACGCTCGGCGACTGTATCGATTATGCATTGGAGCATAACATCACCATCCAGCGCAACCGCATCAACGTCGCAAGCACGCAAGAAGACGTAAAGACAGCGAAAGCTGATCTGCTCCCCTCCCTGAACGGAAACATAAGCCAACGAATCGTAAACAGACCGAACAGTGCAAACGGTACCATCATCAGTGGCGACAACATCACCACCAGCCAGAGCAAGACCTCCTACAACGGAAGCTACGGCATCGATGCCAACTGGACCGTCTACAACGGCAGCAAGCGGCTGAACACCATCAAACAGCAAGAGTTGAACAGCCGTATCGCCGAACTCAACGTTTCCGAAAGCGAGAACTCTATCGAAGAGAGTATCACCCAGTTGTACGTGCAGATACTCTACTCCGCCGAAGCGGTAAAGGTGAACGAATCGACGCTGGAAGTAAGCCGGAAGGAATACGAACGCGGCCAGGAGCTGTTCAACGTCGGTAGCATCGCCTCGAGCGACCTCGCCCAACTGGAAGCGCAGGTAAGCAACGACAACTACCAACTGGTCACCTCGCAAGCGACCCTGCAGGACTACAAGCTGCAACTGAAACAACTCCTCGAACTGGACGGAGACTTCGAAATGGCCCTCTACCTGCCGCAGTTAGACGACAGCAACGTACTGATCCCGCTGCCCGCCAAAGACGATGTCTATCACACGGCACTCAGCCTCCGCCCCGAAATAGAGTCCGGAAAGCTGAACGTCGAAACTTCCGACCTGAGCATCAAGACCGCACGCGCCGGATACCTCCCGACCCTCAGCCTCAGCGCAGGTATCGGGACGACCAACGCCAACGGAAACGACTTCAGCTTCAGCGAGCAGGTCAAGCAGAACTGGAACAACTCGTTAGGACTGACCCTGAGCATCCCCATCTTCGACAAGCGACAGACAAAAAGCTCCATTAATAAAGCGAAGCTACAACGGCAAACCAGCCAGTTGGACCTGTTAGACAAGCAAAAGACGCTCTACAAAACCATCGAAAGCCTCTGGTTAAGCGCAAACAGCGCACAACAGCAATACGTTGCCGCCGCCCGGAAGCTGAAAAGCACTGAGACCAGCTACTCGCTCGTCAGCGAACAGTTCAACGTAGGCATGAAGAATACCGTCGAACTGCTCACCGAAAAGAACAACCTGCTAAGTGCACAACAGGAAACACTCCAGGCCAAATATACAGCCATCCTGAATGCCGGCCTGTTGCGCTTCTACCAGGGAGAAGAGATCAATTTGTTCTGAAGGACAAGTGGGTGAGACACTAATGAATATATTCACTCTCTTTTTGTTTCAGGGGGATGTGTCAAAAGTTCTATTTATAGCGTCTGTGTCCTGGCGGGCTTGACCCGCCATCTCATCCTAAACTGATTTACAGCAATTAGGATGAGGTTGCGGGTCAAGCCCGCAATGACACGCTAAAGCGTTAGAACTTGCTTTTGACACCCCCCTTCAAAAGGGAACCAATATCAAAGAAGCAATAAAAACAAACAAGGATATGAACAAGAAGAAACTAATCATCGGTATAGCTGGTTTGCTGGTCGTAGCCGGAGGCATCTGGCTCTTCACCGGTAAATCGTCGAAAGGCGGTATCCGGCTCGAGACCGCCAAAGTGGGCCGCAGTTCCATCTCGAACACAGTGACAGCAACCGGGACAGTCGAACCGGTAACAGAAGTGGAAGTCGGTACACAGGTGTCCGGCATCATCGACAAACTCTATGCAGACTACAACGACGTGGTAAAAGCAGGACAGTTGATCGCCGAAATGGACAAGGTCAACCTGAAAGCCGAACTCGCCTCCGCCCAGGCACAACTGGCAAGCAGCAAATGCGAGTACGAGTACCAGCAAAAGAACTATGCCCGCAACAAGGTACTCTACGAAAAGAAGCTGATCAGCGACTCCGACTACGAGACCGCCACCTACAACTACGAAAAGGCAAAAGCCGCCTACGAACAGAATCAGGCCTCCATGGTCAAAGTGAACCGTAACCTCGAATACGCAACCATCACCAGCCCGATAGACGGCGTCGTCATCAACCGCGCCGTTGAAGAGGGACAGACCGTTGCTGCAGGCTTCGAGACGCCGACCCTGTTCACCATCGCCGCCGACCTGACCAAGATGCAGGTGATCGCTGATGTGGATGAAGCCGATATAGGCAATGTGGAAGACGGACAACGCGTCTCCTTCACCGTCGATGCCTATCCTAACGATGTCTTCGAGGGGACCGTCACCCAGATACGCCTCGGCGACAGCGAGAGCAGCAGTTCCGCTTCGACCTCCACCTCGACGGTCGTAACATACGAGGTTGTCATCTCGGCCGATAACCCCGACCTGAAGTTGAAACCGCGCCTGACCGCCAACGTGACGATCTTCACACTGGAACGCGACAACGTCCTGACCATCCCGACCAAGTCGCTCCGTTTCGTTCCGGATGCAGAGATGTTGGCCCAATTAGGCTACGTCGTTTCCGACGCAAACATGGAAGCCCCGACCGGAAAGCGGATGGTATGGATCAAGAACGGGCAGGAACTGAAGCCGAAGCTCGTCACCGTAGGTTCCACCAGCGGCAATATGATCGAAATAACCGACGGCCTCAATGAAGGCGAAGAACTGGCTGTCGACCTCGAAGCCGCAGCAGCCCCGACCGTCAGTGCCGAAACGGAACGCAGCCCCTTCATGCCAGGCCCTCCGGGAAGCAATAAGAACAAGAAGAGTGCGAAATGATGATGAATTTACACACCCCCTGCCCCCTCTCGAGAGGGGAAGGGTTACCACCAGACACTATTATCGTTAATACAGACATTATTTCCGTTGATACGACCAGGAGTAACTATTCCCCTCTCGAGAGGGGGTAGGGGGTGTGTCATCTTAATCTGAATCATAATGAAAGAGATAATCAAATTAGACAACATCAAACGTGACTTCAAGGTCGGCGACGAGACCGTCCATGCCCTGCGCGGCGTCTCCTTCACGATCTACGAAGGCGAGTTTGTCACCATCATGGGGACCTCCGGCTCCGGCAAGAGTACCTTGCTGAACACGCTGGGCTGCCTCGACACGCCGACCAGCGGGGAATACTTCCTCGACGGCGTATCGGTCCGCACAATGGGAAAGAACTCCCGTGCCACCCTGCGCAACCGCAAGATCGGATTCGTCTTTCAGAGCTACAACCTGCTGCCGAAAACAACAGCGATCGAGAATGTAGAACTGCCCCTGATGTACAACCCCTCCTACAGCGCAGCCGCCCGCCACAAAAAAGCGGTCGAATCGCTGATTGCCGTAGGGCTGGGCGACCGCCTGATGCATAAAAGCAACCAAATGTCCGGCGGACAGATGCAACGCGTCGCCATCGCCCGTGCACTGGTGAACGATCCTGCCGTTATCCTGGCGGACGAAGCGACCGGTAACCTCGACACCCGGACCTCGTTCGAGATCCTCGTACTCTTCCAGAAACTTCATGCCGAAGGACGCACCATCATATTCGTGACCCACAACCCGGAGATCGCCCAATACAGCAGCCGCAACATCACACTGCGCGACGGGCATGTCACCTCCGACACGGTCAACACGAATGTCCAGGACGCAGCGGCCGCTTTGGCAAAACTGCCGAAGAATGATGATTAAATGAAGAAGATAACACACCCCCTACCCCCTCTCGAGAGGGGAAAGGTTACCCCCGACACAACTCGTTCATAGAGACGAGAGTAACTGTTCCCCTCTCGAGAGGGGGCAGGGGGTGTGTCACAATCACATCTAAATAACAAAAGCAATGAACGGAACAAACCTAATAAAAATAGCCCTCCGGGCACTCGCCAATAACAAGCTGCGCGGCTTCCTCACGATGCTGGGTATCATTATCGGCGTTGCATCCGTGATCACGATGCTCGCCATCGGACAAGGCTCCAAGCGAAGCATACAGGCACAGATCAGCGAGATGGGTTCCAACATGATCATGATACATCCCGGAGCCGACATGCGTGGCGGCGTCCGCCAGGATGCCTCGGCCATGGAGACCCTGAAGCTCCAGGATTATGAGGATATTGCCGACGAGACCCGCTACATATCGGCCGTCTCCCCTTCGGTCAACAGCAGCGGACAGGTTGTCAACGGCGCCAACAACGCCCCGACCACCGTCTACGGCATCAGCTCCGACTATCTCGAAATCCGTCGCTACAAGGTACAGGACGGCGAGATGTTCAGCGACCAGGACGTGCAAACCGCCGCCAAGGTATGCGTAGTCGGTAAAACCGTTGTCGACAACCTCTTCCCCGACGGAAGCAGCCCGGTCGGCAAGGTGATACGATTCAAAAGTCTGCCTTTCCGCATCGTCGGCGTGCTGGAAAGCAAAGGATACAACAGCATGGGAATGGACCAGGACGACCTAATCTTAGCTCCATACACAACTATTCAGAAAAAGATCCTGGCCATTACCCATTTGCAAAGCATAACCTGTTCGGCCCTCAAAGAGGAATACACCGACCAGGCCATCGACGAGATAACCGAGATACTCCGCCGCAACCATAAGTTGAAAGATACAGATGATGATGACTTTACGATCCGTAGCCAGCAGGAGTTGAGTACGATGTTGACAAGCACTACGGATATGATGACCGTGCTGTTGGCGGCTGTGGCGGGTATTTCGCTTCTCGTGGGTGGTATCGGAATTATGAACATCATGTACGTCTCGGTCACCGAGCGCACACGTGAAATAGGCCTCCGCATGAGTATCGGGGCAAAAGGCATCGACATCCTGGCACAGTTCCTGATCGAGTCTATCCTGATCAGCGTGACAGGCGGTTTGATAGGTGTAGTCTTTGGAGTGGGCGCAGCGCTCATTGTGAACGGGGTCGCCCACTTTCCAATCTACATCCAGCCCTGGAGCGTGGTTCTGTCATTTGCGGTATGTACCGTCACAGGCGTATTCTTCGGTTGGTATCCGGCTAAGAAGGCAGCACAGCTCGACCCCATAGAAGCGATCCGGTATGAGTAGAGGCTGCCACACGGGAAGGAGACGGATCACCGCAAAGCTATGCGGTGTATAACAGCATAGCTTTGCGGTGATTGGCCGCGTAGGTTTGCGGTATGTCACCGCAAACCTACGAGGCAGACTCTCACTCGGGCGGGTGACAAGGTCTGGCAGCCGGGGGAGAATACCCGGTACCAATGGCTTCCTTTATATAGAATAAACGTATATTTGCACACATGAAAACTACAGAGACAATGCATAATACATTACCGCCCGCCCCCTTTAAAGGGATGGGGAAACTGATACACGTCGTAGCCTGGGGCATCCTCTTCGGGCTGCCGTTCTTCTTCACAGGCCGGGAATCGCAGACGGTAACCGTCATCAGCTACATCCGCTCCGTCATCGTTCCGCTGTCGTTCATGCTGGTGTTCTATGCCAACTACGTCTTGTTGATTGACCATTTCCTGTTCTCCAAGCATACCTGGAAATTCTTCCTGAGCAATATCCTGCTGATAGCCATAGCGATGGGGGCCGTACACCTGATGTTCGAACTGCTCCCGCATCCCGAATGGGAGCATCCCAGGCCGGAGAAGGAATTACAGGAGGTCATCGGCTTCTTCATCGTGAACGCTATGCTATACCTGCTTGTCGCAGGACTAAGCGTGGCCATCAAGATGACAGGGAGCTGGTATCAGACCGAGACCGCCCGGCGGGAGCTGGAGAAGAGCCGTGCCGAAGCCGAACTGCAGAACCTGAAGAGCCAGCTGAACCCGCATTTCCTGTTCAACACGCTGAATAATATCTACAGCCTGATCGCCTTTAGCCCCGAACGGGCACAGGAGGCGGTCCACGACCTGAGCCGCCTTCTGCGCTACGTCCTCTATGAGAGCAGCCGGCCGGTTGTTCCGCTGGAGAAGGAGCTCGACTTTATCCGTAATTATGTAGAGCTGATGCGTATCCGCCTGCCGGAACATGCCCGGCTGACGACCGCCATCTCGTCTGTCAATCCGGATACTCCCGTCGCTCCCCTCCTCTTCATCTCGCTGATCGAGAATGCGTTCAAACATGGGGTGAGCAATAACAAACCGTCTTTCATCGACCTGGACATCCATCAGGAGGGCGAACGGATCATCTGCTCCATCCGCAACAGCTATTTCCCGAAAGACATCGCCCAGGACAAGAGCGGCTCCGGCATTGGCCTGCAGAACCTCCGTCGCCGGTTGGAACTACTGTATCCCAATCGCCATATTTTCTCGTGCAAGGCAGAAGGCGACAACTACCATAGCTTGCTGGAACTGCAGGCGTCTCCCCTCATCGATCAATGATATGACATAATTCATGGGCCGGATGTGACGGGGTTACAGGATTTTGCTTACTTTTGCTTGCATCATCTAACAGATAACCGCGTATGAAACTGACCTGTGCCATCATCGACGACGAACCACTGGCGATCAGCCTTTTGGAAAGCTACGTAAACAAAACGCCTTTCCTGGAGTTGGCGGGGAAATATAACAGTGCCGTCAATGCACTTCCCGTACTCAGCAAGGAGCCTGTCGACCTGCTTTTCCTGGATATTCAGATGCCGGAACTGAGCGGGATGGAGTTTTCGCGCATCCTGGAGGCGAACACCCGTATCATCTTTACGACGGCTTTCGGGCAATATGCGCTCGACAGCTATAAGGTGAATGCGCTCGATTATCTGTTGAAGCCGATCAGTTACCCGGATTTCCTCAAGGCGGCCAACAAGGCGTTGCAGTGGTATGAGTTGGTGCAGGGGAACAAAACGGATGATAACAATACTGCAACGCCTGGAGAGGGCGGTTCGCGAACCGCCCCTACGACAGCGGCGACGGCGGGTATCGAATCGATCTTTATCAAGACGGAATATAAACTGGTTCAGATCGAACTTCGTAAGATACTCTATATCGAGGGGTTGAAGGATTACGTCAAGATTTACATCGAGGATGAAGCGCATCCCGTTCTCTCCCTGATGAGCATGAAGTCGCTGGAAGAGATGCTGCCGGCAGACCGTTTCATCCGCGTACACCGTTCCTTCATCGTCCAGCCGGAGAAGATCAGGGTGATCGAACGGAACCGGATTGTATTCGGCAAAGAATACATCCCGATCTCCGACAATTACAAACAGAAGTTCATGGATTTCCTTGCCCAGCGATCGCTGCTTCCGTAATCAGAAGAGCTGTAACAGGAGTTTTTCCAGGCCTTTGGTCATCTGCCCCATACTGCATGAGTAATTATTCGAGAAGACGGCGACAGCATACGTCTTTCCGTCTTTGGTGATGTATCCTGCATAGCTGCGGACACCGGTCATGCCTCCGCTCTTCAAACGGGCATTACCCTGCAACCTCGTCCCTTTCAAAAGATTTCGGACGGAGCCTTCCACTCCGGCTTGCGGAAGTGAGGCGATGAAGGCATCGGATACGTCGGACTGCGTAGCCATATAGACCAACATTTCTCCTATAAACGCGGCAGAGACCTTATCCGCAGGGGCGGCACCACAGCCGTCATGCATCTTCAACGGGAAGACATCCAGCCCTTTCTTATCCCAATGTTCCTTCACCACCTGTATGCCACGGCCAAAGGAAGAAATCACTTCATTCCGGCGAGGCTTATACTGCAATCCGACCGTTTTGAGCAAAGCATCCGCAAAGAGGTTATGGCTGACATGGTTGCAGACGCTTGCGATCTCCCGCAGGGTGGGCGAATAAGTGGTGACCACGTTGGTGCGCTTCTGGTTCTTCCAGCGGTTCCGTTCCGTTTCAATGCGGTAGCAGGAAGGGGCTCCGTCCACCTGGATTCCCTTCTGCCGGAGTCGGGCGGTCAGGTATTCAGCCATAAACAAGGCCGGATCGGGGATATCCCCTTTCAGCACGTATTGCTCACGGTTGGCGGGAAGGGTTCCATATAAATAGCGCACATTGTCAAACGGCGAACCGATGATATAAGCGCTGTCCGAAGAGACAGGAAGGGCTTTCAGGTAATTCTTAAAGCGGATAGAGCGGATATCCGGGTCCGTACCCTTTACGGAAGGCTGCGTCCCGGCAGGACCGGTCTGCAGAGAGAGCTTATACAGGTTATCGAAAACGGAGATGCCATAGCTACCGGCGGCATAATAGTTTCCCATATCTTCCCGAAGCCATTTGATAGAGACGCCTTCCGTATCGAAAATGCTTTCATCCGAAATGACGGAGCCGGTAATCTGTTTGATGCCTGCTTCTTGCAAGGCAGCGATCCAGGTGGCAAGGAACTTGTTTTGCTCCGGAGCGAAATGTGAGGAGCCCAAAGAGGGGTCGCCGCTTCCCTTGATATACAGATTGCCGTGCAAAACGCCTTCTTGCAACGCTCCGTCATATTCCAGTGAAGTCGGATAGCGATAGTCTTCTCCCAACATCTCAAGTGCCGTAGCTGTAGTAACGGTCTTCAAGACTGATGCCGGAGAGAGCAGGCGGCCGGTATCATAACTATAGACCGTCTTGCCGTCCGCCACATCTTTTACTATCAGGGAAAAAGAAGCGCCCTGCATATAAGGGGCCTGCAACAATTGTTTAACAGGGGCAGGCACTTGCGCTTCTGCCAACAGATGAAAACAAAAGAGCAGGCAAACCGGTAATATTTTGTTTCGTATCATCCTTTCTATTTGACTTTATTTTATCTTTGCCATAAAGGCGAAGATAAGCGGCACCTCGGCATAAAAAATGAACGAGTTCATTTTATTCTGCTCTCGGTTTGCATTATCTTTGCTCCAAAGATAATAATTATATATGAACCCACTATTTGATAAACCGTTTACATTCGACAGGGTGGCGCGTATCCTTTTCGGCCTCGCCGTGATCAGCGGTATCGTCTACCTGATTGCCGTCCTGCGCAATGCTTTGTTGCCTTTCCTGATAGCCTGGCTGCTGGCTTATATGATGCAACCGTTCGTCAGGTTTTTCCAGTATAAGATGAAACTGAAAAGCCGGTTGTTATCCATCTTAGCCGTTCTCATCTCCACGCTTCTGATATTATCGCTGGTCACCGTACTGGTCGTACCTTCCGTCACACAGGAAGTCAACAGGACTGTCGAACTGATGCAGGAACATAACCGGAACTACGGGAATATCCCGATGATCCCGCAGGCGTGGACCGAATATATCGAGAAAAACATCGACCCCGACCAACTGGCACAACTGCTGAGTAAGGAGAACATTGAAAAAGCCGTCAAGCAGATCGCACCGAAAATGTGGGTGGTATTGACCAATACTTTTTCCATACTCTTCAGTATCACAATTGTCTTCGTCATCTTCCTCTATTTCATCTTTATCCTGCTGGACTACGAACGGATAGCAAACGGCTGGGTCCATCTGATCCCGGAGCGTTACAGACCTTTCGTGCAGGGCTTGGCTGACGATGTCGAATATAGCATGAACCGTTATTTCCGCGGTCAATCGCTGATTGCGCTCAGTGTCGGAGTTTTGTTGGCTATCGGATTTAGAATTGTCGACTTCCCGCTGGCTGTCATCTTAGGATTGTTCATCGGTGTCCTGAATCTGATTCCGTACATGCAAACCATCGGCATCATCCCGATGATATTGCTCAGTCTCCTCAAGTCTGCCGAAACAGGTGATAACTTCTGGATAATCTTCGGCTCGGGCATCCTTGTCCTCGGTATCGTACAATGCATACAGGATCTGTTCCTCACCCCCCGTATTATGGGAAAGGCGATGGGATTGAATCCTGCCATCATTCTTTTGTCTTTATCGATATGGGGTACTTTACTCGGATTCATAGGCCTGATCATAGCGCTCCCCCTGACAACGCTTTTTCTTTCTTATTATAAGCGTTTTATATTAATGGAAGATGATCACTCTCTCATGGAAAAGGATGAGATATCAAAGGCTCAAAAGAAAAAAACAACACCTAACGAGTAAAAAACTCGCCCCAAGTATTGCATATATCAAAAAAAGCCCTACCTTTGCACCCGCATTACAGAAGTAACGCACAGGATGATTCGCTAGCTCAG
>OGZX01000116.1_pt1 | contig 88347 bp, 79 predicted proteins | sample 1576881 | NCBI WGS metagenome assembly OGZX01 (sample SAMEA3541542, study PRJEB24748) | human gut metagenome | biome: human gut; feature: human-associated habitat; material: faeces | place: China | collected 2012 | reverse complement strand
AACAAGTATACTGTTAGCACGCTTTCCTCCATTACGATACTTCATATATACTTTAACCAGCAACCTTAATAAAAACATAAGCACTGTTCCCATAAAAAATGTAATTACATACACACTTCTTGGAACACCCTGTACTGTTTTGCTCAAAAGTTCATAAACAGCTATAACAGCTGATGAAATAAGACTTTTCTTAATAACAGAAACTAGTTCTTCAAATTTGCCACGATTAAGTACATCGCCTTTAATGTTACAGAATAAAGCAGCTATTAATACAGCAATAATAATTGTAATAATATTGCCATTAAGAACACTCATTATATATGGAAATGTATTATTTCTTATTCCCATCAGCCATATAAAACCAGACATGTAATAAGACATAATAAGTGCTATTGCATCTGTAATAAATATTAAAACGTTCTGAATACTCTCTTTGGTTTTGTTTACATTAATCATACGTTAATCAATTTTACCCTCCCAATAATTTTAAGGCTTTTCATAACATATTGCATATTAATATATCAACTTAAAACCACTTTAAAATGTTACAACTGATTCACACTTCAAAATGAGCCTTGCAAATTATTATATAGTTGCATATAAAAAATATCAATATATATTTCAACTAAAAAAGTAAAAATCAGGAAATGTTTTTTGTAGAACCAGTATATTCCATGCTTAATCTATTCATGCACATATTCAATAGCAGCATTACAATAATGATACATTGCTGTCATAAGATTCTTTAGGGCTGTATTATCTAAATATTTATCAACATATCTGGCATAAACATATGCACCATACTCCAGCATCATTATTTTATCTTCACTATCTCCATTCTTCTGAACATATATATTAACATTATCAGCAAGCTCATACGCTTTCACATTACTGATATCTATATAATATAATGAAGAGTCTGTCTTTTGTGGAACAAGGGTATTCTTGGTTCCATCTTTATCCTTCACATAAAATGTATAATTATCAATATTATATCCATCTGATAACTCAAAATAATTCCTTAATATTGTATCTGATTCAAGAACAAGAGAACTTCCATAATAGCTTATTCCTGAAACACTGTCTGCATTAACCAGCTTTCCTGTATATGTATTGAATCCAACCATATCCATATTCTTATCATCATCTGTCATTATAGAATTGGCAGGATTATCTGTGTTATATCCAAAATACTGCTGTGCAGCTGTTCCGTAATTAAGCATTGCTTTAACTGCATTTACAGCTTTATCAGAATAAACTCCACTTGCAGCATTAATTACAGATTCAGCATAATCTGTTACTGAGTATGTATGAACTTCACCCTTAACGCCATTACTTACAATTCTGGCATTTACCTTATCAGCCATCTGCTTTGCTGCTATTCCGCAAGAGAACACATACAAACCGTCGGTTGTCTTTCTTGCATCGGCTAACATAACCTTTGACACATTTCCATCAGGCATAGTAAATTCCATGTACGTGCTGCTGTCCTTAACCAGTTTATCAGGAAGATTCATGTAGAAATTCATATCAATCTTTCCGTCCATGCTTAATGTATATCCTTCTAATACATCACCCAAATCAACATTATTTGATGTAAATGCTTTTATGCAGAAGTTATAATAATATTTTCCATATCTGCCATAACCATTATAATAATAGCTTCCTTCACAGTCAGAATCATAGCTTACTACATTTTCCCAGACCATCTTATCATCAGTTTTCCCCGGATTAGTGCTCTCTGAATACGAATATTCAACTTCAAATGCCTTCTTATCAATATTTACAACAACTGCATAATAAGTCCCAGGATTGAGAATCACTTCTTCCTCCAGAGGAATAGTGTGTATTCCTGCAAAAGTTGTTCTTCCACTTGTACTCGCCTCAGCATGCTTAGTCCCGCTTAGCGGGTTGGTGGCATCCTTAAGGTCAGTATATATATCAATTGTATATCCAACATCTGCTGTCTGTGTAAAAGATAAAGATACTGACTTAAGAGTTTCAGATGCAACACCTTCTTTTTCTGATACATAAAATACATTAGCTGCACCTGTATAATATCCTACTGTTGCTGTATGCAGCCCACCATCAAGCTGATAATTATTATCCAGCCCATCCTCTGCTGACATATCAAATACCCAAACAGTATCTGCAAGCGAATAAGTTTCATATGACATCCAGAAATAATCAAAATAATCTCCCCAGCTGTTTCTTATAAGCCATGCACCATTATTTGAAGGCTTTGTAGTTGTCGCAAAATTATCCTTGGAATAATCATCGTCCCAACCCACAATCATAACTGCATGTCCACCACCTGAGCTTACAATTCCCTGCATATCATAATATGAATTATTAAGGTGGTTCTCTCCAGCATAATAATGAGTATAGCTTGCACCAACGGCACCATGCTCCATAATCTGCTGCTTAACAACATCTGGCTGCTCCTTAACATTAATCCTGTATGCATTCTGTAAATGTGCCACATCATAATCATAAGCATATTTGTTATCAAGACCATTATTATATACTGTCTGGGCATCAGCATATGGAACATCTGATTCATTGACAGCTCCTACCCACTGGCTGAGTCTCTTTACTGCATACTCGTAGTTACCACCCTTTTCCAGATATGACATGTTGGTATTATTATTATAATACTTAGAATAATCCCCTTTGGTTCCACCGAGCGGATCAATAACTGAGTTAAATGTAAAATGTATAAGCTGCAATTCACTCAGGTCAACACTAGAATCTCTCTGACCCTTAGCTATAAGGTCAAATTCTTCAAGTCCTATAGACGAGAATGCCCAACATGTTCCATAAGGATTCTGATTTCTTGATGGGTGTTCCTTCTTATATGAAGAAACATCCTCTGGGTATGCCGATGGTACATTTCTCTGTGCATATGTTGCAATATCCGATACATATACCGGAGCATCACTATCAAGACTACTTGGTATGTAACTTCCTATATACGCAGAATCCACAGACTGTACCTGCTGCGAATAATCTTTTGCGTCAATTGTGTCTCCATTTACAGTCATATATCCAATAGGACTTGTAATAAGAAGTGCACTTAATAATAACGCTGATAACCTTTTAATTCTCATATAGTCAATTCCTTTCTCTATTCAGTTAACACGTATGTTTCATAATAAAATAATATCATACCTTCATATAAGTTTCTATGTTTTTCGTTAAAATATTAATAAAAATGTTAATTATAATTATCTCTTATCTGCTCCCTTGCATTCTCCACACTTTCCTCATCAGGTACCATTATGTATAACGACCACCCTGGCATTGAATATGTTGTTGATGAATAACTTCCAACTCCCGTAACACTTATCTGTGTAATATTCCATGCTGCCATATCATTAAGCTGTGTCTGTGCAAGATCTGCAATAAAGTCATAACTCATATCTGTAATTACATTTTTAGACACTTCTGATAATACAGATGTATAATTTGATATAATTGCCGGAGAACAAGCTTTTTTAATTGCTGCCTCCATTATCATCATCTGGTTACGGCCTCTCTGTCTGTCCCCATCTGAATATGCGTATCTTTCTCTTGCAAATGCAAGTGCCTGCTCACCATTAAAATGATTAACACCATTATGTACTGTGAGATTTCCAGCCTGACTAAGAGTTGCTGAATAATCAAGTGTCACATCAACACCTCCGAGTGAATCAATTATTTTCTCAAATCCACTGAAATTAACTTTTACATAATAATCAATCTGGATACCATAAAGCATCTCCAGAGTATTTCTGGAACACTCAATTCCATAAACACCTGCATGTGTAAGCTTATCCCTGACAATATTGGATACAGAAAGCGGAACATAGTAATCTCTTGGCGTATTAATCATAAGAATATTATGTGTCTTTTTATTAACAGACATGATAATATTGACATCACTACGGCTCACCTCATTAATACCACCTCTTGAATCAATTCCTGATATATATACATTTATAACATCATCACTTGAAAGATAATTATCTGTAACATTCTCTTCTGTCTTTGCCACTTTAATTGTAAATTCACCACTATATATAAGCTTCACATCTGACGCAAACCCGGTGAAATCTCCCATGTCATCAATCATTTCAATACTGCTTGTTTTCATAATAGCAGCATCAATCTGTCCCTGCAGCAAAGCACCGGCCAGCTCCATTATATTAGAATACTCTGGATACTCCGCCATAAATCCACCTGCACCCATCTTTTTAATAAGCTCATCAGTACTTTCACGATCCACAGTTGTTCCTATACCAATGGATTTATTATTAAGCATATCTACGCTGTCATATCCGCCGTCGTTTAGTACATACACACCCATAACAATTTTTTCTTCCTGAGTTGTTGTAATCTGGTTTATCATATGTCTTGTCTGATTAAGGTAAATGCTTCCCATAATAAGCACAACAATCATAATAATGGCAATTATCTTCGTAATAATTCCGGGAACAAACCACTTTTGTGTAAATGCTGTTACTGCCGTTAATATAACAATCACCACTGCAGCAATGATGCAATGTTTGACCGGAACAACCCTTACATTTATTAAAAGAGCTATAAACACCACAGATACTGCAAGCATAATAATACTTACTGACAGCCCTGTATATTTTAGTATCTTCTTCATACATACATCCTTTCTTAAATCTAAAAAAGGCGACACATTTGACTTATGTGCCGCCATCATATCAATAACTAATTATTATCCTCATGTCCATAGTACTTGCCATAATATTTGCCATAGTACTTACCATAATAAGAATTTCCTGCCATATCAACTTTATTAAGTACACAGCCAAGAAGCTTGCACCCTGTCATTTCAAGCTGCTCCTTTGACTTTCTTGCAAACTTATAGCTTATATCACCTGCTCCGATTACAAGAATTCCACCATCACACACCTTAGAAATAACCGCAGCATCAATAACACTTCCTATTGGTGGTGTATCAATGATAATCATGTCAAATGTAGCTCTTGCTTCTTCAATCATCTTAGTAAATCTTTCATTACCTACAAGCTCACTTGGGTTAGGTGGTACAGGACCTGCAAATATCATGCAGAAATTAGGAACATCACTTACGCATATAACATCCTTAAGTTCATTCTTTCCTGAAAGATAATGAGTAAGCCCATATTTAATCTTCCCCTTCTTACCTCTGTTCTTCATAACTGACTTTCTTGTATCCGCATCAATAAGCAGTGTCTTCATACCATTCTGCGCAAAAGACATAGCAAGTTCAAAAGATACTGTACTCTTTCCCTCACTTGGTGTACTGCTTGTTATAAATATTACCTTATTATTATCACCAGAGAATTCTATGTTAGTTCTTAACATCTTATAAGCTTCTCTGGTCCTGAAATCAAGGTTGCTCTGTTTTACTGAAAACTCCTGCATCTCTAGTCCTCCATAAACTCTATGCCATCAGCATTTCTTTTACTGTTCTTGTTATTAGTGTTCTTATTAATATCAGATGATTTAAAACTTCTTGCCTTCTCATCATCAGTGCCAAGTACTACTTTCTCTTTATCTTTCCGGGGAGACCTCCTTCTGCTGGCAGTTTCTTCCTCAGCCTGATTCATAGGAATAAGTGCAAGTGTACTGATACCTAAATATTTTTCGATATCCTCAGAACTCTTAATAGAATCATCAAGCAAATGCTGTATAACAACAACGGCAACCGCAATTATAATACCAATAGCAGCTCCAATCAGTGTCCACTTAGGAACTGATGGTGAAACAGGGCTTGTTGGAAGATTAGCTGAATCAACCACATTAACAGCCTCAATATCCATAACCTGTGTAATATGCTGTGCTGCAAGATCTCTTACCGCATTAGCAACCTTCTGGGCCTGCTGAGGATCCGGATTTATTACTGTAATAGCAATTATTCGTGTATCATCTGTATTAGTTGCAGAAACCTTTCCCACAAGGCTTTCATAAGTTTCATCCAGATTAAGCTGTTTAATAACACCTTCTATAACATAACGGCTTGTAACAAGCTGTTCATAATCCTTAGAAAGAGTTGTTGAAAGCTGTACATCACTATAAGTAACTGATGTACTGTTCTGCTTATTAAGGATGTAAACCTTAGTTGTAGACTGATACTGAGGTGTTATAAGAAAATAGCTGTAAAGAAATCCTACTGCACCGCATACAACAGCTGCCAGTATTATAATCCACACCTTATGAAGCAATAACGCAAATATTTCTCCAAGATTGATTTCAATCTCATCTGTACTCTTATTAGTTTCCATCATTAATTCTCCTTTAATTATTCGTATCTGCTAACAGTCTGTCAAATGCATTGCCATATAATATACTGTCAACATACCCCTCATCATATTTTTTATAAAGCATCCTGCTGCACTCTTTCATCATAGGTGTTCTGCTGCCATCGCAACGATGGGCATCTGTTCCTACATAATCAACAAGCTGTTCTTTTAATAGCTTATGTACAAACTTCTTAATTTCTTTACCTGTATCTCCGGTAATGCTTGATGCATTAACCTGAATCTCTACCCCCATGCGGCTGAGTCGCCTGACATTCTCAATGTCATCAACCATACATCCATATCTTTCAACATGTGCTATAACAGGCTGATATCCCTCACTCATAATCTCATCAAGAGAATTTCTTATATACTGATATGGATCAGATGGCATGAATTCAACAAGAACATAATCAGTTCCGTTTATTCTGCTTATCCTTCCATTATCAAGTTCCTCACACATCTCATCATGAAACAGAATCTCATTGCCCTGGTAAAGCTTAATATCTGTTCCCTGTGCGGCTGCTTCCTTTCCAACAGATTGAATAAGTTCCTTAACATTCTGCGGTGAAGCATTACGATGCCCACTTTTAAAATGTGGAGTAGCAATCATGTGTGTAATTCCCTCTGATTGTGCTATCTTAAGCATCTCAAGAGTTTCTGTTATATCTCTTGAACCATCATCTATCCCTGGCATTATATGACAATGTACGTCAACGATATACTCTGCATTTTTCTTATTTTTACCAAACAACATACTATTCCTTATACTATCTTATTATTAAGTAAACCTTAAATATTTTATCAATGTACTTAGAACATGTCAACCATTGAAACGAATATTTTAGAATTTGGTCAAAAAACTCAGGGAACATATTATTTCCCTGAGCCTGTGTTTTTATTATCCAATTAATTCATAGCTTTCATTAATTTTCCCAGCCTTAATCTGAGCCATTCTTTCCTCAATCCTGCTCTTAACCAGCTCAGCGACCTCTTTTTTCTTAAGCTCGCCATACTCTGAATAAAGAATTGGCTTTAAGAAATGTACCTGTGTATCTACTCTTTCAAATGTATTGCTATTCATGGATTTATACGAATCAAAAAGTGCTATAGGAACGATAGGTGTCTTAGTCTGTAAGCTGCACGAAAAGCAGCCAGCCTGAAATTCCTGAAGTTCATTCTTATTGTCAGTGTAACCTCCCTCAGGAAATATAAGGAAATTCCTTCCTAACTTGACCTGTCTGGTAACATCCATAATAGCCCTTACCTTGTCACGGTTATTGTCAAGATCAATAACGACTGCATCAATAAGACCACATACCTGACGGCTCATAAGTCTTTCAGCCTGCTTTTTCCCCCAGAGGACACCACACGGCTTTTCCTGTGCAAGAATAATTCCCAGTGCATCATATTTGCCCTGATGATTAGGATACATTATGTAATTGCTGTCCGTTGGAATATTTTCTCTGCCATACACCCTGGTTCTTGTTCTGGCATGCTTTCTCATGTAATTAATAATCCACTTGGCATATACAAATCTTTCTTTCTCTGAATAGCGGTTCTTGTTGGCAATCATCTTATTAGCCTTAGGTACAGCATGAAGCACCATGTGCCAGCTTGATATAACAGTACATTTGAAACGCAGATTAAACATTATAACCCTCATCTTTCTATATAATACCTGCTGCAGATGCAAAATATTTTTCAAAATCACCACGAATAAGTGCATATCCTGCCTCATTCGGATGCATCCCATCCTTACTATAATATGCCTTCATGTCATCAAGTGCAAGAAAGCTTTCACGAAGACTTAATATTTCACAGCCGTTTTCCTTGGCGACAGCTCTCATTATGTCGCCATATTCTGCATACTCGTCCTGCATCTGCTGAACTGAGTTCACATATTCTGACATAACTTCCCTGCTGATTCCGCTTTCAAGCAGATGTGAAAGATACACTTCAATAGCAATCGGAGGTGCAATTACTGCTGTTACTGCTGCTCCCTTTTCCTGCAACAAATGTATCATATCCTCATAATTCTTCTTAAAATCCTGTGGGGCAACTCTGTGCCTGTGTTCATAGTAACATTTGCCATCACATATCGACTTCCAGTCATAGTCGCAGTCGTTACCGCCACATTCAAGAAATGCCACATCAGGTACCGGATGACTTGACATTATCTGTGTAAGCCACATTTTTACTCTCTCTGATGTGAATGTCGGCATCGCGTAATTGACAAACTTCATATTATATTGTGCCTGCATTGCATCAAATCCGATTGCATCTGAGCTGTGATAATTCCACGCTTCATCCGGCATAACCCCGCGCATAAGCGAGTCGCCAAACATGTAATATGTTTTCATAACCTGCCTCTTATCTTAAATTAGGAGCCGGAAGAGGATTCTCTGGGGTAACAGCATCCCAGTAATTGTTCATAAGCTTCTCTAATGCTCTCTGTGGAATCATTGGCTGCGAAGCATAATCAATCATATCCTGAGGAATATCCTCACCTTTTCCCATAACCTTACCAATTTCTGTATATCTCTTAAGATATTCATTAATCTGGTTCACCATTGGTGGAATTGCAAACATTTCACTCTGCGGACAAAGGAGAGCCTGATATCTGCCCTTGCCATAGATAAAATTAAATTCCTTGATAAGGGCATCATATATCTCATATGTTCTTCCATATCCACATGATGATATAACATAATATTTCTTATCACCCATATCATAACGGAACTCGTGGAATGCATCATCTCCGATATCTCTTACCTTACCCTTGTAAGTCTCCATAAGTGGCATAATTCTGTCAACAAATGTCTTCATTGGACCCGGCATACCGAAGAAATACAATGGGAAGCTGTATATAATAACGTCAGCGTTCATGAACTTGACATGAACATCCTGCATAACATCATTGATAACGCACTGTCCCGCTGTCTTTCCCCAACAGCTCATGCATCCCATACATGGCTTAATATCCATATCTTTAACTGTAAGAAGCTCAATCTCAGCTTCCGGATTAGTCTCCTTAAGTCCTTTAAGAACCGCATTTGTCATCTGCATAGTATTACTCTTAGGTCCTTTAGGACTTCCGTTTACTACCAAAACCTTCATTAATTAATCCTCCTTGTTTTCCGCAGGAAAATCCGAGCCTCTCTAGCGAGGAGAGGCTTTGTCCTCCATAAACTTCTCAAATGTTCTAAACTGTTTTCTCATCGTGTCATATCCATACTGATAGCATTGAAGAAGTTTTTCATTATTATTCTCAAAGTGTCTTATCATCTGCTCCTCCGGACGGATAACAAAGACTTTTCCCTCTTCCACAAGCTTTTTCATGAACTTATCCTGCCTGTCATAAGCCTGCCTTCTGTGTGCCATAACCTCACAAAGCTCTGGGTATTTCTTGTAACTCCACTCGATAAGCTTCTTTACCTTAGAATAATCCGTAGGCTTAGAACCCTCTGGCTTGGTAAGTACAACAACAATCTTATCGCACCCTTTCTCAACTGCTCTCTCAACCGGTATCGAATCAATGATGCTTCCATCAAGATAATGATAGCCGTCAATTTCAACAGGTTCGCATATAAATGGCACAGAGCAGCTTGCCATCTGACACTTCAGGAATTCATCTTTAGTCTTAAAATTCCCTTTATACTCAGCCTTTCCAGTCTCGCAATTAACAACAACACTTTCACACTCTGTCTTAGATGCGAAAAATGTGTCAAAATCATAAGGAATATCTTTAAGTGCATATTCGGCTACCAGCATTTCAAGATTAAGAATCTTCTTATTCTCGAAAAGCTGTCCGACTCCATAATAGCTTTCAGCATTTTCATGAGTAATTATCTTTTTTGTTCTTCCTTCCTGTCTGGATACATAGTTTACTGCATTACCTGCCCCCGCAGACACACCTATAACATAGTCATAATAAATGTCCTTCTTAAGCATGTAATCAAGAACTCCGGCTGAGAAAATACCTCTCATAGCCCCGCCTTCCAGTACAAGCCCTGTCTTTACTTTGCTCATAAGCGCCTCTTATTTAACGTTAGCTTCTACATAATCAACAATATCTTTAACAGTTTCAAGCTTGGCATCAGAACTGAATCTGATCTTGAACTCATCCTCAACAGTAATAGCAAGTAACATCATATTAAGAGAATCAACTCCTAAATCTGTTGCAAGAACACTGTCCATTGTAATAGTTGCCGGGTCGCACTGTGGCATAACCCTTCCAAAAATTTCCTTTAATTTCTCAAATACCATGATAAAATCTCCTTTTGATTTATTTTATGAAATCCGGTGGGTGGGGTATGCAGACGACGGACGGTTCACGGTTTATGGGTTTATGCTCCAAAAACACGCTCCCGCTCGGCTTCGGACGCAGCGGTCACTAAGCTCCTGCTTCGGTGCGAGGACTTCGTCCTCGCACCTCGCATTTGCTAAGTGCCGGCGTCCTCAGACGGTTTTTTCCACACAAACCCATAAACCGTGAACCTACGACTGACACCTTCCCGGATTTTATTAACTAAATGCGGGATCGCCAGCCGGAGGCTGGCTGCCCGTTCGTCTGTCATTCACCCCTCCACTGCTGCCCGCCTCCGGCATCCAGACCGCACATCAGGGGCTGCGAGCTGGGTGGAAACGAAAGGCTGAGGGGGTATGGCGTTTTGAAACCGTTTGAGGACGCCGGCACTTGGTGAATCCGTGGGTAGGGAGGGCGGTGAAAGCTTGCTTTCAACAGCCCGCACTCCCTACACAGATGAGCCTAGTACCGCTGCGTCCGAGACCGAGCGGGAGCGCGTTTCAAAACGCCATACCCCCGCAGTCCGCACGCTTCCCAGCCGGCCGCAGCCCAGTCCGTCCTGTCACTACCTTCCGAGCTGCTCCACAGCCTCCCGGAACCTCGCACACTCACCTGCGAGATACTCCGCATTAAGCCCCTTTCCCTCTTTAGTAAGTTCCATCGGCTCGCCAACATACAGCTTAAGTCTCTTCCCAAACAGCTTATGATATTCTCCGTCATTATATACCGGAACAATTTTTGCACCTGACATAACTGCCAACATTGCAAAGCCCGGCTTGAATTCATCCATAACCCCTGTCTTAGAAGTATGTCCTTCTGGGAAAATTATCATATTATCTCCTGCACGAAGATGCTCCGATGCTCCTCTTATCCATGTAATATCTGTTCCAAAGCGGTCTACAGAAATAAACTTACCACCGCTTGTAAGCCACTTTAAAATCTTCTTATCAGCCCAGTCTTTGGCTATTATAAGGACACTGTTCTTAAACAGCATATAAAACATCTGTCCGTCATTATGTCCCACATGATTGCCAATAAATATGACTCCGCCTTTTTCAATTTCCTCTTTAGCTTTTCTGCTCTGATAACATATCTTAGGTCTGAACATAATATACAGGTAAGCGTATAAAAGACCTCTCCCCATACTGGCTGTTACATTAATAAATGCATTTTTCTTTCTCATTTGATACCTCTTGCTGTCAAATCATTTATCCGCGTATTAATATTTAATCACAAGTTAATACACAAATGTTCCAATATCATACAATATGTTTCCAATCAGCATTGTATGTTTTTTAACAAATATTTTCAAAGGTCAATTAATTTCTTTTTGGCACTTATGTAACATTTTGTCGTATTTTGTTTACTATCACTTGCAAATGTTGTACAATATAGTTAACTGCAAAATACATTTTTCATAGTATTTTCATAACAATTTTATATATATTTTATAATCTGATTAATAGGAGTTTATTATGGCAAAATCTGAAGAAATCAGTTTTACTTCTGCACATGAAATTAAAGCTGACCGCAGAATTCTAAAAACTAAAAAAGCGATTTACGAAGCACTTGTTGAGCTTATGCAGAAGAAAAAGCTAAATTCAATAACAGTTACTGAGCTTGCTGCACAGGCTGACATTAACAGAAAAACATTTTACACATATTATTCAACTGTCAATGATGTTCTTGATGAAGGAATTAATGAACTTATAACATCTCTTAAAGATCTTTTGTGTGCTATGTCTGAGGATTATAATATGTTCTCACCTCAGACTTTATTTGCGTTTCTTAATACAATTATGTCTGATGCAGATATTGCAAGAGACCTTTTTGCTTCGGACAACGGAAGCCTGCTTTTTAATAGACTCCAGAAAGCATTGCAGGAAACTCTTCTCAAAGAGCTGGTAAACAGGGATATTAAGATGAATGTTCCTTCTGAACAATATCCTCTGATTTCTAGCTTTGTCGCTGGCGGAATGGTTTCCGCGTATTATGAATGGATAACCGATCCTGACGGTATTACTCTTGATGAAATGGCACGCACACTTACAACGCTTATTATTTCTGGCGTTCACGCATTTGCATAAGGAGAGCTTATGACTTTTAATGACAAATTTAAGTTTCTGATGGATATAACAAACACTAATAACACAACTCTGGCCGGTGCTGTTGGCATCGATAATTCTGCTGTAAGCCTGTATCGCAGTGGTAAGAGAAAATGTCCTCGTAATAAGGAAATTTTAAGACGAATGTCGGACTATTTTGCCGCTTCAATTAAACTCAGCTATCAAAGAAAGGCTTTGGCTCTTGCATCTGATTATAGCAGATTCAATCATTCCAGACCATTGCCTGAATATTCAGACATGCTTTACCAGTGGCTGGCGGATGAACTTCCTCAGACCAATACACTGGTTGACGGCATTCTTAATGAAAATATCTCTTCATCAGGCACTAATAATATTATGGGAATAAAATCCATTGACGTAATTCCCAATGCTACCAGTATTCTTTATAAGTCCGAAGGAAAAAAACAGGCTGTTATCAGTTTTATCAACCATCTTCTTACCCTTGAAGACCACGGTACAGTATATGTATGGATTGATGATGATGTTTACAGTATATTTGATAATAAGGAAATTCTTAATTCTATACAGAAGCTTCTGCTCAGATTGATAGATTATGGATATACTATATGCCAGATTTCCCCTTCTCCTGTTAATACCACTCAGTTTTTTGAAGAGTTTTTCTACTGGGTTCCGGCATATATTACCGGACGGGTGAAATCTTACTACTATCCTCGCATGCGTGATAATCTGTTTTCAAAAATAAGCATAATTTATCCTCCGCATGTTGCAGTTTACTCTGACTGTCTTTCAACGGTAAGTGATAATTCATTTACTGTTATGACAACCGAACCTGCAGTTGTTTCAATAAAAGAGAATGAATTCAAAACATTTTTATCCTACTGCAGGCCAACCATGAATATATATGAATCAGCAGAGGATGTTTCTGAGTGTTTCCACCGTATATTAAACACCCATGTAAACCATATCCAGAAGGGATTGAGTCTTCCTCCAGCAGCCATGCCGGAAGAACTGATAACAGAGTTTCTTAATAATAATCCTGACAGCCTTGGCGTAAATCTGCGTACCTCTTACCAGTTATCCACTGTATTTGATGATTTACGCAATGTTGATATATGTCCACTGGCAACTGCTGAAGAAGTTATAGCTGGCCATGTTCCGGTTATTTTCCCTGTTGTAAGACAACAGACAGCTGTATATTACACGCCCCGTTCTTATGCAAAGCATCTGCAGAATATTATAAGAATTATGGATACACATCCTGACTATTTCTTTGTTCCGATACAATACGATCCAGATGATAACGTATGTATAATTGTTAACGAAGGATCTGAGGCAATACTTATCCGTACAGCCCTGCCAAGCATGGTTTTTGATTTCAATCACCCACAGATTGTACAGAACTTTCAGGAATATCTTTATAAGATTGCCAACGAAATTGGTTATTCGGATATCAATCGTAAGAAAATCCGGGCACAGCTAAAGGAATTAATAAATGTACTAGAAAAAGCATAAAAAAAATACCGGTTAAGTTCTTAATATATACAAACTTAACCGGTATTTTTATTCTGATTACATCTTAAAATACTTCATATCTTCATTAAGCTGGTCTGATACTTCCTTAACCTTAGCCGCTGTTTCTGCAAGAATATTAATAGTTGCATTAAGCTCCTGCATAGAAGATGTTGTCTGCTGTGTTGAAGCAGCATTCTCTTCTGATATAGCAGATAGATTAGATATTACATCAACAACGGTAACTCTTGAGCTGTCGCATACTTGTGCATTGCCTTTAATAACATCTGTTCCACGCTTTGAAACATTAATGCCATTACCAACTTCCTTGAATCTTTCCTTAGTTGCTGCAAGCTTTTCATACTGTTCTCTTACAAGAACTTCTGTACTTCTCATAACCTCAAGTGTTTCTTTCGAATCATTCTGGAGATCTGTAATAATCTCCTGAATCTTACTTGCTGTGCTGTCAGATTGTGATGAAAGCTTCTGAATCTCTGATGCAACAACTGCAAATCCTTTTCCTGCTTCTCCTGCTCTTGCAGATTCAATAGAAGCATTCAGTGATAACAGGCTTGTCTGACTTGCAATATCTGCAATAAGTGAAGCAGCATTGCCAATCTTATCTACCGATTCATTAGTTGTCTCTATCTGTTTTGCAATTCTTGCAACTGCATCAGTAGTTCTCTGGACTGCATCACTTAATTCAATCATTGTATCCTGTGAAGCACTTTCGGCTTCTTCCATGTTCTTAGATGTCTTTGTAAGGTCAGCAATATTATTAACTATCTGAGTAATCTGTTCACCCATTGCCATAATTTCATTAGTTGCTGTCTCAATATCTTCTGCCTGTGATACTGCACCCTTAGATATCTCTTCTACTGCTGTACTGATTTCTCCTGCAGCAACACTTGACTGTGATGCCATAGAGTCAATTGAATTGCCTGACTCACCAAGATCTGTTGCAGACTTTGCAAGACTTCCAACAATTTCTCTTAACTTAAATATGAGAGTTTCTAGAGCCCTGCCCATGTCTCCGATTTCATCCTGTCTCTTAAGTACAGTCTTATCAACTTCTACTGTAAGATCTCCTCCGGCAACTTTCGTTACAGATACACTTGCTCTCTTAATCGACTTTGAAATACTCTGTGCTATAAATGTTGCCACAATTCCTACTAATATAAGTACTACTGCAGAAACTATAAGCATTGTTCCAACCTTCTGCATTATATAGTTTGTAATATCTGATGTAGGCTGTCCTGCAAATACACATCCTACAACCTGGTTATTATCCTTTAGTGGCACATATACTGCACAGTATCTCTTTCCATCTACCTTATAATTAGTATCTCTAAATGTCTTTCCCGTCTTAACTACATCCCACACTTCACTAGACATATCTGTTCCTGTTAATCTTGCCCCCTTACTGTCAGTAAGCGTTGTAAGAACTCTCTTGGTTCCGTATGTAAGTGTAACCTGGACATCATTCTTGGAGTTCTTGACATATATATCAAGTGCAGCCGGTTTAATAGTCAATTCTTCGCCACCCTTGAATAATCTACCGTTCTTATATTCATAGTTGCCTTTAATATCCTCATAAGAACTCTGTACTGCCCCACTTAACAGTTCTAGTCCATCCATGGCCTCTTCTTCCAGTCCTGACTTAAGACTGAATACTGTAGTTGTAATAAGCCCCAGTACCATAACAATTACCGGTACAATAGCAAGCATAACCAGTCTGAATGTAATACCAGCTCTTCTCTTCTTTCCATCGGCGGCAACCTGTCTGGCTTTCTTCTTAACCTCAGCATCAAGCTCTTTCTTCTTTGCCCTGACCTCTTTTACCTTCTTACTATTCTCAGCCTTAATCTCTTTAACTTTTTCAGCTCTTTCGGCCTTAGTATGCATTTTCCCCATTATAAGACCTCCCTTTCCTCTTATTAAATTATTCACCAGAACAATCTTTTGTTCATATTGTTCTTTAAATTATACACCATTACGCCAATTTTAAAAACCTTTTTCTTGTCAAAATATTAAAGTTTCACCAAAAAATTGTTAAAATCCGCCTGTTTTCTTTTTCTTAAGCACATTTGCTTTTATATATGCAAATGTATACTCTTCCCCTTTATCAGCAAGCATCTTCAAAAGATTGTGAAGAAGTTCATCTGTTTCCGGGTGCATAATATAATGCCCAAGCCCCTTAATATAGTAATCCAATGGATCTGAATCTTTGTACTTGTCTTTATTATATATCCTGCTTGCTGCAACTCTGTCGCAAAACATCTCAGCAACATATTTCACAGGCATTTTCATTCCTGCAAGAATAGTGCTGTTACCATCGACATCGTAATCTATCCAGTATTCAAAATGATGTTTGTTCCTACCCTTATGATGCAGCCATGCCTTTGAAACACCTTCATCTTCACGCTGGGCATTATTAGGACTTCTGTGTCCATCCTGATAGTACTTAACTCCTGGTATGAACTCCGATGGCGAATATTTTGACAAATCATGCATCATTCCCTGCCTGTATAATCCAAGCTTAAAGCAGTATTTTCTCACCAGCCTTCTGTGGGAATTAACCGTGTGCAGATGCCCATTGAAATTATGCAGCAACTTCTTCAATGTCATACAGAATCATCCTCCATTATCATTCTTCTACATATCCCTCAGCGGTTCTGTCTATAACCTCACCTGTATCAGGATTAACTGAAATCCCATTAACCTCAAGTCTCTCGTCAATCTGAATTACAAGGCACTGTCTTCCATCAATTACCTGTGTACTCACAATATCTGTCTTATCTGAATTAATCTTTATGACAACATCCGGCGTTTTCACTTCAAATTTCTTACCAGATGAAACATTTGATGCAACAAGCTTTCCATGTTCACCGGCAGCCATCTCAAAGTGCTCCTCGAAATTTTCAAGCTTTTCTTCTTTAACACCGCTTTTTCCCAACAGATCCTTCATCTCAGTTTTATCAAGCATAACCGGTGCCGGACTTTCCTGCTTCTTCTCTTCTATAATCTGCTCAAGATTTTCATGAATATTCTTCACAATCTCAAGGTCAGCCTCTTCACCAAGTGCCTCATTAACAAGTGATGTAAATGTTTCCTTCTGCTGCTTTGCAGGAAGCGGAACCGCACAGTCAAGCAGGCAGTCGATAAGCCCGTCCTCAAACTCACTGACATCTTTAGTATAGAAAAGTGCCATATCCTCATCTGCACTTCTCTTATTAAATGCCGGGAACAGGAATCCCACATCCGGTACATCTACCATATGATTCTGCTTCTTATCGTGGAAATTATTGTCCTCCTCATCATACCCAAGCCCCGGCTTAGAAAGATTCACATGACATATACTGCATAAAATGTAGCTGTAAACCTCATCAGATGCATCATCCATCTCTATATTATCAGTAGTAACCGCAGGAATATCATATACCTGATTAATTAGAAGAATCAGATAATTACCAACATAGCTGTAATTATTGATAATCCTGTCATAGAATTCGTTAAGAAGTCTGTCATCCTTAAGTCCGCTGTCTCTTAAGTTCATTAAAAATGTTCTTGCGCCCTCATCAGCATACGCATCGACATTAAACTTCATATCAACCAGATTCTTTCCTGGTGTTCCTGAAAGAGTCTTCTTAAATATATCAAAATATTTATGCTTCTCCTCTTCCGGAAGATTAAGAAAATTCTCATTAAACTGTGTTATCTTATTTCGCTCACCATCAACATAGCATCCGCATAACCTTAATATTCCACAATCCTCTAATGTATATTGTGATTTAATTTCATTAAGTTCTTTTCGTGTCATAACTAACTCCATCCTCTGATTATTTATTTACTCATAGCCGGTATTGTCTGAATGTAAACATATTGTTTAATTATAGCATATACTGATGCCCACATGTAAAAAAGTTTCAATTCATGCAAGCATGATTACAGCGCATTTTTATATTCTCCTCGCTATCCGCGCATAAAAAACTTCCCCGGTTCTGGGGGCTCTTGTTGTGGCACAGCCTCATGGAATGGCTCGGCGGCCTCAACTTCATCCTCCTCCTGGTATCGGTCATGCCCCAGGTCAGCGGCTGTTTCGGCCTGACCTTGTCCGTCCATCAGAGCGTATCCTTCAGCCCCATGGTGGCCCGCATGCAGGAAGCGGCCCGCCAGGCCGGTCTCATCTACCTGGCCATTACGGCCTTTTCCATGGTCCTCTACGTCCTGGCCGGCCTGCCTTTGGGCATGGCCGTCAATCAGGGCCTCATGACCATGTCCACCAGCGGCGGCGATTCGCTCTTCGATTTTTCTCAATATGACAGCCTGGCCCTGGAAGCGGCCGGAGCTGTATCCATGCTCCTGGCCAGCGGCAATTTCCTCCTCTACTGGAAGAGCTGGGAACGGCGCGACTTCAAGAGCCTTTTCTGCGATGCCGAATGGCGGACCTTTTTGACCGTCGTCGTCGTCACGGGCTGCCTCGTATCCTTCCATTTGTGGCGTTTCGGCGTCTACGACGGCTGGGATAACCTGCGCTACGGCTTTTTCCAGGTCCTGTCCTTCATCAGCACCAGCGGTTTTTCGTCAGCCGCCTACAGCACCTGGCCGGAATTCGACAAGTACGTCCTCTTTGCCCTGGCCTTTGTCGGCGGCTGTATCGGCTCGGCTACAGGCGGTCTCAAGGTCATGCGCTTCATGGTCCTTTTCAAGATGGCTGCCCAGGAAATGCGCCGGACCCTACATCCGCACATGGTCATTTCTTTGAAAATCGACGGCGTCCCTGTCGATATGAAGATCATCAGCCGTGTCCTCAGTTATTTCTTCCTCTTCATGGCGACGTTCTTCGTCTCCATGCTGATCATTTCCCTGTCCGGCGTCACGCCCATGCAGGCCATGGGGATGGCCGTAGGCTGCCTGTCCAGTGTCGGGTCGACGATGGACCTCTTCGGCGTAGCCGACGTTTCCGTCCTGCCGGCATGGACTAAGCTGTATTGCAGTTTCCTCATGATTTTAGGACGCGTCGAAATCTTTTCCTTCCTCGTCGTCATCCAGACCGCATTCGGTTATCTGCGGCGGCGCTGGTAGGAGGTACACCATGAATATACGAATTGTTTTATTTGTCTTGGGGAAATTGGCTCAGGCCTGCGGGCTGGCCTTGATGATTCCCTTTGTCGTCGCCCTTTTCTATGGGGAAGCCAGTATCGCCGCGTTCCTCGTGGCCATTGTCATCAGCCTCCTCATAGGGCGCCTGCTCATGTGGCAGGGCCATCGGCCGACGGACAGCCTGACTGTCCGCGAAGGCGTGGCCATTACGGCTCTGGGCTGGATCATGGTCACTTTCCTGGGCATGGTTCCCTATGCTGCCGGCGGCTATTTGTCCGTCCTGGACGGTGTCTTTGAATGTATTTCCGGCCTGTCCGGCACGGGGGCGACGGTCATCGACGACATCGAAGCCATGCCGGCCAGCCTGGTCCTCTGGCGGGCCCTGACCCACTGGTTCGGCGGCCTGGGTATCATCGTCATCTTCATCGCTGTCTTTCCTCAGTTCGGCAAGGGCATCGTCCACATGTTCAATGCCGAAAGCACAGGCCCCCGGTCGGACCGGGCCCTGCCGCGCATCAAGGAGATGGCCAAGGCCCTGTTCACGGTGTACGTCGTCTTTACCGTTGCCTCGACGGTCGTCTTCATGCTCTGCGGCATGTCCTTCCTCATCGCAGCCGACCACGCCTTTGCCACTATCGCTACGGGCGGTTTCTCGCCGTACAATAACAGCGTCGCCCATTTCGACAGCCCTGTCGTCGAATGCTGCCTGTCCTTTTTCATGCTCATCAGCAGCGCCAACTTCGGCATGTACGTCGCGGCCTGGAAGAAGGGCTGCAAAGTCATCCTCGGCGATACGGAGTTCCGCGTCTACTTGGCCATCGTCGCCATCTCGACGGCGGCCATGGCCCTCAACCTGGTCCTGGCCCAGCAGTGGGACGGCATCGAAGCCCTGCGCCAGGCCTTTTTCCAGTCCGTGTCCATTTCGTCGTCGACGGGCTTCGTCTCCAACGACTTTGAACAGTGGCCGGTCTTTTCCAAATTCATCCTCCTGGTCCTGATGTTCATCGGCGGCTGTGCCGGTTCGACGACAGGCGGACTGAAAGTGACGCGCGTCATGCTGCTGGTCAAGACCATTGCCGCCATCATCCGCCAGAAGATACATCCCAACATGGTCCTGCACATCCGTTCTAATGGCGAAGAATTCTCGATGGACCTCATTTACGGCGTAGCCAAATTCTTCTTCATCTACACCATGCTCGGCGTCCTCTGGACGTTCATCATGGTCTTTGACGGCGTGGCCATCTTCGATGCCATCGGCCTCAGTGTCTCGACCATGGGCAGCTGCGGGCCAGGATTCGGCCAGTTCGGTGCGACGGCTACTTGTTCGGCCCTGCCGCCGCTCAGCAAAGTCGCCCTCTGCCTGTCCATGCTCATGGGCCGCCTGGAAGCCCTGCCGGTCCTGGCTATCCTCATGCCGTCCTTCTGGCGCCACCGCAACAGCTGGTAATTGGGGGAAATCCCTTGCATGACGCCATCCCTTTGCCGTATAATAAAGACAATCTTAACGTTACTCTATCTTTTATCAAAGGGGGATTACCTATGAGTTTTTGGGAACAAATGGCTAAGACCATCGATGCCAGTGAAGAAAAACAGAAGAAGGAAGATCTCTACCAGAAGACCTTCCACGAATTAGCCGAAAAATTGAGCGAAATCCGCAACAAAGAAACGGCGGACAAGACGGAAGATTAAAGGATTCTTAAGTTTTTCGCCGTTTTCCGATTTTTCATTAAAAGACGATTAAATTTTGTCAGGACGTCTCCTTTCCATGCTATGCTAGCTATGGAAAGGAGATTTTTTTATGGACGTAAACAAGTTACTGCAAGACGCCCTGGCTGCCGGGGCCAGCGACATCCACATCGAGCCCCTGGACGACGCCGTCCGCATCCGCTGGCGCCGGGACGGTGTCCTCTGTCAGGCCGGGACGCTCCACAAGGGCGGCCTGGAGAAACTGGTAAGCCGCATCAAAGTCCTGGCCGGCCTGGACATCGCCAACCGCCGCCTGCCCCAGGACGGGCGCATCGTCTGGAAGGACGGGGAACGACGCCTGGACCTGCGGGTCAGTACGCTGCCGACAGTGCGCGGCGAAAAAGTCGTCATCCGCATCCTCGACGGCCAGCGCATCCCCCTGGCTCTCTCGGCCCTGGGCATGGACGACCAGGTCCGGCGCTGTCTGGAAAAGCTCATCCGCTGCCGCCAGGGGCTCATCCTCATCTGCGGGCCCACGGGCAGCGGCAAGACGACGACTCTCTATGCGGCCATCCACGAGATCCAGGACGACTCGGTCAGCATTGCGACCCTGGAAGACCCGGTGGAAATCCTCATGGAGGGCATTTCCCAGAGCCAGGTCCAGGCCAAAGGGGGCATGATGTTCCAGGACGGCCTGCGGGCCCTGCTGCGCCAGGACCCGGATATCCTCGTCGTCGGCGAAATCCGCGATGGCGAGACGGCGCGCATCGCCGTGCGGGCCGCCCTGACAGGGCACGTCATCTTCAGTACCCTCCATGCGCCGAGCGCCGTCGAGGCCGTGATCCGCCTGACCGATATGGGCGTCGCGCCCTACCTGGCAGCCGATGCCCTGGCCGGCGTCGTGTCCCAGCGCCTGGTCCGCTGCCGCAGGAGCGATGGGTCTTATCAGGGCCGTTTCTGCCTGTGCGAAGTCGTGCCGGCTGGCCGCCGTCTCCGCGACGCCATCCGCCGCTGTGCCGGCGTCCGGGACCTGACGGATGCGGCCCGGTCCGATGGTGCTGTCCTCCTGCCCGACGTCATCGCCCGGACCCTGGCGGCCGGACGGACGGATGAAAGGGAGATACGCCGCGTCTGTGAAGGAGGGAGCTCATGGTGAAGGTAAGGGAACTGATGGAAACGGCCATGGGTCAGCAGGCCGCAGACCTTCATCTGCAGACGGGCCGGCCGCCGATGATGCGCCTGGCCCAGGGCCTCTGTCCGCTTCCAGGGCCGCCCTTGAGCGAAGGGGACCTGCGCCAGGTCCTGCAGGCCGTCGGCTGGAGCGGCGGGGACCAGGGCGACGGCGCCTTTTCCTGGCACGACGCCCTGCGCTGCCGCCTCCACGTCTGCCGGGAGTACGCCGGCCTCCATGTGACGATACGCTTCCTCTATCCTTTAGCGTCGCTGCCGCCAGATGGAGACGGACCGCTGCTGCAGCGCCTCAGCTGCCTGACCAGTGGCCTGGTCCTGGTCTGCGGGCCCACGGGCAGCGGCAAGACGACGGCCCTGTGGCGCATCCTCCAGGCCATTAACGAACGGCGGCCCTGCCATATCGTCACCCTGGAAGACCCGATTGAATACGTCGAAGCCGGGAAGGCCGCCTTGATTACGCAGCGCGAGCTGGGGACGCACTTCGCGACCTTTGCCGAAGGCATCCGCCAGGCCCTGCGCCAGGATCCGGACGTCATCCTTATCGGCGAGATGCGCGACCGGGCCGCCATGGATGCGGCTTTGACGGCCGCCGAGACGGGGCACTTCGTCTTGTCGACGCTGCACACGCCGTCGGCAGCACAGGCTGTGAGCCGCCTGGCCGGTGCCTATAGTGGCGAGGCCCAGCAGGAAGTCCGCTGCCGCCTGGCCATGGTACTGCAGGCCATCCTGGCCCAGCGCCGCCTGGAACGGCAGGGACGGATCGACATCGTCCGGGAAGTCCTCGTCCGTACGCCGGCTGTGGTCCAGCTCATCCGCAGCGGTAAGGAATATCAGCTGCCGACGGTCATGCAGACCGGTGCGGCCCTGGGGATGCGGACCATGGAACAGGCCCTGCGCCGCTGCGGTGAGGGAGGGACGTCATGATCCGCCCGCCGCGCCGGCTGTCTGCAGCTATGCTGGCTTTGTTCTTCCGCCAGCTGGCTGTCCTCGTCGGCAGCGGCATCCCCCTGGTCCAGGCCTGGCAGCTGCTACTGAGCGATATGCCCGGCGCCTGCCGCCCGTCCCTGCATCTGGCGGCCCTGCAGATGGAGCAGGGCGTCTGCCCGTCTCAGGCCATGCGGCAAAGCCAGGCTTTCCCCGACTTGGCCTGCCGTATCATCCGGGCCGGCGAACAGACGGGGAATCTCGAAGGACTCTGCCAGGTCCTGGCCGATTTCTATGAAAGGAAGGGCAGGGAGCGGCGCCTCCTGGTCCAGGCCGTGGCTTATCCGGCCTTCCTCCTGGTCTGCCTGGCAGCCCTGACGGCAGGCGCGTGCCTGTTCATCATTCCCGTCTTTACGGACATGATGGTCCAGATGGCCGTGCCTCTGCCTAAAGGGACGCAGTACGTGCTGGCCCTTTTCGACGGTCTGCGGCAGTACGGCATCTATGGCCTGGGCGTATTGTGCTGCGCCCTGATTGTCCTGCGCTGGGCCTGGCAGCGGGACGCGTGGCGGCTGAGGCTGGAACGGCAGATCATCCGCCTTCCCGGCATGGCGTCGTGGTTCCTCATCTGGGCCTGGCAGCGCTTCAGCCAGATCCTGGCCGTCCAGCTGGCCGGCGGCATCCCCTTGCTGGACTGCCTGTCCGAAGCGGCCGCCGTCGTGCCGTCATGCCTCTTCCGCCAGTACGTATGGCAGGCCCGGCTGCTGCTGGAACGGGGCTGTGCCTTCAGCCAGGCCGTCCACGCCGGCCGCTTCGGGACGCCCTATGTCGAGACCATGCTGGCCGTCGGGGAAATGACCGGGACCTATGACGAAGCCCTGGCGTCGATTGCCGTCTACTACGGCAGCCGTCTCCAGCTGCTGGCCGGCCGGATACGGCGCTGGCTCGGGCCTGTCGTCCTCTTGTTGACCGGCGCCTTGATGGGCGTCTTGATTCTTTGTTTCCTCTTACCGTTACTGGACATGGCATCCAGTATCGTGACCTGATGAAAGGAGTTTTTTCGTATGCAGACTCGCAATGGTTTTTCCCTGTTAGAAATGTTGATTTGTGTGTCCCTCATCCTGATTTTCGCCTCCTTTGCCGTACCCCGTTTCTCATCGGCCACCAAGACGGCCCAGGAAGCCAAAGTACAGGCCGATATCCGGACAATCAGCAATGCCGCCGCCCTCTATGAAATCGACCACGGCGTCTTCCCGGCCAGTGTCGACGATTTAGTGACCCAAGGCAGCGACGGCAAACAGTATCTGCAATTCAAACCGCTCACGCCGGACAAGGGGGAATACCAGATAGCTGATGGCGTCGTTTCCGCCGATTATAACAACAAGCATTTCTCGTCCGATGCGGCATCGCCCCAGGAAGGGGAGGCCTGATAGGATGGGAGGGTCTGTTGTATCTCTCTGGTACGCTGCGGCAGCCGGCTGTACGGCCTGGATTTGCTATACCGATATCCGGCGCTGCTGGATTGCCGACGCGCCCGTCCTGGCCCTGGCTGTGGGCAACGGCGCCGCCAGTTATGCCGGTCTGGTCCGGCCCTTTTGGCCCGTTTCCCTGGGCGTCGCCGCCCTCTTCCTGCTCCTCTATGGTCTCTGGCCCGGTTCCATCGGCAGCGGCGACATCAAGCTGGCCCTGGCCCTGGCGCCGGGCTGCCCGGGCTGGGGGGCCTGGACCATGGCAGTCACTTCTTTTGGCCTGGCCGCGCTCGTGGCCTTGTTCTACCGTTTCCGCACAGGGAAGACGATCATTCCCTTCGGCCCGTTCCTCCTGGCCGGCTGGTGGCTGGCCCAGGAACCACTCCAGCGCGCCTGGCCCGGAGGCTGGCTATGGTGAGGCGGAACGGCTTTATCAGCCTGACCGGCCTGATGCTGGCCCTGGGCCTGCTGCTCTTGTATCTGGGCCTGGGACTCACTGCCGGTCAGCGCAGCCGCAGCCACCAGGCCGTCGATGGCCTGGCGCGGGAAATGGCCCTGGATATGCAGCAGGTCCGCCAGCGCTGTGTCGGCAACAACCAGAGCAACGGCCGCTGGAAACTGGTCCTGGAAGAAAAGCGCTACGTCCTCCAGGAAGGCTACATCCGGGTCAAAGAACGGCCCTATCCGCCGGGCCTGCAGGTAACGAAAGGAGATGTACACTTTGCTGTCGATGGTCGTCCGCAGCATACGATGGCTGTGGTCATTACTTCGCCCGATGGGGCCTATACGCGTTCTATCGTCGTGGCGGCGCAGACCGGGCGCATCCGTATCGCCTGAGGCCAATGGCTTCTTTTTCCTGACCGACGGCCTGGCGGGCCTGCTCCTCGGAGCCTGCTTGTTCACGGCGGCCCTGGGCCTTTCCCTCCAGGCCGTCAGACTGCATGACCAGGCCAGACAGCGGCAGCTGGCAGCCATGGTCTGCCGGCAGGTCATGGAAGGCTGGAAGAGCGGCTGTCCGCCATCAGACCGCGTCGTCATCCAGGGCCGGACCTATGAGGTGACGCATGCGCAGACGGCTCTCGGCGAGGGCTATGTCCTTTGGCAGGTAGAGGCAGGTGATGACCATGGCCCCCATGTTTCCTGCCGGCTTCTGGTGCCGGCAGGGACCGAAGAAAAACGGCTGGATCCTCTTGGACGTACTCCTGGCCTTGAGCCTGTCGGCCCTGACTCTGACGGCTTTGCTGCCTCTGGCGGGACAGACGGCCCGCCTGGATTGGCGCTGCCAGATTGAAGAAGGCCTGCTGCGGCAGCACGTCAGCGTAGAAGAAACGCTGTTCCAGGCCCTGCGCTATGGCCGGGACGTTGAAGTCCGTCCTCAGGAGGTCCGCTTCCGCACGGCCAAGGGCGCCGTGAAGGGCTTTGCCGTCCGCCATCAAGGCCTGTATGTCCGCCTCAGCGATGGCAACTATCAGCCCCTGACAGGCGGCGGCAGCACCGTCCAGGGCCGGGCCCTGGTCATCCAGCCCCTGGACGGTCGGCCCTTTTTCTCCCGGACCGGCCAGGCCGTACAAGTCGCCTTTCTCCTAAAAGAACGGCGGAGCGGCCTGTCCCGGCCCGTGCAGTTTGCCGTGTGTCCCCAGAATGAAGGTGAATCATGAAACGACGCAATGGCTTCTTTTCTTTTTCTATCGTGACCGTCGCCGTACTGACCCTGAGCCTGGCCCTGACGGCGGCGACCCTGGCGTGGCAGCACTTCCAGATGGCCCGGACCTATGAAGAGACCGTGCGGCTGACCTATTTGGCCGAAAGCGCCCTCTGTGAGGGCTGGAACCAGCTGCGGCAGGACCCGGACGCTTTTCTGGCGGGCCAGGCCATGGCCGTGCCCCGGGCAGAAGGGCTGGCTGGCCCTGGGGACATCCTGACCGTCCGCTGCCAGTATCAGCCGGCCGGTCAGACGCCGGGCGGCTATCTGCAGGCCCGGGCCGCTGCGCCGGGAACGGGCGTCCAGCAGACGTGCGGCCTGCACTTTGCCGTGACGGCCGATGAACAGGGCCGGACCGTGCTGCATTTCGTACAGTATGTCAATTAGTAGAGAGGTGAGCTTATGTGGTGGCAACAAAATGCCTGTTTATGGCTGAATGGACAGTCTGTCCATCTTTTGAAGACGAAACGGACCTGGTATGGACGCGTGGCCTTCCGCCAGGGTCATCGCGACTATGAAACCAAGCGGGACCCGGACTGGATGGGCCAGGAAGGGGGCGTCCAGTCCTGTCTGCCAGAACTCCTGCAGCGCTATGGCCTGGCTGGCTGGCGCCTGCGCGTCCTCATCGGCGGGCCGAGCGTCCTTTGGAAGCGCCTGTCCCTGGGGACGACAGACCGGCAGGAAGCCGATGCCCTCATCGCCGGTGCCGGCCTGGTCAGTGAAGAAGGGCGGCCTTATGACTTCGAGGCGGCTTGTCCGTCGAAAGGCGGTGACGGGAGCGGTGACTGGACGGTCGGCGCCTATCCGGCCGAATGTGTCGCCGCTATCTGTCGGGCTGCCGGCGCTGCCGGAGCCGTCGTCCAGTCCATCGACTTGCTGCCTGCTTTTTTGGGGCGCCTTTGGCCAACCGGTACGGGGACCCTGGCCTTTCAGGAAGCCCCCGATGGCCAGCAGCACCGCGTCCGCCTGCGCGACGGCCTGCCCCTGGCCTATGACGTACAGGCGGCTGTGCCGACGGCTGATGGGCCGGTCTTCCGCTGGCTCCCGGATGGGGCAGACGAGACGGAATGGCAGCCTGCCGGGCCGAGCGAAGCCGTGCGCCGCCTGATGGATGCTTACCACGTGTCCCAGCCTACGGCCATGCTGGCTTTCTTGTAAGGAGGGAGAATCATGAAATGCAACCTCGTACCGGCCAGCTACCGCCAGGACCATCGCCGCTGGCAGCGGCCGGCCTGTCTGGCCCTGGGGCTGATGCTGGCTGTCTGTGCCGGGGCAGGCCTCTTTTTTCAGTATCAGATCCAACGGGAAAAGGCCTATTATACAGACTATCTCTATCCCGTGCAGCAGCAGATACAGCAGCGCAATGATGCCATCCGGCGCAGCCAGGCCCTGGCCGACCGCGCCAAGAAAGGGCCGTCCGACGGCCCGCTGCTGACGCCGTACCTGATGGTGGCCCTGGCTTCGTCCAAACCCGACGGGCTCGTCGTGGAAACCGTGAGCAGTCAGGCCGGCCGGGTCGTCATCCAAGGCCGGGCGTCCGCTGCGGACCGGCCTCAGCAGTGGCAGCGGACCTTGCAGCAGCAGGGCATGGGCCAGGCCGCCGTGGCCAAGATGCAGCCCGACCGGGGCGAGGGGATCCCTTTTTCCCTGGAGGTGAGCCGTCATGAAGGCCTGGCGAAGAAGGGCTGACTGGCAGCGGGCCTTTCCCGTCCTCGCCGTGCTGGTTGCCATAGCCGCCTGCTTTGCCATCTCATCGTATCACACCTGGCAGGGCTGGCAGGGCGTCCACCGTCAGCTGGCCCCGTATGCCCATCGGGCCCGGCCCCAGGAGAAGCGGGAGGCAGCAAAGCCTGATGCCGGCCCTGATGTGGCGGCCTCCCTGGCGGCCCGGAACGTCCAGCTCTTGTCGTGGCAGCAGTCCGTCCGCGAAGGGAGTCGGCAGACGCTGGTCCTGACCGGGACCTTTGCCGACCTCCTGGCCTGGCTCAACGACTGGCCCGCTGCCTGTCCCCTGGGGACCTGCCAGATCCTCCGCTGGGAACGGGGCGAAGGGGGCAGCGTCGTCACTGTCGAGGTCTCACCGGACGGAAAGGCCGGGGCAGCCCTTCATTGACAGTCTGGCGCTGGGCATGATATAGTTATGTTTGTAAGTTTGAAATAGGTCAGGTGTCATAGACTCAATAGAGAAGCCGGTCCAATGCCGGCGCGGTCCCGCCGCTGTAGGGTGGAGCCAGGCTGCAACGATGTCACTGTACGAAGTATGGGAAGGCGCAGCCATGGCCAGGAAGCCAAGCCAGAAGAACTGCCTGACGGATAATCACCGATAGACCTGCGAGCGATAGGAAGGAGATTGTAAAAAAGATACGTAAGGGAGCTGTCGCTACAAGACGGCTCCTTTTGATTTTGTACCTTCATTCGACACGTCAGCAGGCCGGACAGGAGGGTATTTTGGAAGCGATTTTACAGGGTTTTCAGTTATTTCAGGCAGGCGGGTCGGTCATGTACCTGCTCCTGGCCTGTTCTCTCTTCGTCGGCTACATTGGCATCGAACGGGCGATTTTCTATGGAGACATGGACGCCGGGAAAGCCTTTGCCGAACAATTCTACACGCAGATGAAGCTGCGGCGCTACGACCAGGCCCAGCGCTTGGCCATGGACGGCCGCGGCGGCCTGCCCCTCATTTTGCAGGATGTCTTTCAGCATCAGGCAGGTCCTGACGTCAAGGCCTTCGTCGAAATGCAGTCGGGCATCTTCGTGGCCAAACTGCGCCGCCGTCTCTACTATCTGAGCGTCATCGTCACCATGGCGCCGCTCCTGGGCCTCTTGGGGACGATCAGCGGCATGATCCGCTCTTTCAGCATCCTCAATGTCCAGTCCGGCCAGGCCGTGGCCATTACCGGCGGCGTCGGCGAAGCGCTCATCGCCACGGCTTTCGGCCTCTGCGTCGCCATCCTGGCCCTGGCCGTCCATTCTTATTTCACCCAGCGCCTGGACCGCATCATTACGGATATGGAAATGTGTTTTTCCGCATTGGAAACGATGCCTGTGAAAGCGGGGCAGTGACCATGCGCCTCCGTAATATTCGCGATTTTGAACAGCCGTCGATTATGATCATCCCCATGATCGACATCATGTTCTTTTTGCTGGTCTTCTTCATGATGACCTCCTTGTCCATGGTCGATTTGCACAGCCTCGGCGTCCAGCTGCCGCGGGCTTCGGCCGCCCAGGCCCAGCCGTCGGCCCAGTACGTCGTGACCTTGAAGGCCGATGGGTCCCTGTGGCTTAACGGACAGCCCGTCAAGGCCGATGAGCTCCTGGCTTCGGCTCGGGACCAGCAGCGTCAGGACAGCGCTTTCAGCGTCGTCCTCTGCGCCGACCGGGGCCTCGATTACGGTCAGGTCGCCGACGTCCTCGATGCCTTCAAGCGGGCCGGTATCGCCCACATCGGCCTGGCCGCCGACAAGGGAGGCCAGCCATGAAGCCCTGGGAAAAACGACGGGGCCGCGTCGCTGCCGGCGTTTCCGTATCGCTCCACGTCGCCGTCTATCTGGCCCTGGCAGCTGGCGGTTTTTTCACGCTGATCCATCATTACACCCGCCAGGACGGCGTAACCGGCGTCATGGTCTATAACGCCGACGACCTGGCCGGTGCCGGCGGTCACGACGCGGCTGGCACCGATACGGATGAGGGCCGTGTTTCTCAGCCGGATGGCCGTGATAGGGGACCGGAAGGACCGGAATCCCCGGAATCTTCGGACAGGGCTGTGGCAGCCTCCGATGTTGCGTCGCCTGATCCGGATGAAGCCGGTGCCGACGGGATGACTTATGCAGCCAAGACGGAAAGCGGCAAAGGGGAGCCCTCTGTAAAGGGTGCGGCAAAGGGCTCCCAGCCGTCGGCCCAGGCTGGGACAGAACGTCTCAGCGGCCATACGGGTTCAGCAGCCGGCGGCCGCGGCTGGGCTGCCGGGCCGGGAAAGGATGAGGCCGCCGCGCCGGCCGGGAATCTGCACGTACCCGATGCCGTCGCCGACGTCCTCGATGCCATTCGGGAAAAACTACCTGTAAAGTTATCGGAAGCAAAGATGCAACCACCTACACCAACCATCCCACCCAATCAGTCCAACACGACAGTCATTACGGCCAAGGATATGGAAAGCCATCACGATACGACGGTCCAGCAGGCCTTGCAGTGCGTCACCGGCGTGACCGTCAATGAAATGGTGCCTGGCATCTCTTCTTATGTCAAGCTCAATGGTGACGACCGGGTCCTGATCCTCGTCGACGGTCAGAGTCTGGCCAATGCCCAGGGCTCCGGCTATGGCCGGGGCAGCGTCGATTTGACCAGCCTGCCCGGTGTCGGGGCTATCGACCACATCGAAGTCACTAAGGACAGCGGCTCCGTGCGCTACGGCAGCGGCGCTGTCGGCGGCGTCATCAATATCGTTACCAAGAAGGGGGACCGCCGCGAATCTTCCCTCTATGCCTACACCGGTTCCTGGGGGATGCACGGCTATACCCTGACCCACAGCGGCCGGGCTGGCGCGACGAGCTGGCTCGTCAGCGGCGACCTGGAGCAGCGGGCATACTATGCCTTTCCTCACGGAGCCAATACGGACCATTCCCGCGGCGATATTGCCAGGAAGTCCTTATCCTTGCGGCTGGACCAGGACCTGACGGACCATACGTCCCTGACCGTGAAGGCCTATCATCAAGATTATCACGGCCACGGTTCGACGTATAAAGCCGACCCGGCGGGCTGGTACCTGACGGCCAATAAGCCTATCGACCGCCTGATCAACGACTACAGTGTGACCTATCATTTCAAGAAAGAAACGGCTCAGCCAGGCTTTTTGCGCTATTTCAACGATTACCAGCGGACGTACTGGTCCAATCATTATTTCACCCGCACCCAGGGCCTGGAGTGGCGGGATAACTGGCAGCTCGGCCCGCACCAGCATCTGACGGCCGGTGCCGAATGGACGGAAGATATGGGGACCAATTATGAAGCCCATTATATCGACAAAAAACGTCATAATCAGGCTTTCTATGCCGAAGATGCCCTGACGTTCGGCAAATTCACGGTCACGCCGGGTCTGCGCTGGGACCGGAATAGCACTTTTGGGACGCACCAGACGCCGCGCCTGGCCATGAATTACAAGGCCAATGACGCCTTCAACGTCTACGCCTCGTGGAGCCGCGTCTTTTCGCCGCCCCGCCTGAACGACCAGTTCTATGTGACGACGTCCCGCGGGATTACGTCGCAGGGCAACGAAAATCTCCAGCCCGAAGAAGGCTATACCCAGACTTTGGGCTTCCAGTATCAGGCTGGTCCCAAGACGAACATCGAAGGCAGCATCTTCCACAGCAACTTGCAGCACGTCATCCGCTGGGACCGATCAAATCCGACATACCACGAAGTAGAGAACCTCGATGAAGAAGACAAGCGAGGCTTCGAGCTGACGTGGAAGCAGAAAGTCAACGATAAATGGGACTATGAAGCAGGTTATTCCTACATCCGCACGAAAGTGGACAAAGGGGAAGGCCTGGCCTTCGATACGACCTATAATCAGCCCAACGGCTATCATGCCGGTGTCCATTATCACAACGGCAAATGGCAGGCCAATGCCGATATGACCGCCGGGACCGGGCGCAACGATACGTATTACCGCAATAATTCCTACGTCGTCTGGAATGTCGGCGCGTCGTATTCGCCTGATGCGGCGACGACCGTGTATGCCAAAGTCAACAATCTCAACGACGAGGCTTATGATTTGTACCATAATTATCCGTCTGCCGGGCGCAACTGGCAGGTCGGCGTAAAGAGAAAGTTTTAGGAGGTGCCTTTACGGTGAAAAAAATTTGTCTGCTCATCGTCGCTTTTTGTCTGGTCCTGCTTACGGGCTGTGCGCCTCAGAACGACGCTAGCCAAAGCAGCGGCTCGTCCGGGGCCTATGCCGTCGTGACCGATGACCGGGGAACGGTCGTCACTCTGGCCCAGAAACCGCAGCGCGTCGTCGTCTTGTCGACATCGCTCCTCAACTTCGCCGCTGCCGTCGACGGCGACCTGGCCGGCCGGGCGACGGTCAAAGCCGAAGATGCATCGCTGCCGGAAAAATATCAGCATGTGCCGGACGTCGGACCTGTCTACAACGTGAGCCTGGAAAAGGTCCTGGCCTGCCAGCCCGATTTAGTCATTGCCAGCGCTGACCACCACGAAAAATTGGCGGCCCAGTTGGAAGAGAGCCACATCCCGGTCCTGGTCCTCAAGACCAAGACCTATGACGACGTTAAGCGCAACCTTGAGGTCATCGGCAAGGTCTATGGCAAAGAAGAGGCAGCCAAGGCCAAGGAAGACGAACTGGACCAGGCCGTCCATGCTGTTACCGATGCCGTACCGGCCCAGGGGAAACGGGTCGCCATCCTCCACGTGACACCCAGTTCCGTATCGGCCGAATTGCCGTCGAGTATTGCCGGCGACATGGCGGATCTCCTGCACTTGAAGAATATCGCTGCCGATGCCGCTGGCGACGGCCAGACGACGCGCATCCCCTACAGTATGGAAAGCCTGGTCCAGGCCGACCCGGATGTCATTTTCCTGACCTCCATGGGGTCGTCCGATAAGATTGAAAAACGCATCCGCGAAGATATCCAGGGCAATCCGGCCTGGGCCGCCCTGACGGCCGTCAAGGCGGGTCAGGTCTATGTCCTGCCGGAAAAATACTTCCTCCTCAATCCGGGCCTGGACTACCCCAAGGCCGTAGCCTATATGGCCCGGCTCGTCTATCCGGAGTCGGCTCATGAATAGGGAAGGCTGCTATCGGACCCGCTGGCGCTGGCTCATGCTGGCTGTCTTTGTCCTCCTGGCCCTGGGAGGCTGCCTGCTGTCGGTCATGCAGGGCGTTGCCGCCATTACGCCGGCCGATGTCCTGCAGATCCTCTGGCAGCCGTCGGCCCGGACGGCGGATCAGATCATCTGGAATATCCGCCTGCCCCGGACGCTGACAGGAGCCCTGGTCGGGGCTAACCTGGCCTTGTCCGGTGCCATCCTCCAGGCCGTCATGCGCAATCCCCTGGCCGACCCGCATATCATCGGCATTTCAGCCGGCGCCGGCCTGGCCGGTATCGTCGTCCTCATCGTCTGGCCGGCTTATCTCTTCTGGATGACGCCTGTAGCCTTCATCGGCGCCATGGCCGCAGCCGCCGTCATTTACCTCCTGGCCTGGAAAGACGGCATCGTGCCTGTCCGCATCATCCTGGCCGGCGTCGCCGTGTCGGCCTTTCTGGGGGCCATCATTTCGGGCATCCTCATCTTTTACAGCGACCGCGTCCACGGAGCCCTGCTGTGGATGGTCGGCGGCCTGGCGGCCAGCAGCTGGAAAGACGTGACGGCCATCGCACCGTATACGGTCATCGGCCTGGCTTTATCAGCTGTCGGCGCCTATTATCTCAACCTGCTCCAGCTCGGCGATGATATGGCCCGCAGCCTGGGCCTGTCTGTCGAAGGCGCCCGCCTGGGCCTGACGGCCGTCGCCGCCCTGCTGGCTGCCAGCGCTGTCAGCGTTGCCGGTCTGCTGGGCTTCGTCGGCCTCATCGTGCCACATATCGTGCGCCTCCTGGTCGGGTCCGATTACCGCTACATCATCCCTGGTTCGGCCATCTTCGGCGTGGCGACTGTGACCTTGAGCGATACGGCGACCCGGCTCATCCTGGCACCGGCCGAATTGCCCGTAGGCATCATCATGGCCTTTATAGGGGCGCCCTTTTTCTTATTTCTCCTGCGGAAGGAAGTGTGAGCCATGGCTGATGCCATTACCGTCCAGCACCTCGTCGTCCGGCGCGGTCGGCGGACCATCCTCCATAATTTCAGCGTAGCCCTGCCCAAAGGGAAGGTAACAGCCATCATCGGCCCCAACGGCTGCGGCAAGAGCACCTTCCTCAAGGCCGTGAACTGCATGATTCCCGCAGCCAGCGGCTCTATCCGCCTGGGTCAGCGCGAGGTCCATGATTTTTCCCGTAAGGCCTTGTCGCGGGAAATGGCCTTCCTGACCCAGACCCATGACGTGCCGCCTGATGTGACCGTCCGCGACTTAGTCGGCATGGGGCGCTTTCCTTACCGCCGTCTCTGGAGCGGCCGGAGCCGGGAAGACCGGGACGCCGTCGACCGGGCCATCCAGGCCGTCGGCCTCGAAGCCTATGCTGGCGAGGTCATGCAGCACCTCTCTGGCGGCGAACAGCAGCGGGCCTGGCTGGCCGTCTTGCTGGCCCAGGATGCGCCCATACTCTTGCTGGACGAACCGACGACGTATCTCGATGTGCACCACCAGCTGCGCATCCTCGACCTCCTGCGCCGCATCAATGAGGGCTGGCAGAAGACCATCGTCGTCGTCCTGCACGACATGAATCAGGCCTGGCAATATGCCGACGAAGTCGTCATCATGAAAGACGGAGCCCTGGTCTGTACGGGACCACCCCAGGCCGTCCTCACACCGGAACGGCTTTGGGACGTCTTTTCCGTCCGGACCGACATCGTCACCACCAGTGACGGCCGTTCGGCCATCGTTGTGTTGCAATGACACGTCAGATTATCAGTGAAGTTTTGTTAAATACGTTCATCATTTGACGTAAGGTTTAAAAAAATAACCATCCATCACGACGAACGATGAACGAAAAACGATAAAAGGAGAAATATACCATGTCACTATTCACGGTCAAAGAAGGGAAGAAAATGCGCTGCGGCTATACGACCGGGTCCTGTGCGGCCGCGGCGGCCAAGGCGGCGGCCATCATGGTCCTGACCGGGCGCCGCGTCGAAGCCATATCCTTGCAGACGCCGCAGGGGACGGTCCTCCAGCTCATCCCGGAAGACGTCTCTTTCGGTCCCCAGTCGGCGACGTGCGCCATCCGCAAGGACAGTGGCGACGACCCGGATATCACTGACGGCATGCTGGTCTACGGGACCGTCGAAAAGACGCCGTCCGGCCTGTCCATTGTCGGCGGCATCGGCGTCGGCCGCGTGACCCAGCCCGGCCTGGCCTGTGCCGTCGGCGATTGGGCCATCAACCCCGTGCCGCGCCGCATGATTACCGAAGCCCTGCAAGCGGCTTGCCGGCAGTGCGGCTATACGGGCGGCCTGCGCCTGAACTTGTCCATCCCCGAGGGCCAGCGCCTGGCCCAGAAGACCTTCAACCCGCGCCTGGGCATCGTCGGCGGCCTGTCCGTCCTGGGGACGTCGGGCATCGTCGACCCTATGAGTGAACAGGCCCTGGTCGATACGATCCATACGGAAATGGATTCCCGCCGCGCTGCCGGCCAGACCCATTTATTGGCCTTTTTCGGCAATTACGGCGTCGATTTCAGCCGCGACCATCTGGGCGTCGACGTCAGCCAGCGCGTGACCATCAGCAACTATGTCGGCGAAACCCTTGATTATGCCGCCTACAAAGGCTTTTCCGACGTCCTGGTCATCGGCCATATCGGCAAATTGGTCAAAGTCGCCCAAGGCATCATGAATACCCATTCCCATTATGCCGACGGCCGCACGACCCTCCTGGCCCTGGAAGCCGTCTTTGCCGGTGCCTCACGGCAGCTGGCCCGTCAGATTTACGACAGCCTGACGACGGATGAAGCCGTGCGCCTGCTGAAGGAACAAAACCTGCTGGAACCGGTCATGGCCGCAGTCTGTGAGAAAATCGAGGCCTATATGGACCAGCGGACCCATGGTGAAATCCCGACGGCGGCCGTCGTCTTTTCCAATGCCTACGGCGTCCTGGGCCTGACGTCGCGGGCCAAAGAATTTCTTGCATTGCATACGAAGGGGGAACTACGATGATACACTTTGTCGGCGCCGGTCCCGGTGCTGTCGACCTCATTACCGTCCGCGGCCAGAAATTACTGGAAACAGCGGACCAGATTATTTACGCCGGCTCCCTGGTCAACCCACAGCTGCTGGCCTGTGCCAAAGAAGGCTGCCGCATCCTCGACAGCGCCGGCATGACGTTGGAAGCCGTCGTGGCGGCCATGGAAGAAGGGGAGGGCCAGGGCTGGATGACCGTCCGCCTGCATACGGGCGATCCATCAGTCTATGGCGCCATCCGCGAGCAGATGGACATCCTCGCCCAGAAGGGCATCGCCTATGACGTCGTACCCGGTGTCAGCTCCTTCTGTGCCGCTGCCGCGTCCCTCCAGGCCGAATATACCCTGCCGGGCATCAGCCAGTCGGTCATCATCACCCGCATGGAAGGGCGGACGCCCGTGCCGGATAAGCAGAAAATCGCCGATTACGCCGCTCATCAGGCGACGATGGTCATTTTCCTCAGCGCATCCCTCTTGGACGGCCTCCAGGCCGAACTCCTGCGCGGCGGCTATGCGGCAGATACGCCGGCAGCCATCGTCTACAAAGCATCATGGCCAGAAGAACAGACTTATACCTGCACGGTCGGCACCCTGGCTGAAACGGCCCGGCGCCATGCCATTTCCAAGACGGCTCTCATCGTCGTCGGCAAGGTGCTGGGGCCGGCTTATGACCGCAGCCTTTTGTATCATCCGGCCTTTACCCACGGCTGCCGCCAGGCGGCGCCGGAGGACCAGCAGTACGGCGACCACATCGGTCAGGAGACGGAACCATGAAAGCCGTCGTCCTGTCCTTTACCCAGGCCGGGACGGCCCTGGGCTGCCGCGTCGCTGCCTGCTTGCGGGGAGGCGGCTGGGACGTCCGCCAGGCGTCGCTGAAGAAATTCGCTGTCGTCCAGGAAGGGGTCCTGCCGTTTACACCCAATCTCCACGATGAAGAGGCCCGGGCTTTTGAAGCGGCCCGGCTGGTCGTCTTCATCGGCGCCGCAGGCATTGCCGTCCGCACTATTGCGCCCTTTATCCGCCATAAAGACCTGGACCCGGCCGTCCTGGTCATCGACGAGAAGGGCCAGTTCGTCATCCCCATCCTGTCCGGTCATATCGGCGGCGCCAATGCCATCGCCCGCCGTCTGGCTGCAGAACTGGAAGGCCAGGCCGTCGTGACGACGGCGACCGATGTCAACGCCTTGTTCGCCGTCGATGAATGGGCGGCCCGCCAGGGCCTGCGCCTGTCGTCCCTGAACGATGCCAAGGCCTTTGCCGCTGCCATACTGGAAAAGGGCGCTGCCGGCGTGTACAGCGATTTCCCCCTGCAGGGGCCGCTGCCGCCGGGCCTGGTCTATGCCTTCCATGGCGACGCCGGCCTGGTGATCACGACCAAAGCCCACGTGCCCGTGTTCCGCACGACTGTCGTCGCCCGGCCGGTCATCGTCCACATCGGCATCGGCTGCCGCAAGGGTACGCCGGCCAAAGACATCGCTTATTGGGTCAATGCCGTCCTACAGCGGGCCAACTTGTCGCCCGACGCCATTGCCGACGTCAGCTCCATCGACGTCAAGCAGGATGAAGCCGGTCTCTTGGCCTTTGCCAAGGCCCAGCAATGGCCGCTGCACTTCTTTACGGCCGATGAACTCAATGCCGTGCCAGGCGACTTTACGGCGTCCGATTTCGTCAAACAGACTGTCGGCACGGATAACGTCTGCGAACGGGCTGCCGTCCTGGCCAGCCATCAAGGGACCCTCATCGTCACCAAACAGAGCCGCCGCGGCATCACCGTAGCCGTAGCCTGCGAACGCTACCAGGTCCGGTTTGCATGTTGAAAGGAGAAAGGTTATGAAACATCGTATTTATGTCGTCGGCATCGGACCGGGTTCCCTGCAGGGCATGACCCTGCAGGCCCGGGAAATCCTCGATGGCTGCGACTGCATCGTCGGTTACGACACCTATATTGATTTGATACGTCATTATTTTCCTGATAAAGAATTCGTCACGACGGGCATGACCAAAGAAGTCGAACGCTGCCGCATGGTCCGGGACCGGGCCAAGCAGGGGCAGACCGTGGCCATCGTGTCCAGCGGCGATGCCGGGATTTACGGCATGGCCGGCATCATGCACGAAGTGGCTGCCGATGACGACGTCGACATCGTCGTCATTCCCGGCGTGACCGCTGCCAGCGCCGGTGCGGCCCTGCTCGGTGCGCCGCTGGTCGCCGATACGTGCCTCATTTCCCTCAGCGATTTGCTGACGCCGTGGGAAAAAATCGCCAACCGCCTCGACTGTGCCGCTGCCGGCGACTTCGTCATCTGCCTGTACAATCCGGCCAGCAAGAAGCGGGCAGACTATCTGGAAAAGGCCTGTGACATCATCTTGCGCCATCAGCCAGCCGATACGCCGGCCGGCATCGTCCGCAATATCGGCCGCGAAGGCCAGGAAGTGACGGTCCTGACCCTGGGCGAACTGCGCAAGATGCGCCTGGATATGTTCTGTACGGTCTTCATCGGCAACAGCCAGACCCGGAACATCCATGGCAAACTGGTCACACCGCGGGGATATCACTTATGAGGAGCCCCGTATGGATTGCCGGCGGCACGACAGAAGGGCGGAAACTAGCCCATTATGCCGACTGCTGTCATATCCGGGCTTACGTGTCCGTCGCCACCGATTACGGCGCTTCGTTAGTGCCTGAAAGCCCTTTCGTGACCGTCGTGACCGGCCGCATGGACGAAGGGGAGATGGAAACCTTTCTCCGGGAACAGGCTATCGCTCAGGTCATCGATGCGACCCATCCCTATGCGACAGTCGTGACGGCCAATATCCGCCAGGCCTGTGCTGCCGTCGGCGTCCCGTACCGCCGCATCCAGCGCCGGCGCGGCCGCTATGAGGACCAGGTTGGCTGCATCGCCGTCCATTCCGTCGGCGAAGCTGTCGAAGTCCTGAACCACACGACGGGGCCCATCTTCTTGACGACAGGCAGTAAGGACTTGGATTCCTTTGCCCAGATTCCCGATTATGCCCAGCGCATCTACGCCCGCATCCTGCCCGTCCGTCCGTCGTTGGACCGGGCCCTGGATCTAGGCTACCTGCCGGCCCACGTGATTTGTATGCAGGGCCCCTTCACGACCGAACTCAATGCGGCCATGTTCCGCCAGACCGGCGCTCACTACGTCGTCACCAAGAACTCCGGCCACACCGGCGGCTTTCAGGAAAAATTAGAAGCTGCCAGACAAACAGGTGCCACGGTCATCGTCATCGAACGGGGAGAGTAATGACAAGAAAGCAACCTCTCCGGCTCTTTGAGCCACCTCCAGCTCAGCTCTCCGTTTTGGCAACTGCCCTGCGCTTCCCTACGGTCAGCACCTGACGGGCTAAAAAAGGCCTATGAGGGGAGGCTTAAGAGCAAGGCTCCCCTCATAGGGGAGCTGTCAGCGCAGCTGACTGAGAGGTTGCTTTTTACACATATCTATTCAGGCAAATAGGGAAGACGCAGTTCGCGAAAAATAGCCCCGTTCGGGAAATTTTTGCGAGCGAGGGTTACTCGAAGTGATGTTGTCCGTTTGAAACTGTTGCCGCACCGCGGCATCTGAGTCCGAGCGGACTGCGACCTGCGGGCGCCCATGAAAGGAGACATACCATGCACGTATATATTATCGGCACAGGGCCCGGCAATCCGGCTTTGTTGACGGGGCAGGCCAAAGCGGCCATAGAGGCTTCGCCCATCCTCGTCGGCGACAAGCGGATGCTGGCGCCTTTTGCGGCTTCCGGGAAGCGCCTGGTCGCGACGTACCGGCGTGACGATATTTGTCAGCTTGCCGCTTCTTTGTCCGATGAGGAAGGGCCCATGGCCATCCTCGTGTCCGGCGACGTCGGCTTTTTCAGCCTGGCCGCCTTGCTCACGGACATCCCTGGCTGCACGGTGACCCGCATCGCCGGTATCAGCAGCCTCGTCTACTTTGCGGCCGCCTTGCAGACGACGTGGAACGACGCCTTTATCGTCAGCCGCCATGGCCGCCGGGAATCCCTCGTCGCCGCCGTCCGCCAGCATCGGAAAGTCTTCGTCCTGACAGGCGGGTCCGATTCACCGGCCGCCTTGTGCCGGGAACTCTGCCAGGCCGGCCTGGATATGGTGTCCGTAGCCATTGGCTGCGACTTATCTTATGACAATGAAAACATCCTCCGCGGGACGGCTGCCGATTTCACCGACCGTCCCGCCGATTCCCTGGCCGTCATGATGGTAGAAAACGAAAAGGCCCGGCCCTGGGTGCGGCCCGTCCACGGTCTGCCCGATGAAGCCTTCCTGCGCGGCAAAGCGCCCATGACCAAGCAGGAAATCCGCAGCGTCGTCCTGTCCAAACTGGCTCCGGAAGCAGACGCCGTCGTCTGTGACATCGGGGCCGGTACTGGTTCGTGCACGGTCGAACTGGCCTTGCAGGCTCCTTTTGGCCACGTCTATGCCTTTGAAATCAATGAAGAGGCCCTGACTGTATTGCAGCAGAATATCGGCCATTTCGGCCTGACTAACGTCACCGTCGTCGCCGGCGATGCCAGCCAGACCTTGAAAACCTTGGACATCGCACCGGATTACGCCTTCATTGGCGGGACCAAAGGCAATCTGGCATCCATCCTCGATGACCTGTATGACAAGAATGAAGCCTGCCGCATGGTCATTACGGCCATCAGCCTGGAAACCCTGGCCGCCGTCACCGCTTATTACGCCGCCCGTAACGGATACCAGCTGGACATCACCCAGGTCAGCGCGGCCCGCAGCAAACGAGTCGGCCAGCATCATCTCATGATGGCCCAGAACCCGGTATATATCATGACAGCTGTCCGTCAGGACGCAGGGGAAGCTTAGACCCAGACTGTCGCACAAAGGTTTCTGCCACCTTGCAAGGGGCCTTTGCTGGAAGAACTCCTCAGTCGGCTATGCTGCCAGCTCCCCTTCTCAGGGGAGCCTTGTTGCGAACTGCGAAGGCGGGCCGCCTAGCCACAGCTGTCCGTTTTGGCAACCGTCTTGCGCCTCTCGCTGGTCGGCACCTGACGGGCCAAAAAGGCTTAGGACGGCCCCTACAAAGTGACCTGCGGCCTGCCGGGGTCTTTGCTTTTTCGATGAACGATGAACGACCTACGATGAACGACTTTACATTCACGAAAGGAGATCCTCATGCCCTCATCTATACAAGGAACGCCGGTTCCACGGCTGCTTTTGGCAGCTCCCAGCAGCGGCAGCGGCAAGACGACGGTGGTCTGCGCTTTGTTACAGGCCCTCAAGGACCGCGGCCTGTCGCCGGCTGCTTTCAAGAGTGGTCCTGATTATATCGACCCCATGTTCCACCGCCGGGTCCTGGATACGCCGTCGTATAATCTGGACCTCTTTCTCCTCGGCCGCCACGAGCCGGGCGCCGCAGCTGCCCGGGAGACGCTGCTGTGCCATGGTGCTGCGGCTGATGTAGCCATTTTGGAAGGGGCCATGGGCTACTACGACGGCGTCGGCACGGGTTCGGAGGCCAGCGCCTATGAATTGGCCGCAGCGACAGATACGCCGGTCGTCCTCGTCGTCGACGGCCGCGGTGCCGGCCTGTCGCTGGCAGCCGTCTTGCAGGGAATGGCTGCTTTCCGGGCTGACAGCCACGTCGTCGGCTTCATCGTCAACCGCATCAAGCCCATGGTCTATGAGCATTTCAAAGGGGCCTGGGAAAAGGCATCGGGCCTGAAAGCCCTGGGCTGCTTCCCGGATATGCCGGACTGCACTTTTTCCAGCCGCCATCTGGGACTGGTCACAGCCGATGAAATTACTGACCTCCAAGGGAAAATGGCCGCTTTGGCCGCCCAGGCCGAAAAGACTATCGCCATTGATGAACTCCTGGCTTGTGCCCGCCAGGCAGCGCCTTTGACCGGGTCTGGCAGTCCGGCCTTTCATCCCGATCCTGGCCGGGCCGTCCTGGCCATCGCCCGGGACGAAGCCTTCTGTTTCTATTATGAAGACAGCCTCCAGGTCCTGCAGCAGGCCGGCGCGGACCTGGTCTTTTTCAGTCCCCTCCACGACGGGGAACTGCCGCCTTGTGACGGTCTCTATCTCGGCGGCGGCTATCCCGAACTGTATGCCCAGGCCTTGAGCCAGAACGCGTCGATGCGTGCATCCCTTCGCCGTGCCTTGGACGCCTGGCTGCCGTGCATCGCCGAATGTGGGGGATTCATGTATCTCCATCAGGCCTTTCGCGACAGCCAGGACCGCCTGTGGCCCTGGGTCGGCGCCGTACCTGGCGAAACCTTCATGACCTCGTCCCTGAAGCGTTTCGGTTACGTCACCCTGAAGGCTGAAAAAGACAATCTGCTCTGCTGCGCTGGCGACACCGTGACGGCCCACGAATTCCACTATTCAGACAGCACGGACAACGGCCATGATTTTACGGCTTATAAGGCCGGGAGCCAGCGCCATTGGCCCTGCATCATGGCGAACGACCACTTCATCGGCGGCTATCCCCACATCCATTTCCTGGGGAAAAGGGACTGGGCCGCCCGCTTCGTCGCAGCCTGCATCCATCGAAAGGAAGGAACTCATGAAAATTGAACACATTTTACCAGCCGATATCGAACGGCGCAGCATGGAAATCATTGAAGACGAATTAGGCGACATCATCCTGCCGCCAGACGAAAAGGATATCATCAAGCGCGTCGTCCACACCAGTGCCGACTTTGACTATGTCCGCAACCTGCGTTTCAGCCCTGGCGCCGTCGATCAGGCCTTGACGGCCCTGAAAGGCGGCTGCACCATCGTGACCGATACCAACATGGCCTGCATGGGTATCAGCCAGCCGGGTCTAAAAAAACTGGGCTGCCGCAAAGTCTGCTTCATGGCCGATGAAGACGTAGCTGCCGCTGCTAAAGCGCAGGGGACGACGCGGGCCCAGGCTTCCATGGATAAAGCCGCAGCCCTCGAAGGGCCGGTCATCGTCGCCGTCGGCAATGCCCCGACAGCCCTCCTGCGCCTGCGGGAACTCATCGATGCCGGGAAGATGCGGCCGGCCCTGATCATCGGCGTCCCTGTCGGTTTCGTCAACGTCGTCTATGCCAAAGAAGTCATCATGGAAGCCGGCATTCCCTACATCGTCGCCAAAGGCCGAAAAGGGGGCAGCACCATCGCCGCCGCCATCTGCAATGCCCTCATCTACCGCCTGACGAGAGAATAGGTGGGACGCCCTCTGGGCGTCCCGCAGGGCAGCCCGCTGTGAGATTCCATCATAGCCCATTCTGGTATAATGGTGGATTTTTACGAGCCACGAACCACGAGCCACGAGCCACGGCTTTTTCCTCGGACTCAGATGCGGCATTCCGCCGCGACAAACTCAAAGTAACAACGATGCTTGGGGAAGCCCTCAGCACGTAGCGGGCCGCCCGCCGCTGCTATCCGTTCGGGCAATCGTCCTGCATCGGATGGGGCAGAAAGGCTCTGGGACGGCCCCTGCGGTATCGCATACAGGCGATGAGGCTTGCAAAATATGGCAAAAGGTGATTAAATTATATATGTGTTGAATTTTGACAAATGATTCCGATTTGTCACGCTAAAAATATCTGCAAGGAGTGTCAGTATGAAAATCAGTGCCGAAGAAATAAAGAAGATCGCACTGTTGTCCCGCCTGGAAGTCAAGGAAGACCAGATGGAAACGGTCGGGAAACAGCTGAACGACATTTTATCGTACATGGATCTCTTGAGCCAAGTCGATGTGACCGATGTCAAGCCGACGGCCCATGCCGTATCCATGTCCAACGTCATGCGCGACGACGTTCCCCAGCCGTCACTGGCCAATGAAAAAGCGCTTCAGAATGCGCCGGAACAGGCTGATGGCTATTTCAAAGTTCCGAAAGTCATCCAGGATTAACAGGGAGGCGTATGTATGTTAACCATCCATGAACTGCATGAAAAACTGGTCAACGGCGACGTATCGGCTGTCGAATTGACCAAGGCTTTTCTTGCACATAAAGATACAGTAGAACCGAAAGTACAGGCGTTTTTATCGGATAACCGCGACTATGCCCTGGAAGCGGCTGCCGCTGTCGATGCCAAAATCGCAGCCGGTGAAGCCATCAGTGACCTCGCCGGGATTCCCGGTGCCATCAAGGACAACATCTGCATCAAAGGTCAGAAGGCTACGTGTGCATCGAAGATGCTGGAAAATTTCAAATCGCCGTACAATGCGACGGTCATCGAAAAATTGATGGCTGCTGATTATGTCAGCCTGGGCAAGACCAATATGGACGAATTCGCCATGGGCAGTTCGACAGAAAACTCGGCTTTCCAGCTGACTCATAACCCGTGGAACCTCGATTGCGTCCCCGGTGGTTCGTCCGGCGGTTCGGTTGCCGCTGTCGCTTCGGGCGAAACGGTCTGGGCCCTCGGTTCGGATACAGGCGGATCCGTCCGTCAGCCGGCTTCGTACTGCGGTGTCGTCGGCCTCAAACCGACATACGGCCTCATTTCCCGTTATGGCCTCATCGCCTTTGCGTCGTCTCTGGACCAAATCGGTACTTTCACCAACGACGTAGCTGACTGCGCCATCGTCCTCAATGCCATCGCCGGTCACGATGCCAAGGACTCGACGTCCATTCCCCAGGCTGAAAAAGATTACAAACAGGCCCTGGTCAATGACGTCAAGGGTATGAAAATCGGCGTCCCGGAAGAATTCTTCGGTGAAGGCCTCGATGCTGACTGCCGCAAGGCCCTGGAAGACGCTATCGAAACGTATAAGAAACTCGGTGCTGAAATCGTACCGGTCAGCATGCCCCACATGAAATACGGCATCGCTGCTTACTATATCATCGCGCCGGCCGAAGCCAGCTCCAACCTGGCCCGTTATGACGGCGTCGGCTTTGGCATGCGCGTCGACGGCAAGGATATCGTCGACATGTACATCAAGACCCGTACGAAAGGCTTTGGCGACGAAGTCAAACGCCGTATCCTCCTCGGGACCTACGTCCTCAGCTCGGGCTATTACGACGCTTATTATCTGCGGGCCATGAAGGTCCGTACTCTGATCAAACAGGACTACGACGAAGCCCTGAAGAAATGCGACGTCCTGCTCACGCCGACGGCACCGGATACGGCCTTCAAAATCGGCCAGAACAGCGACAATCCGCTGGCTATGTACCTCGGCGACGTCTGCACGGTCACGTTGAACCTGGCCGGCCTGCCGGGCCTCAGCATTCCCTGCGGCTATAAGAACGGCCTGCCCATCGGCATGCAGCTCATCGGCAAGGCCCTGGACGAAGCAACGCTGCTTCGCGTGGCCTATACGTTTGAACAGAATCGGACGGACCTTCGCAAGCCGTCGCCCATGGGGGAGGTTGAACTTTAATGAAATACGAATCCGTTATCGGCTTGGAAGTCCATGTCGAATTAAAAACGAAAACCAAGATTTTCTGCGGCTGCAGCACGGAATTCGGCGCCGAACCGAATACCCACGTCTGCCCGGTCTGCTTAGGCCTGCCCGGCGTCCTGCCCGTACTCAATAAAGAAGTATTGCATTATGCCGTCAAAGCCGGCCTGGCCCTGCATTGCGACATCCTGCCGTTCAGCAAATTCGACCGCAAGAACTACTACTATCCCGATTTGCCGAAGAACTTCCAGACGTCCCAGTTCGACCTGCCGATTTGCAAAGGTGGCTACATCGATATCGACGTCGACGGCAAACAGCGCCGCATCCATTTGACCCGTATCCATATGGAAGAAGACGCAGGCAAGCTCGTCCACAGCGGCGGCAGCATTGCCAACTCTGATTCGACCAGCGTCGACTATAACCGTACGGGCGTACCGCTCCTGGAAATCGTCGGCGAACCGGAACTGCGCAGCGGTGCCGAAGCCAGAGCGTATCTGGAAAAACTGCGCTCCATCATGCAGTACCTCGGCGTTTCCGACTGCCGCCTCGAAGAAGGCAGTATGCGCTGTGACGCCAATATCTCCGTCCGTCCCGTCGGTTCGGATAAATTGGGGACCAAGACGGAAATCAAGAACATCAACTCCTTCAGCGCCGTCCAGAAGGGGATTGAATACGAAGCCGTCCGCCAGGCTCAGATCCTCGACGAAGGCGGTACGATCCAGCAGGCTACGCGCGGCTGGGATGAAGCCAAGGGCATTACCATCCTCCAGCGCGTCAAAGAAGGGGACAGCGATTACCGTTACTTCCCGGAACCGGACCTCATTCCTATCGAAGTGTCGCCGGAATACATCGAACAGGTCCGCCAGGAACTGCCGGAAATGCCCGATGCCCGCTGCCAGCGCTTCCAGGATGAATTGGGCTTGTCCGAATACGACGCCAACTTGCTGACCCTGGAAAAACAGACAGCCGATTACTTTGAAGCCGTCGTCAAAGAAGGCGTCGATGCCAAAGAAGCAGCCAACTGGATGCTCGGCGAATTCGCCAAGAAACTGAACGAAGAAAACATCGACATTTCCGCTTCGCCAGTCAAACCGGCTGACCTGGCTGGCCTCTTGAAACTCATCGCTAAAGGGACCATCTCCGGCAAGATCGCCAAGAAAGTCCTGCCGGAAATGTGGAAGTCCGGCAAAGCAGCCGACGTCGTCGTCAAAGAACAGGGTCTGGTCCAGATCACCGATACAGGTGCCCTGGAAGACATGGTCAAAAAAGTCATCGCTGCCAACCCGCAGTCCGTCGCCGACTATAAAGCCGGCAAGAAGAAAGCCATCGGCTTCCTCGTCGGCCAGATCATGAAAGAAACAAAAGGCCGGGCCAACCCCGGCGTCGTCAACCAGCTGTTGACCAAGAATTTACAGTAAAAGATAGTTTGCAGCTAAAAAGGGACATCGCATGAAGGCCTATGCCATCATGCGATGTCCCTTTCTCTTTATAGTTTGTAGTACAGATTTTGTAGTTTTCAGAGAAAAACTTTAAATTTAAAGCCATCCACTAACAACTAACTGCTAGCCACTAACAACTTAAAAGAGCTTGTCGTCGTGCGACAAGCTCTTTTTTATATTATTCTTCCGGATGGAGCAGTTTATGGATGGCCGTGCTGGTCGGCAGGGTTTCCGTTTCTTCACCGTCTGTCGTATAGAGCAGGGGCGCGCCGAAGGTCTGGCCCTGGAGCATGGCTTCTTTGGCGATTTTGCCGATAGGATGTGGGATGACCGTTGCGTCGTGATGGGCTTCGTGGAAGGCTTTAGCTGCATCTTCCAGGGCCTGGATATCTTCTTTCGTCTGGACGGGGACAGCCAGTTCAAAGGTCTTGGCTTCCAGGTCCCAGCGGCTTTCCATCTTCTGGACGAGTTCGTCGGCTTTGGCGCCCTGGTCGGCGCGGATGACGATGATGGGGACACTGCCCAGGTCGACGGCCTGACCGGCGATGTCGTCGATGTCATCTTCGTCGAGGCTGCCTTCGATTTTGACGGCGTCGATGAGGGCCGAACGGATGGCAAAGCGTAGGATCGTCGCGTAGTCGTTGTCGGTCTGGTACATTTCCGGCAGCTTGCTCTTATCGCACGAGAAGAGGACCGACGGCTGTTCAGCATCACGGGCAATGAACAGCAGGGCGTTCCAGAGCTGGGACAAATTGATGGTCCCGTTGAAACAGCCGGCATCAAAGGCAATCATATCGTAAGGTTTCTTTAAGATTTCGTCGATTCGGTCCTGCAAATCTTCGATAGTTTCACATTCCAAGGGAACGGCGATGAAGGGATGGTCCGATTCAAAATGAATACTCATTGCACTAGGCATATATTATTACCTCCTAAGTCGTATTATCTTTATTGTACTCGGAATATGACTTGTTGGCAATGGCTATAAAAAAACGTTGACAAATCATCTCGTTTCTTGTATAATGTTTTTTGTTGGCGGGGCATAGCGCAGTTTGGTAGCGCACCTGGCTTGGGACCAGGGGGTCGCAGGTTCAAATCCTGCTGCTCCGACCATTACCGACCGATGCGGGTGTAGCTCAGTGGTAGAGCGCCAGCCTTCCAAGCTGGTTATGTGGGTTCGATTCCCATCACCCGCTCCATTTTTTGAGACTCAGTAGCTCAGCTGGATAGAGCAACAGCCTTCTAAGCTGTGGGTCTAGGGTTCGAATCCCTACTGGGTCACCACTTACTTGCGCCTATAGCTCAGGGGATAGAGCACCGGTCTCCGGAACCGGGTGCGAAGGTTCGAATCCTTCTAGGCGCACCAAAAAAATAGTGAAAAGGACCCCGCACGAAGGCTTTTGCCATCATGCGGGGTCCTTTTTCATTTTATAGTTTGTATAATCTGGTTTTAAATTGTTAACCATCCGCTAACTGCTGCATGGTAGGGAATACACAAAATTCACAGCGGGACGCTCTCTGGGCGTCCCCTACAGCAAAAAAGGGATTGTCGCATGTGCGACAATCCCTTTTCTATATCTTACACTAAACCTTGTTCAATCATGACGTCGGCGACTTTCATGAAGGCCGTGATGTTGGCACCGGCGACGTAGTTGTCGGGGACGCCGTATTTTGCGGCGTTGTCACGGGATTCTTCAAAGATGTTGCGCATAATGTCTTTGAGGGTAGCGTCGACTTTTTCAAAGGGCCAGGACAGGCGTTCCGAGTTCTGAGCCATTTCCAGGGCCGATACGGCGACGCCGCCGGCATTTGCAGCTTTGGCCGGCGCAAAGAGGACGCCGTGTTCCTGGAAGTAAGCCATAGCGTCGAGGGTCGACGGCATGTTGGCGCCTTCGCCGATGGCTTTTACGCCGTTCTGGACGAGGATTTTAGCCGATTCCAGGTCGATTTCGCCCTGTGTAGCGCAGGGGAGGGCGATGAAGGCCGGGATTTTCCACATATCGCGGCTGTTTTCGTGGTATTCTGCATCCGGATGGGTTTCGATGTATTCTTTGATGCGGCCGCGGCGGACTTCTTTGATGTCCTTGACGGTTGCGACGTCGATGCCATTGGCGTCATAGATATAGCCGCTGGAGTCGGAGCAGGTGACGACCTTGGCACCCAGGGCCTGGGCTTTTTCGATGGCATAGATGGCGACGTTGCCCGAACCGGAAACGATGACCGTCTTGCCTTTGATGTCGATGTTCTTGTTGTCCAGCATATCCTTGACGAAATAGAGGAGACCATAGCCGGTAGCTTCTGTACGGGCGAAGCTTCCGCCGTAATCAATGCCTTTGCCTGTGAGTACGCCGGCATCGAAAGCGTCCTGGATGCGTTTGTACTGGCCATAGAGGAAGCCGATTTCACGGGCGCCGACGCCGATGTCGCCAGCCGGTACGTCGATGTTGGGGCCGATGTGGCGGCACAGTTCGGTCATGAAGCTCTGGCAGAAATGCATGACTTCCCGGTCCGATTTGCCTTTCGGGTCGAAGTCCGAGCCGCCTTTGCCGCCGCCGATGGGAAGGCCGGTCAGGGCGTTCTTGAAGATCTGTTCAAAAGCCAGGAACTTCAAGATGCTCAGGTTGACGCTCTTGTGGAAGCGCAGGCCGCCTTTGTAAGGGCCGATGGCGCTGTTGGCCTGGACGCGGTAGCCGCGGTTGACGTGGAAGACGCCGTTGTCATCTTCCCAGGGGACGCGGAAAATGATGACGCGTTCCGGTTCGATGATGCGTTCCAGGATGTGGTGCTGTTTATATTTCGGTTCCTTTTCCAGCATGGGCACGAGGGACGTCAGTACTTCGCGGGCTGCGTTCTGGAATTCCGTCTGTTCAGGGTCACGGCGCTGGATGATGGCCAGCACGTCTTCTACATACTGCTGCATTTCTGTCATAATGGATTCTCCTTTGAATGAATATTTTATTGTAATGAGGTAGTCGATAGATGCGTCGTAATGACTTTTTTGCATCCGTTGGAGATATTATAGAAAAGATTTTAGAAAATGTAAATAAAAACTTAAAAAATTAGTGATAGAGATTTCAAAACGATAAAATTCAAAAATCGAATAATTGATTTGTCATGACTGGCAGGGGCCGGAGAAGCGTAGTATAATAGGGAAGATGTTTGAAGAAGGGAAGTGCATGTATGGAAACATGGCTTGATCTGCATATGCATACGAAATATAGTATGGATGGCCAATTCGAGCCGGCCGACTTGATGCGCCAATGCGCCGATGCCGGCGTGACGACCGTCGCCGTGACCGACCACGATTCGGCCCGGGCTATCCCGGAAGCGCGGCAGGAAGCGGCCCGGCTGGGCTTGAACCTGGTGCCGGGCATCGAAATCAGCTGCCAGTATAAAGGGAAGAATTTCCACCTTCTCGGCTATGGCATCCATGCCGAGGACCCTGTTTTTGCGGCCATTGAAAAGGATGTATACGGCCAGCGCCGGGCGATTTCAGAAAAGGTCCTCGACGCCGTCGAAGCCCTGGGCATCGTCCTCGACCGGCCGGCTATCTGGAAGCTCTGCAGCGGCGATGCCGTTGCGTCCGTCCATATCGCCCGCGTCGCCCTGGCGGACCCGCGCAATGCGGATTGTCCCGTCCTGGCACCGTACCGGCCGGGTGGGGCGCGGAGCGATGCGCCATACGTCAACTTTGGCTGGGATATCTGCGGCCAGGGAGGCCCGGCTTTCGTGCCCATGACCTTCATGGATTTTGCCAAAGCCGTCGCCATCATCCACGACCACGGCGGTGTCGCCGTCCTGGCCCATCCCGGTGCCAATATGAAGCAGAACCGGCCGCTGACGGAAGAGCTCATCGCTACGGGCCTCGATGGCATCGAAGCCTATTGCAGCTATCACGACGAAGGGACGAGTGCTTTTTACCGCCGCATTGCCGATAACTATGGCCTGATGGCGACCTTGGGCAGCGATTACCACGGCCGGGCCAAGCCGCACATCCGGCTCGGGACGTACGGCCATCCGGAACCGCAGGCCCTGTGGGACCGGCTCTGCCAGAAAATCAAACAACAACATGGGGAAGTGTATGTATCGTGAAAACGAAAAAAATGATATCTGCCCTGGCCTTGACCCTTTGTCTGGCCCTGGGCATGACGACAGGTTCTTTGGCGAGTGCTGCCGACAATGAAGGCGCAGCCTATACGACGGGCGTCGCCAGTGTCGACCAGCACATGGATGCCGTAGCCAGGGCCAAGGCCAAAGCCGCTAAGGCTGCCAAGAAGGCAGGGAAGACGAAAAAAGACCAGGCCGGCAAGACGGCGCCTGTATCGTCCCAGCCAGCCGCTGCAGCCAGCACAGCCGCCAAGCCCGCAGTCATCGGCAATGTCCCGCGGTCGGCGAAACCCGCCGGAGCCCGCGGCGTCATGCGCAACTATAATCCCGTGACCGATGCGGCGCCGGCCGAACCGATGGCCATCAAGGAAACGCATTTCCAGTTCCGCGAAACGCTGCTCCTGCGGCCGAAGACGGACATGGTCGTCATCCATCACGTCGGCATCCCCGATGGCGATACGTCGGCAGCGGCTATCCATCGCGCCCATCTGGCCAACGGCTGGGCCGGTATCGGTTACCATTACGTCATCCGCAAAGACGGGACCATTGAACGGGGCCGCCCGCTGGCTACGGTCGGTGCTCATGCCGAAGGGCAGAACTACCATACCGTCGGCATCAATGTGACGGGCAATTTTGAAAAGGAAATCCCCACGCCGGCCCAGATCTACTCCCTGGAAGGACTGGTCGCCTGGATCTGCAAGATCTACAGCATCGTGCCGGGTCCGTCTACCATCGTAGGCCATCGCGACGTCAACAGTACGGACTGCCCGGGCCGCAACCTCTACAGCCTGCTACCGCAGATCCGCAAGGATGTCGCCCAGAAGATGAACGGTATGGATTCGTCTTATGAAGATAAGCTGAAGAAGACGAATTTCCTCAAGATGAGCCGGAAAGAACGGGAAGCCATCATCATGCAGGGCGCGTCGGTCTTCTAATCGCTACTGGCAGGGGCCAGTGAACTATGATATAATTAAATAGTTGCAGTTGAATCACGATAAGGGCTGCGCATGGACCGCCTTGTTTTCCAGGGCTTCATGCGACAGCCCCAATTTGTCATGAGGTAAAAACGATATGAAGCAATTCTTTCAATGGATGAATCAAGATGAAAATATCCGCTCCGCCGTGGCTGCGTTTTCCCAGCCCGGCTGTCATAGTATCTACGGCCTCAGCGGTTCCGTCAAGAGCGCCCTCGTCGCCAAGGCCCTGACGGAAAAGCCGGGGCAGGCCGTCCTCGTCGTCCCGTCGCGGGAACAGGCTGCGGCCTGGATGGCGGACCTGGCCTTTTTGGTACCGGACCTGCCAGTCCTGGATTTCCCTGTCGTCGACAAGGCCGTCTTTACGACGACGGCCAAGAGCCTGGACCGGACGGCCCGGCAGATGGAAGCCTTGGGCCGCCTGCGCCAGGGTGACCGGCTCCTGATCCTGGCGGCACCGGAAGAAGCGGCCCAGTACGTCATGGCGCCGCAGCGCATCGATGCCGCCGCTATCGACGTGGCCATCCATCAGGACTACGACCGCGACGAGTTGTTGCAGCACCTCGTCGACGCCGGCTATGAACGGGTCGACATGGTCGAACGGCGCGGTCATTTTTCCGTCCGCGGCGACATCGTCGATATCTATGCCGTCAACGAACCGCAGCCCCTGCGCCTGGAGTTCTTCGGCGACGAACTGGACAGCCTGCGCACGTTCGATACAGACAGCCAGAAATCCCAGGACCAGCGGGAAAAGGCCCGCATCCTGCCCATTTCCCTGACTGTCCAGGATGACGAGAAATATACGCTCCTGGACTATGCCGGACAGGGCGTCATCATTTGGGATGAACCGAACCGCGTCCGCGAAGGCCTGAAGAAGGTCCTCAAGGAGTCCGACGACTATAAGGGCCGCCTGGCGTCCTGGAAAAATCTGGTCACAGCCCAGCGCCCGGGGCCGCAGCTCATCTTGTCGCTCATGGCCCAGTCCGTGCCGGATATGATGATAGACACGTCGGCCAGCTTTGCCGCCAAGATGATGGCCAGTTTCCAGAAGCAGTTCAACCTCCTGGAAGAAGAAGTGGACCATTGGCGGGACCTGGGGAATACAATCCTCTTCGTCATCAACAGCCGCGACCGACGGGCTTCGCTCCAGGCCTGGATGAAGCAGCATGAGCTGCCGTTCCGGGACTACGATGATGACCAGAGTACGCCAGGCGGCGTCTACGTTGTCGAAGGGGAGATCCACGACGGCTTCGAGCTGCCTTATGCCAAAATCGTCGTCGTCGCCGAACGGGATGTCTTCGGCACCCAGAAGCGGCGCCTGCGCCATCATGCCGCCAAAGGCCAGGAAATCAACGTCTTTACCGACCTCAAGCCCGGCGATTACGTCGTCCACGAAGTCCACGGCATCGGCCGCTACATCGGTATCAAGACCATTGAAATGGATGGTGTCCACAAGGATTATCTGGAAATCCACTATGCCGGCAAGGATATCCTCTACGTGCCGACGGACCAGTTGTCCCTGTTGCAGCGCTACATCGGTAACGAAGGGGATACGCCGAAATTACAGAAAATGGGCGGTTCCGACTGGCAGAAGACGCGGGCCAAGGCCCAGAAGTCCATTACCGACCTGGCAGAAAAACTCGTCGCCCTCTATGCCAAGCGGGAAGTCGTCCAGGGCTATGCCTTTCCGCCGGATACGCCGTTCCAGAAGGAATTTGAAGAAGCCTTTCCTTATGAAGAAACGGAAGATCAGTTGAAAGCCGTCCGCGATATCAAGGCCAGCATGGAAAAGCCGACGCCCATGGACTGCCTGGTCTGCGGCGACGTCGGTTTCGGCAAGACTGAAGTGGCCATGCGGGCCATCTTCAAAGCCGTCACAGCTGGCAAGCAGGTCGCCGTCCTGGTGCCGACGACGGTCTTGTCGCAGCAGCATTTCCAGACCTTTATGGAACGCTTCGGTCCCTTCGGCGTCCACGTCGACGTCCTCAACCGCTTCCGCTCGTATAAAGAAAAGAAAGATATCCTGGCCCGGACCCTGACCGGCGATATCGACGTCCTCATCGGGACCCACAGCCTGCTCAACAAGAAGGTCAAGTTCAAGGACCTGGGTCTCCTGGTCGTCGATGAAGAACAGCGCTTCGGCGTGGCCCAGAAGGAAAAATGGAAGGCCTGGGCAGCCAATATCGACGTCCTGTCCCTGAGCGCCACGCCGATTCCGCGGACGCTGCACATGTCCCTGGTCAACCTGCGGGAAATGTGCGTCATCGAAACGCCGCCGACAGACCGTTTCCCGGTCCAGACCTATGTGACCGAATACGACGCCCGCATCGTCAGCGATGCCATTATGCGCGAAAAACGGCGGGGCGGCCAGGTCTTCTTCGTCTACAACCGCGTTGCGACCATCGAAAAGATGAAAGACGAACTCCAGGCCCTCTTGCCGGATGTGACCATCGGCATCGCCCACGGCCAGATGGCCGGGAGCCTGCTGGAATCGGTCATGTTCGATTTCTATGAAGGCAAATACGACGTCCTCCTCTGTTCGAGCCTGGTCGAAAACGGCCTGGACGTAGCCAATGCCAATACCATCATCATTTACGACGCCGACCACTTCGGCCTGTCCCAGCTCTATCAGATGCGCGGCCGCGTCGGTCGGAGCCATCGCATGGCCTATGCCTATTTCCTCTACCGCCGCGACAAGGTCCTGTCGGAAGTCGCCGAAAAACGCTTGCAGGCCATCAAGGAATTCACCGAACTCGGCTCGGGCTTCAAGATTGCCATGCGTGACCTGGAAATCCGCGGCGCCGGCAACCTCCTGGGTCGGGAACAGCACGGCAATATCGCCAGCGTCGGCTTTGCCATGTACTGCCATATGCTGGAAGATGCCATCGCCAAGGCTCAGAACGGCAAGGAAGCAGCGCCGCCGCCACCGGAAACGGTCATGGAAATCCACGTCGACGCCTTTATCGACGACGGCTATATCCAAAATGGCGGCCAGAAAATCGAAATGTACCAGCGCCTGGCCGTCTTATCGTCGAAAGAAGAACTGGCCGACCTGCGCCGGGAACTGGCCGACCGCTACGGCAAGCCCAGCCAGCCCGTAGAGAAATTGCTGCAGGTCACGGAAACGCGCCTCGACGCCAAGGCCCAAGGATTGGTCCTCATCGCTCAGAAGAAAGACGTCCTGGAATTGAAGTGGCAGCGCGTCGCCGATATACCCGACCTTTCCAAACTGGAACCGTCCCTGCGCCGCCGTTTCCGCCTTGTGCCCAACATGCCCGTCATGGTCCGCGTCTCCCTGGCTGGGATTTCCGACGTCCTGGCCTTTATCCAGACGCTGCTGGTGGCCTTTTCATCATTGAGAAAGGGGAATTCCCTTGAGTAAGAACTCCTTTTTACGGGGCGCCATGGTCCTCACCGTGGCCGGTATCGTCGTCAAGATCCTGGGCGGGCTGAACCGTATCTTCTTGTCGCGCCTCTTGGGGGGCGAAGGCATCGGCCTGTACCAGATGGCTTATCCCGTCTATATCCTGCTCCTGAGCATTATCGGCGCCGGGATTCCCATTGCCGTGTCCATCATGATCGCTGAGGAAGCGGCCAAAGGCCATTACAGCGGCGTCCGCCGTATCTTTCATGTGACCCTGGTCTTCATGACCGTCGTCGCCGTCGTCTGCGGCCTGGCCCTGCCTTTTGGCGCCCATGGCCTGGTCGAAATGGGCATCGTCCGCGATAGCCGGGTCTTTCCGGCTCTGGCCGTCCTGGCGCCGGCCCTGAGCCTGTCGGTCATCGCCTGCTGTTTCCGCGGCTATTTCCAGGGCCTGCAGCTCATGACGCCGACGGCACTGTCCCAGATGGCAGACCAGTTTGTCCGGGTCTGCACCATGCTCGTCCTGGCCTGGATTCTCTTGCCGAAGGGTCTGGAATGGGCCGCTGCCGGTGCCGCCTTCGGCGCCGTCCCGGGGGCGGCGGCAGGGCTGGTGCTCATCGCTTTCCTGTATTACCGTCACAGCCGCCATCCCATGCCCGATGACGACGGCGTCTTCGTCATCCAGTCGCCGCGGCGCATCATCCGCCGGCTCATCGTCCTGGCCGTGCCCGTAGCGGCGGCCAACATGCTCCTGCCGGCCGTGGCCAGCATCGACTTGTTCATCGTGCCCCTGCGTCTGGAAGCAGCTGGCTACAGCACCCATCAGGCGACGGCCCTTTACGGCTATCTGACGGGCATGGCCAACGGCCTGGTCCAGCTGCCGGCTATCTTGACCATCGCCTTGGCGACGAGCCTCGTCCCGGCCGTATCGGCTGCCTTTTCCCAGCGGAATCGGGACGTCATCCTCGACCGGACCGACACGGCCATGCGCATTGCCAACGTCATCACCGTGCCGGCCTGCCTGGGCCTGGCCGTCCTGGCCGTACCCATTTCCCGGCTCCTCTATGCGACGCCGGCAGCGGGGCCGGCCATCTGCGTCCTGTCCATTTCGGTCTTCCTCGTCGGTCTCCAGCAGATCACCAGCGGCCTTTTGCAGGGCATGGGCCATACGGCCGTCCCGCTGTACAACATGGCCGCCGCGGCCGTCGTCAAGATTATCCTCAGCTGGCACTTGACGGCCATTCCCTGGCTGGGCGAAGTCGGCGCCGCCTGGGCGACCAATGCCGATTTGGCCGTCGCTACGGCGCTCAATCTTTACTTTGCCCGTAAATACATTGCCTACCGCGTCCAGTGGGGCTACATCGGGAAACTCTTTCTGGCCGGCGCCGCCATGGCCGGCACGGCCTGGCTCGTCCACCACGCCTTGTTCGTCCTCTTCGGCAACGCCGTGGCCACCATCGCCGCCATCATGGCCGCAGCCCTGGTCTACCTCATCGGCCTCGTCGTCTTCCGGGCCCTCACGGCAGAAGATATCGAAAAAATCCCCGTCGTCGGGAAGAAAGTAAGCCGGCGGATACATTTGTAGGAAAGACGCAGGCCGCAGTCCGCGGGTGGCAGGCCAGAAAAAAATACACGGCCTGCGGCCGTATGCGTAGGGGCTGTCGCACGAAGGCTTCGGCCATCATGCGAGGCCCCTTTTACTTTATAGTTTGTAGTACGGAGTTTGTAGAAGCTGGTCTTAAATTTTTTACCATTTGCTACAAACTAAAAACTACAAACTTAAAACTCAAAAAGAGGCGATGTCGTCAGTTTGAATCTGTTGCCGCGCATGTCATCGGGGATGTACACAGGATTCACGCGGGACGCCTTAACAGGACGTCCCCTACGATGCGGCCTGCGACCGGTAGGGACGTTAGCCCCAAAACTCGATGAACGGCTCTAGGCTGCGGCCTGCGGGACGGCCTTTGGCCGTCCCTTGCTTTTTCCCGTTCTTTTTGCTATACTGGAAACAAATAGTTGAGCAAATCAACTAATTACTGAAGAAAAGGGGATGCAGCACATGGATTATTTGAAGGCTGGTCATGATTTCAGTGTCATCAACCAGCGTTCCCAAGCCTATGTGGTCGAAGCGTGCCGTCCTTGGAATTTGTCTTATTCGGAACATGTGACGCTCCTGAGTTTGTACAGCCACGATGGCTGCCGGCAGAATGAGCTCTGTCAGGTCATGCAGGCCGACAAAGCCCTGGTGGCCCGGAATCTGAAGACGCTGGAGGCGAAGGGATTCGTCAGCCGGCGCCAGCAGGGGACGGACCGGCGTTACAAGTATCTTTATTTGACGCCCAAGGCCCGGGAGCTGCAGGATACGATGGAAGAGATTTTAAGGAAATGGGTCGACGTCCTCGTCCAGGGCGTCGATGAGGTGACGCTGGGGCCGGCGTTGCAGCTCATGCATCAAGTGGCCGACAATGCCGCTGAAGCCGATATTGCTGCCCTTAATCCCACAAAGGAGATGAAGCCATGAAACGCGATTGGAAATATACAGTCCTCGTCATAGCCGTCCTGACGGCCTTGGGCCTGACAGGCTGCGGCCAGCAGACCCAGCAGGCCGAACAGCCCCAGCTGGTCAAGGCCATCCAGGTCGGCAGTGAAACGGCGGGCACGACGGCCGGTACCTATTCGGGGACGGTCAAGGGCCGATACCAGAGTAATTTGTCCTTCCAGGCCGGCGGCCGCATTACGGCCCGCAACGTCCAGCTCGGCTCCCAGGTCCATGCCGGAGACGTCCTGATGACGGTCGACCCGAAAGACGTGGCCCAGGCTGTCAATCAGACCCAGGCCCAGGTCGACGCCGCTGCTGCTCAGCTCCAGCTGGCCCAGTCCAATTTAACCCGTTATCAGCAATTATACGATATGGATGCCATCAGCGCGTCCGTCCTGGACCAGTACCAGACGGCTTACGACCAGGCTTCGGCCCAGTATAACCAGGCCTTGGCAGCCCAGCAGGCGCAGGAAAACCAGTTATCCTATACGCAGCTCACGGCCGATGCCGACGGCGTCATCTCAGCCGTATCGGCGGAAGTCGGCCAGGTCGTCGCTGCCGGCCAGACTGTAGTCACCCTGGTCCATTCAGGGGACCTGGAAGTCCAGGTCAATGTACCGGAAAATAAACTGGCTGATTTCCCGGTCGGCAAGAACGTGACCGTCACCTTCTGGGCCCTCCAGAACCAGCAGACCGCCGGTGTCGTCCGCGAAGTGGCTCCTATGGCCGATGCGGCGTCGCGGACGTACCAGGTCAATATTTCCCTGCCCAATCCGCCGGACGGCATGCAGCTCGGCATGACGGCTACGGTTGCCAACGGCAGTGAACAGGCAGCCGCTGAAGATACCTTCGTCCTGCCGCTGGCCGCCATCTATCAGACCGGCGACACGCCCCAGGTCTGGGTCGTCGGCAAGGATAAGACCTTGTCCCTGAAAGACGTGACGGTCCAGGATTTTGGCGATAATACGGTCAAAGTCACGGGCCTCAGCCGCGGTGATGTCGTCGTCACGGCCGGCGTCCATATGCTCAGTGAAGGACAGAAAGTCCGCGTAGAGGGGGAAGATGAATGAAAAATTTATCGGAAGTCTCTATTCACAACCGCGTCCTCGTCTGGTACTTCATCATCCTCGTCGCCATTGCCGGTATCTTTTCCTACATGAAACTGGGCCGCATGGAAGACCCGACGTATACGGTTCGGACTATGGTCGTCTCCGTCGCCTGGCCCGGTGCCACGGCGGAACAGATGCAGGAACAGGTGACGGATAAAATCGAAAAGAAACTGCAGGATACGCCGAACCTGGATTACATCAAGAGTTATTCCCGGCCCGGCCAGTCGGTCATCTACGTCTACCTCGACGACAAGGCGCCGCGCGACAGCATCCGCAGCACCTGGCATGAAGTCCGCAATTTGACGGAAGATATGAAGAAAGATTTGCCCGAAGGCGTCTATGGGCCTTATTACAACGACCGTTTCGACGACGTCTACGGTTCTATCTATGCTATCACCGGCGATGGCTATTCGTATGAAGAATTGCGTCAGAAAGCGGAAAAGATACGCCGCATGATGATGTCCGTCGACGATGTCAGCAAAGTCGAACTCGTCGGCGAACAGTCGGAAAAGGTCTACATCGAAGTGGCCAATTCCAAACTGGCCGAACTGGGGATTGCGCCGACGACCATCGCCAATGCCGTCAAAGGCCAGAACCAGATGACGCCGGCCGGCATGGTCGATACCCAGTCGGACAACGTCTACCTGCGCCTGTCCGGTGTCTTTGAAGACGTCGAAGCCATCCGCAACCTGCCCATCAATGCCAATGGCCGCGTCTTCCGCCTGGGCGATATCGCCACGGTCGAACGGCGCTATACAGAACCGGCGGACCCGAAGATGTTCTATAATGGCAAGCCTGCCGTCGGTATCGCCTTGTCCATGAAGAGCGGCGGCAATAACCTCCAGCTCGGCGAAAACTTGAAGAAGTTGCAGGAAAGCGTCAAATCCGATTTGCCGGCCGGCATGGAAATCCACCAGGTATCGGACCAGCCGCAGGTCGTCAAAGAGTCCATCAGCGACTTTACCAACACCCTGCGTGAAGCCATCATCATCGTCCTCGTCGTCAGCTTCCTCAGCCTGGGACTGCGGACGGGCCTGGTCGTCGCTTTCTGTATCCCACTGGTCCTGACCGGCGTCTTCTGTGTTATGGAAGTAGCCGGCATCGACTTGCATAAGGTTTCCTTAGGTTCCCTGATCATCGCCCTGGGCCTCCTCGTCGACGACGCCATCATTGCCGTCGAAATGATGACGGTCCAGCTGGAGAAGGGCATGAACCGCGTCGATGCGGCCTGCTATGCCTTCAAGGCGACGGCCAAGCCCATGCTGACGGGGACCCTCATTACCTGCTCCGGCTTCATCCCCGTCGCCTTTGCCGATGGGGCGGCGTCGGAATTCTGTAAGGATTTGTTCCCAGTCATCACGGCGGCCCTGGTCCTGTCGTGGATTGTATCGGTCATGGTGGCACCGCTCTTCGGCTATTACCTGATCAAGCCGAAAGTGGCCAAAGGCGAAGAGCCGGAGCCCTTGTATCAGAGCCGGTTCTACGTCTTCTTCCGCAAGGTCCTGACCTGGTGCCTGACCCACCGGGTATTAGTCATCGGCGGGACAGCGGCTATGTTCATCTTGTCCGTCGGCATGATGAAACTCATTCCCCAGGAATTTTTCCCGCCCTCCCTGCGGCCGGAACTCATCGTCGAAATGACCCTGCCTGAAGGCTCGTCCATGCAGGCCACGCAGAAGGAAGCATCCCGCTTTGCCCAGTATCTGGACAGTCAGCAGGCGAAGCTCAAAGATTATTCGTACTACGTCGGCGAAGGGGCACCGCGTTTCGTCCTGACCATCGAACCGGTCCTGCCGGCCAATAACTACGCCCAGTTCGTCGTCGTCGCCAAGGATACGCAGACGAGGGAAGAATTGACGCAGTCCATCAAACAGGAAATGGCCGACAAGTTCCCCAACGTCCGCTGCAACGTCAAGAACGTGCCCTTAGGGCCGCCGTCGGATTACCCCATCATGCTGCGCGTATCCGGCTACGATACGGATAAGGTCAAAGCCTATGCCCAGCAGATCGCGGCGCGCATTGCCAAGGACCCGAATACGGAAAATGTCTTCCTCAACTGGGACCAGAAAAATAAGATCATGCACGTCGACCTGGATCAGAATAAGCTGCGGGCCATGGGCATTTCCGGTGAAGACATTGCCCAGACCTTGTATACGGAACTGTCCGGGGCGACGGTCGCCCAATACTATGCGGCCGATAAGACCATCGGCATCCAGTTGCGCCTCCAGGACAGCGACCGCAATGACCTGGCCAAGATCAAGAGCCTGCCCGTCTACGTAGGCCAGGCCGGTTACGTGCCGCTGGAACAGATTGCCACTATTTCCTATAAAGGCGAAGATGGCCTCATCTGGCGCCGCGATTTGAAACCGACCATCACCATCAACGGCGGCATCAAGTCCGGTACGGCCAACGATGTGACGCAGAAAGCCTACGATTCCATTGCCGATATCCGGGAAAGCATGCCCTTTGGCTATACCGTCGAAGTCGACGGGGCCCTGGAAAACAGCCAGAAGTCCCTGAAGTACCTCCTGGTACCGGTACCGGTCATGGTCATCATCATCATGACCCTGCTCATGTTCCAGCTGCGCAGTCCGTCGCTCATGTTCCTGGCCCTGATTACGGCGCCTATGGGACTCATCGGCGTCTCTTGGGGGATGCTCCTCTTCGGGAAATCCCTGGGCTTCGTCGCCGATTTGGGCATCCTGGCCCTGGGCGGCATGATCATCCGCAACTCCATTATTCTCCTGGACCAGATACAGAAACATATGGCTGCCGGCGAAGACCCATGGCATGCCGTCATCGACTCGGCGGTCATGCGCTTCCGGCCCATCATGCTCACGGCCGCAGCGGCCATCCTGGGCATGATACCCCTCATGAAGAGCGTCTTCTGGGGCCCCCTGGCCGTCGCCATCGCCAGCGGCCTCTTCGTCGCCACCGTCCTGACCCTGCTGGTCCTGCCGACCATGTACGCCGCCTGGTTCAAAGTAAAGAGAACGAGTTAGCTTAGTGGCTCGTGGTTCGTGGCTCGTAGGGGCCGTCCTGAAAGGCGGTCCGCAAGGGCTCTCCTTATAGGAGAGATGTCAGCGAAGCTGACTGAGAGGTTGCTCTTCATAGTTTGTAGTACGGAGTTTGTAGAAGATAGTTTTAAATTTAAGACCATCCGCTAACCACTAGCCACTAGCTACTAATCACTCAAAAAAGTCCTGTCGCGCATGCGGCAGGACTTTTTTTGCCATGCTCCCAACCTACATGTGCTCTTACAGCAGCCCCTTTGAAGTCACCCTGCCGGCTTTGGCTGCCGCCGCTCCCGGTGCCCGCCTCTTTACGGGGCTGACCCTGGATAAGGATACGGATTACAGCGTCATCGATCCCTGGCTGGATAAAGCCGGATTGTTATAAGACAGGAGGGAATACAGATGTCTCATGATATGAGCCGGCGGACTTTTTTGAAGCTCCTCGGCGGGGGACTGGCTGGAGCGGCTGCCGGCGGGGCCTTCATGAAGCGCGAGGATATCCTGGCTTTTCTCGATGCCGATAAGGCTGCCGGGGAAGCCGGGCAGGATTTGGGAAAAGTTACGACGCGCTATTATAAGCCCTTGGGAAAAAATTTGTCCCTCCTTGGCTTTGGCTGTATGCGCCTGCCGACGACTTTTTCGGCATCGGGTCGGGAAATCGATAAGGAATTAGGCGAGAAGATGGTCGATTTTGCCTATCGCCACGGCGTCAATTATTTCGACACGGCCTGGTTCTATCATGACGGGAAGTCCGAAGCTTTCATCGGCCAGGCCTTGCAGAAATATCCCCGCGACACGATTTATCTGGCCGACAAGATGCCGACGCCGATATTGACGGGGCTCGACCAGGCGAAAGACATCTTCCAGACCCAGCTCGACCGTTGTCAAGTGTCGTATTTCGATAACTACATGCTCCATTCCCTGACCAGCCGGGACCAATTCGATGAGCTGTACATCCACGACGGCATCCTGGACTACCTCCGCCAGGAAAAAGCCCGGGGCCGCATCCGCTGCCTGGGCTTTTCCTTCCATGGCGACGTGCCCTTTTTCCATTATCTCCTGGACCAGTATGATTGGGATTTCTGCATGATTCAGCTCAACTATGCCGACTGGAACGAACCGGGCGAAGCGCCGTCGGGGAGCCGGCAGGCCGGGGACCTGTACCGCAAGTGCCGGGAAAAGGATGTCCCCATTTTTGTCATGGAACCGGTCAAGGGCGGCAATCTGGCCAATCTGTCGTCGTCGGCGGAAGCCATCTTGAAGCAGCAGCGGCCAGAGGCCAGCATGGCCTCGTGGGCCCTGCGCTGGGTCGGCTCTAAAGAAGGGGTCATCACCATGAATTCAGGTATGAGCAATTTAGAGCAGGTATTGGACAATATCCGGACCCTGAGCGATTTCCAGCCCTTGTCGGCTGCCGAAGAACGGGCCATCCAGCGCTCCCTGGGGAAGGAAGCCGGCAGCGGGGCCATTCCCTGTACATATTGCCGGTATTGTGAGCCCTGTCCTTATGGCGTCGACATCGCCGAAGTCTTCCATATCTACAACCGCTATGGCGAACCGGCCGGAATCGACCTGGACCATCCGCAAGGAGCCTCGGCAGCGCAGGAAAAAGCCTTCCTGGCCCATTATCAGAATAACCTGGAACGGTCGCAGCGCGTTTCCCGCTGTACGGCCTGCGGCCGCTGCCTGTCCAATTAGCCTGGCTCCTGATGGGGGTCATGGTCCTGACCTTCGGCGGTATCGTGGCGCCTGTGCTGCCGCAATGGCAGTTCCTGCCGGCCCTCCTGGCCGGGAATCTCCTGGTCATCGCTGTCATCGCCATCCTGACCCCGCTCCTGGGACGGATCTATTGCAGCGTCCTCTGTCCCTTGGGCATCAGTCAGGACTTCGTCTTCTGGCTGGCCAAAAGGCGCAAAAAAAATCGCCGGAAATTTGCTTTCCGGCGGGAACGGCGCATCATGCGCTATAGTATTTTGATATTGACCGGCCTGGCCTTCCTGGCCGGCTTGTCTGGCCTTCTGGGGCTGGTCGACCCGTACAGTGTCTTTGGCCGCCTCGTCCACGATGGACTGGGCCTGCCAGCCGCCTATGGCTGGAGCGCTTTGGTCGGCTTCAACGAAAGCCACGGCTGGATCCCGGCGCTCAGCAAGACGGATATCCTCTGGCCGCCGCTGGCTGCTATGGCCCTGGCCGGGGCGTATTTCGTCGTCTTAGCCGTCCTGGCCTGGCGCTATGGCCGGGCGTACTGCCATACGTTCTGTCCCGTTGGCACGCTGCTGGGGGCGATCAGCCGCTTCAGTCTCTTCCGGCCGGTCATCGACGGATCGAGCTGCGTCCACTGCGGAGCCTGTGAAAAGACGTGCCGTTCGTCCTGCATCGACGTCGCCCATGGCTTCGTCGATACCAGCCGTTGTGTCGACTGCTTCGACTGCGTCGCCGTCTGCCCGAAAGGGGCCCTGACTTTTTCCCGGGCCTTTCCGGTCAAGGGTCCGGAAAAGACGCCATCAGGCGAGGGCCTCAGCCGGCGGGAAATGCTGGTGACGACGGCCGTTGCCGTCGGGACCGTCGCCGCTGGCCTGGCCCGCAGTCAGACCGTCGTGCCGGCCTTGCTGGGGACGGGGAAAGGCAAGAAGAAAATCTTGCCGCCTGGGGCCGTCTCGGCCGACGCCTTTGTCCAGCGCTGTACGGCCTGCCATCTCTGCGTCAGCCGCTGCCCTAGCGGCGTCCTGTCCCCGGCCGTCTTAGAGAACGGCACCTTGCAGATGGGCCAGCCCTACATGGATTTCTCTAAGGGCTACTGTGTCTACAATTGCAATTTCTGTTCTCAAGCCTGTCCGGCCGGCGCTATCCGTCCGCTGGACCTGGCTGTGAAGGAGCAGACGAAGATCGGCATCGCCCGTTATGCCCAGTTCCACTGCCTCATCGCCCGCGACGGCATCGTCTGCGGCAACTGCGCCCGCCACTGCCCGGTCTAGGCCATTACCCTGGTCGAGAACCGGGACGGCCGCAGCTATCCTCATGTCGATGGGGCGCGCTGTATCGGCTGCGGTTCCTGCGAATATCACTGTCCGGCCAAACCGGCGGCCATTTCCGTCAGTCCCTTGCCGAAAGCCTGAGGCGTCAGTCTTCCGGGTCCGTAGCAATGTCCGGTTCGTTCTTGCGGTTGAAGCCGATGATGCGGCGCGGCTTTTCGATGTCGTCGTGGCGGGGGACGGCGACGAGGAGCAAGTTGAGCTGGGAAATGTGCTGGACCAGTTCGACCGCCGAGCCGTCGGACAATTCGCCGTAGAAGACGATCATGTTCGGGTCCCAGTAGCCGATGTCCTGGATGCTGAAGGTGATGTCGCCAGCCGATACCAGGCGCCCGCCGGCCTGCATGTCGTCGGGCAGGCCCGATTCAAAGTTGTTGATCAGGGCGACGATGCGCTGATACATGTCGGAAGCCAGATAGGGCGCTTCCGGGTCGTATTCTTCTTCCGGGACGGCGCCGGGCTGGAGGATGGTCAGTTCCTTTTCTGCAGCTGCCTCTTTTTCGGGGGCCTTTTGTTGTTTTTTCTTATCCTTTACATCTGCCATAAAAATCCCTCCTTATCATTCTCACTATATCATTTCGACATAGAACGAGGCGATTCCTGCTGCTTTTTTCCGAGTGGCAGGATTTTTTCTTGGAATCCCTATATTTTTTCTTGGAATCCCTATGCTGATATGGTATAATGGTCAAGACATGCTGACATCAGGTAACATATTTTCACACGAAAAGAGGTTTTTTCTTCATGGAATATGTGAACGAGTTGGACACTATATCGGCGGGAGCTGCGAAAAAAGAGGCGGCTCTCAAGGTACATCGTCTTACGTTTATGGAGGCTACGATGATGGTCGTCGGGTCTACCATAGGTTCCGGTGTTTTAGGTTTAGCTTTTGCCAGTCGCAATGCCGGCTGGCCCGTCCTGCTTACGTGGCTTGTCGTAGCAGGCTTTTTTTCTATCATCTCCATGCTCTATGTCGCCGAAGCGACGCTGCGCACTACGAGGCCCTTACAGCTGTCGGGCCTGGCTGAAAAGTACGTCGGCAAGATCGGTTCCTGGCTGATTTTCTTTTCCGTCGGGGCCACGTCGTTTTGCAGCCTCATCGCCTATACCAGCGGCTGCGGCAAGATATTGAGCGAATTCTTCGGCATTTCCCTGGAAATGGCCAGCTGCCTCTTTGCCCTCGGGGCGACGAGCGTCGTCTGGCTGGGCCTCAAGGCAACCGGGGTAGCAGAGAAATATTTGAGTTCAGGTATGACGGCCATGCTTATTCTCCTCGTCGGCGCGTCACTTTTTTCGGCCCGCGTACCTGTCGCAGATATCCTCTATACCCACTGGATGTATGCCGTGCCGGTCTTCAACATTGCCGTCTTCTGTTACGCTGTCCAGTACATCGTACCGGAAATTTCCCGGGGCTTCACGCATGAACCGGGGAAACTCGTCCCGTCCATCCTGGCCGGGGCCGGCATTTCCTTCGTCATCCTGGCTCTGGTCCCGCTGGCCGTCTTTCTCATGCTGCCCGTCGATGAAATTTCGGAAGTCGCGTCCTTATCCTGGGGCCGCGCCCTGGGGTCGCCGGTCTTCTTCGTCATCGTCAATGCCTTTGCCTTCTGCGCCATGCTGACGTCATTCTGGGCCATTGCCGAAAGTTTCCTGACCAACATGATCGACCGCTTGGGCTTCAAGTCGGAAACGGATATCCGCACGCGGGCGGCCTGCCTGGCCTTCATCGTCATCCCGCCGGTCCTCCTGGCCTACAGCGGCCTCGTCGGCTTCGTCAACGCCATCTTCAGCGCCGGCACCTTCGGTGGCATCATCATGTCCATCCTGCCCGTCTTCATGCTGCGCAGTTCCCGGAAACACGGCGACAAGAAACCGTGTTGGCAATGCGGCTGGATCGCCCATCCCATCATGCAGACCCTGGTCGTCCTCCTCTTTGCCAGTGCCGGCGTCTACGCCATCCTCAGCCTCTGCGGCTGGCTGCCTGCGGCGTGGTAGGATAGCATTTGTAATCTGCAGAGTATTTTTAGGATAGTAGGGGGCGCCACGTGGGCGACCCGTTAGGAATTGGGATAATTTTTCTGGCAAGTAGGTCGGGAAATCGTACATATCCCGGAACGGGCTCGCCACGTGCGAGCCCCTACAGCAAAAAAGCGGCTGTTGCATTATGCATTTTTGGCTTAATGCGACAGCCTCTTTTTTTTTTGCTTCCCGTGCCTCTGTAACGCGTTACCTATAAAGAAAAGAGAAGAGGAGAAAGAGAAAGAAGAGGAGACTAAAAAATATAGAGAGAATGTCCGCAGCGTGTGGATTTTTTCTCTTATATAGATAGAAGGCCGGAAGGGCCAAAGGGAAATGAGGTGTTTGCAATGAAGAAGCTGCAATGGCTTAAAACCAGGACTGGATTGTTTTCGGATCCCCGTATTTTATGTCTGATGAATCAGGCGAACGGTGATTCGTATATTGTGTTATGGTTTTTCCTGAAGGACATGGCGGGAACGATTAACGACAACGGCTTGGTCTACGTGTCGGGCCAGGAAGCCATGACAACGCAGCTCATTGCCAAGTGCCTGCATCGCCGCCGGCCGTTTATCGAAAAAGGATTAACTTTGTTAGAGAAACTGGAGCTCATCGAACGCGACGGAAACGGCATGATCCGCATTGCCATCTGGGATGAACTGCAAGACTTTCAACGCGATGAAAAGAAGCGGGAACAGACAAAAGAACGGGTCCGCCGTTACCGTGAGAGGCAGCGGCTGGCTCAGCCGTCAGATAAAGCGATGGATACAGCAGCCGCTTCACCTATGATAGAACAAAATGTTTACAAGGGCGAACCTGTGACGACGCCGAAAGCAATGCGTGACTACGCCTCGGTACAGAAATACCAGGAGCTTTTCGGACCCATGCAGGGAGAATTCGCCAAGAAGCTCATTGATTTAGAGAAAATGTGGGGCAGCGAGGCAACCTGTATCGCTATCGAACTGGCCCATGAAAATAAAGTCAATAACATTCGGTATATTCAGGCCATTTTAAAGAACAGCAATGGACGGCCCATGAGAAAGGAAGATGAATATGAACGTAAGCAGAGAGAATGTTACGAGCACATTGATGCGGTGTTACGCGAGGCCCGGAGAGAAAAACTGCAACGACTACAAGCTGAAGATGCTCGAAGAAATGCTGCCCGAAACGATGACGGCGAAGGAAGCGGAATCTCTTTTGCATCGCTTGCTAAAACGATGTAAATATGAGCCGTCCATTGCCGAAGTCATGGATGAATGGTATGCCATCCTTCGCGAAAACCGCCGCCCCGAAGCTTTTCATGCCGGACCAGCCCGGACTGTGCCCCAGCGCCATATCAACCAGCTGAAAGACACGCGGCAGGCTTTACTGGAAGGGCGTCCCATCGAAGGGATGAACTTATCTAAAGAACTCATCCGCTTCGCCCGCAGCTTTTTCCCGGAAATCAGTTTGGCAGTCATCGAACGGAACCAGTTGGAAATCTCTAACTGCATGACCGACCGTCAGAAAGATTTGGAACGGAAAGACGGCTATATGACCTATATGAAACTCGATAAAAACGGCGTCATTACGCTGTATATGTCTAAAATTCAATAACAGAAAGGAGTGCGCTATGAACCGGATACTACGATTTTTGAGGAACCTCGATAAGAGGAAATTAATCTTCATCTTGCAGAGAGCCAGTGCCGTATTGCTGCCGATTAGGCCATATCCGGACTGCGGCTGCAATGGGCGTTGCCCATGCCCGGCCGTGAAACACAGGCCCATGCAGGGCATCGCCATCGGAGGAACAACCGCCAGTGTCCATATGAGACAATAATTGGGATTCGCAGGCCGCAGTTCGCAGGTGGCCGGCCGCAGGTCGCCGCGGTCCTGAGGACCGTAAAAAAACACGGCCAACGGCCGTATGCGTAGGGGCCGACCCGGTTAGGGCGGCCCGTTGCGAACAGTTGGCCATGATTTATCTGGACCATGTGACATGGTTTGGCGAACTGCGGTCTGCGGCCTGCGACCGGCGGCCCGTCAGGACCCGAACTCGAATCACGAGCCACAAAGGCTCTTCACATACAAAAAAGAAAGGAGGAATGAACTATGGCAGCAGAACGTAAAGCCGTTTCCAGCAAACTGAAGCTGGTCATCAGCTACAACGACGAAAATGACAATTTGTGCGAAAAATCCGTACAGATGCGTAACCTCGTCACCGGCGTCGAACCGGCAAACGTCGTCACCGCCGTCAACGCCATCGGTACGCTTTATGAAGACCCCATCACGGGTATCCATGAAGTCGTTGAAAACGAAATCACGGCGTAAGAGCGCGTAAACCTCTCAGTCAGCTTTGCTGACAGCTCCCCTACAAAGGGTGCCTTAAGCCTCCCCTGATAGGCCCTTTTTAGCCCGTCAGGTGCTGACCACAGGGAAGCACAGGGCGGTTGCCAAAACGGAGAGCTGAGCTGGAGGTGGCCCGAAGGGCCGGAGAGGTTGCTCTTCTTACAATACCAAAGAAAGGAGGAATTACCATGGCTATTAAATCGGAAACGAAAACGTTACAGCTTACATTTGTGGACGGAGCCAGCAAAAATGTCAGCTACTCCATTTCCAATCCGAAATCTGATTTGACGAAAGAAACCGTCGATACAGCCGCGCAGACCATCGTCGACAGCAAGATTTTTGCTACGACCGAAGGCGGCAATCTGACCGGTCTCAAGTCGAGCCAAATCGTAACCCGTAAAGTCGAAACGCTCGAATAAGCGTAACCGAATAGAGATGCCTTGGGCCGCATATCGGCCCAGGGTATTTTCGCGTTTTGTGAAAGAATGAAATTTGTTAAGATAAATGAAGAAAAGAGGTCTTAATTTGATTTTAAGGTAAGGAGAGGATTACGTGACCATGACATTGCGACACTGCGTGCGCGAAGCACAGAACGGAAATCACGAAGCGCCCCTGTTTTTGTTGGGACAATTTTCACCGCTCATCAAGAAACAGGTCAAAAAGTATAATAGTTATTATCAATCCATCGAAGAAGCCATCTCGACGGCTCATGCTGCGGCGTGTCGATGTATTTTTGAATTTGACCTGACCAAGCCGGGCAACGTCGAACGGCAGATGATGGCCTGTATTCACAATACCTTTGAACGGGAAGGTTACCACAAGGAAAAATATGACCAGCGGATACAGAAGAACATCATCCATAACGCGGAAGTCACGGATTTGCCTGTCGACTGCATGGCGCCATTGTCGCAGTGTCCCGAATATCGCTGTGTCGAAAAAGACGTACACAGGCTGATTCAAGAAGCCTTGGACGACTTGTCTGAAAAAGAAAGGCATTTCATCGTCCTTCATTTTTTTCAAGGCCATTCCTATCGGGAAATAGGCCGCATCTACCATCGGGACGAAAGCCTCATCCGGCGGACGGCCAAACGGGGCCTGGCCAAATTGCGTGTCAAGCTGGCTGAATTGCAGGATTAATAACAGGCAAAGGCGCTGTCTTTAATGACGGCGTCTTTTTTTGTGCGGAAAATGGCGTGAACCCGGGGATAAATTGCCCTGCTACGGCTATCATGGTACTTTAATATGATTGACACATATGTTCTGAACTTGTTATAATAGGGGAATAAAATGATATATTATTTGTCCTAGCTAAAAAAACAGGGAGGTGCGGAATGAAACAGTCAAATAAACAGATTAATTTAAAATTAGACGAGCATTTGTATAATAAGCTTAAAGAATTTGCTAAAGATGAAGGAAAAAGTATACAGTACGTATTGACGGAATCCCTGGTAGCTATGATGGCAAAAAATCAAAAGCCTGAAAATAGAAAGGGAAAGTTTACTTTTATTGATCTATTTGCCGGTATTGGTGGAATGAGAATCGCCTTTAATCGTCAGGGGGGAGTTTGCGTTTTTTCCAGTGAATGGGATAAGTATGCACAGAAAACATATTTTGATAATTTTGATGTTCTTCCCCAAGGTGATATTACCAAAATAGATGCGAACGAAGTACCGGATCATGATATTCTCGTGGCAGGTTTTCCCTGTCAGCCTTTTAGTATTGCCGGTGTATCCAAGAAAAATAGCCTTGGTCGTGCAACTGGGTTTCAGGATAAAACACAGGGAACGCTTTTCTTTGATGTCTGCCGTATTTTGGAAGCCAAACGGCCTAAAGCTTTTTTGTTGGAAAATGTCAAGAATTTAAAAAGTCATGACCATGGAAATACTTGGCGTGTTATTCAGGAATCACTAAACCAACTTGATTATGAAATTTTCCCTCAGATTATTGATGGGCAGGGATTTGTACCACAACACCGGGAACGTATTTTCATTGTTGGATTTGATAGAAAACGGTATGGCAATTTTTATGATTTTCAATTTGATTTAGAAGATCAGAAGCCAAAAAAGAAACCGGTACTCCGGGATATTTTGGAAACAGAAGTGGATGAAAAGTATACGCTTTCAGATAAGCTTTGGTCTTATTTGCAAAACTATGCTGCCAAGCATAAGGCCAAGGGAAATGGGTTTGGTTATGGTATGCCTGATTTTGATGGTGTTACCCGTACTCTCAGTGCCCGATATTATAAGGATGGTTCTGAAATTCTGATTAATCAGGGGGCAGGCAAAAATCCTCGCCGCCTGACTCCGCGTGAATGTGCCAGATTGCAGGGATATCCTGATGATTTTAAAATTACGGTATCTGATACCAGAGCATATAAGCAGTTTGGTAATTCTGTTGTTGTACCTTTAGTCACAGCTATAGCAGGAAAAATTATTGAAAAAGTAGAAGAGCTGGATAAAAAAGCAGAAGGGGGGGAGAATTCTAATGGGACACATAAGTTATAGCAGACAAGCTATTGAAGCTGTCAATAAAGGGAAAAGAGCCTATTGCAAATTTTTATCTGCCAATGATACGGGGTTGACAGGAGGTCATCAGTCGGGGATATATATTGCCAAAAATGCCATTTCTATTTTATTTGATACACCCTGCGTCCGCGGAGAAAATAAAAAGAAAAATGTAAAGATAAAATGGCAGGACGATTTTACAACGGAAAGCGTCATTACTTATTATGGACATGGATCCCGTAACGAGTACAGAATAACAAAATTTGGCAGAGGGTTTGAATTGCTGAATCATGAACATACGGGTGACTTATTTGTGCTGGTGCAATGGGATGCACAGGACTATTCAGCATATGAGCTATCCCAGGAAGATGATATAAATGCCTTCCTTGATTACTATGGCCTGGGGCCGGCCGAAACAAACAGTCTGATTACATTAGCCCGGACAGATGAACAGCGAAAAAATGATATTTTTAAAGAGTTCCTGAGCGGGCTTACAAAATTTCCAGTTTCGGAAATAATGTCAGAGGAAGCGCGCAATATATATGAGGCTGTATACGATCATGAAGAAAATATTTGGAAGAAACCAGATGAGCAGCTGTTGGCATGGATCAATATGGAATATGAACTTTTCCGTAATGTAGAGGATAAATTTTTTGGGGCGTACATTAAAAACGGCTTTCCTACCATGCAAGATTTTATCGAAACAGCAAACTCCGTTCTGAACCGCAGGAAAAGCCGTGCCGGAAAATCACTGGAACATCAGTTATCTTATTTGTTTACCCGGAATCATTTGATATTTGATGAACAGGTGCGGACTGAACAGAATAAAAAACCAGATTTTGTATTTCCAGGTAAAGACGCATATCATGATTTATCTTACGATGCCAGCAAACTTATTGTACTGGGCGCTAAGACCACCTGTAAAGATCGCTGGCGCCAGGTAGTAACGGAAGCAGACAGAGTCAATATAAAATATCTCTGTACCCTTCAGCGGGGAATTACGGTGCAGCAGCTGAAAGAAATGCAGAGTGAACGAGTGGTACTTGTTGTACCCCGTCCCTATATCAATGAATATCCGCCGGAATTTAGAGATTCTATTTTTGATTTAAAAACTTTCATGCAATTTGTACATGAAAAAACACAATGATTCATCAAAAAACAGGGCTTTTAAAAGCTCTGTTTTTTCTGTTTTTTGATGTGTTGTTGACTTATTGTATGAAAGTATTAATAGTATGATATAATACATTTATAACTAGATGATATTCGTACTTGAAGGGAAAGAAACGTACTGGAGGTTAATTATGCAAAATGACTATTCAGATAAAGCTTTTGAAGAATGTTCAGCATGGCTGGAAAAAAAGTACAAAAATAAGAAAAAAGGATATTCATTAGAAAAATTGGAAATGGCCGGCAAACAAAATGATGAAGAACTTAATAAATTTCTTGAAAATAGAGTGGATGAGGATGACTGGCCAGAATTTAGTGTAGATGAATGGAAAGAATTTGTAAATTATTATTATACATTATGGGAAAATTCTAAATCCTGTATTATTCCTTCGGAGCCTTCTATAGCTGGTGTTAGTGACAGGACTGTACCAAAGGGCGTGCAAACTGCCTGGCAGAAATACAAAAATCATCTGTTGGAAGATGATGGATTTTCACTTCCTGCTGTGATGAACATTGAAAAGAGTGTACTTGATACATTGAACTTTTTAAATGACGATACACAGGAAGATGGAAATGCTGTTAAAGGACTTATTGTCGGGAATGTACAATCCGGTAAGACTGCTAATATGGCTGGCTTGATTTCTATGGCAGCTGATTATGGCTGGAATTTATTTATTATATTGACCGGTACTATTGAAAATTTGCGTATACAGACAAGAGAGCGTTTCAAACGGGATTTAAAAAATGGAAATGTTACATGGACATTTCTGGAAAAACCTGGTTCCAAGACGAATGATACGAAATTATCAGATCTTGATCTAAACGATAACAGGATACGGTATGTCATTTGCTGCCTGAAAAATATAAGTCGTCTGAGAGCGTTGCATAAATGGCTTAATTCAGATGCCAATAAGAAGAGAAATCTGCGTATACTCATTATAGACGATGAAGCCGATCAGGCAAGTATTAATACAGGTGATATTAATGATGAAAAGAAAAGGACGGCTATCAATCAGTGTATCCGTAATATCGTGAATAATACGGATGAGAGTGAAAAATCAAAATTGTCAGCCAATGAAAAAGACACCATACAGGTTCCATATAAAGCAATGAATTATGTCTGCTATACAGCGACACCATATGGTAATTTCCTTAATGAGGCCGGCATGGAGACACTTTATCCCAAAGATTTTATTTCTGTACTGAATCCCCCGGATCTTTATTTCGGGCCAGAACAGATATTTGGTAGTACAAATGGGTTACCAGTTCTTAATGTGATTTCAGGTCAGTATAACACGTCTGAAACCGATGGGCCTGATGGAGATATAGCGCAACTGGAGGACTTGTGTGCTGCCCCGTCTGAAAATTTACCGGAAAGTTTGAAGCAGGCAATTGCCTGGTTCTGCGATGCTGTAGCTATACAGCGGGTATGGGAATATAAAAAACCGGTTACTATGCTGGTACATCATTCCATGCGTACAGAAAAACATTTGGGTCTTGGGATATCCATCAGGGACTGGCTTAATCATATAGATACAGAAGCTTTTCTTTCTATATGCCGGGAAGTTTATGTCAGTCAGACTGCCCAGCTGACGAAAGATATTTTTAAATCCTGCTGGCCTGATTATGGCTGTTATTCTGGTGTTGATATAGAACGGGATATAAAGGATTATCCGGCATTTGACACGTTAATTACCCACCTGAAAGATTTAAAACAGGATATCAGTCATATAGAAATGGATTGTGAAGGAGCGCTCATTTTTAAAAAAGGTATCCATATTTGCATAGATAATTGTAAAAATGATGAAATTATTGATGGAGAACCGGATTATTCTTCTCATGTACGCCTTATTTATCCGGAAAGAGATTCAGATTATGACGGTTTTGCCCCGGCATTCCTGGTTATAGGCGGGAATACTCTTTCACGGGGGCTGACCCTGGAAGGACTTGTTTGTACATATTTTTCCAGAGAAGTAAAACAAGCAGATAGTCTGATGCAGATGGCGCGCTGGTTTGGCTTTAGAAAAGGGTATGAATTACTGCCCCGTATATGGCTGACCAAAATGGCACAGAGACAGTTTGAGTTTTTGACGCGGCTGGATAAAGAGTTGCGGAAAGATTTGTATAAATATCAGGGGGTAACGACTCCGACAGAATGCGGACCGTTGATTTTACAAACGCCGTCGGCTATCCGTATGCTGCTGACCAGTAAAAATAAATCCCAAAGTGTGGTTGATGCAATGATGGATTTTTCAGGTGCAAATCTCCAGACTTTTAATTTTATCAATGATAAACGGCTGTTGGAACAACAGCTTGAAGTGGCGGATTCCTTTATAAAAAAACTTCCCGATTGTTCCTTTAAAAAGGATGGAACCCGGATTGTATGGGAAAATGTTTCATTTGATGTTATATGGAGTCAGTTATTGAAATATATCCAATGGCCATTCAGCCAGACGATGAATATCCGTGATTTTAAAAATTGGTACGATGCTATTGATGACGCCCATAAAATGAAGGACTGGGATGTCGTGTTAGCCGGGAAAAAATCTGACAATGCCCATCAATGGAATGGTGTTGGCAAAATAAGCCGTACCAGAAAAATATCCGGTATGAATACGGCAGATTCCCAGAATATCTGCATCGGAGCTTTGTCTGATCCATCGGAATGGCATGCAGACCTGAAAGATTGGAGTGACAGCCGCCGGTTATCTGACGAAGAAAAGATGGAAATCCGGAAACAGTATGGGAAAGATATGGTACCGCTTATTGTCATATATTGTATTGATAAAGATTCCCAACCTACGAAAAAGATGAGTCAGGTCCGGCAGCCTTTACATGCCGAAGCCGATATCATAGGTATTTCTATCCATATTCCCGGCCAGCGGCTGAATAAGGACTATTGTGTCAGGGTAAGAATAAATATAGACGACAATAGTTACTAATGAGGTGTGAATTATATGAAACAAACAATTTTAAAGCACCAAAGCATGGGTGTAGATGGTAAATTTTTATTACGAAGCATCCAAAATGATAATCTACCCGCACTGGACCTTCTTGTCCGGGAATGTTTACAAAATAGCCTTGATGCCAGTTTGTCGGAAAATCCGGGAAACAAAGTCATGGTTGATTTTATTATAAAAAATTGCGATTGCAGACCGTTAAATAAGATATTTGAAGGGATTACCGGTAAATTAAATCAACACTACAGAGAAGGGAACGTCGACTTTATCGCCGTAAAAGATACTTATACGACCGGCTTGACAGGGCCCTTACGGGAATGTGATGTAACGGATGCCGGGCAGTTTGGCAATTTGCGGAAACTCATATATGAATTTGGACAGTGTCAGGAAAATATAGGAAAAGGCGGGTCATGGGGCATTGGGAAAACCGTATGTTTCAGAGTGGGTATTGGAATTGTATTGTATTATTCACGAATCCGTTTGGAAAATGGATCCTATCAGGAAAGGCTGGCGGCAGCATTGGTAGAAAATGCATCGGCTCCCTATACGCTGATGACATATCAGAAACGAAGCGGTACGCCTACCGGAATCTGCTGGTGGGGAAGCGTGAATCCGGATGATGGTACCAGTATGCCCGTAACAGATGAGAAAGAAATTCATTCTGTCATGGATATTTTTGGTATTTCCTTATATAAGGGAGAAGAAACCGGAACGTGCATTATCATCCCTTATATAGATAAAAACAAATTGCTGAAGAATGCCGATACTGCTTTTGAAGAGCATGGTGAAACACTGGAAAGCATAGTTAAATTAATCGTCCAGCGCTGGTATTTTCCGCGCTTGAAAAATAAAGAATATTCGTTTGGATGCTGGCTCGATTTCCGTGTTAATGGCATGCCAGTGAAACAATCTGAAACCTGCCGGTTTTTTGAGGAAATGCAGACGTTATATAATTTATCAGCTAAAAAAATAGAAAATCCCCGGTTTACCCTGCCAGATGGAGTAAATAGTGCTGATATCGTATTACGTAATGAGTTTGCAGGCAGTAGTAAAGCTGGTATTGTTGTATGGAAACAGGTAACAGCTGCCGGACTGGATATGACTCCGCCGGAAAATACGCTGGCACCATACATATTGATTAATAAGCCGGATGAAGATGATACGGCGGGAAATCGTGCTATTATTGCATATTGCCGTCATGCCGGGATGATTATCGATTATGAAGTGAGAAGTGCCTGGACAATGGGAATTCCTGTCCAGCCGACAGGAACGTATCTGTTGGCCTTTTTCCAGCCCAACGGTTGTAATACATTAAAAGATGAAGCGATTACTCTCGATGAATATCTCCGTAGTTCAGAAAATGCAGACCATCATTCTTGGGAAGACCGTAATAATGACAATAAAGTAAGAAGAATAATCGAAAAAATAGTCAAGCAGATACCAAAAAAAATAGCAGCGGCATTATCAGAAGATGATGGAAGTAAGGAGAGAAACAATAACAAGGGACTTCAGAAAATTCTGGGAAAACGGTTTCTGCCTCCCCGCGGATACGGCAGGCGGCCTAACGGGACAAACGGAAGCGGATCAGCAGGTGGAGGCCGGGCATCATCTGCCAGGGATATTTTGCTGAACGTATCTGACCAGGTATTCGGGGATAATTATGTTCAGGTCAGGTATCAGTTATCTTTGAAAAAGGGAACGCAGAAAGCTTTTATATACTTTAAAGTCCATACTTCGTCTTCAGCTATGACTGCATCTGAATGGGAACAATATTTTGGAAAACCATTTCCCGTTACATTGATATCCTGTACTGCTGTATGCGGGCAACAGAATATTCCGGTAACATTGAAAGATACAAGTAACGGAGCTGCTGCTTATGGAGCAGAATTTGATTTATCAACCTGTAGCCAGCCAGGCAGACTCCATATCGAAGGACAAATCCGGTTCCAGTATCATGAAGAGACTGTCAGCATCAGCATACTTGCACAAAAACGATAGGAACGGAGGGTATCAATGAGCAGAAAGGTATTTCATAATTACAAAACGTTAACAGAAAATCAGAAGATTTCATTGAACTGTCAATATTGCACTCCGGAAGGCTCGTTTGGAATACACTCGGAAACTGCCGGCCCGTTACAATTAAAGGCTGCTGGTGATAGTCAGGCCAATGAATATATTATAGATAATGTTGATTCATGGGATTCAGGAAAATACGATTGTTATATTAGTCAGAAGTTATTATTCGATACAGCAGCTTTACAAGGGTTATTTCAGAATGATGGCGTGACAACCAAAGACAGCACATTAGGCATTGCTGCATTATGGCAGATTGATAAGACGGGAATCCGAGGCTGTGTTGATTCAGGATGTGCTATTTCTTTGCAAACTTTGAGGCATGGTGAGCGTACTACCGAAGTCACGTATACCCAGAAATTTTCTGCCGGTCTGCTGGCGGGTACATTGCTGATTCATTTTATGCTATATCTGAAGGAACCAGGATTACGGACAGCGTATGGAAAGGCATCTCTTGCGGGTACGCTTCTGGGAGAATTGGTAAATCCTCTTGTTATACACATTGATGGAGATGCGCCGGCTTTCCCTGTTGTTACCGTATCCAGTCCGGGCAGAGAATTATGGTGGCTGGAATTTGGTACAGATATCGCCCCGTGGTCAGATCCTTTTACGGAAGATTTTGTAGCGATTGTATTGAATGAAGCACATGCTGATTATGGCAAATTAAAAAGTGGAGAGCAGTATGATACGCCTTTGTTCAAAGAGTTGCTTGCTTCTGCGTTAGAAGGAATTTTCCGATATTTTTATCGCGATCAGTTTAGTAATGAAATGACAATGGAAGAAGATTTTCAGGAGGGGAGTATTGCGATGGCTTTAAAGTATATGAAAGATTGCTTTGATATCGATACCGATACTATCGAAAATCTTCATAAGTCTGTTCGCAGTATGATTCGTAATCCGGCAGGAAAGGGTGTTGCATTGTGAAATGGAAAGCATTAAATAAATCGCAGGCACTTGCTATATTGCATGAAAATTTCGATGAATACGGAAAGACAATGCGGGACCGTGCAGAACTAAAGGGGGAAGAAAAAAAATTAGAAGAAGCCCTGTTCGATGCCTATGCAGCTGCCTTGACCGAAAATAATGAAAGGCGGGATTATGGGACAGATTTATCTTTCGGACTCCGCTTGTTCACGTTGTTTAATACATCTCCCTTTAAAATGACGTTATATGAGGCAGCTGATGTTGATATATGGCGTTATATCAGTGTTGTCATTGCACCTGAGATTATTATGGACCGCTGGCACAAAGAAGGAAAACAGCTTCCGCTGGACCATTTTTGTACAAAGACACAGCGCATTTATTTGAAAAGTTTGTGGTGGTATATCTATTTATCATGGCAGGGATCAGCAGAGGAAACAAAACAGATTCTGCTTGGAAATTCGACAGATACCATTTTAAATCTGGTGGAACGCTCCGGTCAGACAGGATATGAACCGGAAGTATACCGGGCCATTATGTATAAATTCAGCAATCCGGGCGGATCTTTGCCGGCTCATCAGGCAGCGTTGTTCCGCAAAGTGATGAAATTACATACAGCCTGGTCCACAAATGTAGAACCAGCTTTATATTCCGGCGGAATTCCCGGATATGTAAAGGAGTTGTTTGCGTATTTTAGCTAAAGTAAAATTGCCGGAAGTAATTGATTTGTTCTCGGGCTGTGGAGGACTGGCCCTGGGGATACAACAGGCAGGTTTTTCAATTACGCATGGTATAGAAATAATGGAAAGCGCAGTCAAAACTGCTAATATGAATCTAAGTATAAAAAAGGGACTGCCGCCTTTGCATATCTGCGGGGATATTACGCAGATGGATGAACATATATTTAATGATAAGATAGGAAAAAATGGCTGTGTCATTATTGGTGGACCACCCTGCCAGGCATATTCTTTGATTGGTCGTGGCAAACTAAATTCGCTGGTGAAAAATGAATATTCCTATCTTGATGACAAACGTGGGTATTTATTTGAAGATTATCTCCGTTTCGTTATTGGAACGGGGGCAAGAGCAGCTGTGATGGAAAATGTCCGGCAGTGTGTTTCATTTGGTAAAATCAATGTACCTGAATATGTGGCTGATGTACTTGAAAAACATGGATACACGGTATATTGGACTATTCTGAATTCAGCTGATTATGGAGTGCCTCAGATACGGGAACGCATGATATTATTTGCTGCAAAAGGAAATCTTGAACCGATCATGCCCCGGCCTGTGTACTCCGGCTTGCTATACAATAATTTATATGCAGGTGTCGGACTGAAAGAGTTTCAGAAATACCCTCATTTTATTATGCCACTGAAAAGGCGCCGGAAACGACCGGCCTGGATTACTGTAGGTGAAGCCATTGGGGATTTGCCGGAGTTACAGACGGCTGTTGCAAAATCATATCAGTCCTATCCCGTAATGATGGGATTACCATACAGTACGGAACCGCAGAATGACTACCAACAGCGCATGCGGGAAAATACAGATGAATATGTAACAGGAAATTCATATAGAAATACACCGCGCGATTTCCCCATTTTTGCACGGATGAAAGAAGGAGATAATTTTGTCAGTGCTTCTGCAATCGCTGACAGGCTTTTTGAATCAGAATGCCAGAATCGGCATATATCTCCGGAAAGTCCGGAAGGGAAAATGTTAAGAAAAAAAATTGTTCCTCCGTACAGCCGGGATAAGTTTTTGGAAAAATGGAAAAAGCTGGATAGAAACAAACCTTCCCATACATTGGTAGCGCATTTATTTTTCGACACCTATAGCCATATTCATCCATGGGAACCCAGAGGTATATCTGTAAGGGAAGCAGCAAGATTACAATCCTTTCCCGATGATTTTGTTTTTCCATGTTCCATGGGGGATGCATTCAAGCAGATTGGTAATTCTGTGCCACCGCTTATGGCGCAGGGAATTGGTAAAGTATTAAGAAAATTACTGGAAGAACAGGAGAAAAAGTATGGTTTCACTAAATGATATCCGATCACGGTTTGCCGGAATGCGTAGCAATACTGCTTCAGAAATACCTGGTCTTGAAAGTCCTTATAGGGCGTGGCTGGTTTATACGAATGAAAAAATCGGGGCAGCGGTTCCGTGTGATTCCGTATTTGAGCAGGGGTTTTATGCACAATTTTCAGAGGTTAAAATTGAATATGTAAAAGAAATGCGTATTGGTTCGGAAAAATATGCCGTTTTATTCTTGTATGTAGTTCATAATGAGGTTACGAGAGAAGAATTAAGTGATTTTGCAAGTATTTGTGCAGGCTTTATAGATCCTGGAATCAACGGGGAAAAAAGACGTAATCTGGTTAACAATCCCAAAGACTGGTGGTTCCGTATGCGCCATATAGTGGGGAACCGCAGTGTAGATATGCAGATTTATTCTATTGTGGGAGAGCTGATTATTTACGATTATTTATTGCAGCAACATAAAAACGGAATCAGCTGGACCGGAAATAAGAAGAGCCGGGTTGATTTTATGACGGGTAAAGAAACGTATGAAGTCAAAACGACATTACAGCGCTATGGCAGTACGATTACTGTTCATGGCCAGTTCCAGTTGGCGGTAATGAAAAAAGATGCAGTTCAAAAGCTGGAATTCTGTCGCCTTGAAGAAAATCCAGATAAGGGTATTTCTGTAAATAATTTGTTAGCCCGACTCGGACAACATGGGGAAGATAATTCTGCTATTTCCAACGTACTGACTAAAATGGGATTCCCGCCGGGAAGTCTGGAACGACAGAAAACATTTTCCATTCTCGAAATCCGTGAATATGATGTGGATAGCCATTTTCCAGCTATTACTAATGATAGTTTTGTGAATGGAAAACTGCCTGATGGGATTGTACGGATTGATTATAGTGTGGATTTAGAAAATCTGCCATATCGGTCATTGACATATACCTTCTGATTAGACACCGGAGGTGTGCCATATGGACGTACTGACAAAAGAACAGCGTCATAAAAACATGTCTCATATCCGGGCGAAGAATACCAGACCAGAAGTCATGCTGCGTAAGGCTTTATGGCAACGGGGAATTCACTATCGTAAGAACTATGCGGATCTTCCGGGAAAGCCAGATATTGCATTAACCCGTTATAAAATTGCTGTCTTTATCGATGGTGACTTTTGGCACGCTCGTGGTCATCAGGATTGTCCGGGAGAACAGGTCGCATCTAATAAAGAATTCTGGCAAAAGAAGTTAAAAAATAATGTAGAACGGGATAAAGCAGTCAATGATGCACTGACTGAAGCTGGATGGCTGGTACTGCGGTTTTGGTCATCTGATGTGATGAAGCATCTGGATGACTGTATAAATCAGATTTTGCAGTATATCCCGGATAAACAATAAAACATAAGAACCGCCCGGCGTTGAGTACCGGGCAGTTCTTATATTTTGGTAAAAAGTTAGTCAATGATCCATTCGACGTCGACGGATTCACTTTCTGTCGTTGAATTGGCGGCCAGCTGGTTAGAGAGGTCTAAGGATTTGGGCTTTTCATATCTTAGCGAATCAGGCGCCAGCATATCACAATAACGAATCGAATCTTCGCCATACGAGTCCATAGATACCGATTTGATGCCAATGATTTTTTTTCCTACCGTAGCTGCGATGGCTTCTGCCCGATGTTTAGAATTGGCGACAGCCTGTTTGATGAGTTCATCGTGGATTTCCCGTTCATTTGATAATTTATAACTACTTTCGATAGCGATATCATAGTTTTGCTGGCGGACGTGATCCAGTATCATGTTGATAAAGGGCATATCGAAACTCATGCGGATTACGATTTTTCTGGAAGCCGTGTAATAATATTCTTCATTATCTTCGTCATACTGCCGTTCCACTTCGTCCTGTTCCATAGAAATCTGATTTATAGGGACACCTTGGCTGTCCAGATAGGATAAGAAGGATTCGCACTGTGTCAAAACTGCGTCCATCGCCGTATTGGCCGTATTACCATCTTTAAAGAATTCAATTTCAAGGGTTACCATGTCATAGGTGCAATTCATGCTAGCCTTGCCTCGTATCGTCAATTTTCCCATAAGACAACCTCCTCAGTGAAATTCCACAACATAAGAAAAATCTAACTAAATTATACTAAAATTCCTTGCGTTTTCAAAATTTGGAGAAATAGACCGCGGTTGGCTCGGATTCAGATGCGGCTTTGCCGCGACAAACTCAGACTGACAACGACGCTTCAGGAAGCCCTCCGCGCGTAGCGGGCCGCCCGACGCTGTTGTCCGTTCTGATAACCGGTCCTGTACCTGATGGGTTAGAAAAGCTCTGGGACGGCCCCTACGGAATCGCAGTCAGGCGATGGGAAAGAACGCAGTCACAGGTCACAAAAAAACACGGTCAATCACTATGGTGCAGTTCGGCCAGGGGTTCAAGGGCAACGTGGTGATGCGGCAGGACCCGGCGGGGAACATCAAAACGGACAAAGAAAAATCCGTCGAAAAAATCGACGGAATCGTGGCGTCCATCATGGCACTGGACCGCTGCGTCCGCAATGGGACTGGCAGCGGCAGTGTCTATGATGAACGGGACGTTATTTCATTTTGATTTTTGTCAGCCGGCTGCAGCCACCTGGAGTTTCAGGTCGAGGGCCTGCATAAGCTTGACGAGAGTATCGAGCTTTGGCGTTGTCTTCAGTGTTTCGATACGGGCTACCGAGGACTGTGGGATGCCGCATCGCTCTGCAAGGGCGCGCTGGCTGATGCCCAGTTCCTGTCTCCGCCGGATGATGGAGGAAACAATGTCGCTTACTTCTTCGATTTCTTCCATATTGCGGCGTTCTTCTTCGCTGACGGCCTTTACATGATTCTTATAGTCTTCCCAGGTTCTCATTGTTCTGCCTCCTTTTGGCGGATGTAATCGTCGCGTTCCGTTTTGGCACGGGCGATTTCCCGGTTCGGTGTTTTCTGTGATTTTTTGCGGAAATGATGGAGCAGTACATACTGGCTCTCGTCATAGTAAAAATAAAAGACCCGGTTGTTTCCTGGACGCAGTTCCCAGATGTCTTCTTCCAGATGTTTGGTGATATTGACCGGCAGATTGGTGCCGTTTTTTGCGAGCAGGTCGATGTAGAAGAGAATCTGGTTGTACTGGATACGGGCATCCTTGCTGCTTTTGCTTTTCACCCGCAGGGCTTCCAGAAAATCCCAGACTTCTGATTCGCCGTGCTGGTTCTCATAAAATTCAATCTTGTACATCATGATCTCCTTTATGTTCCTATTTAGATGATAGCATAAATGCTATCAAAAGGCAAGGGAGGCAAAGCAGCATCGATTCATTGCATTTTTTGATTTCATGTCAGGAGGTTTTCATGCATATCCCTTTTCCATTCCATTACAGATAAGTCCTTGGTTTCGTGGTTCTGATATCCGCAAACATGGCACAGCTGGCTGCTTGGATACCACTTGTCTATCTTGATAAGCTGTTTACCTTGCCAAGCAAGCTTGTACTCCAGCATGTTCGTGAACATATTCCAGCCATTGTCAGTTACGGATTTGCCAAAGCTGAACTTGCCACCTTTTTTCTGCTTTGCCATCGCTTTGACGCTAATGTCCTCAATGCCAATGGTATCATAGCGGTCTGCAAGGTAGCGCGTCTTAAAGTGCGTCTAAAAACAGAGAGCTGGCAATTTTCCACAAAAAGGAAAAATGCCAGCTATTGTGTTAGGTATGGGAAAGAAGGCTGCAACAAAATGAGCCCTCCGCGCGTAGCGGGCCGCCCGACGCTGTTGTCCGTTCTGATAACCGGTCCTGTACCTGACGGGTTAGAAAGGCTCTGGGACGGCCCCTACGGAATCGCAGTCAGGCGATGGAAATAAACGCAGTCACAGGTCATAAAAATACACGGCCCATGGCCTTGTGCGGCCCGCTGTGAGATTCGGTCACAGCCCATTCGAGTATAATGGTAGGCTTTTACGAGCCACGAACCACGAACAACGGCCTTTCTCTCGGATTCAGATGCGGCATTGCGCCGCGACAGATTCATGAAATGAACGCAGTTCGCAGGTGGCCGGTCACAGTTCGCAAAAAAAACGGCCCCCGATTGGGGCATTTTTTACGAGTCGAGGGTTACTCGAGGCGATGTCGTTATTCTGGGTCTGTTGCCGCGCAGCGGCATTTGAGTCCGAGGCGACCGGCGGCCTGCGAACTGCGACCGGCGGGGCCGATAGGCCCCAATCTACATTAACGATTCCTTAAATATTTTGGATTTGGTTCAAAAATGATTAGAAAACGATTAAGTTTTCCAGAACCGTCCTTTTTCTGTTGTATCATGGAGGTATGGATATATCCTACTCGTTCTGTTTCATGCTATAATAAAGAAAGGAATGGTGAATCTGTTGAAAAATCAATTGACTGCCCATGAAATCCGCTATTGTATTTATTCTATTTATCCTAATAGGAGGTGGCAATATGGCAAGAAAATTAAATATGAAAATGAAAGCTTTATTTGCGATGCTGATGTGCGGCCTCTCGACATTTACTGTTTTTCCACAGACTGATTATTCAAAAAATACGCACAATGATGCTGCTTCTATAACTAACGAAAGTTGGGCTAAAACAGGAAAAACGCTATGGACTACTATTGAGGAGGTGGGCAGCCGGATTGAACAAGAAAAATAACCAGTTGAATAATCAATCTGTACCCAAAAGGAACGAAATCAAAAATAAATCTAATAATCGTAATGCGACTGGAGTAGTGCTTCAACATCAATCTGCATATCAGTATCAAGGCCCTATTCCACCGCCTGAAATGATGGAAAAATATAAAAATATTTATGCCGATGCTCCTAAAATAATATTACAAGAGTTTAAAGAGAATTCAGAACATATACGGCAAAAAGAATTACTGGAAGTTCAAGGCACCATAAATCGGGACCGAAGAGGCCAATGGATGGCGTTTGTTATTTGCATGGCTATCTTAGGGGTGGTTTTTTATAGTCTATATTTGGGCAATATTACATTTGCAGGCTTAAGTGGACTCGGGTTTATAGCTCTTATAGCAACGGGTATTTTGAAAAAATAAAGTGTGATAAGAACTCTGTCCAACAGTGCTGTTTTTTATTGCCGAAGAAGCGGATTCGTGACATGACGAAAATGGAACGCTGGTTGGCTTACATCAATCGCGAACTCACCATCCTCGACTATAACTCGGATCATCGCGATGCCTTTGAAGAAGGCAAAGCTGAGGGGCGTAAAGAGGGAGAGGCCAAAGGTCGTAAAGAAGGCGAAGAGAGACTTGGTATGTTGATGAGCCTTTTATCACAGTTTCGCCAGAAGACTCCTTCCTCTTAGGTAGGGGATGAATGGCGATGGATTTCGCAGGTTCGATGCCTGAGAAATCCACCCTGTGTCATTTCTGTCTTAGCCTTTTCACCTCGGCTACGGTATAATGGTAGATAACAGAGGAGGTGAATCCTAGATGTACTTGACGCAATCGAATGTCATCCGCGGCTTGGCGAAACAAGACTATACGATGCTCCGGGAAATGTGCCAATACAGCAATAACCTGTACAATGTAGCGGTCTATACGATTCGGCAGCATTACTTCGATACCCAGCAATTCTTGCGGTACGAAGAAAATTACCCCATCTGCAAGGAAAATGAAAACTATGGCTTGTTGCAGGCCGGTGTCGCCCAACAGATATTGAAGATGGCCGACCGCAGTTTTCGTTCTTTTTTCGGGCTTTTGCAGAAAGTCAAGTCAGGTGACTATGGTTCAAAGGCTGTCCGCCTGCCACACTATCGTGAAAAAGGGGAGCTCTTCAGTCTCATCTTGTCCACGAATGCCATCAACATTAAGAATGGCTTCTTAACAGTGCCGATGAGCCGTGAATATATGAAACGCCATAACGGCCATCGGATTCGGATTCCTTTTCCGGATAGACTGAAGGATAAGACGATTCAGGAAGTCCGCATCTGTCCCATGTATGGCGGACGGTATTTCAAGATTCAGTATTGCTGCCTAGAGGACCCAGAACCGGTGAAAACCTCGCCAGACCGTGTCCTAGCTATCGACTTGGGCCTGGACAATCTGGCCGCCTGCGTTACCAATACGGGGACGTCGTTCCTCATGGACGGTCGTAAACTCAAATCTATCAACCAGTATTGGAACAAACGCAAAGCCAGACTCCAAAGCATTGCCGCCAAGCAGGGCCGGAAGACGACGAACCAGCTCTGTCAGTTAGCGAAGAAACGCAATTTCCGGATCATTCATTCCTCTCTCTTCCATTCTGCTCCTCCTCCACTCTCTGTATGATCAATTCCTTCTTTAATATAAAAAACCTTTTCAGGATAATTCTGTGTGCAGTGTTTTTCCTTTATTAAAGCATCCTTCCGGACTGTCCCTTACGGCCTATCCGCCGATCTGTACCTCTCCCTCCCGAAAGCCCGCCTGCAGCCAGAGGGCCTTCAGCTCCTCCATCCGCTCTCCCGTAGGAACGGAAAATTCCATGCTCTCGGCTCCAACCCGCACAGCCTTGTCTTTTCCTGTGTTGTGGTAGGGCAGCAGGCTGATCTTAACGGGCTTTGCATATTCCTTTACGAAACGGATGATTTTTCCCATCTCCTCATCGTCTCCGTTGACTTCGGGAATGACGGGAACTCTTATATGGACTCTGGCTCCGGCAAGGGTCAGGTTCTTGAGATTTTCCAGGATTCTCTCGTTGGAAACGCCTGTGTATTCCCGGTGGAGCTCAGGCGTCACAGCCTTAATATCGTACAGGAAGGTATGGATATAGGGAAGCACCCGCTCAAACCTCTCGAAGGGAGCCTCCCCGCAGGTATCCATATTGACAGGGATTCCCTCGGACTGCAGCCTCACAAGAAGGTTCTCCATATAGTCCATATCCTGAGCCATAGCCTCCCCGCCTGACAGAGTGACTCCGCCGCCGGAATCCTCGTAAAACTGGCGGTCCTGCCTGAGGATTCTCACCAGCTCCTCCGCCTCCATCTCCTCCCCGACGATGCTCCTCGCATTGGAAATACAGAAGTCGGTACAGCTTCCGCAGGCCGTGCAGAGAGCTCTGTCTGTGACAGCGATTTTCTGCATTCCGCCTTCCTGTACTTTTACTGCAATCCCCTTCTCCGGACAGACCGCAGCGCATCTTCCGCAGCCGGAGCACCGCTCGGAAAAGAACATCAGCTCCCGGTTCCAGGATCTGCTCTCCGCATTGTGGCACCACCTGCAGGAAAGGGGACAGCCCTTGAAAAATACAGTTGTCCT
>OGZX01000107.1_pt1 | contig 89898 bp, 68 predicted proteins | sample 1576881 | NCBI WGS metagenome assembly OGZX01 (sample SAMEA3541542, study PRJEB24748) | human gut metagenome | biome: human gut; feature: human-associated habitat; material: faeces | place: China | collected 2012 | reverse complement strand
TGGATATTCGCTTGGAAGCAACGGAACTTCCGAAGATTGAGCCTTATGCTGTGGTAGAACTGGAAGAACCAGTTTATGCCCCTTATGTACAGAGAGGAAACTTCCCTGTATTAGTGGAGAAGATTACCTGTAAGGGTATCCGCCCTGTTCCAAACAAAACTATGTAGGCAGTCAAAGCTCCTGTCCTCGTTCTGACGTACCAAACGGCAGGTTGAGGGCAGGGCAATGGCAATGCCATTGCAGATAAGGAGGTTTGATAAATTTGGAAGAAAGAAGCGGAAGTTTTCTTCCAGAACTCCCCTACACTAACAGGGGAGTAATACGGCAGAAAGAAGAATTAAGTGCCTTGATAGATTGGTGTCAGATAACCGTTAAGGAAGTTCCGTTAGAAGCAGTCATAGAAGATGTGTTGAGAATACCTATGGAACTTATGACGGTAACAGGCTATGAAAAAGGGATTGCAGGACATGAGGTTGTGGCAATCTTCGATAATATCAAGGTGCTAAAGCCGACAGGAAATGCACAGTATCAAGGCTTTCAGATTTTAATGAGTGGGAAAGGCTGTCGCAACTATGAGAATTTTTTACAACTCAATGAGGAAACATGGTTTGATTTCTTAAACAGAGTTTGCCAGTATCACATCAATTTTCCTCGGATTGATTTGGCGATAGACGACAGAAAACCGTATTTGAGTATTCCCGATTTGATTATACGGACAAAAGAGGGATTGCTTTCTTCAAAGTTACGGGATATAGATTTTCACGACTCGGGAGAACTGAAAGAGGAAGTGTTTCAGAGCAAAGGTGGTAGTCTTTATCTCGGCAGTTCAGCCAGTAATTTAAGATTGGTATTTTATGAAAAGGGATATGAACAGAATAAAAAGTATGGAACAGAATTAGAGGAAAATTGGAACAGATATGAATTGAGATTTCGACAGGAAATGGCAGTAAGTGTAGTACGGGAATTATTGAGATATAGAGATGTGGCAGGACTGGCAATGGAAGTATTGAACAGCAAAATACGATTTTTAGAAAAGCCGACAGACAGCATGACAACACGAAAAAGGCTTTATCCAACCTATGGGGCATGGGCGGAACTGATGAAAGACATAGGAAATGTCAAACTTACCATGCAACCGCAGAAGAAAAGTTTACAAAGGGTATGGGAATGGTTAGAAAAGAGTGTTGCTCCGTCTTTGAAGCTGTTTTCAGAGATAGGAAAACTGGAACAGAGAGATTATATTGGTAATCTCATAGCAAATGGAGAAATGAATATCACGCAAAGACAGTTGTATGATGATTATGTAAAATCCTCGTGGTTGGGAGAGGAAGAAAGGAGACCATTTGACGGAGAGTATCAGACAGAGGAAAACAGCAATGACAGTGAATGAAGCGTCAGCGTATACAGGGATTGGACGGAATAATCTTAGAAACTTGATAGCATGGGAGAAGATTCCTGTGATAAGGATAGGAAACAAAATTTTAATACGAACTGAGGTTTTAGACTGTTTTCTAAGAGAAAACGAGGGGCATAATATAAAAAATAGGTATGAAGTAGTTGCGGTATAGAGAACTAAGAGGATATAATATTTTATAAATTAGTTTGTAGTACCTTGTTGGGAAAGGAGTGTAAATTGGGCAAGGACTTACAAGGAAATACATTGCCGTCTGGAATCATGCAAAGAAAAAGTGGCATTTATAGAGGACGGTTTTATTACAAAGGAGAAACGTATACAAAAGATAATGCCGATTTGAAAAAACTTGTGCAGGAAATGGAAGATTTGCGGTATGAGGTTAAGCATGGAATAAAGGGAAAAGGAGATAATGTTACTCTTAATGCGTGGTTTGATGTATGGCTTAATACCCATAAAAAGCGGAGCATAAAAGAAAGCACACAAGTGCGATATGATGATTTTTACCGTCGTTATATTGAAAAGCAGATAGGGAAATATCGGGTAACAGATTTCACACCGATTCTGATTGAACATCTGCTTCAGAATATGGCGGATAAAGATTTCAGTACCAAAACAATTCGTGATGTATATAACATTCTTAATGCGATGTTCAAATATGCTGTACATAATCGTATTATCACATTTAATCCATGTGCAGGCGTGGATATCCCAAAAACAAAGAAAAAAGACATTCGTGTTCTGACTGTAGAGGAACAACGAGAAGTGGTGGAGCACGCAAAAGGTCGCATGCATGAAAATATGATTTTGGTTGCATTGGGAACAGGGCTTCGGAGTGGAGAATTACGGGGATTGACTTGGGAAGATATTAACTTTCAGAAAAGGGAAATATCGATTAATAAGACATTGGTGTATATCAAAGATATAGAAACAAAAAAATATGTGTTTAAGTATCAGACACCAAAGACAAAGAACAGTATGCGAACGATTCCTATGCAGGAGAGCGTATACAAAGCATTGAAGCGTCAGCGGATTCAAGTAAAAGAGTTGCAAATGATGTGTGAAGAATGGACACCATTAGAGGGATTTGAAAATCTTGTTTTTCTCGGCATGAATGGAAAGCCGATTTCAGAACGGGCATTTCAAGTTACATTGGACGGGATAGAGAAAGCAATCAATAAAGAGCGTGAGTGCATCGCAAAGAAGAATAAGACAAGTTTTGAGCCGATACCTCACTTCTATCCTCACGCACTTCGACATACTTTTGCCACAAGGTGTTTTGAAGCAGGTATTGAAGCGAAAGTGGTACAAACGTTTCTTGGACACTATTCGATTGCGATCACATTGGATTTGTATACGCACGTCACAGACAACAAAGCAAAATCAGAAATGGAAAAGCTACAAAACCTGTATGAAGATATAGTTTAAAGAATAAAATCAACAGATATTCCTTTAGAAAAATTTGACCGAGATTTGACCGAAGCGGATTTTGCAACAAGTATAGAACAGCGAAAACCCGCTAACCACAAGGGCTAACGGGCTTCGTTGTTTTTATAGTTATCTAAAGGAATGAGTTTAAAAACATCAATGAATAACTGTATTTACCAAACCAGACTTCTTTGAAATTCTGAAGGTTCAGATAATCCGGAATCAGTCGGAATGGCACTGCGAATATATCCGCCTCTCTCTTAAAACTGGCAGAAACCATCCAGATAAAAGGAACAATACACAGCAGTACTAGCGACCAGAGACAGAGGCTACATATTATTTTTGCGATTCTTTTATTGTTCTTCATTTCATCATGCCCCCTTACTCTTCATTACGCTTCTGGATGCGGAACTGCAGCCAGGTAATGAAGAAGATGATCGCTAACAGGACGATTCCCTGAGCAGATGCGAATTCCAGTTTACCAAACTGGAAAGCTGTACGGTAAATGTTGTATACCAACATGGTTGTGGCCGTTCCAGGTCCACCGTGGGTCATCAGGTTGATCAGTCCAAACACCTTGAAAGAGTTGATCACCGATGTGATGACGATAAAAAAGGTGGTTCCTGAAAGCATGGGGATCGTTACATACCAGATACGGGCAAGCCCGTTTGCTCCGTCAATGGCAGCTGCTTCATACAGATCTTTAGATACATTGATCATACCGGAAAGGAACAGGATCACGGTATAGCCCATGTTCTGCCATACACAGATCATCACAATCGTCGGCAATGCCCAGTGAAGATCTGAAATAAAGACCGGCGGATTTGACATTCCAAGTTTTCTAAGTAAATTCAAAATCGGTCCATTATTAGAAAAAAGAGCCAGCCATACCGCGGAGATCGCTACAATATTTACGATATATGGCAGATACAGTCCCAACTGTACAAATTTCTTTCCGACTACATATTCATTTAAGAGATAAGCCACAATGAAAGACAGTACGATTAAAATCACCACATAGCTAACCGTGAACACAATGTTATTGATGAGGGAAGCGCGAAACCACGCATCCCTCCATATTTCAATGTAGTTGGAAAATCCTACGATCTTAATGCCTTTAAATCCTTTGGAAAAGTCCCACTTCGAGATACTTATAATAAAGCTGAAAAGCATGGGAACGGTCCAGAATATAAGCACACCAATCAGGTTGATGCCGATAAAAGCATAGCCCTTTGCGGCAGTTTTAAGTTTCTTGCGCTTTTGTTTATCCATAGGTCATCACCTGCACTACTGTTCCTGAGCGATTTTCTCATCCGCTCTCTTTTGGGCATTTTGTAAGGTCTCTTCTACAGACTGGGCACCTGCAAATACCTTATCAAATTCCTCAGTCAGAATAGTATTGATCTCTGTTGCAACTGGCATATTCTTACGTACATAAAAGTCAGTTGGTGTCAGATAGATATTTTTAGCACTTTCCATATCAAACAGATCAGACTGCTCTCCAAAGATCAGAGAAGCCACTTTATCTGCATCATATTTCTTGCACGCTGGGATTCTTGCATATGGCGCAACATAATCCATACCTTCTTCCAGATACCATTTTATGAACTTCATAGCTTCCTGTGGATGCTGAGATTTGGAATTGATGCTTAAGTCATCGCTGTAAGAAGTGGTATAGTTATTTTCCTGATCTGCAGACAGTCTTGGCATTCTTGCAAAACCAACCTTGAAATCGTGAGGATAATTGTCTGTATCCTTTACATTTCTTACGACCCAGTCACCAAATACCATGGCAGCCTTGCCAGTTAAGAGCATATTTGCAGGCTCCATTTTCTGTGTGGTTACATCTACATAACTTGGTTCAATTCCTTCTTCTACACGCTGTAAGTACTTCTCGGTAAGATCTTTTACATCTTCTGTATCAATGGCTGCGGATTTTCCATCTGGAGCATACATCCAGTCGAGCCCCAGCTTGCTCTCAATCATACGAAGAGCCGGCTGACCTGCATCATATCCTGGGAAAAACCAGCCATAAACCTTATCGTTTCCTTCTCCCTTTGTCAGCTTTCTGGCTGTATCTAAGAATTCATCATAGGTCCAATCATCACTTGGATAAGGAATCCCTGCATCATCAAACATCTGCTGGTTGTAAAGGATGGTGGAGGTAATACGCTTTGCCGGAAGGCTGTAATAATGACCATTGATCTCCTTCTGTTTAATGTTTTCATCATAATCATCTTCCAGACTGAAGCCGGCGCCTTCAAACAGTTCGTCCAGTGGATACATATATCCGTTCTCAATCCTCTTCATTAAAAGAACGTCATTCATGTTTAAAAATACATCAATGGAATCATCCGACATCAGTGTCATATCCAGTTTTGTATTTCCTGCATCGTCATTGACGTATCTTGTATACTCTACCTGGAGATTGGGATCTATTTTATTAAAAGCTTCACATACCTGCTCCGGCCCCATATTCTCTGCAAAAGATCCCCACCAGTGAAGTACGACCGGCTCTGTGGAGCTTTCTGCGGATGCATTGCTTTCCCCCTTTGTGTCTGCTGTCGTGCTGGAACTGGAATTTCCGCAGCCGGACAGTACGGAAACTGCCATCACTGCTGATAACCCCAATGCAACTGTTCTTCTTGTTTTCATAATACCTTCCTCCTTTTACTTGTTGGCTTTATTATAAACCCGATACCCCTTGTTTTTGAACGGAGAATAAAAAGGCAAATTGGTATTTTTTTACGCTTGTGGTAATATTTTTTGAAAAATGGTACTTTTTTACGCAATTTTCAAAGATACTTTTTTTTGAACTTTCACTATTGTATACTTTAAACACAAGATACCGCTTTAAAATCTCAACAATATAAGGAAGAGGGAGGATTTATTATGATAAAACATACTTTTATGAAACTAAACCTGTCCTGCCGTTTATTCCTTATTATTATTGTTCTGTTCCTCGTTCCTTATCTGACCCTATTTTCATGGGTGTACAAAAAAGCTGAAACCATTATCCGAGACAAGGCTCAGTCACTGGAACGAGAAAATCTGAACCAAACAAAAAATGACATTGAGAGTCTCTGCCTAAACATGATTCAGGCTTCTGATTATCTGATATCCTTAAATAATTACGGCGTTCTTTACCGTGAAGCCTCAACAAAGGGATATTCCTATTTAAAATGCTGGCAGGATGCCAATGAGCAGATCCAGAATGTAAATAATTCCCTGTTAAGTTCCAATGCTGACATCAGTGTTTTATCCAATGACCAACTGCTCTACTCCACGCTTCCCCAACAGAAATTCCGCTTTGAGGATTTTTTTGCGGAGCAGATAGTTCCGTCGGTATATTTTACGAACGCCCACCAGAGTTACCGCCGTTTTGAAAGCAATCAGACTTTCGTTTCCTATATTAGAAAGCTCCCGCCATTTTCACCGAAAAGCTTTTATCTGGTCATCTCCCTTCCTGCCAGCAGCTTTTCCAACCTGTTAGGGTCCACTGCAGGAACCATGGGACTATGTGATTCTTCCGGCTATACCATCTGCGGGATCCATACCCCAAAAGGCAGTAAAGATTTCCAGGAAGAAATCTCCATTCATCTTTCAGGCTGGCGCCTGACGGATACCATTTCTACGGAATTTCTCTATCAGGATATCTATGAACTGCGCACTTTCATGTTTGTTGTATCCCTGGGACTATTAATGATATGTCTTCTGGCCACATTTTTCGCTATTTATTCGCAGCTGCGTCCACTTTTTAAGCTGAAAGAACAGATGCAGCAGGTTATGGCTGGGAACCTGAATGCCGAAATCGCCACTACCGATTCCAAAGATGAGATCAGCAGTCTTTCCCGAACCTTCAACAACATGGTTACAGAGATTGGCCATCTGATTGAGGAAATACAGGTCACCCAGAAACGGGAAAGTGAGCTGCGCTTTGAAATGCTTCTGGCCCAGATTAATCCCCATTTTCTCTTTAATACCCTAAACTCCATCAAATGGATGTCCGTAATGTCCGGGACAGAACACATCACCAACACCATTACCGCCCTTGGCCGGCTTCTTGAGATCAGCATGAATAAGGTCAATGACGTGCTTCCTATTGAAGAAGAGCTGGAAAACATCAAAAGTTATATCAAGATCCAGCAGGTGCGCTATCCTGGCCGTTTCGATGTGACCTACCACATAGAGAAGGGAATTTTAAAAGAGCACACCTTAAAACTGATTCTACAGCCCCTGGTGGAAAATTCCATTCTCCACAATATTGAAACACGGGATTTTCTCATGATTGATATTTCCGGCCGGTGTGAAAACGGCATTATCATCCTGCAGGTTCAGGATAATGGAACAGGCATGGATGCAGATACTATGAAAGAAATCCTAAAGCCCAAAAAGCAGGGTAAAAAGGGGTATGTCTTCTCTGGTCTCGGCGTGAGCAATGTCCAGGAACGCATACAGCTGGCTTATGGTCCTGATTACGGCTTACAATATGACAGTGACGGCAACTCTTTTACAACCGTGACGATCCGCTTCCCACAACATAAACAGATAGACAGCCTTCTGTCCGAAAGGAGAGAGAACAATGATAAAGGTACTGATTGCAGATGATGAACCATTGGTAAGGGCCGGCATCAAAACCGTCCTTCCATGGAATATGTATGGTTTCGATGTGATCGCAGAAGCGGCCGATGGCAAAGAAGCTTACGAAAAAATCTTAAAACTCAAACCCGATATTCTGATCACCGACATCAAAATGCCGGGAATGGACGGAATAACTTTACTTAAACGCCTGAAACAGGAAAAAATATCCATCCAGTCTCTAGTCCTAAGCTGCTTTGATGAGTTTGAACTGGTCCGTGAAGCTATGAAGTACGGTGCCCATGATTATATCCGAAAGCTTTCTATTGATCCGGCCAAACTGCTGGAAGTCTTAAAAGAAATGAAAGAGGCCATCTCTGACCAGCCGGAAAAGAGCGCTTCCTTTTCTTTAAATACAGACGATCTGAAATATCTTTTTATCAAGCGCCTTCAAAATCAGGGGTTTGAGGATCATGAGCAGGTGGAGAATGTACTCCATAACATCAAACTGGATATTTCCATTCAGGATTATCACCTGATCCGTTTTTCCTTTGAACCAGATACTGCTCCGATTACGGATACCAATCGCAAAAACATGATCTATAACCTGTTAAACCAGATCTGCGAACGTTACCCAGGACAGGAACTGTTTTCCCTTGATGAAAAAGGATACCTTCTTATATCCAACACAAAGAAGGATCTTCTCCTCTGCCGCCAGATCGGAGCTGCCATGAAACAATACGCCAATCAGACCGTATATTTCGGTATCAGTCCTTTATTAAAGGATGAAACTTCTTTTAAAGCCGGAATGAAACAGGCCGAAGAAGCCCTTTCTGCCTGCATTTTTTATGAGCGAAGTGAACCTCTGCCTTATCCGCTGCTTACCTCCGTAAGCTTTCCATTCATTACGGATTCCCAGGCCCAGGAACTTTACATTGCACTTTCCTCCGGAAATAGTGAAAAATCTTCAGAACTGGTCCAGCGCTTTTTACTATGGCTTAAAAGCGGTCTGTTCTATCCTTTTCAGTGTTACTCTTATATAGAAGAGATCCTGAACATTTTCATCCGGGTTGCCAGAGAACTGAATTTTTCCCTTTATCAGATGACAGAGGATGAAAACGACATTCTAAGGCGCATCCGCCAGGCCCATACCTTACGGACCTGCCAGAAAATCCTGTCTGATTTTATTATGGAGTTTTCAGAATTTGTCCGCGATAAGCATTCCGGAGAGAGGTCTGAAATTTTGAAGATAAAGGAATATGTCCAGCTTCACTATAGCGAAAATATCGACTTAAACCTGGTTGCCAGCCTGGTGAATGTCACTCCATCCCATTTAAGCAATCTTTTCAAGAAAGAGACCGGAACCAACTTTTCTTCCTACCTCACCGATGTGCGGATGCAGGCGGCAGGGAAACTTTTAAAATCGCCGGACATGCTCATTTATGAGGTTGCAGAAAAAACGGGATATTCCAATGGCGGATATTTCGGAAAAGCTTTTAAGAAATACTGGGGAGTCTCCCCGGAAGAATTTAAAAAAGAAAAACGTTAGGAGTTTTTACCATGCCACCGATCAGCGTACTTATGAAACCATCCTCCGGCATGTGCAACATGCACTGTGACTATTGCTTTTATTGTGATGAGGCCCAGAAACGTCTTCAGAAGTCCTACGGGTTCATGTCGGAAGAAACACTAAAAAATGTAATACGAAAGACCATCCTGCGGGCGGAAGGCGTTGTTTCCTATGCTTTTCAGGGTGGCGAACCTACCCTTCGGGGACTCGATTTTTTCAAGAAGGCGGTTGCCTATGAAAAACAGTATAACCGCAATCACATCAAGGTGCAGAATGCTTTTCAGACAAACGGGTATCTTTTGGATGATGAATGGTGTGCTTTTTTTAAGGAAAACCACTTTTTAGTCGGGCTTTCCTTAGACGGTATCCGGGAAACCAATGATATTTACCGCCATGCTGCCGGATGCGGATCCGTGTTTGAGCGCATTTTCGGCGCTGCCAGACTTCTGCAAAAGCATGGCGTAGACTTTAATATTCTTACCGTTGTAACGGGAAATACCGCGGCACATATCACTGAAATCTATGATTTTTACCGCAAAAATGGCTTAGGATATCAGCAGTATATCGCCTGTCTGGATCCCTTAGAGGAACCTCATGGGCAAAATCCTTATGCTCTCTCACCGAAACAGTATGGGGAGTTTCTGATCACACTATTCCACCTATGGTATAAAGACTGGAAAAGGGGCCGCCAGCCGTACATCCGCCAGTTTGAAAACTACATCGGCATCCTAATGGGATACCGCCCGGAGGCCTGCGACCAGTGCGGTATCTGCAACATACAAAATGCCGTGGAAGCAGACGGCAGTGTGTATCCCTGCGACTTCTATGTACTGGATGAGTATAAACTAGGAAATTTTAATACAGATCAGTTGGATTCGATTGACAGGAAGCGGGCGGAAATCGGTTTTATTGAACGCTCCAAAAAGCTGAAGAAGAACTGCCTGTCCTGTCCATATTTTTCCATCTGTCGTGGCGGATGCCAGAGAAACCGTGATCTGGATATGGCAAGTGGACTTTATGTAAATTATTTCTGCGAAAGTTATAAAATGTTTTTCGACGCCTGTCTCCCGCTCATGAAAGAAGTTGCTGCAGCCGCGCAATGATTGTTACCCAAAAGAAAACTCTAAATATTCCTTTTCTCTTCAGAATTTATGGAATATTTAGAGTTTCTTTATTTCAGACTTACTAATGTATTTTATCTGACTTACCGGGCATTGAATGTTCTTTCAGAAGAATGTGATCTGATTCAGTCAGAGCTATATCGCAATCCAAAGTCTGTTTTAAAACGTAACGATGGAGTTCTTTACTACGACTGTACCAACTACTACTTTGAGATTGAACAAGAAGATGGAAATAAAAAATACGGAAAAAGTAAAGAACACCGTCCAAACCCTATCGTGCAGATAGGACTCTTTACCGACGGAGATGGAATCCCACTGGCTTTCAGCATATTTCCAGGAAATCAAAATGAACAGACATCTTTGAAACCACTCGAGAAAAAAGTGATCGAGGAGTTTGGGTGCAGTGAAAGCCGTTGGCAGATTGAAGCATGCTTTCGGATCATGAAAACAGATTTTTCTGCCCGTCCTGTTTTTGTCCAGCAAAACGACCGGATCCGAGCACATTTCCTAATCTGTTTTCTGGCGCTGTTCATTTATCGTCTGCTCGAAAAAAAGCTCGAGCGGAAATATATATGTGAAGAGTTATTGTCGACATTAAGAGACTATGAATTTGCAGATGTACAGGGGCAGGGGTTCATACCGATTTATGAATCTACTAAACTGACAGATGCATTACATGAAGTAGCTGGATTCGAAACGGATTATGAATTTCTTACCAAAAGGAAAATGAAAGAAATCCAAAAACGTAGTAAACAATCTCGAGAAAAATCATAAAAATCTATTCTCCATATCTGATTCAGAAAAAAGACTATATAGTAAAACGAAACTACACCGCTGAAAAAACTAGATAGAATAAGGCTTTCAGCGGTGTTTTGATAAATTTTATTGTTAAACGTTTAATTATATCGTAAAACAGAACATTTGTCAACAGTGGTTTTGAATTTTTTGAAAAGTTTTAATTTTTGTATATTAATAAAATCATTTCCAGCACCATTCATTTTCCAAAACTCCATAGAATTCCTCCTTCCAAAGGTTTTGCACAATATTACTTATTCTTTCCGTCAAGAATATCCACAATAGTCTTCTCCGTTCCTGTCATACCAGGTGATGCGATCAGCCCCATATTGCGCATGGTCTCTTCTGGAGTTGCGCCATTAATGCCGTGGGCATTGTAAATATATACGCCGTCCATAGCCAGTTCTACAGAGTCAAAGGCTGCATCTACTGCCACAATGCCTTTCATGGCACATCCCTGATTGCCGCCGTCACAGATCATACCTGTAATACTGCTTGCCATATTATTGATAACTTTTTCCATAGTCTCTGCACCGGCGCCTTTTAACCATGCCAGTGCACAGGCCATTCCCGTTCCTGCTGCAATAGCACAGCCGCAGAATGCAGACAGCTTGCCGGAATATTCCTTAATGTACATACATACCAGATAACTTAGTGCAGTAGCACGAAGAAGCTGCTCATCTGTATAGTTATTGATCTTGTATACAGCATATAACGGCATGGTTGCAATAATACCATGGGCACCGGAACCGGTGATGCTCATAGCTGGTTTTGAAAGACCAATGACTCTCGCCTCAATCGCTCCATTGCAGAATAATGAAGCAGTCTTTCTTTCATCTTCTGATACCAGAAACCCACCATTCTTCTTTAACAGATATGGTCCGTAGGTAGTCTTTGGACTCTTTAAGCCTTCCTGAAGAAGCTCATAGTTTACTTTATATGCTTCTTTGATAAAATCCAGTTCCTGTGCAGAAACAGTATTTACATACTCTACCATCTGCGCCAGGGTATACTGATGGATCAGCAGTGTGGCCTCTTTGCTCTCCTGTGCTGCTTTTGCTTCCTTTTCAAATACTACAGTTCCATTTTCTGTGATCTTTGTAATATTTATGTGGGCATCCTGAATAGTAACAACTGCCTCTGAGTCTTCTCCTGTTACAGTTGCTTCAATAAAAATGCGGCTGGTAATACTGCTCATGGAAACTGATATCATTCCCGCTTTGATCATTTCGCCTGCAGCATCTTCCTCTGCCTTTCCAATACCTTCCAGACATTCCAGGCCCTTCTTTGGATCTGCAGCAACAGCACCTAAAGCAGCAGCATAATAATTTCCCACCTCACTTGTTCCCGGAATGCCGCAGGTAAAGGCATTTTTATACATACCGCTGTTTAATCTTAAACCTACCCTTTTTACAGTGCCTTTTATATGAGCTTTTGCTGTGGATACAGCAAAAGCAATGGCTCCCGGTTCTGTAACACCAAGAGCTGGTTTCATATCACTTTTTATCAGTTCTGTTAATGCATGCATCATATTTTCTCCTAAATCCTATATACAACAGATTTCGTAAAAAAGAATACTGCAAAATGTTGTTCTCATTTCACAGCACCCTCCTTTACATTCTCCCTTACCGCTTATACGGTGACTTACATTTTTTTATACTGTATCTTAATGAACGATCACAAAAGAAGATTTACCTGATCACTTTAAAACTTCTGCCAGATCTAATGTGATATTTCCATCTTCTCTTATGAAGCACGGGATTCCAAGACGCTCTGTACCGCGGATCTGCGCATACAGATTAGAGTTATCACGCAAGTTTAAGTATGCTTTAAGATCTGCATGACAGGATAAAATGTCTTTAAAATCAATTTCAATACCTGCTGCAGCAAGCTGATGTAAAGCATAAAGGGTGTCCGGGCAAAGATGACTTCCAACTACTGTAACTTTCATAGTGATTTCTCCTCGTCTTTTATGTGTTCTTTATAAATGTTGGGGTCAAACGGTATTTTGACCCCCTGATACCGGATTGCTACGTGCTTGTGCTCTGCTGCCAGCCAGTTCAGGCAGCTTATCCATAAAGCGGATTAACCATTGATCTTTTTATTGATCCAGTCCTTACCTTCTACAACACGTGTGATCATCATAGAAGCAACAGCATCACCAGATGCATTTAAGCAGGTAGCCATTGGGTCTACTAAGAAACCAATGGTTGCGATCAGTGGGAATGCTTCTCCTGGGAAACCGAACAGGCTGACAATGAGCATTTCACCTACAAGGCCGCCGCCTGGAGCTCCAGATAATACGAATGCACTTAAAACTGCTACTGCGATTGCCATTGCATAGGTTCCAACACCTGTAAACTGCATGTTGAATACACCGTACAGGAAAGCGATCTTTGTAATAGCGGATAATACAGAACCGTCCATATGCATGGTAGCACCCATAGGAAGAACGATATTACTGATATCCTGAGGCACACCCATCTTATCACATGCTTCCTGGTTTACAGGGATGGTTGCACATGAACTCTGTGTTGCAAATGCAGTAATAGCTGGGTTGAAGATGTTCTTTGCCATGGCTTTTACGCCTTTCTTTCCGCCTGCAAAGTAAGCATATAACGGGAAGAATACAGCGCCGTAAACAATACACATCGGATAGTAGATCAGCATGCAGCGGCCATAATCACCGATCAGCTGAGGACCAAATTCACCTACCAGGTTTGCAAAATATGCGCCAAGACCAAGAGGAGCAAATTTCATGATCATATCAACGATCTTCATGATAATGTCATTTAAGTTGCACATTACTTTACCAAATGGGCTTTCCTGTCCGCCGCACTTTGCTACTGCAAGACCGGTAAAGATAGCTGCAACAATGATCGGAAGCATATTCTTTCTGCTCATCAGACCGGAGAAATCATCTACAGTCAGTGTACTAACGATCATATCACCAACACTTGCCATTTCTCCCATTTCGCCGCTAGTCATCTCAATAGTAGTATTTGCAGCTGGTGGGAATACATTTACAACTACCAGTACCAGAACAGATGCGATCAGTCCGGTTACAATAAATACACCGATCAGGGAACCAAGGATCTTTCCAAGACGGTTCATATTTAACATACTTCCTACTGCATTAACAATAGAAACGAAAACCATAGGTACTACAACCATAAACAGCAGGTTGATGAATACATTACCAATTGGTGCAAGTATAGTTGCTTTCTCTCCTAAAATTGCTCCAAGGATCGCTCCTAAAATAATTCCTCCTAAAAGGATCAGCGGAAAGCGGTAGCTTTCCCAGATTTTCTTCTTGTCCATAATTTCCCCCAAAATTATCTCGTTTTGCATTGTTTTAAATTATATTGTTTTAAATTGTACTGTTTAAAAATTACACTGTATTTTATTTGTCCAGTGCATCTACAGCATCTTTTAACTGTCCCAGAGCTTTTTCCAGTACGCTGCGTGGGCATGCTACATTCAGACGCATAAATCCAGTCAGGCTTCTTCCAAAGGTATATCCTTCATTTAATCCGATCTTAGCCTTCTCGATCATAAACTTTCTTAATTCTTCATTGCTCATTCCCAGATCACGGCAGTCTAACCATACAAGGTAAGTTGCATCCGGGATGTTGGGCTTGATCTGAGGAATGTTCTTCTCGCAGTATTCCTTAACAAAATCAAAGTTTGCAGACAGATAAGGAAGCAACTGGTCTAACCACTCGCGGCCTTCTCTGTAAGCAGCTTCAATAGCAACAGAGCTGAATGCATTATTTCTGTGGATATCCATTGAGCTCCAGTAACGGTCGAAATCTGCCTTCATTCTCAGATTTGGGAAAATGGTGGTAGATGCCTGAAGACCAGCCAGGTTGAAGGTCTTTGTTACGGAAACACAGGTTACTACATAATCATGGATCTCTTTAGAAATAGTAGCAGTTCTGGTATGCTTCTTTCCGTGGAAGATCAGATCAGAATGGATCTCATCAGAAATGAGCATTACCTCATTTTCCATACAGATCTTTGCCATTTTTTCCAGGTCTTCTTTATCCCACACAAGACCTAATGGGTTGTGAGGATTACACAACAAAAATACTTTACACTCTTTTACCTTACGTTCGAAGTCCTCGTAATCTACATGCCAGCTTCCATTTTCTTCTACCAGAGGATTTTCTACTACTACACGGCCAATTGCCTCTGGAATGTCATAAAACTCAGAATATACAGGAGTCTGGATCAGGATCTTATCTCCTGGCATTGTGTAGATTTTCATCAGGGCTGCCATGGTCTGAACAACACCAAGGCACCAGCTCATGTGAGAAGTTTCCGGCTTCCAGCCATAATATTTCTCTTCCCATTCCTGTACTGCCTCAAAGTAACTTGCCGGTCTGGATGTATATCCCCAGATACCTTCCTCCGCTTTCTTTTTGCATGCATCGATGATCGGCTGGGCAGTTTTGAAATCCATATCAGCGACCCATAACGGGATCACATCTTCAGTTCCGAACTTCTTAAGTCGTTCATCATACTTAGAAGAACGGTTGTTGCTTCTGTCGATCACTTCATCAAAGTTGTACTTCATTACGATTTCTATCCTTTCTTTCCCGTTTCCGGTTGATGCTTATATATAAAGCAAATCCCGTGCCAACTTTTATTTTTCCGCTTTTTTATTGAAAAAAAATAATTTCCTTTAGTTTTATGTCGCTTTTCTGAAAAATTCTGGTATTTTTATTAGGTCGATTTTCGTAATTGATCATTTTATTGGTTGTATTTATAGGTTTTTCAGGTTTTTAATTGGTTGTTAATTGGTTGTTAACCCATTTTAAATCTATTTTTAATTAATCTTTAATTTATTTAACCCTTTTTCTGTAATTTTACTTCCCCCTCTGCCTCTGCCAACCTGGATCAATCCCTCTTTTGCCAGTTCATCTAATAAATCCCGCACCTGCTTCTGGGTCATAGAGATATGATCCTTTTTTGCTGCCTCCAGTATCTTCTCTCTTCCTGCTGTTTTTCCTTCTTTCCAGGCTAGTGCCAGCTGATTTAATACAAACTGTTTTTTATCTACTGCAGCCTGATAGGCCATGTCTGCTTCTTTGTCATCTGCTTTATTGTCATTTACTTCCCCTTCGCCGTCATCTGATCCGTCATCCACAAACCGGGTCATTGTAGGCGGCAGATCTGAAAGTCCAATCACCGGCTTTGCCAGATAATTAAAATACTCTACTGCATTCTGAAGTTCTCTGATATTTCCCGGCCATGGATGCCTGCGTAAAAATGCCTTAACACCTTCTGACAAAGTAAAATCCCCGCCCATTTTCCGCATAAAATAATCCAACAGCAAAAAAATATCATCCCCCCGCTTTCTTAAAGGCGGTATTTCCACCGTCAGTGCATTTAAACGATAATACAGGTCTTTCCTAAAGCTTCCATCCTGTATCTTTTCTTCCAGGGATTCATTGGTAGCTGCCACAATACGCACATCCACACGGATAATGCTGCCGCCGCCTACACGCATGATCTCCCCTTCCTGAAGGACACGCAGAAGTTTTACCTGCATGGAAAGGCTCATTCCTTCCACTTCATCTAAAAATAAGGTTCCCTGGTGGGCAAATTCAAAAAGTCCTGGACGGCCTCCCTTTTTTGCTCCTGTAAAAGCGCCTTCCTCATAACCAAAAAGTTCACTTTCCAGAAGATTTTCTGGCATGGCAGCCACATTAATGGCGATAAATGGTCCATCTGCCCGTCTGGAAGCCTGATGGAGCGCATGAGCCATCAGTTCTTTTCCTGTACCAGTCTCACCCATAAGAAGGACCGGGCTGTCTGTTGCCGCCATTTTCCGCAGAATATTTTTTGTTTCTGTAATCGCTGTGGAAATACCTATCACGTCATCCAGCGTATATCTGGCATAATGGCCTTTCTGCATCATCTGCCTTCGAAGGGCATTCTGACGGGACTCCTGCTCATTAAACTTCTGGAGCATTGCAAAGGCACCTATGCAGTTTTCCTTCCGCACAACCGGCACTACTGCAAGGGAAATATCGGTTCCAAACAGACGGATTATCTTCTCAGGAACCGCTTTTTTCTCACGAAGGACCTGATAAAAAGGAATATAAGGAAAAACCTCTTCCCCCTTTTTCCCCATAGTAAGTTCTTCAGAAATACGGGCGATCTGACATGCCTTTTTATTGCATACAAAAATATCTCCTGTTTCGTTCACACCGATCAGACCTTCATCCAGGCTTTCCGCCAGAATATGCATCTGGCTTTCCTGCCTGCGGCTTTTAGCATACATCAGGTCAAAGCTGTAGTGATTGGAGGCCACTACCTTGGCATAATTCATAAAGCTTTCTGTTTCCGGCAGATATTCCAGTCCCAGACGCAAAGCTATTTCTACCATCATTCCATAGGAACAGGGACGGTGATCACAGTCGATCACTGTTTTTACAGAAGGCGGCACAAAACGGGATTCACCGGGAGTTACTGCAATATCCACCGTTTCTTCTAAAACAGCGCCGGGATAATAAGGAATGATCTGCAGATGGTTTACTCCAAGAGAGCTTAACTGGGTAATAGCCTCCCTTGCCATATTACTGGTAACATTCACAAACAGCACTTTCGTTCCTTGTGGTATCTCAAACAGTTTTTTTAGGGTTTCCCAGTAAAAAGTAACCTCAATGGACATGATCTGACTATCAATAGGCACATGGCGGGCCTCTTCTTCTGCAGAACCATAGGCATCTGTAGATATAGCAAACAGATCCGCTCTTGGAAGAACTCCGGCAGCTGATCCATCTCTTACGCTATAACCCACTACTTCCGCATATTCGCCAAAAAGATCTCTTACTTCTTTTGTATAGGAAGCACCAGCCAACGGATCCAGCGCCACAACTGCAATTTTCTTCATCGTATTTTACACCAACCCTTTTATGTACTATCAAACTGTTTGTTAAAATTCATCCATAACATATTCTTGTTTCCATATTCACGAAAACATATCTGTTCTTTCTTCTCCATTTATGATACCATTAATGTTATTCTTAAAACAACTGTTTTACGGTTTTGTTTTACCGTTTTGTTTTTATAGAAGCAAAAATTTTGGAGGCATTTTATGACATTTACATATAAGATTCCCTGCTTTGACTTAGAACAGACCGCCAGATCAGGACAGGTTTTCAGAATGATCCAGGCACCTGACAGTGCAAATACCTGGATGGTCATAAGCCAGGGGCATGTTTGCCATATCAGGCAGAAAAATAACACCTTTTTTCTGGACTGTGAACCAGGATCAAAGGGATTTTGGGAGAATTATTTTGACATGGATACAGATTATGAAAAAATGATCACATCTATTGCACCTGGTGACGATTACCTGAAAGCAGCCGCTAAAGCTGGAAAAGGCATCCGCATCCTGCGCCAGGATACCTGGGAGATGATCATTACCTTTGTTATTTCCCAGCAGAAGACCATACCTGCCATCCGGGCATTAGTAGAAGCCCTTTGCAGCCGGTATGGAACAAAAATTGACCACCTTTATACATTTCCCACACCCGACCAGCTGTGTCAGGCTTCTTTAGAGGATCTTCTTTCCTTAAAACTGGGCTACCGGGCAAAATACATCTACCGCCTCTGCCACGATGCTGCCAACGGCCGCCTGGATCTGGCCTATTTAAACAAGCTGGATTATACCGCTGCCATGGAATATCTCACCAGCTTTTACGGCATTGGCAAAAAAGTAGCCAACTGTGTCTGCCTTTTCGGTCTGCATCACATTAATGCTTTCCCTGTGGATACCTGGATTGAGAAGATCTTAAAAGAACATTATTATGATGCAAAAAAATACAAAGACCTTCCAAAAACCAGACTTTACGACCAGATGATCGCCGACTCCTTTGGACACTATAAAGGCTATGCCGGAGTTATGCAGCAGTATATTTTTAACTATGAAAGAAATGTAGTATATGGTAAATAGTTAGTCAAATTACAGTTACAGGAAAAAGAGACGCTGTCTTTGGTGGTAAAAGAATACATATCCAGGCAGGATGCAGCGGAACTAGCTGAAGTGAGTGTATCGACAGTTCCGGATGGAGTGGATGCGGAGTTATTGATGAAGGAGTTGGAGAATCCGGAAAAGGCTGCGTTATTGACATCGTTGACAAAGATAATGAAGACATGAGACTAATAAAAATTGCGATATTGTATGGATAAATTATCTATACAGTATCGCTGTTTTTATGTTAATATATATGAAAATAGAAGGATATTTGGGAGAATTTGTAAGATATATAGCACATACATGGAAAGGGAAAGTAATGTTAACAATAAACCAGTTAATGAAATATTTGAGGACAAAACATCATATTACTGTTAAAAGTAATCAAGCACAGGATTTACGAAATATGGGATATTATCACGGCTTTAAAGGATATCGTTTTATTCGTATACCAAGTCAGAGAATTCAGTTTACATCTTTAGATGAAATTATTGCGTTGAATAAATTTGATATGCATTTAAAAGCACTTTTTTACCCTAAAGTAATGTTTATTGAAAATGCTCTAAAAAGTTATGTTATTGAATCAACTTTGAAAAACGCAAAATCGGAGAATTTGGATGTTATTTTTAACAAATCAATTACTGATTATCGATCATATACTCCAGGAAGTGATATGTATCATAAGCAATATGCTAAGAGAATGATGCTCAAAGGTAAGATAAATAGTGCATTGATTCGAGATTATGGAAATAATAAAAAAACAGTGAATCATTTTTTTGATGCAGATAAATCAATACCGATATGGGCAATATTTGAATCTCTTACGCTTGGAGAATTTGGTACATTTTTTGCATGTGCAAATTCTGATGTTAAGTTATATACATCAGCAACATTACACCTTCCCAATAATCTTGATTCAGATGGAAAAATAACAGAGTATATTATATACTCGTTAAAGGATCTTAGAAACGCGATTGCACATAATAATATTATTTTTGATACAAGATTCAGAACGGGTAAGATAAATCAAAGATTAGTGGCTCTGTTAGAAGCAGAAGTTGGAATTGTAAATCTTGATTTTAAATATATTTATGCGTACATTATTCTTTTGACATATGTTTTGAGAAAAATGGGGGAATCCAAGACAACATGTAAACAATTTTTGAATGCATTTATTTCATCGACTGATGAATTACGTAATCAGCTTCCGGCAAACGTATGTAATCAAATTTTGGGAACCCAGCAACGTTCTCATCTTAAGCAATTACAAAATTTTATTAGTAATTCCTGATAGAACTTGCATAAATTTTGACCATATGGTATATTATATCTATGAATTGCGGTGGGCGTCTTCGGACAACACCTTGAAAGAGCTTGATGCGTCGGGCTCTTTTTTTATTGTAATATGTGCACGGTTATGGGGCTGCCGCAAAATCATCAAAAATAGATGATTGAGCGGCAGCTCCGTCACTTTGACATATAGCAAGGCTGAGTGTATGAGAAAAACTCTGTAAATAAGATTCTTCTATGATAATTAAGGGCGATGAGCTTGATAATCAGGCTTGTCGCTCTTGTTTTATATATAACAGTTGCTTACAAGCATGTCAAGAGCAGGCGGTTCCCCGCCTGTCTTCTTGATCAGCTTTTCGGTTATTCGGGCAAGCGCCCTTCGTACATAATGCTCAGTTCTCCGTAAACCTGAGCCCAATCCCGGATCGTGGTAGTTCATTTTTTTGTAGCCTCAAAAGTGGCCAAATACAGGGCTTTTAACAGGGCTGTATCGCTTGGAAATACGCTTCTCTGGCGTTTCAGCTTCCAGTAGGTGGAATTCAGTGACTCAATCGCATTTGTCGTGTAAATGACCTTTCTGACCGTGGCTGAGAACTTAAAAATAGGTGAAACGGCATCCCAGTTGTCCTTCCAACGTTTCATGGAATTCGGGTATTTCGGAGTCCATTTTTCAGTTACACGGTCCAGGGCAGCCAGCGCTTTCTGCTCGTCAGCGGCCTGATAGATGGTTTTTAAATCTGTGGCAAAGGCTTTTCTGTCTTTATCCGGAACGTATTTTAGTGTGTTTCTTACTTGATGGACAATGCATCTCTGATATTCTGTTTTTGGAAACGCTGCTGAAATTGCTTCCTTAATGCCCGTAAGTCCATCGGCGCAGATAATCAGGATATCCTTAACACCGCGATTTTTTAGTTCATTCAGGACAGACAACCAGTATTTCGCACTTTCATTGTCACCGATCGTAATAGTCAGGACTTCCTTTTTTCCCTCTGTATTAATGCCCAGAATGACGTAAGCTGCAAGTTTACGAATAACTCCATTATCCCGCTATTTCTCCTATACCTTCATACTGTAAATTCCGGTAATACAGTAGCAAAATCCATCATCGAAGTCGTCGGAATATTATTTTCATGAACAAACCGCGGTAACATAAATTTCTGTTTCTCCAAATTGCATCTTTCGTCTATCTGTTCGCTTTATTAGACTTTACTACCTTTATTATAGCCTCCGCTATCATTCGAGCCTCATCTTTTGTATTTTCTTTTCCCAGAGATATACGTATCGTTCCCTCTGCATACTCCTTCGGAACTCCGATTGCTTTTATAACATGAGAAACCTGAGTATTCTTTGAATCACAGGCCGAGCCCGTAGAAATACAAATCTTCATCAAATCTAATCTATGTAATAGCATTTCTCCATTAGAATCTTTAATAGAAATACTAATATTACCGGGAACATGATTTGATGAACCATTACGAATAAACGATATCTTGGCAGCATGAAGCGTATCTAGCAAGACATCTTCCATTGCATTTAATTTGATAATCGTTGCCTGCATCTCATCGCAGTTTTTTTTCAATGCTGTTGCCATTCCAACAATGCTTGCTACGTTTTCCGTCCCAGCACGCATTCCATGCTCCTGAGCACCACCAGCAACAAAAGAACTAAGTTGAGTACCCTTACGAACATATAAGAAACCAATTCCCTTGGGTCCATTAAATTTATGAGCTGAGGCTGATAGCATATCAACCCCCAGCTCATCGACATTTATTGGAATATGTCCGACTGCCTGAACGGCATCTGTATGGAATAGTGCCCCATATGCATGTGTAACGGCAGCCAGCTCTTTAATTGGCTCAATTGTGCCAATTTCATTGTTAACCAGCATAACAGAAACCAATGTTGATAAACAACTGGGGACTGGTTTGTTATACGATTTCATTTTTTTGGACAGTATTTCAGCAGAAACAATACCGAATGTATCAACCGGAAGATAATCATCAACGTCTATCTGCAAAGCTTCACATGCATGCAAAACAGCATGATGTTCAATCTGCGAGGTAATAACTCTTCGCACATCATTGCGTAGGCCAAAGCACTTGATTGCCCAATTATCACTTTCTGTACCACCAGAGGTAAAATAAATTTCCTCCGGCAATGCCCCTATACAAGCAGCAATTGTCCGTCTTGCTAGCTGCAAAGCTAATTTGGGTTTCTTAGCAAAGAAATAAGGCTGTGAAGCATTCCCGTAATCCTCCAATAGATACGGTTTCATTGCCTCAAAAGCTTCAATATCAAGTTTTGTTGTTGCCGCATTGTCGGCATAGATATACTGCTTCATAGGCACACCTCATTCAAAGAGTTTACATCCCTCATCCTTAAACTCTTCAATTTTATCTATAATATCCTGTGTAGTCACGTCCAAATATTCTGCCAGGCAATCCATACAATAATAATGTTCAACATTTTCACCTAACAGTTTTTTGTTGATTCCGACTTCGTTTCGCGTCAATTTTTCTTTACCACACGCGATACATGTAATATTTTTCATTCTTCTATGTCCTTTACATTTAACTCAGGAACGGTTTTTCCGCCAAATTCTTCTGGATCAAGAATACCAAGCTGTATTTTGATAATTGCGCGCATTTCAACAGCAGGTTTTAGGCAATACATATTGAAATCTCTCGAAGTAATATCCTCTGGACGCTGAACATGCGGAAACAAAAGTTTCAGGTACGCAGTGCAAATTCGCTTTATTGCCTCTGTATCTCTAGTATCAGACTTTTCGGGCACTTCAACCCTAGCATCCACAATAGCTCGGTAACTTGGATCATCCCGGAGTTCATGCATGATTGTTGAAAAATATTCTGAATTCAAAGCCCAACCACAGATTTTGAGATCATCATTCATACGAGGAAGATCCCAACCTTTTAAAAAGCCATGGAAACGATCAATCAGCGCACTCTCATGAAAGACTGTCGGTAAATCATGAAACATATTCAAATACTCATTCATAGAAGCGGCTGGAATATTTCCCAGAAGAATAATTCCAGAATCTGCAGCTCCTTCATGATTCCCTATTGTATATTTGCCGTTTTCCATATATCCCTTCAATGCACCACGCATCTCATCTACATCCGTAAAGCTAATGGTTTGAACCTCATCCATTGCTACATAATCGTGGCCAAAAACTAATCCCTCTGTGCGTCTTGCAACGTCATAAAACATCTTCGCACGAGACATAGTTCCACCAGAAGACAACCATCCAAAACGACTCACTGACCCAAACAAATAGGATTTACCGGTTCCCTTCGGTGCAAGTTCGATCATGTTTAGTCGTTTTTCTACAAACGGTAATAACCGAGTAAGCATTGTAAGTTTCTGTTTTTTAGATTCGTAGCCCCCAGCATTGTAATCAATTGCTCCCAAAACAATATCAATCCACTCATCAAGGCTAAATGCCTCACGGGCATATTTATACTCATCCAAATCAATAATATATGGGCAAAAATCTTGAAAACTCACCAGCTTGATTTTTCCAGGTGTTTTATTATTGTCTGGGAACTGATACCCCAACTCAACGATGCCCCAACATTCTTCCGACTTTAGCAATGAGGCACTGCAATTTTCCCACACATCTCTTGGAATAACCGTATCTTTAAAGGTCAATCCAAAATCAGGCAATGCGAATGACAATGCTTGTGTTTTAATATCTATATCAATCGATATTTTGGCAAGAAATTTTACCTGTTCCTGATAACTCACAATGCGATTCTTAATTGACTTCCAGTCCTCTTTTTTAGGAATGAATGTCTTAATAAAATCCGTTGCACCTTCAATATCAATGTTTCCCTCTTCATCTTGAAAACGCTTCAACACCCAATCTCGCATAAAAGAGGGCAACTTAAAGGATGAGATAAAATTGCTCTTCTTGAGATCCTTGAATACAACCATCTCATCAAAATTATCCTTCAACTTTTCTATAAGTTCTGGCGTCTGAATATCGCTCAATTAATGTACCTCCCGATTAAAACAGCTCCTGCTCTTTTGTCTTCTTCACAAGTTTGAATTCCAAAGTGATAGACAAATTCTTCTCTCCGTCATATATATCCGCTGAATAAGTGCCCTTTCTCTTTATTTCGGGCAAACTAAATTTAACATGTTTTTTATCTACAATAAATTTGCTCTCATAAAATCTACCATTAACACAGATTCGAGGCTTCTGCAGCGGAACATTGGAGTATAATGTCAATTCTGGTATTACTCTTGGCACAAGTTCAACAGTGGCATCAACAAAGCAAATTTCAAGATTGTCCGGTTTCTTAGAAAGTACAATGATTGGTACAAGAACTTCTTCAAGAGAAGCTCCACCATGGACTTCTACATTAGCCTTTCGCCCACCTTTGAATCTTTCATAATTTGCTAATATTGAATATCCATCTTCATAAGCAGCACATGGAATTCTCGGATCCTGATCTGCCAAACAACATCGGCCACTATGCTCTCCGGATTCATCCAAGATCAATGATGCGGAAACATCTTGACCATAAAGAACTGCTAGGCGACTAGCCCCATGATCTGCTACAACAACAGCTCTTTCAATTGTTCCCTGAACAAGCTGTGATTGTATCTTTCGTAATTCACCATCAATCACTTCAAGTTCTTCAAATAAGTGTATTGGTAATTTGCATTTCTCATAATCATAAATCTGGTTGCCGTGCTTCAAATCATCGAGTTCATCTATCTTATACCAGTTTTCATCAGCATAAAATTGCAAAAACTCTTTATTTTTCTCTGTAATAGACGGCAGTTCACAGTGTCCAATTGAAATCTCAGATACCAGACCATACTCTTCGCACTTTGCCAATATGAACGCCAAATATTCAACACCCAATGCATCAAAGAAAAACAGTTTTGTGTTTTTTCGATCCATGTGCGAAATAATGCTGCTTCGTGGCTGCAACTTATTATATGGGCGCGGCGAAAGCGCATATTTATTTACAGTTTCCAAAAACTCAGGGTAAATCCTATTTGTAAGCTTCTGGCGCTTATACTGCCTAAAATACATTGTCAACTCACTACGAAATGGCGCATCAGACTCCGATACTTTCGTGTTCAAAGTATCAAATTCAAAGTCTTGCATATACTGTGCCAACGACTTAGACATCATCGATACTGCACGCTGTAACTCTTCCTGAGAGTAATCATAACTGCTGAGGCAGCTGATAAATTCATATTTTTCCCTGTCACTATCGTCAGAAAGATAAAACACAGCATCCTTTTGCAAGCGTCCCAATTTATCGCAATACTGATTAATAAGTGGTAAACTTTCTGGTAATTGCCTAAGTAAATGCTTGCGTTCAGAGAGCATCCTTTCAAAGTTAGGATCATTCATCGAAATTTCAATAATATCAAAATACAATTGCTTCTTGAAATCTGTATACATTTTTGTATTTTTTAAAACATGCGAGATATAATAATTGTTTTGTTCCCCGTATGTCATTAACGAAAGCCACAACATCCATTCCTTATTTTTATCACCTTCTTCAGAAACCTCGCTTAGATGCATAGACAAATTTGCTGTTGTACCGAACACAGAACATACAAATGCTGCAAAATTGCTAAAATTCTGCATCTGCGCTGCAAGCCAGCTCCACTGCTCATCCGTTCCATATGATCTCTCTGTCGCGCCGCCAATATCTGGATATTTTTTAACCAGCGCGTCATATACATCCGCTGCAGCAGAAACAGGGTAAATAGAGTTTCTAAAAAGGCTGATTGGTAATGTACTCAGAATCGTAACTTCTGGATTTTGCTGGTTTTTTTCATTCGTAATGGTCTCTAAATATTCCAGTAACTCCGCAAAACTCTTCAATAGTGGCACGCCTATGCACACCTCTTGTGTTGGCGCCAGCTTAATATGCGGTAATGTAGATGGCTCACCATCCACAAGCACTACCCTTTTTTCATTTCGAATATCCCTGCTCATAAATTTGCGAAGTACTTGCTCACAATGATCAAGCAAAACAACACAATATCCACTTATAGAGAGTTCCAACAATTCATCTACCTTCATTTCAAGTGCATCTGCACCACGAAGCATAAGGATCTGTGAAACGCCAAGAATAAATGAATCCTCATTCTTACACCCGGCTGAAATCACAGCATCGACATCCGACAAACCATTTGACGCAACATGTTGAGAAGCACATATGCATTTTTTGCTGGTATCCGCTTGTAATCTAACAAGAATCTCTTGATAAATATTGTAGTTTTCTGTATTAACGAGCAATAAATGTCCGGTACGTTTACCACCAAAATATGCATTGATATGATCAAAGCATTCGCTTGCACTTGCACTCTGCATCAGGCCGCCTCCTATCGTCATTATTATTATTCATTCTTTATAATTTCCATACCCACAGTAAGATTATCTGCAATCAGCTCACTAAGATACCGGCGCAGCTCGCTGGCATCCATCTTATCAATGACAGCCATAGCACGCTCACGTCCTTTCAGCCGATACTGCTTTTCTGCCATAGTCTTCAGCTTGTTCTTTACAGATGAATTATCCATCCAATCATAAACCTTGACAGTAATACCAGCACTAAGCTCATTGCGAACTGTATCCACATCCGTAAGCATAACTGAATATTCGCCAACTACTCGCTCCATAAAACAGCGATTGCGTTCCTCTATATTCTTTAATCGATCATAAAAGGCAGCATTTTCTACATAGGAAACTGCTTTGGCAATGTCTGCATCTGAAGCTGAATACGCCATCATGATTTCAAACATTCTTTTTGCCTCTCCACGTTCAACATCATCAAACATACAAAGGATAGGAGTTTCATAGCGCTCTGACCAATCAGCAGGATCTTTTGTGCCAGTTTTATCGCGCCATAAATTTTTAAGAAGTGCTTTTTTCAAGCTCTTTTTATATTTTTCTATAGCATCCTCAAGATAACGGTCATAATCAACGGCAGACTTCGTAAACTGGCCTGTTGGAATATCATTAAAGAATTCACCTATATCCTGTCCCTCAACGCCATCCAGAAATACCGCTGCAATCTGTTCAAAGTAGGAAAGCTGACCTGTGTAAAATTTATCAAAGTTTTCCCGCTGAGTCAGCAGTGCATCATAAAATTTCTGCTTGTTTTGCTCCAGCAGTAGACCACTTTGCTTCATATAATACAGCTGTTCCAGAAAAGGCTTCAGATCTCCTACGTATTTTTGCAAATGTTCATAAGGCATCCGAATATTATTCGTACGTTTATTCCAGCCATTAACAGTCTCACGCAAACTGATGCACTTAGACAAACTTTTATTGCTCTCTGCAATAATATGATACTCCAAAATAACATCAGAAATCTTTTCATCTGCGGTTTCTGAATTCCATACCCAGTTAGCAGCATCTGCATTAAATTTCTGCTTTACTTCATCAAGATAAGCGCCATTATCACCGATTTCGACAGCAAGTTTATGAAGTTTGCCATCGTGATATCTGTCGATGTATGCCAACATACCCTTGCGACACATTTCGTTCGTAAGCAGCTTCTCCAAATCCTGCACAATTGTAGGATTCTTCTCTACCAGCAAACCAATCTGCTCTGCATGGTCACTTTCGCTTGCTTTGTTGCTGTTTGCTGTATTGGCAATGCCACAATAAGCATCAATCACACTTTCAACTACTTCTTGCGAAGTTGAAAGTTCCGTTGTATCAAGCACATATTTTAAACACCAAATCGGAAAGGTCAGTCCCTTCATTTTGATTCGAATCTGATTCCGAGAGCTTTCAATAGAACCACTCTGTGCCATGGGGATATTAAAAACCTTCGATGTACATTGCAGGTAATTACGCTGGCTTGTACTCATCTCTACAATATACTCTTCCTTATACTTGGAACTGGGCGTGATTTTCTGCTTGATTGCATTGGCGATCATTTGTTTCATCTTATCTGGGGACATGCTCTCACTTGTAGAGCCATTGCTCCAGAAATAATCAGCCGTTGCATATTCTTTCATGATAAATCCCATCACAAAAGCAGTCACATTGTTTGGCATAAAACCAAACGGTGCATCTTCCAGTGCTTCAAACACAGAAAGCATACTTACTCTTCCTGCAGCATGAGAAAAACCATTTTTGACAATCTCATCTGCTTTCAATTTGATACGCACAATAGGAAGGCTCTTCTTTGTCGGATCTTCCCAATAATGAGGAACCTTCCACGCACCATTCAGAGCACTTGCAAGGCTGGTTTTTTCGTTTGAAGAACGAAAAGTCTGTTTCAACTCCTCCGTAATGCCACACTCTGCTCCTTGCGCAAGCGGACCTACAAAAAACATATTATCGATTAAATTAAACTGTTCCAAGCCACAGTAGTAAACCTGATGATTTAGCTTTGCAAGTTCTTCCTGCAGAGCAGACAGATTTGCAAGGCGAACACCACTTTTGTTTTCTGGTGTATATAGCATAAAAGCACCATCTGCAATGCGTTGTTTCCAATCGCTCAGCACACGTTTAGCCTGACTTTCAAATCCATTTGCACGTGCACGGTCATTCTGCGCATAGTTTTTGCTGTATGCCATATTTTCAACGTACTGTGTGAGCTGATCCTCTCCCAACGGAGCAAGACTTTCGATGTAGTATAGCTCATTGGCTGGTAGCACAATATTTTTTAAGATAGCGTTCTTTACACTACCAGCTTCTTCATCATTCAACGCAAAAGTCACCACTGTTTCAAAGCGATTTGTCTTTGCCATGCCTTTTGCCTTGGTAGTTGCTGCACTAAAATTACCTGCTGCAGCGCCCTCCAACTGAAAGCGACTGCAAATAGGTGCCGGAAGTTGCACAGCACTCAATAAATCCGCGGAGACAATCAAGTCCTGTGTCTTCAGTCCTTCGCGAATTTCCTTCTTCAGTTTTTCAATTTTTGCACGATCTCCACCATTATTGGCAACGGTATATTCCTTCAAACCATTGCCAACAGGCTTTTCAAACAGCAGTCCCTGCTGGCATAAACCAGCAGCAATATTCTTAGCCTTGCCCTTTGACCAATCAGTACCAAGAAAAGCAAGATCAATATTCTGCTCATTTGAACGCAACAATTCTACATTACCAACACGGACAGAAATTGCTTCCAATAACAGTACAGTTTTAAAAATGCGTTCCTGATCTGGTGTCAGACTATCTTTCTTCAATAGATTATAGGAATCCAGAATTACACGCACATCATCATTCAACCCACTATGGTCAGCCCCTGTAAAGAAATCCCATAACATATCTATTGTCAGAAGATTCTTTTCATCCAACGGTCCATAATTATTGATGTACCACTTAAAAGCCTTTGCATCAGTCATATCGTTGCTGATGATAAAATCAAACATACTGCGTGCATTCGAGTTGAACGCAACCGACATATGCTTAAGCAGTAATGCTGCATACGGATGAATTGGCACAATAGCCTGTAATTCTGCATCTTTAATAATGGTTTTATCACCCATTGTAGCTGTTTTTTTCGCACTGGAGATAATCGTGCTTCGCACACCTGTCAGCTCTGCATTCAAATCCGCCTTATCCTCCTGCCATTCAGGCAGAAGCACTGGATCAGAGGTCTCCTTCATGGCCTGAGCCATAAGCTGGAATGCCATGTTTTCTGGCATTTCAATACGCACAGTAGAACGACCGACAAAACGGTCAAGAATCTTACGGCGTGTATCTGCATCTTTAATCAATGATGCACTCTCATGCGTAACGATGAGAAAATAAAATGGATGAGATTCACTGATTTCCACAAGTGTCTGAAAGCCTGTAAGAGAATTAGGATTATTGACAAAAAACTCGGTAAATTCATCCCAAACAAATAAAATAGCCGAAATGTCGTTCTTATCCAAAATGCTCTTAATCCACTCACACATAGCCGGGATATCCATGCGCAGGGCAGTAATTCCATTATCATTAGCAACATGCAGAATGTTACGCATCATTTTAGCAGCAGCGTCCTCATCCTCTGTGTTCTTCAATACATCAAGAACCTCTTTGACATGTTTGCCGCCGAAGTCCCACATATACTTATCTTCCTGTATCAGGTTGTCAAAATAGGTATAGTTGGCCTTTTTTTCTTCCAACCAATCGATAGCAGCTTTGCGCAGCGATGCCTCACCGCGATTTTCAATTCCATGCTCTCGTAAGGCAGCTGTAATACTATCTTGAATTGCTAAAATTAAATCCTGATCAGAACGGATAGCTGCTGAGCCAATACGATGAATCGTAATCAAACGTCCACCGTTTTTGTCAGTAATCAGCTGTTGGCACAAATCCTCGCGTAATCCATAATCAGTAAAATAAGCACGGATCTCCTCATCGCTTGCCTCCAGTAAGGACTTCACCGTCAATGCCGCATGAGATTTTCCAGTACCATAAGCACCTTATACCCACAATGAGCGAGTATCTTTACCCGAAAGCATAATATGGGTTTTTTCCAACAACTTCACGAAAGTCTCATGTGGGTAAAAGGCATTCCATTTTACCTGCCCTGTCTTAATCAAATCAGCTGTAACAGCGGCATAGTATTTAGGGTCGATATCAAAATAATCTTTGTATAGTTTTCTTTCGTCCATTTTTCAAAGCCTCTTTCTACCATAATTAAAACAGTGACAGTACATCCTGCGAACTTTTATCCGGTCGCAGATTAATAGTATCCAATCCAAGTGAAAAGCTGGCAGAAATAAAATCGGGGTAATTAACACTCAAACCATTAAGTAGCGGCACCATAGTGTCGTAATCTAACCCAAAAATACGAGTAGGGCTAACGCCATCACGTTCGATGGTATTATCCAACAAAACCGTAAGACTGAACTGATAAAACTCGCCGCAATGCTCGGCAAACTTATAGAGGCTGTATAAAATAACGCGAGGATCAGGAGAAGTCCAAGATGTACGCAAAATTGAAACCGCTCTATTTTTCTCTTTATATACATTTCCCAATCCAACCTCTCCCAGAGGCAATTCACACATACGTGACAGGGAGCTAAAAATATCGTTCGTCCAACTTTCTTTTGCACCCGCATCAACCATGGCATTCACAAGATACGGCTTACTATATTCTTCGCCAAAATTTGTGTTATTTATAAACCACCCAACCTGGGGAGCATAGCATAAATTAACCAATATTATTCCCCATGCCGCAGGATTATTTATGCCAATAGAATCAATAATTTGCGCTGTCTTTGAAAATCCTGTATCATCTAACAAGCCAGAATCTCTTAAAAAGCGCTTGAAGAAACTGTACATTTGAGAACCCAGCGTATGGTTATCGTCAAAATTGTTTTTGAACTCAAAATATTGCTGAATCCAATCCATTTTAGGTGCATGATGCGAATAGCTATTTAGGCTCATTGTTTTTCCGGCCATTGTAATTCCTCCCTTTGGGCGTTCAAGTGATTTGTACACCAAACATCCTTTTTCAACTTTATGACATTGTGAACAGTGGTGACAGTTTTCATTAATACTTAATTTTCCCTTTGCAAAACTTATACAACCATAAGGACAATCCGCCTGACAAACTTTGCATCCAATACAACAAGCTGATTTACGGAAAACCTCCTTAATACGTTTTGAGAATTCAGGATTATCTTTTACTATTTGTCTTTCAATTTTTACTATAAGAAAATTATCCTTTTCAACAACCTCAAACGGCAACATTTTCTTTTGAAAATCAATAATGTATGGATTACTCTCGTTTGACAATATGCCTATTGTTTTAATCCACGTTTTCCACTCAGTCCTTGCATTGTTAATTATAATTAGAGTATCACCATTATCAGCATATTTTTCTTCATAATTAAGCGGAATAGAAAGGTCTCTACCGTTTTTTCTTGCCTTCCATCCACCATTTATTATAAATTGATCAAGTGTTTGCTTATCAGAAAAGGTGTTTTGATAAGAGTTTCTAATCGAATCTATAAGCGGCTCCGCCTCGTCCACATAACAATAATGATTCATATAATCATTACGTTCCGCTGCACGTGGGCATACCAGGCATCCTGCTCTTCTATTTCCTTTTTTGTATGTCTCATTTAATGGCAGCTTTCTTTGGTAAATATGCAGAAATACTTCCGCTGAACTCCAATCCAAAATCACGTTACAACTATACTGTCCTTTATGCTTTCCTCCATATGAAACGTCATCATACTTGCTTCTAGCAATACTTTCATCTGCTCGGACACCCACAAAGGCCATTCCTGTAAAATCAGGCTTATCAAGCAGTTTGCGTAAAAGAATAATCTGCGGAGCCGTTTTATGTACACTGCAGCACCATCTTGTCACAGTGGCTGGCGGTCCAAATTTGCTCCATGTTTCTACTGGTGAATACTCAGAACTCGATGTCAAAAAGCGAATGCCAGCTTTTTCACACAACATATGTGTTTGCTCGACAATTTTGTATGTATCTGAAAACTCCATCTTAGTATCGCCAAATAGAACAACAAAATCTTCATGTGGCAAAGAACGTTGTACAATATCCAAAGCAACCACACTATCCTTGCCACCGCTAAATGCGACGTAGAAGATATCAATTTTATTTTTGTATTTTCTATAGGTATTATATACCTTCTGTATAGTCTCCTGTACAAGCGCTTCCATGATTGAAGCATTTTTAGCTACCATACGATTGATATCCACAAATTGAAGCATCCCCCCGTTTGGCTCAGGTTCTTCCAGTAGAATCAGTTCAGGAGCAGTATATAATGCACCCCCCTTAGTTTTAGCAACTGTACGTCCTTTGTAGATATAGTTATTTGCCTCTGCCCACATTACTGGGGCACTATCATCCTTTGGGTAATTCCAGTATTGATCAAATCCTAAAATATCCAACTCTTTATAATAAACCGGGCGTGGTTCTTTGCTGAACTTTGATTGTTCGGTTGTCAGCAATAGTCCTCCGGTATCTTCATCCCATATGTATTGGTACATTTTGGGGTAATCCTCACTTTTCTTCTTTAATTTGCTTCTCTCGTAGAAGCTTTGCTTCCTGTACAGCATTTTCAATACTGTTGTATGCCAGTCGCTGTTGGAAACCACAGCTTACAATATATTGTAATGCCACCTTGGGGCTGCGCAATGCGTCAGAGTGAGAAAGGACATCGACGATCATTTCGTGATAATTCGTAATCGGACTGTCCGCACGCACCATTGCCCCAGTTACAATGCTTTGGCTAAAGGACTGAAACAGAAATCGAAACTTTTTGCTTGTGTGATAAAGGTAACTGCTTAATACAAAAGCATTCCATTGGTAGCCAATGTTCGGGAAAGACAGATATAGTGAAACATCCTTCATAGGCATGTAATCACCGTGACACTGCTCATCTAAGATGGCATCAATCGCCTCTACATCAAAGGTGATATGATCCTTACGAATGAACTCTCTATCAGAAAGGCGCACCACCTCACCCATGACAGCTTCCCAGTAAATGCACACATTCAACTCCTCCGAGAATTCTTTCAATTCATCCAATGTGAAGTGATCACGTTCACGAGCAAACTCAGCATATACATCCGTCATATTCAGTTCGCTATCGAGAGCAGAAATAACCGCACTTTTGAAAGAGAAACGATCCCTGAGTAAATAAGCAAGGCTATTACGTACGCAAAGAGGAGTCAACATTTCTGTATTTAACGCCACCTCTGGGCACTTTTCGTAAATCAAGTCCACAAGTCTCGTACCGACCACAAAACTGACAGTATCAATCTCTTCTTGAATGATACGTATAATTTGCTGCAATTCATCTGTACTCACAGGCAGGTTCTGTGCATAATAATAGCAGCCCTGCTCCGCCCTTACAATAGACGGCTCTGTTACGATCATATACTTCATTCTATCAAAGGGAATGTACCAAAGTTTTTCATGCAATTGCCCCAGTGTTTTCGGCTCATGATATTCTTGGATTACCCGTATAATATCGGCCCTGGGATCAGCATTGTTATCCCCATTGACAAGACAGGTATATCTTTTTGTAAAACGATGGTCAGCTTTAGCAATCAACAATTCGGTCATGGCATCCTGATTGTAAATTTGCAAGCTGTCAGCAAGCCGATGACTATATTTGTCATATAACGCTTCCAACGAAATGCCAGAGGCACCTGCATCTAGAGTTGATACAACATTCTCGATGATTTCATTCAGCAAGTCATTCTGATCTCTATCCTGTTTTGGAAAGATACGACCATCACGTTCTGTTCCGATAAACTGTAATGTTTTTTCCCATACTTCATCAGCTTCAGGAACATCTTGCCCAAAAAGTGCTGCATAATATCGTTTAAAACGCCCACGATAAATAGCACGTCCTGGCTGGTATCCATTTTCGTTAAAGTATTTTTCGAGGATTGTTGCGTAATTTTCCCCTTGTTCAGAAATCTGATAATACATTCCATCTGCATTGGAAGCCTGATTTAATTCAACGACATCTCCCCTAGTTACTCCTGAATCCCGCTTTTCATATTTGATTTCTAAATTCTCATAATCAACATTACATTTATCTAAAAGAACACGAATTTTTGAAACAATATCCGTTGCACTTAAGTTTGTCTCTACATAAAAATCATCATTTACCCTCTTGGAGTCAAGCATTGTCCCGGCAGCAATCTTGCTGCCAAAGTCAATTCGCTTAGCTCCACTAATATTCGTGTTGCGCATCTGTAGAAGCTTTTCAGGATAATCCTCAAAAAGACTTGCCAATACCGCCACATAAAGTTGTGTCCAATTCGAGATATCTGTATACTCTTTTCCAAAATATGTATACGAAACTGGTTTCGTGTAGGACAGCCGCTGACTTGTCGTAAAATCAACCACTGTTAAACTGCATTCGTCAGAATTCTCAGCCTTTAAGTCTGCTTTAGAAGCATTCTTCAAACTATTCTCTTGCACCAGCGTTTCTTTCGTATCCTCAAGAATACTACTCTCATTTTTTTCTGCTTGTTGTTCAATTAACTGTTTTGTTTTTTCCTTACTGTTACTTGCAATCGGAACAATATTTTTTTCTCTTATTTCATGTAACAGCAAACTGTAATTATATAATCCACATGTTAATAAAGTCTGCCTGCCCCGAAATGTCTTTCTGATATTACGGTTTTCTTTTGAAATTTTAAGTAGCTTATCCACTTCATCAGAATCCGTAATCTGAAATAATTTTTTTGAAGTGATACCATTTTCCATAGCATATTCGCTAAACTGATTCAATGTAGCTATAACCTGGGTAGCTCTAGCCATCGGAATTTCACGTTGAAACCATTCATTCATTTTGTTCAAAATTTCTTCTTCCGTACAGTTTACTTTACCACTTTTTTTATCAGGAGCAACTCTAGTCTCCGTAATAAGTTCAGATTGTAGAATCTTCTCTTTAGCCTTCGCTTTGTTCTCTTTGTCTTTCGTCTTTTCCAAATTTTTAACAAACGCAAGATAATATTGCATAGCTGTAATCATTTTCTTCATTTGTTTTCTATATGCGAATCGAAACATACGATTTTCTGCAACTGTTTTCTGTACTTTCTTTATTGTCTCTAAATCCACCGTTTCAAATAGCGGACTTCTTAACACTTTAATTTTGGTACAAAAAGATTCTATCTCCGAATAACAAATATACATTTCCGAAAGCTGTGGGGGTGGAACATTCTGCGCCAGCCAATCAGCAACGAGCTCTTCTTTTTCCTTTTTGCCATCAATCACCGACTTTGCCTCCCTCAAAATTTCATCATATTTGTTTCGACTTTCTCGATACAGCATCACCACTTCTGCAAACAATTTTGTTGCAGGCATTTTTATTCTTTTACCCCTATAAGCCGATTCCATGCTTTCCATTTGAAGCCGGATTCCATTCACGCTTCGATACGTTTCATCAATCATTAGCCCATTATTAATAGCCATTTTGCGTAAGTCATCCGAGACCTTTTTTATTGCCTGTGTCCGCAATTGCACTCCATTTATCACGGATAAATAAGCATCTAAGAGTAAAACAGCCTCATACATCGAAAAAGCTATTCGACTCGCCATCTCAATTCCCCCATCTCGACATCAAAACCATAAAATCTCATCATATCAACTGGTCAGATATCATCCATATATAATTTCACAGCATACAGTATAACATCTAGCTTTTTCATCGTAAAGTGATAAATATTGTGAGCGCGATATTTTTCTCTTTTTCACAAGCAATGTCTCTATAGCGCGAAAACTCTGCCAAAATGTGCGCCATCGGGCATGGCAACAAAAAAGAGAAGAGACATATTCAACCTCTTCTCCTTTTTGATCTATCTTCTATTTCTCTGTGATCTCAAATATCTTCCAGCCCTTCCGGCCATGTCCCACTGCATACTGCCTAGTCACATTTTCCTTTATTTCATCCGGCCACTGCTCATCTAAGGAAACCTGGACTACTTTATAGGAAGTATAACCAAGAAGTGTAGCCTGGTTGTCATACAGGGATTTTTCTTCCCAATATTCCTCTTCAGATAAAGTCTTAAAACCATGTACCAGAACATCCAGTGGATAAATGCCGTTCTCAAAATCAGCTTTCATAACATCAAAAGGAACATTTTTTGTCTGGTCGGCAGAAAGGAGCTTCTCACTTTCCTCATACTGGGCCATTGCATTATAGCGCAGATACATTCCCACTGCCTGCTCTGCTTCACCTACAGGCATAGACTCAAACTTAATATGCCTTGGCTTTCCCTCATCTGTAATGGTATATTCCTGATTTAAGCGGTTTAATGCCTCGTCTCGGCTGTGGGATGCAATAGCAAGCATTAACCCGAAACCTACCACTGTCAGAATAAATATCTTCCAGGGCGGCACTGTATTTTTTCTCTTTTTGATCAGCATCCTGCAGCAGTTCTCCTTTTTTAACCCTTGTTAGTCTATTTAAAAAGTCCTTTTTTCTTTGGCTTCTCTTCTTCCGGTTCAATTCCATTCATCAGGTCATCATAGCGCTTTAAGGCATCCTTCTGGGCCTGGTTCATACGCTCTGGCACTTTAACTACCAGTGTTACATAATGATCGCCGCGCACATTGCGGTTGCGCAGAGAAGGAACACCTTTGCCCTTTAAACGTACCTTGGTATCTGTCTGGGTGCCTGGTTTTACTTCGTACTCTACTTCGCCGTCTACGGTCTTAATACGGATCGGGCCGCCCAACGCAGCCTTTGCAAAGGAAATCGGTACAGTAGAATAAATACTGGTGTCCTGACGTTTGAAAATCGGATGCTGGGATACAACTGCCTCTACTAACAGGTCACCTCTCTCGCCGCCATTTGTTCCCGGCTCACCGCCGCCAGCCATACGGATGCACTGGCCATTGTCAATACCTGCAGGAATAGAAACTTTAAATTTCTTACGGACAGTCTTGTATCCGGTACCATAACAGTTAGGGCATTTTTCCTTAATGACTTTACCTGTACCATTACACTCCGGACAGGTCTGCACATTCTGGACCTGACCAAAGAAAGACTGCTGTGTATACATGATCTTACCTTTACCATTACACTTGGTACAGGTCTGTGGGGAAGTACCTGGCTTTGCGCCAGTCCCGTTACAGCTTGAACATACTTCCTTATAGTTGATCTCAATCTCTTTTTCGCAGCCAAATACAGCTTCCTCAAAGGTAATGCGGACTGCTGTTCTTACATTTGCACCCTTCATAGGACCGCTTCTTGATCTGGAACGGCCGCCGCCGAAAATATCACCGAAAATATCCCCAAAGATATCCCCCATATCTCCGCCATTGAAATCAAAGCCGCCGAAACCGCCGCCATAACCGGCACCACCGCCCTGCTCAAATGCAGCATGGCCGAACTGGTCGTACTGCTGACGTTTCTGAGGATCGCTCAGTACGCTGTATGCCTCTGAAGCTTCCTTAAACTTTGCCTCTGCCTCCTTATCACCAGGATTTGCATCAGGATGGTATTTCTTGGCAAGTTTTCTGTATGCTTTTTTCAGGGTATCTTCATCAGCGTCTTTTGAAACACCCAGAACTTCATAGTAATCTCTTTTATTCTCTGCCATGTTGTTTACCTCTTATCACTGCTATTCTTTCTCGATCAGGCTGAATTTGCCCTTTGTTTAAACAGACGGTAAGGCCCGGAAGGGGATTTATCCCCTCTCGGACCCGTCCGTTAATTCAGACATGCTGGCTTGCAATACACTTTCCCGTCCAAAATGGCGCATGTCTGAACTGTTATATAATCTTACACTTCTTTGAAGTCAGCGTCAACTACATCATCATCTGGCTTGGAGCTTCCTGCATTGCCTGCATTTGCGCCACCCATGTTTGGACCTGCACCTGCACCAGCCTGCTGTGCCTGCTCATAAACCTTTGCAAACAGCTTCTGGGCACTGTTCATCAGTTTTTCTTTACCTGACTTGATATCTTCAACCTGGGCATCAGTCATCTGATCAACCGGTGCTCTGTTGATAGCTTCTTTCAGTGCATTTAAATCAGCCTCAACCTCAGCCTTGTCGTTAGCATCGATCTTGTCGCCAACCTCTTCCAGAGCCTTCTCAGTCTGGAATACCATAGAATCAGCATCATTTCTTGCATCGATCGCTTCCTTACGCTTCTTATCCTGAGCCTCATACTCAGCAGCCTCTTTAACAGCCTTATCAATATCTGAATCAGACATGTTAGATCCGGAAGTAATGGTAATATGCTGCTCTTTGCCTGTTCCAAGATCCTTAGCAGATACATTTACAATACCGTTTGCATCGATATCGAATGTAACTTCGATCTGCGGAACACCTCTTCTTGCTGGTGGGATACCATCCAGACGGAACTGGCCTAAGGTCTTGTTATCTCTTGCAAACTGACGCTCGCCCTGTACAACATGGATATCAACAGCGGTCTGATTATCAGCTGCAGTAGAGAAGATCTGGCTCTTTTTGGTAGGAATGGTTGTATTTCTCTCGATCAGTCTGGTTGCTACGCCACCCATGGTTTCAATTGACAGGGACAGTGGAGTTACATCCAGAAGAAGGATATCTCCGGCACCTGCATCGCCTGCTAATTTACCACCCTGAATAGCTGCACCAATTGCAACACACTCATCTGGGTTAAGAGATTTGCTAGGCTCTTTGCCGGTTAACTGTTTTACTTTCTCCTGTGCGGAGATCATACGTGTAGAACCGCCAACTAACAGTACCTTGCCAAGCTCAGCTGCGGTAATGCCAGCATCCTTTAATGCGTTCTGTACCGGAATAGCTGTACGCTCGATCAGATCATGTGTCAGTTCGTCAAATTTAGCTCTTGTCAGGTTCATATCCAGATGCTTAGGACCTTCTGCAGTAGCTGTGATGAACGGCAGGTTGATATTGGTAGTAGTAGCTGTAGACAGCTCCTTCTTAGCCTTTTCAGCTGCTTCTTTTAATCTCTGAAGAGCCATCTTATCATTGGAAAGATCTACACCTTCAGCCTTTTTAAATTCAGCGATCATCCAGTTGGTAATTGCATTATCGAAGTCATCACCACCAAGACGTGTATCACCATTGGTAGAAAGAACCTCAATGACACCATCACCGATCTCGATGATAGATACATCAAATGTACCACCACCAAGGTCATATACCATAATCTTCTGCTCTTTTTCGTTATCAAGACCATAAGCTAATGCTGCTGCTGTAGGCTCGTTGATGATACGCTTTACATCCAGACCTGCAATCTTACCAGCATCCTTGGTTGCCTGACGCTGTGCATCGTTGAAATATGCAGGAACAGTGATAACTGCTTCGCTTACTGTCTCACCCAGATAGCTCTCAGCATCTGCTTTCAGCTTCTGAAGGATCATCGCGGAAATCTCCTGTGGAGTATATTTCTTTCCGTCGATGTCTACTTTATAATCAGTACCCATATGACGCTTGATAGAAGAAATAGTTCTGTCTGCATTGGTAACTGCCTGACGTTTAGCAGGTTCACCTACCAGTCTCTCTCCTGTTTTTGTAAATGCCACAACAGATGGTGTGGTTCTTACGCCTTCTGCGTTAGCGATAACGGTTGGCTTTCCGCCTTCCATAACGGCTACACAGCTATTAGTTGTACCTAAGTCGATACCAATAATCTTACCCATAGTTTTTTCCTCCTGTTATATATGTTTAATGAAAATTGTCAATATTTAATTGTTCCACTCAACCTACGGCTCGTGAAAGACCTCGCCTAGTTTCGGGAACGACTTTCGCACTAAACTCGAAAAGACCTCGTTAAGTGCTAGGTGTCAGTTTGCTACTTTTACCATGCTGTGTCTTACAACGCTGTCACGGTACATATAGCCTTTCTGAAGTTCCTCAGCTACAATATTCTCTCCGAAATTTTCATCTTCCACATGCATCACTGCATTATGGAAGTTAGGATCGAATGGCTGTCCGGCTGCCTCAATAGCTTTCACACCGGCGTCTTCTAAGACTTTCTGGAACTGCTTATATATTTTTTCCATTCCCTCAGCAAAAGCTGTATTTTTTTCGCTCTCCGGAATAGAAGCTAAGCCTCTTTCAAAATTATCAATTACCGGAAGCATACGCTCGATGATGTCTTTTGCACCCATCTCATACATGGTGGATTTTTCTTTTTCCGTTCTCTTGCGGAAATTGTCAAATTCAGCCATCTGGCGTTTTACCCGGTCGGTCAGTTCTTCTATTTTTTCATCTTTAGGATCTTTTTTCTTTTTAAAAAAGCCCTCTTTCTCAGGTGCTTTCTCCTTGGTTTCCTCTTCTGCACTGGCTTCAGTGTTTTCAGAAGCAGACTCCTCAGAAACTTCCTGTTCCATATTGGACGGATCCTTCAGATCTTCTTTCTTCATTTCTTCACTCACTGCTATCACCTTTCATCCTTTTTAAATGCTTCATCCAGCTGGTTCATAAGATTTTTCAAAGTTCCAAGAACTTTTTCGTAATCCATTCGCTTAGGACCGATAATACCTACGGTTCCACGAAGTCCCCCGCCCAGATCATAATTGGCTGTGACCACGCTGCAGTCCTTCATGGACTGGATCGGTGTTTCATCACCAATGTATACCTGGATGCCTCCTTCGCCCTGCTGGTCTGCGTTCACATCGGAAACAAACTCCTGCAGCACTTCTTTTTGTTCTAATGTTCCGATCAGCTTGCTGGCCTTCTCTCCTTCAGCCAGTTCCGGATACCGGAAAATGTTGGTAGCACCACTGGTATAGATCTGCAGGTCCTCTCCGCCGGCCTTAATTGCTTCGGCGACTTCATTCAGTACCAGCTCGATCACCTTGCTGTGAATGCCTGCATCTTCTTTCAGCTTGCTGATAATTCCAAGATTGATCTCTTCAATGGTCAGTCCGTTTAAGCTGCTGTTTAAGAGGATGTTCAGATTGAGAAGTTCCTGTTCCCCAAGATCTTCGCCAATATCGATCATGGTATTCTTGATGATGTTTCCCTCAACTACTACTACTACCAGAAGCTTATTTGCTTCCACTCTGGAAAGCTGTATGAATTTCAGCTTTGTTTTGTGGTAGCTGGGACCGCTGATCATCGCTGCATAATTGGTATTTGCTGCAAGAGCCTGAGCCATTTTCTTAAGAACCAGTTCCAGTTTATCTACCTTCTGGACCATTACATCCTTAAACTCTGTGACTTCATTCTCTTTCTCCTGCATGATCTGGTCAACATAGAACCTGTATCCCTTATCAGAGGGAATACGTCCTGCAGAAGTATGTGGCTGGATAATGTAGCCCATCTCTTCTAGGTCTGACATCTCATTGCGGATGGTGGCAGAACTGAGTTTCAGTTCCGAATACTTGGAAATCGTTCGGGAACCCACCGGCTCGCCTGTCTCAAGGTAATTCTGTATGATCGCTTTTAATATAGTGACCTTACGCTCATCCAACTGCGCATCCATGTGTTCCTGCCTCCTGTTCGCTTTTTTTGCAATTATTAGCACTCAACTTATTGGAGTGCTAACATCTACATTGCATAATATATTCCTTTATAAGGGATTTGTCAAGGGCTTTTTGACGCTTTTTGTATTTTTCTTGACAAAAATAAAAAACTATGATAAATATCACATTATCGTTCATATATTGCAAAAGTGTTACATATATTTATAATGTGTTAATAATTCATTGCAAATATTATGCAGCACCGTGAACGGAGCAGTCCTTTATGTGCTTCCCGGAGTACATGTGTCCTTTCCGACTGCAAAAGGAGGTAGAAATGAACATGAAGAAACTATTAACCACGACTTTTATCACTGCATTTTTTATAATCAGTTCTGCTTTTTTTGCCAGTGCAGAAGAAACTGATCTTTCTGAACCGGTACAGCAGACAGAAGAAGCTGCAAATGATCAGGGGCAGCAGGAAACAGAAGCCGCCAAAACCACTGAAGAACCAGCTTCCCATCTGGTTTCCCTTGGTGTTTTTAAGACCACCGGCTACTGCCCATGCCGCCACTGTTCTGCAGGTTGGGGCAGAAGTACCAGCACCGGTGCTGTTGCCAGCTCCCGTCACACTATTGCCGTTGACCCAAGAGTTATCCCTTATGGAACCCAGGTTATGATCAACGGTGTGGTATATACGGCTGAAGATGCAGGCGGCGGCGTCCGCGGACATCATATTGATATATTTTTTGACACACATACGGAAACAAGACAGCATGGAGTACAGAATGCTGAAGTTTTCTTATTAACTGCATAGGTACAAAAGCCTGCTTACTTTCGGCAGTGACAGCAGGAATACTTACAAAAGCTGTCACCGACAGCTTCTTCCATATACGTGACAGCTAAAAAACACGGCTCAGGAAACATTTTCTCTTTCCTGAACCGTGTTTTTCTATACATATTTTCTATACATATATCTGTTTTCTCCGGTCAGGTCTCTGCCCGGTTTGCTGTCAAACGGATCTCATTCCGTCCTGATCTTAGCCCCATGGTAGAAGAAATCAAGGATATCTTTATATGTCTTTCCTGCCTTCGCCATACTATGGGCACCGTTCTGGCTCATTCCAACGCCATGTCCGAAGCCGCCGCCGTATACCCGAAATACAATGCTTCCGTCCTCTGCTGTACGCTTTTCTATGGAAATAAAAGCACTTGGAAGAGACGCTGTTCCTGTCATCTGCGTTCCGTCCTGTTTCTTTATTACAAGTTCTGTATTTCCAAGCATGCTTCTTACCTGGCTCTGGCCTTTGATCTTGTAGCTTCCTCCATCTCCTTTTACTTCTACTTCGGAGGCAATCCCACCTAAACCTCTGGATACTACATTTACATCCGTCACATTTCCCACTTCCGGGATCTGACTTGAAAGAATACTGGCTTTGATGTCCACATGCCACCGGAACATTGGATAAGAAGCATCATAAGAAGTAATATTCTGAGAACGTATGTATTCATCAAAGGTATCATTATCTTCCGCAGTCAGCTCCCTGGCGCCTTTTTTGATCTGCATAGAACGCAGATATGGCAATGCTTCTCCTTCTTTGCCCCATACGCTTCCATCTGCCCCATGACCGCAGGAAGTGGAATAATAAAAGGCTTCTATAGGCTTATTGTTATAAAAAAGCATCTGGCCATAGGTTTCATTTACAGCCTGATCCGTCCGCTCACTGGTGTTGATATTGTTATAAACCTGGAAACTGGTGCTGTCATCTACATGGGCACCATACTGACCATAAGCATTTCCCTGGATCTGGCGGTAAGCATAGGTACGGGCGCATACTGCCTGTGCCTTTAACGCCTCTTTTTCATAAGAAGCAGGCATTTCACTTGGGACTACTTTCTTTAAATAATCTTCCAGATACAATTCATTAATAAGGACCAGGCCTCCCTCTTCTGCTTTGACTTCCATAGAACCGCTGTATACAGGCTGTCCCTGGCCACGTTCTAAGGAAGTAACGATAATACCTTCACCGTCCTCTGGTTTTAAGGTCATACGGCCTTTTTCCAGCTTTTTATCTGTTGCTTCAAAGGTAAATGTATCTCCTTTTTTAAATGAACTGCTTTCATGATCCCCATTTTCTTTTTCGTATATCATTTCTCCATCACAATTTGCTGTAAGTTCAATGGTATCATGGAAGATCTGCTTAAACCCATTATCCATGATCAGCACACGGATAGTTTCTGCATCTAAAGGCTGCTCCAGGATCGCCGCACTAAGCTTCCCATCTGCTGCCACAAACTCCTGTAAGTCATAACCTACCAGGATGCTTCCTTTTCCAAGGACCTGAAAATCACCATATGCCTTGTATACATGGAAATTATCATCTAAAGGAACACAGCCATAGCCTTCCAGTTCAATGGAATCATCTGTTACAGCAAGAACCTTTCCACGTACCCGTTCTTTTTTCACTGTGACCTTCTTTAATTTACCTTTTTCCATATGCAGATCAGCTACACAGGATTTTAATTCATCCTTTTTTTTCTCTGCCTGGGAAACCAGCTTTCCTTCTGCTGTAAAGGTTCTTAAATATTTGCCGATATATGCAGTAAACTGGTCTTTTTCTACATCTGAGATCCAGATATTCTTATAGACCGGCTTATCTTCTATAACCTGGGTCATGCCCGCTATTTCCTGTCCTCTGACCCAGAAGCGTATTTCATTGTCCAGATATGCATCAAGAGCCAGCCCCTGGAATCCGAAGTTGCCTTCTGTGGTATAAGCTGTCCAACTGTCTGCCTGTTCCATATTGGAAGGAGTACCAAACAGGATAGCAGAGATTTCTTTCATGCTGCTTTCATGATCCGTCTTTTCTACTACTGCCCTGTAAAGATCCCACCAGTCATTTCTTGCAAATGTTTTTTTCCTGTTCCAATGGGTCATTCCCACCTGTTTCTCTAAATCGCCGGAAACTTTCCCCATCATATAAGCTGCGTCTTCGTATGTAAGATTTCCCTGGGCCGATGTAAGGGTAGCCGGTGTCACCTTCGGATCCAGATATCCTTTTTCATAGAGATAATCCATATATTTTACAAACCAATTGCCTTTTTCTTTATCTGTAAAGGCGGAAATTTCCCGGTCTGCTGCCATATTTTCCAGATTTTCAGGATCTTCAAATATCAGTGCCATGGCCTTGGCTGCCTCTGCCCTGGATATCCCCTCTGCCGGCGGCTCTGCTTTTACAATAAATATCATAAGAGCGATCACTGCCACCAGGATCCCGCTCATCCACAGGGTCATCTGCTTTTTAGTGATCTTCAGATCCTTTACTTTTATTTTCCAGTTCATTTTCATAATGTCTTTGTCACCTTATCAGCACGAATATCACTGGTATATCTTCTTTTTTAATATGTATGCGATCAGCGCATGCATTTCTGTTTCAATTTCTGTATTATGCCACAACGAAAGAAAGCAGCGAGAACCCCGCTGCTTTTATCTTCTGTGACCCCAAGATGCCGTCTCTTACTTATTGACGCCTAGCAATGCTAGGTGGGCAACCTCACTTAAACTTCTGCCTTCCACGCTTAAAAGGAGGCATGACATCCGCTTAAAAATATTGGAATCCCTTTAGTCTAATGTAGGTTCAAAATTGGTAAGAACTTCGCACATCCCAGGTGATCACATATGTGCTTCATTTATTATGGTGCTATTATAACCCAACATTTTATGTTTTTCAAGCCTGTTTTTTTAGTTAATATTGTTATATATTGTTAATATTTATCCTTTAAGATCATTCAAGATTCTCAGGTCCAAAACCTTCCGGCAGCAGTTGTGATAAAGTATATATCTTCCACTCTTCTTCTGACTTTACCAGGATGATCTTAAAATCCGGCTTGCAGAATTCCCGCATCACCTGGCGGCAGACACCACAGGGAGCGCAGTAATCCTTTACTACTCCGTTTAAGCCGCCGCAAAGGACAATGGCTGTAAAATCACGTTCTCCTTCACTGACTGCCTTAAAAAAGGCGCAGCGCTCTGCGCATACTGAAGGGGTATAAGCGGCGTTTTCTATGTTATTTCCTGTATAGACAGCACCATTGCCGCAAAGAAGTACGGCTGATACATGGAAATGAGAATAGGGGGCATAGGAGTTTTTGATACCTGCAAGGGATTTTGCCGCCAATTCCCTGATCTGTTCTTTTGTAAGGGCATCTGAGGTAACAACGGTCTGTTTTTTCTCCATATTGCATTTCTCCTTTTCTACAATTCACGCATTTCACGCATTAAAAGCGGTGATCGGCCTTTCTTTGCATCTGTTTTCACTTGCAAGCCTGCATTAAGGTATTCTCTATCACTTGAGAACGTTTTGGGGCGATCGTGACCATCACCTACACAAGTCCCACAAAGGTTCCATCCACATACTCCTGCAGATCCTCAGGGCTTACAGTGACCTGCACCCCCCGCTGTCCTGCGCTTACCATAATTGTATCATATAACTGGGCAGTTTCTTCAATATAAGTTGGAAATTTTTTCTTCATTCCAATAGGAGAACAGCCGCCGCGGATATAACCGGTAATACCTAATATATCCTTTACATGGATCATCTCCACCTTCTTTTCTCCAGCTGCTTTTGCCACCTTTTTTAAGTCCAGCTCCTCATCTACCGGAATACAGCATACAAGGTATCCCTTTTTCTCCCCTTTTAACACAAGGGTCTTATACATCTGGTCATGATCGATCCCCATGAGGTCAGCAGCATGGCTGCCGGAAAGGTCGTTTTCATCTACTTCATATGTTCCTGTTTCATAATGGATCCCTGCTGCGTCTAACAGCCTCATTACATTGGTCCTTACCTCTGTTTCTGCTTTTTTTCCTTTCAAACTTATCACTCCCTGCGTATTGGAAAGACACCCTGGTATTTTTCAGAGTGCCTTTCCTGTTTCTTAGTTCTAAATGATTTATTATTTTTTGGAATTTGCTTTTTCTACATGGATATGTTTGCCTTTAATGCGGGCATGGCTCATAGCATTTAATACATCTTCTGCATATTCAGCCGGTACATCTACGAAAGTATAACCATCATACATGTCAATGCTTCCTACCAGACGTCCAGGAATACCGGATTCACCGGCAACTGCTCCCAAGATATCTCCTGGTGTTACACGCTGGGATTTACCAATATTGATAAACAGTCTTGCCATTCGTTCTTCGCCGCCGTTTAATACATAATCAACAGCTGCACGGTCAGTAGCCCCTTTACGGCGGCCACTGTTCCTGCCACGGTCTCTGCCTCTGGAATTTCTTCCATAGCTGTCCAGATCGTCTAAGGATCTTGCAGGCATGTAATTGTCAATGATATCCTCATTATCATCGCCCATGCTCATTTTTAAAAGGGCTGCTGCCAGATCTAAGGAAGTATAATCATCTTCCATCAGCTTCTTTTCAATGATATTTACGATCTTTGTCAGATCTGTATCATTTAAAATGTCCTGAACCTGGTCTAAGATCTTGTCTGCCTTGATCTCGGTGATATCATTTAAGGATGGGATCGCCTGTGGAATGATCTTGGTCTTGCAGTAACGCTGGATATCACGGAGCTTGTAAACTTCCTTTCCAACTACCAGGCTGAATGCCTTTCCTTCTCTTCCCGCTCTTCCTGTACGTCCAATACGGTGTACATAATATTCATCATCCTGTGGGATATCGTAGTTAAATACTGCTTCTACATTTCCTACATCAATACCTCTTGCTGCCACATCTGTAGCGATCAGGATATCGGTGCGTCCGTTTCTGAAGCTTTCCATTACACGGTCACGCTGCACCTGTTTTAAATCACCATGAAGACCTTCTGCAAAATAACCTCTTCCTTGAAGAGCCTGGACCAGTTCATCTACCTGGCGCTTGGTGTTGCAGAATACAATAGACAGCTTTGGAGAGTACATGTCTAACAGACGGCACATAACCTCTACTTTGTTTTTTGGCTTTACTTCATAGTAATACTGGGTCACTTTCGGCACAGTCAGCTCTTTTTTGATCACGCGGACGGTTACCGGGTCTTTCTGGAATTTCTTTGCAATGTCTGCAATGGCCTGAGGCATGGTTGCAGAGAACATCAGTGTCTGGCGTTCTTCCGGCAGCTGGCTTAAGATGGTTTCCATATCCTCTAAAAAGCCCATGTTTAACATTTCGTCTGCTTCGTCTAATACAACAGTATGTACATGGTCCATTTTTACGGTTTTACGGCGCATATGGTCCATAACACGTCCCGGAGTACCTACTACGATCTGGGTGCCGTCTTTTAAGGCGCGGATCTGGCGTACAATGTCCTGGCCGCCGTATACAGGCAGGACCTTGATGCCGTGCATGAATTTGGCAAAACGGCGTAGTTCCTCAGCAACCTGGATTGCAAGTTCTCTGGTTGGGAGAAGGACAACGGCCTGAAGCTTCTTTACCTTCGGGTCAACCTTCTGCAACAGAGGAAGTCCGAAAGCAGCTGTCTTTCCTGTTCCCGTCTGAGCCTGACCGATCATATCTCTGCCTTCTAATACAACAGGGATCGCCTGGGCCTGAATTGGAGAAGCTTCTTCAAAGCCCATCTCTGTAATGGCTCTTATGATACGGTCATCTAACTGTAATTCTTCAAATTTTGTAACATCCATTAATTGTTAATATCCTCATTTCTATTCTTTTCTTTCTATATCGTCTCTAAGTTCCGCAGGAATATGAGCCTTAACTTTTCAACATGTCATTGTCCACTGGCCTTCGGTTTGCACATGTTCGCCTGTGTCGGATTACATCCGCCACATTCGTACATCTGCACTCAGGATGTGGACAATCGACATGTTGAAAACGGCCCATATTCCTGCATTGAGCACTTAGCGTTCGTCTTCCAGAACGCTTACGTGCGAAAGCACTTCGTTGCACTTAGTGAGGTATTTCACGAACTTAGTGCAATCGAAGTTACCATATGTTTTTAATATGCAATAGCAAGAAAATGAGAGGTGAAACAGGCACGCACATGCAGGCCTTTCATCCTCTCACTTTCGTACGAACAATAACTATATCAGAGTTTTCTTTTTGTGTCAATGTAAGAACTTACACAACTGTTCTTCCTTACACTTCCTGAAAATAGCATTTTCACAAAAACGTCAGTTAAAACTGCACGATATCCTTGATCTCAGCAGCTTTTTCCACATTTTCAGCATAAAGGACGGGACCTTCGCCGTGATAATCTCTCTGGTATTCTACGCCAACCTTGGCGCGTACCTTTACCCATTCTTTGGTCTTATACTTTTCTGCATCTTTCCATTTGCACATAAAGCCTAAAAATGTCATATCTGCCTCACAGCAGGTCATAGCCATACGTCCCGGAACAAACTGCCCCTTTGGAAATTTAGGGCTTTTTAATACCATGGCAGTAAACTCAACGGTCTTTCCTTTGTATCGCTCCGGCTGATCCATGCAGTCAATGTACCAGATACCGTAATCTTCCGGTTTGATCTGGATCACATCTGCATTAATATCGTATGGAAGGTCTTCTTCCAGAGTTGCCTGCTCGATCTCGCCATTCTTGTCTTCCAGAACAATCTCGCTTTCGCGGCTCATGGCACGGATGGTACGGCGGTAAGAAGTCAGCTTCTCATCTGCAATGCCGTCACAGCGGTTTACAATGACCAGTTCAGAATTACGAAGCATTGCACCAAGGAGCGGCTTCATATTCTGGATGTACAGATCAAAGGTAGAACCATCGATAATGGTGATCTGCTGGTAAATGTTCCAGTCATCCGGCAATGTCAGCTCATCCTGATTCCACATGCCATTCCACTCTAAAAGGACACGCTCCGGACGGTAGATCACTTCCAGCTCATTTAAGTAAGCTGGAGTCAGCTTGGAAAGTTCATCTACATATACAACTGCAGTCTGATGCTTTTTTAACTTCTTTTCATCATATTCTGTATCCCCTTCTTCGCAGACGATCAGAAGTGTTTTTCCCTCTGTCTGGAAGTATTCCTGATCCATGGTAAATTCCAGGAACTGGGTTTTTCCGGCTTCCAGAAAACCATTGATCAGAAAAACAGGCATTACATCTTCATCTATCTCGTTATTTCCCATTCTAAAACCTCATTAGCCTCTTCCGAATACTTTGTTTAATTCCTCTTCCTTCAGGCTTGCACCGATGACGCAGACCTTACCTGTATAATCCGGCTTTCCATCACGGATCTCATACTGCTCGGGTACCAGGTCAAAATACAGCCATTCACCAGGATTCTCTGTAGGAAGCATTCCCTTTGCTCTTAAAACATCACCAAATTCCTTAGTCTCTGCCAGACGTTTTAAGATATCTTCCAGCTGATCCTTTGTTACAGGAACAATGGTCTCCATTCCCCAGCTGGTAAATACTTCATCTGCATGATGGTGATGATGATGCTCGTGATCATGGTCATGGCCGCAGCAACACTCATCGTCATGGTCATGATGGTGATGTTCATGATCCCCGTCCTCATCATGGTCATGGTGATGGTGCTCATGATCGTGGTCATGGCAGCAGCACTCATCATCGTGGTCATGATGGTGATGTTCATGCTCTTCGTCCTCATCATGGTCATGGTGATGGTGTTCATGATCGTGGTCATGGCAGCAGCACTCATCATCGTCATGGTGATGATGGCTCTCTCTTACTTCCTCTAACAGATCATCTAACATAGTATCTCTCTTCTCAATAATCTCAAGAAGCTGGCTTCCGCCCAGTTCTGCTAATGGAGTAGTAACAATAGCAGCCTTTGGATTCTTCTCACGGATCATCTCAACATCCTTCTGGATCTTTGCAGTATCTGTGATATCTGTACGGCTGAGTACAACAGTTCCCGCATTCTCAATCTGATTGTTAAAGAATTCACCGAAGTTCTTCATATACATTTTGCACTTTGCAGCGTCTACAATGGTAACAGCACTGTTTAATGCAACATCCATATCTGCAGATACATCAATAACAGCCTTCATAACATCAGAAAGCTTGCCAACACCTGATGGCTCGATAATGATACGGTCTGGCTTGTACTTAGTCAGTACTTCAGATAAAGACTTTCCGAAATCACCTACTAATGAGCAGCAGATGCAGCCGGAGTTCATTTCACGGATCTCAATGCCAGAATCCTTTAAAAATCCGCCGTCAATACCGATCTCACCAAATTCATTTTCAATGAGGACTACCTGTTCACCAGAAATAGCCTCCTGTAAAAGTTTCTTAATAAAAGTAGTTTTTCCAGCTCCAAGGAAACCGGAAATAATATCGATTTTTGTCATCGTATGTTCCTTCTTTCTTCATTGAATGCTTTCAAAACGGACTTGTTGCCTGACGGCAGCATCACCATAAATGAAAGCCAGTCGTTACGTGCCTTTGGCAATGGGGCTTTGATGCCCCTGTGTTTCAATCTGTCAATTAAGTATTGTGGCACAACCTTTCCTTAATGTCAAGTAAAGTGCCCAGCTTTCTCATTAACTCCTGTTTTCATGTTGATCCCAAACCATTTTTACGCTTTTTACCGTTTCTTGCCTAACACTTGCCACATGGAAAACAGACCAAAGGCGATGAGATTTACCACCACTACGCTGGCACCTGCCGGCATGGAAAACTGATAAGAAGCCATCATCCCCAGCAAAAAGCATACCAGTGAAAGGATTCCTGAAGATACCACCACGCTGGTAAAGCTTTTAAACACACGCATGGAAGTAAGGCACGGGAAAATCACAAGGCTGGAGATCAGCATGGCTCCCATCATACGCATGCCCAGTACAATAGTAACAGCTGTAAGTACGGAAATAAGCATATTGTAGGCACTTACATTGACTCCTGTAGCTTTTGCAAAGTTTTCATCAAAGGTAACTGCAAATACCTGGTTGTAGCAGAGCACAAACAGTCCCAGCACAATGATGCACAGCACTGCTGACAGCATCACATCTTCTTTTGTCATTGCTAAAATACTTCCAAACATATAGCTGCTTACATCTGTGGTCATTCCTGTTGTTAAGGATGTCACAATAATACCGATAGCCAGGGAACTGGCAGAGATCATAGCAATGGCGGCATCACTTTTGATCCGGCTGTTTTCTGTAATTCGAAGCAGGAAAAAGGCAGCCAGCACAACCACCGGAATGGATACCTTTAAAGGCGACCACCCCATAGCCAGGGCAATAGAAAGCGCTCCAAAGGATACATGTGAAAGTCCGTCACCGATCATAGAATAACGCTTTAACACCAGGCTTACGCCTAAAAGAGAGGCGCACAAGGATACAAGCATACCGCCGAATAATGCCCGAACCATAAATGGATAAGACAGCATTTCACTAAGCACGTTCATGGGTATTTCCTCCTTCTATCTTCTGGTGACTATGTGCGTGGGTATGACCGCAGGAGCATTTCTGCTCGTTATTTTCCAGACCATCCCCATTTTTTGCCATATGGCATGCAGCTGTAGGAAGGCACTCTCCCTGTTCCTTTTCATGGAAGAAATGACCTGCTGCCTTACTGTTCATATAATCATGGGCCGGGCCGTAGAAAAGTACCTGTTTCTGAAGATGCAGGATCTTATTTGCTTCCTCTACTGCATTTCTCAGGTCATGGGAGACCATGATAATGGCTACTTTGTCTTCCCTGTTCAGCTTCCGGATCATAGAATAAAAATCCTGGATCGCCATTGGATCTAATCCGGTAATAGGCTCATCTAAAATAAGAAGCTCCCTGGTAGCGCAAAGTGCTCTGGCGATCAGCACTCTCTGCTGCTGTCCGCCGGACAATTCTCTGTAGCACTGGCCGGCCAGCTGGGTAATACCCAGTTTTTCCATATTGGCAACTGCAATATCTTTTTCTGTTTTTGAATAGAAGGGACGCCTTCCTCTTCTGCTTAAACAGCCGCTTAAAACTACTTCTCTTACAGAAGCCGGAAAATCTTTCTGGGCTGCTGTCTGCTGGGGCAGATAACCGATCCCCGTTGTTTTCAGCCCTTCTGCTACAGTCAGTTTGCCGCCTGATGGCTTTAAAAGTCCCAGTAAGCCTTTGATCAGGGTACTCTTACCAGATCCATTTTCACCTACAATGCACAGATAATCTCCAGGGCAGACTTCCATGTTTACATTTATAACCGCATCCTGATTCTCATATCCAAGATCAACATGCTCACATTTGATCAATGGTTCCATTTTTGATCATTCCTCCTATAAAAGCGCTTCCTGCAGATTTTTTGCGTTCTGCTTCATCAGCTGCAGATAAGTGACCCCTTCATCAAACTGCCGCCTTGTTACATTATGACAGGAATGAAGAAGAAGTGGTTTTGCTCCGGTTTCTTCACTGATGATATCTGCGGTGCGGTGACTGGACAGTTCCAGATAAAATACTGCCTGGATCTGGTTTTCCCTTATACGGTCAATAAGATAGGCAATGGTCTTTGCACTTGGCTCTGTATCTGTACTGCAGCCGGAAAATGCAGCCCTGTAGGACAGACCATATTCCTGGGCAAAATACCGGAAAGGAAATTTGTCCGCTACCACGATCATACGATGACGGCCATTGGAAACAATGTCCTTAAACTCATCATCCAGTTCCTTCAGTTCTTTTTCATAGCTGTTTTTATTTTCTTCAAAATAGAAGGCATTCTCCGGGGATACCTCTTTTAATGTTTCTGTGATCACTTCTACTAACTTCATTGCGTTGGCAGGTGATGTCCAGATATGTTCATCATATTCAATGTCCATTTCATGTCCATCGTGATCATTAAAAGTTATCTGAGATAAATCCTCATGAGTTTTTTCCTCATCATGGTCATGGATATGATCTTCTTCTGACTGTCCATGGGCATGATCATGATCTTCATGGGAATGTTCTGTATCTTCCATGCCTTCTACGGTCTCTTCTTCCAGTACATCCACATAATCCATCATAGTCAGGATCTTCATGTTTTCTGTATCCAGGGAAGCAGTTACTTTTTCTACCCACTGCTCCATCTCACCACCATTGCACACCATCAGGTCTGCCTGCTGCATGGTGATCATATCTGCAGGCGTCGGCTCAAAGGAATGGCTGTCCATTCCTGCAGGAACTACCATTTTAAGTCTTACCCTGTTCCCGGCGATCTGGCGGACAAAATCATAGTATGGGAAAATAGTGGTCACTACCAGAGGACGGCTATCCTTTTCATCCGATGAAACTGAGGGGACATAATTAGCCGCACCAGAAATGCTGCACCCAGAAAGAAGCATAAAGCATATTGTGAGAAAAATATTCACAATTCGTGTTTTTAAACTACATTTCTTCTTATATGATCGGTTCTGTTTTAATTTATTCAATATGATTCACTGCCTTTATATAATCAATCACCTGGAAGGGAGAATCTGCCACAAGCTTTGGTGTAAATGCCTCCAGCTCTTCTCTCGGCCGAAATCCCCAGGTCACACCTACTGTATCTACCTTCGCTGCCTGCCCTGTTTTCATATCTGTGTTGGTATCTCCCAGATACAGACACTCCTCTTTTTTAAGTCCCAGCTCCTCTATCAAAGCCACTACACCGTCAGGTGCAGGCTTTTTTTTGATGCCCTGCGCTTCTCTTTCTCCGTATACCTTATCAAACGTATTATCTCCAAACACATAGGATACATTATCAAGTGCTCTCTGGTGTGGCTTATTTGAAAGAACTGTCGCTAAAATCTTATGTTCCTTTAAAAAGTCCAGAAGTTCAGGAATGCCCTCATAAGCTTCTACTTTATAAAGACAGCAGTCTTTAAAAACCTCGTTATATACATCCAGCGCTTCCTTATAATGGGTCAGTTCTTTATCCCCATATGCTATCAGCGAACGTTCCACCAGCTTTTTATAGCCATCCCCTACAAACTGTTTCGTATCTTTTATAGAGACCGGTCCCAGTCCAAAATGCCCCAATGTCAGATCTACAGACCGCTTTAAGGCATAAATAGAATTCACCAGCGTTCCATCCAGGTCAAATATACAGCATTTATACATGATGATCACACCTTTCTTTTATCTAACCTTTTTTGTTCAAAATCATATCGGGGTAATCATAGCATAGAAATAAAGATTTTTCCAGAACTGATTTATTTATAAAAAAATATGATATATAATGAGTGTAGGGAAAAACAAGCGGCTACGTCACCAGGCAGTAAAGCACGCAAGCCCGAGGGCGTGAGCATACACCGCCAGAATAAAATGTTCTCTCGGAATCTTTCTGTGCCTGATTTTGTGAGAAGATTTTTGTCAGTTGTACCCAAATTTCTGATGCGTACGGTGATGAAATTCGGGTGCGACTGGCGAAAAACCGGCCACAAAAGCAGGTGCAGGAAAGACTCCGAGAGGACATTAAATCAGAAAGGAATTACTTTACCATGTCTTCCACTACATCATCGAAAAGCCAGAAAATGACTGAAGGCAATATCACCAGGCTTCTTGTTATGTTTGCCCTTCCACTCTTTGTGGGCAACCTGTTCCAGCAGTTTTATAATACTGTTGACAGTATTGTTGTGGGAAATTTTGTCAGTAAGACTGCTCTGGCAGCTGTTGGTTCTACAGACTGTATCATCAATACCATTATTGGTTTCTTTACCGGACTTTCTACTGGTGCGGGTGTAGTGATCGCCCACAGCTTTGGAGCTGGAAATAATAGATCTCTTCACCGTGCCGTACATACTACGATCGCATTGACCATTGTATTATCCGTGATCTTTACCATTGCAGGACTGGTCTTATCTCCTGTATTCCTTCAATTAATGGATACTCCTGATGATGTACTCCCGGAAGCATCCCAGTATCTGCGCATTTATTTTGCAGGCGTATCAGGTCTGATGCTCTACAATATGGGGTCTGGTATCCTGCGGGCTGTAGGAGATTCCAGACGTCCTTTATACATACTTATAATCTGCGCTCTTGGCAATATCTTTTTTGACCTGCTGTTTGTGATCGTTTTCCATGCAGGTGTGGAAGGCGTTGCCTACGCTACCATCCTTTCACAGTGGATTTCCGCTGTGCTGGTACTTGCGATCCTTACTCGGGAAAAAAGCTCATACCATCTGATATGGAAAGACCTGCATATCCACAAAGGAACTGCCATGTCTATCTTTCGCATTGGCTTTCCTGCGGGCCTTCAGATCGCCGTCACCTCTTTTTCCAATGTATTTGTACAGTCTTATATCAACCATTTTGGTTCTTCCTGCATGGCAGGCTGGACCACTTATGGGAAACTGGACAAGTTCTGTCTGCTGCCGATCCAGAGTATCGGTCTGGCAGTCACCACCTTTGTAGGACAGAACCTGGGGGCTGACAACATGAAACGGGCCAGAAAAGGAACAAACGTTGCTCTTCTTCTTTCTATTGCCACTGCTCTCATCCTTATGGCTCCTGTGATCATTTTCGCCCCACTTCTGGCATCTCTTTTCAACAATGACCCGGATGTACTCTCTTACGGCGTTCATTTTATCCGTTTAATGATGCCATTCTATCTGGCGATCAGTTTTAACCAGATTTTTGCAAACGCATTAAGGGGCGCCGGAAATTCCGTCACCCCTATGGTCATTATGATGGGAAGCTTTATTGTCTTCCGTCAGATCTATCTTTACTTTATTTCAAAATACTTCAATAATATTACCGCTACTGCCCTTGGATATCCTTTAGGATGGGTATTATGCAGTATTTTGCTTATTATTTATTATTGGAAAGTAGGATTAAATGTAAAGAAGAAGATTTAAAAATCTGTGTTTCTTATATATCCTGACCCAGATTTTTAAGGATCTTTCTTAAAGCTTCGCAGGCAACGGTGAAGGCCTCTGCCCCATCCATCTGCTGCATGCCCTTTAAGCTTTCCCCATCTCTTTCCAGATTTTTCAAACCGTCAAATTCAGTAAGGTGAGGTTCCAGGGAAATAAATCCTTTATATCCGTGTTCAAACAGATCTTTCAGGATTTCCTGGATGTTTCCATCTCCCTTTCCTGCCGGAACGATCACACCATCAGCCTTTCTGGCATCTTTCACATGGATATATTCAATATATGGTTTCATTACGCTGTATGCATCCCATGGATCCTGTCCGCACTGAATAAAGTTGGCAAAATCAAATACTGCCTTAAAATGATCGCCATAAAACTCCTTCATAAGCTTTTCACAGCGCATAATGCTGTCCCCATAAATATCCTTCTCATTTTCATGCAGCAGGATCACATCCTGCTCCTTACCCACGCGTATCAGCTGGTCCAGCTGTTCAAATACGGTTTCTTTATATCCGTCTGGTTCTTCACCCTCAGGCATAAAAAAGCTGAACATCCGGATATATCTGGTATTTAATACATGGGCCAGTTCAGCCACATGTTTAAAATGTTCCAGATGAGGTGTAAAATTATCTTTAATATTGATCTTTCCTATGGGTGATGCCAGAGAAGAAATGGCGATCCCCTGATCATCCAGCTTACCCTTGATCTCTTTTACTTCTTCTGTGGTGTATGTGTCGATTCCCTTCTTTTCCACACCCCGGATCTCCATGTGGGAAATCCCTAATTTTTTTAACACCTGTATCTGTCTGTCAAGAGAAGAAGAAATCTCATCTGCAAAGCCGGAAAGGACTATCTTATCCATGTATTATTCCTCCCAGACTTACAGATATTTTTCAAATCCCATATCGCAGATATTTTTTACGCTGGTCCTGATACAGTCAAATGGATCTTTTCCATAGGTCTGATCCTGCTCAATAGGCAGATAAATAGCTCCACCTTCTACAGAAGCTTCAATGATAGCCTTCATATCCAGATTTCCTTCTCCGATCTCAGCAAACTGGATACACTGCTCCTTGTGGAAGATCTCAGGAGTTGGCTGTCCATCTGGGAAATAAATACGGTAATCTTTCAGATGTACCATATCTTCTCTGCCAGCTAAACGTTTGATCCATTTTACAGGATCCTGTCCTGCTCTCTGGATCCAGTGTACATCAATCTCAAAGCCAACCAGTTCCGGATCTGTATTTTCTACCAGCAGTTCAAAACCTGTTTTTCCATGATATTTTTCAAATTCAAAATGATGGTTGTGATAATACAGCTTCAGTCCATTTTCCTTTAAGATCTTTCCATAGCGGTTTAAATCCTCTGCAGCCTTGTAATATCCCTCTTCATTATGGATACAGATAGATGGGATCAGTGAGTCTCTTACATATGTAACTCCCAGACGTTTATTGGCTGCAATAATACGGTCCATATCTTTCTCAACGTCAAAGCCCTTGGCATTTGGTCCAAATAAAGGCTTATAGTTTAAACTGGTAGACATTACAGTCACACCATGTTTTGCAGATGCTTCCAGAACCTGATCGATATATTCATCTGTCATATCTACCTGTGACAGTTCAAAATAAGAAAGTCCTGCTGCTTTCACTCTCTCAAAGGTATAATCTGGTCCCTTATCCCACATAATGGTCTTGACCATAGACATGTTCAACGCGATCTTAGGTGATCCTTTCTTTGCTTCACTCATTTTTATCAAGCTCCTTCCATTCTACGATCCTGCTCTCAAGAGAGGACTTACGGATTCCTTCTATTAAAAGAATTACTTTATCATCCTTTACGCTGAAATACTGGTCTGTTTTCCCTTCCAGCATATCATAAAACCGGCGGATCAGGTCTACATGACCGCTTCCATAATAGGTTTTCTCTCCTGGGAGACGTTTATCTTTAATGAGCAGTGTTTTTTCATTCTCATTTTCCTTGGGTCCATACCACAGACCATAATCCTTGATTGTAAAGCTGCCTTTTTCGCAAACTGCCTGAAGTTCGATACTTGAATTCTTTACATAAGTAACGGTTCCGAAAAATGTACCCGCAACACCATTTTCAAATTCAATATGGGCAACTGCTGTATCTTCAACTTCGATCTCATGGTGAAGCAGATTGGAAATCTGACCTGTAATATTTTTGATCGGTCCTCCAAGAAGCTGCATCTGATCCAGGGTATGGATCGCCTGATTGATCATGCATCCGCCGCCGGCCTGTGCCATACTGGCTCTCCACGGTGACGCCTGATAATAGTTCATATCACGGGACCAGATCGCCACAGCTTTGATCCCTAAAAGCTTTCCATATTCACCTGAACCGATCATTTCCTGCAGCTTTACAAAAGTAGGATTTAAACGGTTCTGGAAGCAGATAGCCAGTTTAACATGATACTGGTCTTCCAGTTTCTGCATCTGGCGAAGCTGCTCTCCATTCATATTGCTTGGCTTTTCACAAAGAATATTTATCCCTCTCTTTGCACACTCTGTAGCTGCTTCCAGATGAAGATAATGTGGGAGGCAGATATGAGCTGCATCCGGCTTTTCTTTGTCCAGCATTTCTTTATAATCTTCGTAGAAATGGACACCTTCCGGCAGTTCTTCTTTTTTCTCTGGTTTTACATCTGCTACTGCGACCAGCTCTACGTCATCCATCAAAGCCAAAGCTTTTCTATGGGTCCTTGATACGGTTCCCAGGCCAATGATCACTGTTCTCATTTGTTTTCTTTCTCCTCCTTCACCTTTTCCTGAAGTTTTTCATAGAAAAGATCATCATCCACAGGAAGAGTCACTGAATGGCCTAACCAGTCAGATAAAAACATAGAATTGGCAATCTCAACTGCCTTGATTCCTTCTGCTCCCGGAGCGATCAGCTGTTCTCCCTTTGCAATTGCATTAGTAAAGTTAATAAGAACATCAATATGCTGCTGATCCCAGTTTTCCGGGCATTCAAAAGTTTCTTCTGTATACAGCTTCTGCTGTGTCTGGCCTTTCACCAGTGCCAGCATCTGTCTGAAATCCAGTTCATGATTCCATACATCTTCCGGCTTATCCATTTTCTTAACAACAACGGACTTACTGTCTGTAATAATGATCTTTCCGTTATCTCCATGGATCTCCAGACGGTCTGTTCCCAGTGCATCATGAGTACAGGTGATAAAAGTACCTGTTGCACCGTTTGGATATTCAAAATAAGCAGTAACATCATCTTCTACTGTAATATTGCGGTGAGAACCATATTTTAAATGGGCTTCCATAAGAGATGGCATTCCACACAGCCACTGTAAAAGATCCAGCTGATGAGGCGCCTGGTTTACCAGAACACCACCGCCTTCGCCGGCCCAGGTAGCACGCCATGCACTGGAATCATAGTATTTCTGTGTTCTCCACCAGCTTGTTATGATCCAGCTGACACGGCGCAGATTTCCAATGGTTCCTGCATCCAGGATCTCTTTTACCTTCTGATATAAAGGATTGGTCCTCTGATTAAACATCATGGCAAATTTAACATCCGGGTGTTTTTCTGCTTCCTCATTCATCTTACGGATCTGGGATACATAAACTCCCGCCGGTTTCTCCACCATTGTATGAATATTTCTCTTTAATGCTTCAATCGCTATTTCCGGATGTAAATAATGAGGCACAGCAATGATCACCGCATCTATTTTTCCACTGTCTAAAAGCTTTTTGTAGTCATCATAAACAGTTACTGTCCCGGGAAGATTTTCCTTTGCCCATTCTCTTCTTTTTTCATCAATATCGCAAACAGCTGTAAGCTCGGCCCCTTCGATCCGGTTTCCAACCAACCAGCCAGAATGACTGGTTCCCATATTGCCAATACCGATCACACCAAAACGTACTTTTTCCATAGACTATTCTCCTCTCTTAGCCCTTTACTCCGGCTGAAGCAAAGCTTTCAATAAAATATTTCTGTGTAAACAGGAACAAAATGATCAGTGGGATCAATGAAACAGTAGCTCCCGCCATGATCAGTGCATAGTTTGTAGATGCATCTTCCTGAAAACGCTGAAGACCAACTGTAAGTGTAAACAACTTATCATTAGATAAGAATACTAACGGATTAATATAATCATTCCAGCTCCAGCTAAATGCCAGAAGCAGTGCTGTCATAAGTCCTGGCTTTGCCAGAGGCAAAATCAGCTTTAAGAAAATTGCTGGATGGGAAGCTCCATCCAGATAAGCCGCCTCTGTATACTCAAAGGGGATCTGCATAAATACCTGACGCATTAACAATACCCCAAATACTGAAAACAGACCTGGAAGGATCAATGCCAGATGGGTATTGGTAATGTGCATGCTTTGAAAATAAATATACTTTGGAAGCAGCAAAACCTGTCCCGGTACCATCATAGTTGACAGATACACCATAAATAAAATTTTCTTTCCCCTGAATTTTAATCTTGCAAAGGCATATGCTGCCATAGTGGTGATACACAGCTCTCCAATGATCGTAATGAAAGTTACTTTTATAGAATTTAAGTAATATCCAGGGAAGTCACTTTTTGTAAATACAGTTACATAATTTTGAAAATTCCACCTTTGCGGGATCAGATGCACCGGAAATTCCATTACATCAATTTCATACTTAAAGGAGGTGGAAAGCATCCATAAAAATGGAAATATAAACATAAGGGCAAATATCCCTACAATGATCGTGGTAATGATACGTATTACCAGACGTTTTCTCTGATATCCCATGATACAGCCTCCTAGTATGTGAATTTTTCTTCCAGCTTCTGAAGCACGGTAGAAAAGATAAATATAATCACAAACAGCACAATAGCTACTGCTGCTGCATAACCGATCTTATATTCCTTAAATGCATAATAGTAAATGGCCTGTACCAGAACCGTAGTAGAAAATCCCGGTCCACCCTCTGTAATGATATTTACCTGGTCAAAGATCTTAAAAGAGTTGATAGTTGCCAGTGTGATACAGAAGAAAATGCTGGATGCCATCATAGGAATGGTTATCCGGAAAAATGTCTGGATATTATTAGCTCCGTCTACTGCCGCAGACTCGTAAACTTCTGCGGAAAGTCCCTGCATGTTTGCAAGAAGGATAATGCAGTAATAACCTACATCATGCCATACAGACATCATGATAATACCCTTAAGTGCCCATTTTGAACTGATAAACCACTGGGGCGGGTTTGCAATGTGGAATACATTGGTTAAAATTGAGTTTACCGGTCCTTTGTCTGGATACAGCAGCACCATCCATACAGTTGCTACGGAAACCAGGGAAGAAATATAAGGCATAAAGGTCATCATACGGATCGGTATCTTACAGAACACAAATTTGTTAAGAAGAGATGCCATGACCAGAGCGATTGAAATGGTCAAAGGTACATAAGAAAATGAATATATCAGGTTATTGCGTATTGCAGATAATACTCTGTCATCTTTTAATATGTTTTGAAAATTTTCAAGTCCTGTAAATTCTACACCTGCAAGTCCTTTCATTGGATTCCAGGCAGTAAATCCCAAAAACATGGACATCAGGATCGGTACTAAAATAAAAACAGTTGTTCCAATCAAGCTGAGAAAGAGGAAGCCGTAAGCAGCTCTCTCCTCTCTCAACTCCATCCTGTTCAGCTTGTGTCTCGATTTCATAGCCGTTTTCAGCTTCCTCTCTTTAAATATTTAAGATAAAAGCGTTGCCAAGCGGCTATACGAACTACGTGGCTGCACGCAAGTGCGTATAGACATTTGGCAACTGACTTTCTTTATTTACCAAGTGCCTCATTTACACGGCTTTCAATACTGTCTAAAGTATCTTCCAGGGATTTCTCACCATTAAAATACTGTTCGATCTCTTCTTTACCGATCTGCATATATTCAGCACCCTTATTGCCAATGATCTTGTTGGTTGTAAGCTGTACAGCCGGATCAAAGAACTTCTTTGCATAGGAAACATCAAGTCCTGAACCTTCGCAGTAGATATTTACCATATCATCATTGTATGCTGGCAGATAAGTAGGAAGATTTCCTGAAGCTGCAATGTAATTGGATGCATTTTCTACATAGTAACGGATAAAGCGCCATGCTTCTTCTTTATGCTTTGAATTCTCAGGAATACCCAGTACAGAACATGAATAGTTGCTGCGCAGTCCTTCTACAGATTCATCAAATCTTGGCATATAAGCAACACCTACCTGGAAATCAAATGGGAACTTTTCTTTGTTCTTCATATCTCTTACCAGCCAGCTTCCTGCTGTTACCATTGCTTCTTTTCCGCCTAAGAATGAGCTGTTGATAGCTGCCTTTGCTGCTACGATCTGTCCGTAAGGCATCTGGATTCCTTCATCGTCTAACATCTTACGTGTTTCCAGTGCTTTCTGCCATGCTGGATCCTTAATGTTACATTTACCGTCTTCTGTATACCACTGGCCCTTCTGTGCTGCAATGGTTGCCCACTCATTTGCATAAGTATGGGTATAGGTTCCGTAGATTCCCTGATCTTTTCCCCATTCAGCCATTTTACGTGCTGTTTCGATATATTCGTCTAATGTCCAGTCATCCTTTGGATACTCAACTCCGGCCTTGTCAAACATGTCTTTGTTGTAATAAACAACGCTCTGTGTTGCACGGAATGGGATTCCGTAATATTTACCGTCATACTGTCCCCAGATTGCATATTTTCCAAAAGACTTGTCCATATCTACGCCGTCTTTTGCAATAAAATCATCCAGTGGAGCCAGCATACCGGATTCAAAACGGGTAAACTGATCACCGTCAGAAATAGGCATTACGTCCATATCGCCGCCGCTCATTGCCAGGATGTCTAACTTTGTAAGACGCTCACCATTAGCAGGAATGCTGTGTGCTACTACCTGGATATCAGGATTTGCAGCATTGAAATCATCAATGAATTTCTGATCCGGGATATCCCAGTCATAATAATTGATCACTACAGGATCACCCTTTGCCTCTGCCTTGGTTTCTGTAGAAGCAGCTCCTGTGGTATCTGCTGCAGCTGTAGTAGCCTCGGTTTTTGCTCCGCATCCTGCAAGCAGACCTGCTGCTGAAAGGCACATGAGAAAAGCAACTGTTTTTTTCATACGTATTGTCCTCCTGAAATTTTCTTGTTTGTGACTTATGTTGTCACTTTACGTTCATCGTGTGTATATTATTACAAGTTTTATACAAAAGGACAATGTGAAAAGTTTTCATTTTAGTCAGATTTTTTCATTGTATCTTCATTTATCTGAACAATCTGATATTCTAATGGGAAATTTATAAGTGTACTTGTACCTTTTTCTTTACTGCTGCTTATAACAAAAGAGGCCTTGCTTCCATAACACAGCCACAGCCTGCGCATAATGTTACGAAGTCCCACGCTCCCCTTTCCTGTATTACCTTCTTCCTCTTCTTTATCAATATCTTTCCACTGCTGCCTTAAATGATCCAGCTGCTCTTTTGCGATCCCATGTCCGTTATCCTGGACTGCCAGACTGATCAGGTCTCCTGATCTTTTAATGGATATATGGACAGAACCTTTTATATTCCAGGGTTCGATACCATGCTTAATAGAATTTTCTACTAATGGCTGGATCAGATTTTTTAAGATCATGGCATCCCTTACATCATCCTCTACTTCAATCTGATATTCCAGTCCTTCTTCAAAACGGACCTGCTGCAAATACATATAGAGTCTTACATTTTCAACCGCATTGCTCACCTTTGCATAAATACCAGATGTATTCATATTGCTGCGGAACAGCTGGCCTAAAGCCAATATCATTTCAGAAACCTCTTCATTTCCTGCCATCAATGCCATCCAATTGATAGAATCAAGGGTGTTGTATAAAAAATGGGGGTTGATCTGCATCTGGAGTGCCTGCATCTGTGCCTGTCGTGATTCAGCGATCAGACTCTGTTCTTTGATCTTCGCTTCATATACCTTATGGATCAGATTATCCAGCTGTTCTGCCATATCCTTAAACCGGGTAAATAACCGGTCTATTTCCAGGATACCGCTGTTTTCATTTCTTATATCAAAGCGGCCTTTTGCTACCAGCTCGCATTTTTTCTCTAAAAGGCGTACCGGACGGCTGATGGATTCTGCATTACGCAGGGAAACCAGAAGAAAACCGATCAGTAAAAGGACAGATATCACGGCACAGATCAGAATGGACATGTAAAAATTCCTTAAGATCGACTGCTCCGGAACCATGCAGATAATATACCAGTTCATGTTCTGTGATAATTTCCCATATGTAAATAATTCTTTTTGATCATCATTTATAATATACATATTATTCACAGGATTTTTCAAAAACCGTGTTTTAAAAGTCGTCCCGTTTTTCTTATCGTCCGTTCCCCCTATGATCTGGTAACGTTCATTGACAACCATCATTTTCCTGTCTTCACTGCCTGTATATTCCTGTTCAAAATTCAGTAATCCATCCAGGTTCACCGTAAAATAAACACAGCCTAATTCTTCGCCCATACGTGAACCATCCATACTGGATATTGAACGGATCTTTTTTACTGCCGAAATGGTCATATGGTAGCCGTAATTATCCCTGGATTTATGGATCGTATCACTAAGCCACACAGTTTCTCCTTTTGAACGGTCCATTTTTTCAAACCAGCTATATTCTGCAGACTTTTTAAGTGTATTAAACTCATACAGGCTTCCGATCATACTTCCATCTTTTGCAAAAACAGCAATATTATCGATCATATATAAAGAACTGGAAGCGCGGGCAATACTGCTGTTTACAGCCATGCGCATTCCATAAACATCTTTACTTTCCTGTCCTTCTTCCATATTACGCTCATTTAAAAGCTTCTGAAGCTCTGAATTATAAATAATATCCCGTATTGTTACCTCAATACCATTTACTCTCCCACTGATATCTTCATTTTTCTGCCGGACTGCTTCCTGATTGGCCTGTATAGCAAATTTCCGGGACAGATTTCCCAGAAGAACATAGCTTACAATGCAGATCAAAAAAACGGAAATCACAATTGAGCAGTAAGATGTAAGGATAAAACGTGTTTTTAATGTCATTGCCCGCTTCATATCATACCTCGCTTTCCCCGTTTAACCGAAGGATATAATCTCCCGGCGAAATCCCGAACCGTTTTTTAAAGGCATCTGTAAAATAACGGGAACTGGTATAGCCGGTCTTATCAGCGATCTCATAAATTTTATATTTCCGTTCCATTAAAAATTCCCTGGCTTTTTCCATACGCACAGATACAAGATAGGATTTAAAGTTCTCTCCATATGTCTTTGTAAATGCCGTGGACAGATAACCATAGCTTACATTCAGCTTATCAGCGATCTCCCGTAAAGACAGATCTTTTTTGCTGTAATTTACATCAATATAATTTTTCGCCTTGCTGCTGATCAAAATAGTAAATGACTCTGAATTATCTTTCAGGCAAGACGCCAGCATCTGCATGTCTTCTTTTAATATCTTTGAAAATTTTTCCTGGTCTTGATCTGATAACTGATAAATCTTAAATAATGGCGGTGTATCCATATGAAAATACATGACTGCTTTGCGCAGGGATTTATAGCAGTATTCCCTTATCTGCCTGCTGTCCATTTTTTCCATCTGTAAAAACCACTGATCTACAAATCCATCCAATTCTTTATACCGTCCTTCTTCCAGAACCTGTATCATTTTAGTCTGCCACTCATCATCACAGCCTTTCTTTTCCGGGTCTGCACCTCTTCTTACCTCATACTCTGACTGAAGGTACTGTTCCCTGCGCTCCCTGCGCTGTTCCTGATCCAGCTCTTTGCAGATCTTCTGAAAAGTTTCTGTGATCTTTTTAGGATCCAGGGGCTTTAAGATATAATTTTCCACTTTCAGTTCAATGGCTTCCCTGGCATAATCAAACTCGCTGTACCCGCTGATCACCACTGTCTTTAACCCCGGCAATATCTTTCTTGCCTGATGGATCAGTTCCAGTCCTGTCATCTCCGGCATGCTGATGTCTGTTAAAAGGACATCAACTGGTGTCTTTTTGATCAGTTCCAGCGCTTCCATCGCATTTCCAACTGCCCCCGCCATTTCAAATCCTATTTCTTCCCAGTGAATGATCTTGCTTAATCCACGGCGTATCATGATCTCATCATCTACGATCAACACTTTATACATGATCCAATATCCCCTTTTATTCTCTCATATATTCTTAGCTTAATGCCTAGTACATCGTTTTCGAAATAACTATACCAAGTATAACAGAAATAAACAAAAAAGGCATCCTCCTTATCATCATCTGAAGAAGCACAAAAAAATCAATCGCAAAAATTTACGATTGATTTTTTGATCAATTTAAACTGTTTTTAAATTGTTATTCTCACTCAAACCTGGCTTTTACCACCTGATGCTTCTCCACATCCACAATTCCATATGTATTCAGCCTCAGTTTAGGAATCACCGGAAGACTGATAAATGCCAGTGTCATGAAAGCATCGATATCTTTTGAAATGCCCAGTTCCGTAGAAATCTTTTTCATATGCTCCAGCTTTTCATCTACCACTTCTACCGGTTCATCTGCCATAAGTCCGCCAATAGGCAAAGGCAGGTCTGCTAATACTTTTCCATCAAGGGCAATGGCAAGTCCCCCTCCATTTTCGATCACACGGTTGCCGGCAATGACTATGTCTTCGTCAGTAATTCCGGCGATGACAAGATTGTGGGAATCATGGCCGATGCTGGTGGCTACGGCTCCTCTCTTTAAGCCATATTTTCCTAAAAAGCCCAGTCCCACATGACTGGTATTTTTATGCCGTTCAATGGCAGCCAGTTTTACAATGTCGCGGCTTATATCTACGCCGGGAGCAACACCTGGCAGTTCTTTCCACTCTTCGATCCGCTCTTTTGTGATCAGTTCATGGGCTACCATGTCAATGACCCGTTGATGGGTTCCTGTGGTTTCTTTTAACTGCAGCTCTTCCACTGTAATAGGACCTCTGTGGAAGGAATGGAATACACGTTCTTTAATCTCATCAGACCAGTCTGTGGCTTTTTCTTTCTGGTGGAGCATTTTTCCGTTTTCTGCCACCAGTTTTCCGCCTTTGTATACCTGTTTTACATTAAAATCCTTCAAATTATCAAAAACAGCCAGATCTGCAAGATATCCCGGCGCTACTGCCCCCATATCTGAAAGTCCAAAATACATAGCGGTATTTAAAGTGCCCATGCGGATCGCCCGGATGGGATCAGCGCCCATGGAAACCGCTTCTCTTATAATGGCATCAATATGACCGATACGGATCAGATCTCCCGGATGCTTATCATCTGTGACCAGAAGGCACCGCTGATAATAAGGATCTTCAAACATTCCTATAAGGCCTTTTAGATTCTTTGCCGCTGTTCCCTGACGGATCATGATCCACTGGCCTCTGGCAAACTTCTCCCTTGCTTCTTCAAAATCAGAGCATTCATGGTCAGAGCGGATCCCGGCAGTCACATAGGCATTTAACTCTTTCCCGGAAAGAGACGGCGCATGGCCATCAATGGCTTTCCTTAAAGAACGTGCCTGTATCAGTTTTTCCAGGCAATCTTTATCCCCATGGGTCACGCCGTAAGCATTCATTACCTCTGCCAGCCCTAAAACCTTTTCTTCTATGTAAAATGGTTCCAGATCCGCTGCCAGAAGCTCTGCCCCGGATTCATCCAGATCTGTGGCCGGCACACAGGAAGGAAGCATAAAATATACATCCAGATTCAGCTTCTTTGCCGACTGCATCATAAACCGGATCCCCGCTTCTCCTGCCACATTTGTGATCTCATGGGGATCTGTGATCACAGCCGTAGTGCCATGTGGTACTACAGCCCGTTCAAATTCCCCGGGGGAAGTCATAGAACTTTCAATGTGGATATGACCATCTAAAAAGCCCGGGCAGACATAAGCCCCTTTCAGGTCTGACTCCATCACCCCGTCATAGGTTCCGATCCCCACAATACGCCCTTCTTCAATGGCAATATCCCCTTCTTCCACTGACTGGGTAAATACATTGACGATACGTGCATTTTTCAGTACCAGTTGTGCTTTTTGACTTCCAGTGGCTGCTGCCACCTCCTTTGTGAGAGATTTTATAGTCTCCACGTATTTCCCTCCTTCTCCTGTATTACAAATTAATGCTGTTAACTTATCCCCGAAAATTTACTTTTATTTTACCATTTATCCAGAATGTTGCAACTCTTTTTCCGTATTATCGCAAAAATATCTTTCAATTTTCCAACTGCTCACTTTGCTGACAAAAAATAAAGACTTACAAAACCTGCTACCAGCGCTATGCCGCAAAACAGTAGGTTTTCCTGTATTAAACAGCCTGGCAGCAGTGACCGCAATGATGCCAGCATAAAGCCTAATATTATTAAAAATGTGGCTTCCCTGTGCTTTTTGATCAGCTGTTCCAGTATACGGGCTGTGAGAAACGTTCCAAGAATCCCGCCAGCAGCTAAGGGAAAAAGTGCAAAAAAATCCAGTCTGCCGACTGCTTTTAATGTGCTTTCGTAAATTCCCAGCATATATAACATCTGGGATGCGCTAATGCCTGGAAGGACTAAAGCGACTGCTATGATAAAGCCGCCTGCAAACTGAAAAAGCATATTTAAAGGGGCATTTTCCACTTCAGGGGCAAACATCCCCTGAGGGATCAGGGCAATAAGAAGGGCTGTAAGGATTCCTGTAAGGATACATATCAGTTCTCTCCCCCTGATACGCCTTACACTGGCGCTTTTTAAGATCATGGGAATTCCACCTGCTACCGCTCCCAGAAAGAAAAAACGCAAAACGCCTTCAGCTCTTGTAGTTAAAAGCCAGCTGATCCCTCTGGAAAACAAAAAAGCCCCGCTTCCTGCTCCGGCTGCAAACCAGAGCAGAAATGTGAGACTTTCTTTTGGATATTTTGTTATTTCACTAACATGTTTTAAAAGACGGTCATAAATCCCCAGAACCATAGCCATGGAACCGCCGCTGACTCCCGGCAAAGTCATGGTCGAACCGATCACAAGACCTTTGATCAGAATTTTTCCATTTTCAGATTCTTTGATTTTTTCTTTATTTCCAGTTTTTTCCATTTTATATGATCCCCTTTTGCCCCAACATTTTTAAATTGTCAGAGCATATCTTACTCCTATGGGGATTTTATGAAACATTACAGGATTTTATACGTCAAAATCTTAATCCAGACAAGCCTCTAAAGCGACGGTCATCATATCTGTAAAGGAAGTCTGGCGTTCTGCTGCTGTGGCATGCTCTTTCTTTGGCATGGAATCAGAAATAGTCAGCATACAGGTTGCTTTTTTATGAAGCACATTTGCATTGTGGAGCAGAGCAAAGCTTTCCATTTCCACACAGGCACAACCATGTTTTGCGCTGATCTCTTTGTAACCGTCTACATTTGGCTCTGTGTAAAATACATCACTGGAATGTACTTTTACAGGCTTTACAGTAATGTTATTGCGCTTTGCAGCCTCTAAAATATGGGCATTTAATTCCGGATCTGGATAGATCGTGTCTTTATCGTAGCCGTTCTGGGTATGCGCAAAAGTAGACTCACTCCATGCACTTTCTTCCAACACTACATCGCCTAAATTCAATTCCGGTACATAAGCGCCTGCAGAACCAATACGGATGATCTGGTCTACATCATAAACAGAAAACAACTCATAAGAATAAATTCCTATAGATGGCATTCCCATTCCGCTTGCCATAACAGTTACTTTTTCCCCTTTATAAGTACCTGTATACGCATATGCCCCGCGGACTTCATTGACCAGCTTCGCATCTGTAAGGAATTTCTCTGCAATGAATTTAGCACGAAGAGGATCCCCCGGCATCAATACCTTTTTTGCAATCTCACCTTTTTCCGCCTGATTGTGTGGTGTTCCCATAATAAACTCCTCCTTTTTTTATTTTATGTACTCCCGGAGTCTTTTTATATTCCTCTATAAAAAGACCTTTTGACACTTATATTATAAAATGATATCATAATTAAAAAAAGGACATGTGGCAGTTTTGTTGAATATCAATAAATTTAATTATCCATTTACCTTAAAACAAAAAAGCTTTTTAGAAAATTTCTTTAAATTTGCACCGCTTTATATACAGACGGTGCTGATGCTGCGCTCTTATAAAAAAGACAGCCGTCTGGTAGCTGCCGGGGACAGCTGCGCCCATGTGTATATTCTTTTAAAAGGCCGGCTGGAAGCAGTTGAAGAACATGTGGCAAATATACCTTATCATTTTACGGAGATACGTGCTCTAGACATAGTTGGTGATTACGAATTTTTCACTGAAAAACAGCCCCGTCTGGTAACACTTGCTACACTTGAAGATTCCCTCTGCCTGGTGATCCCTGCCGCGGAATATATGACCTGGCTACGAAAAGATCCCCATGCCCTTTTCCTCAGAAGCCGCATGATCATCTCCCAGTTAGTAGTCCAGTCCCAGTTCCAGCGCCAGAACCTTTTTGCCGACAACCGCACCCGCATGCTGGTCTTTCTGAGAGAACAGGTAACACAGGCTGTAAATGACAGCATGCATAACGAAAATGGAACTGGTAATACAAAAACCAGATCTGTCTACCCCATCCGCATCCCCTTCACCAGACCGGAGATTGCCGCACACCTTGGCTGCTCAGTACGTACAGTAAACCGGACAGTACAGGAACTGGCAAAAGAAAATATGATTTATTTGAATAAGGGGAAAATCTTTATCAGTGAACCACAGACAAAAAAACTGCTATAAAACGAAAAGACCGCCTGCTCTTTATTTTCAGCAGACGGCCTTTTCCTATGTTTCTTATATTTTTTATCTATTCTTCTTTTGTAACATTACGTATTGCAGGATCCAATGTGCTTATCTTCTGCAGCTTCCCTGACCAAATCCGCCAGCTGGTCTTACATTTCCATCCTGGCAGCCATTTGGAAGGCATGCGCCAAGGCCATTTAACAGGCAGTTTAAGTCCTGTCCGCCATTGGCTGCACACTCTGCCTGGATGCAGTTTGCCTGATCGTATGTACAGGTATTTACATTGCATGCCTGATTTGCGTTTGGTACGCATGCGGAGCCGAGCATTGCTGCAAGTGCCATTGTGGATACTGATAACATAATTTTGTCCTCGCTTTCATTTTGCTACAATTTTGTTGCGTTTTTGTTACAAAACTATATTATCACATTTTTCCGGAAAATCACCTGGTAATAAATGGTAGTTTGTCGCTGGTTAGAAGATAGTCTCCGCATAGTGTACAGATGCCATGGCATCTTTGCAATAAGCATCTGCATCAATGGTATCTGCATATTCCTGGGTCAGTACTGCCCCGCCTACCATAACTTTTACCCATGGTGCGCTTTCACGTAGCTGCTTAATGGTTTCTTCCATACTTGGAACAGTTGTGGTCATCAAGGCGCTTAAACCTACTAATGGCGCATGGCGGCTTACAGCTTCTTCTACTACTGTTTCCGGCGGAACATCTTTTCCAAGATCGATCACATCGTAGCTATAGTTTTCCAGAAGAACTTTTACAATGTTCTTTCCAATGTCATGAATATCACCCTTAACAGTTGCAAGAATAATGGTTCCCTTCTTTTCCTGGGTTTCCCCGCTTCCTGCCATGGCATTTTTGATCACTTCAAAAGCTGCTTTAGCCGCTTCTGCGCTCATTAACAGCTGAGGAAGGAAAACAGTCCCTTTTTCAAAGCCTTTTCCTACATGGTCCAGTGCCGGAATGATCTCTTCGTTGATCACATCCAGTGCTTCTTTCTCTTTTAAAAGAGCAGTCACGCTTTCTACTGCCACTTCCTTTAAGCCTCTTTCAATGGCATTTCCCAGGCTTCCGGCACCTGCCCCGCCATTTCCGGCTGTTCCTAAACCTCCGGCACCATTTCCGCCTTTTCCAATAGTCTGTCCCAGACCTGCCGTCTGGCCACTGTAAATGCTGATATATTCACTGCACTGGGGATCCAGGTTCATCAATGCATTAAAGCTATAATAAGCCCGCATCATAGCCTCAGAATTGGGGTTGATAATAGCAGCACTTAAACCGCTTTCCATTGCCATGGTAAAGAAAGCGCCGTTGATGATCTCTCTCTGGGGAAGTCCAAAGGAAATATTGGATACACCTAAAACAGACTTTCCGCCCAGTTCGTCCCTGATCTTTCTAAGGGTTTCAAGAGTAACAATAGCTCCCTGGCTGTCAGAACTTACAGTCATGCAAAGACCATCTAAAATAATATCTTCCGGCCCAATTCCGTAAGTGGCAGCTGTATCAATGATCTTCTTACCTACTGCAATTCTTCCCTGCGCAGTTTCAGGGATACCGTCTTCATCCAGACAAAGCCCTACAACTACTCCACCGTATTTTGCAACCAGCGGGAAGATCTGCTCCATAACCTCTTTTTTACCATTAACGGAGTTGATCAGCGGTTTTCCATTGTATACACGAAGTCCCCGCTCCATTGCCTCTGCACTGGATGTATCTAACTGTAATGGCAGGTCGATCACTGCCTGCAGTTCTTTTACTACATCTTCCATCATAGAAGGCTCATCAATCTCCGGAAGACCTACGTTAACATCAAGGACATCTGCACCATTATCCTGCTGGGTCACGCCTTCACGAAGGATGTATTCCAGATCATGATCACGCAAAGCCTGTTTAAACTTGGATTTTCCTGTAGGATTAATACGTTCTCCAATAATAATGGTCTTCTTATCAAATACAACAGCCTGGGAATAAGAAGAAATAACAGTACGGTGCTTCTTTTCCGGCAGCTGTACCGGAATATCCTTTGTCAGTTCTACCATAGCCCGGATATGATCTGGGGTAGTACCGCAGCAGCCGCCGGTTACCACAGCACCCATTTTTACAATTTCTTCCATAACAGCAGCAAAATCTTCTGGATCTACGTCATAAACCGTTTTTCCATTTTCACTTCTTGGAAGTCCTGCATTTGGGTTTACCAGTACCGGTGTAGAGGAAACTTTCAGGATATCTGCCAGAATATCTTTCATCTGCTCCGGGCCAAGGCCGCAGTTGATCCCCAGTACATCTACGCCAAGACCTTCTAACAGTGCCACTGTAGACTCTACATTACCGCCTGTAAGAAGTTTTCCCTTTTCATCATAAATGACCGTAGCAAAAATAGGCAGTCTTTCTCCTGTTTTTGGATCAATGCCCACCTCTTTTGCAGCTAAAACAGCTGCTTTTAACTCATAGCTGTCACTCATGGTCTCGATAAGCACAAGATCAGCGCCTGCTGCCGCACCAATAGAAACTACTTCTTTATACAAAGATACTGCTGCCTCAAAAGGTAGATCCCCCAGTGGCTTTAAAAGCTTTCCTGTAGGGCCCAGATCCAGGGCTATATAGCCTCTGCCAGCCTCATCTGCTGCTTTTCTTGCATTGGCGACAGCCGCCTCTACAATGGCCTTTAGATCCCCATCCTTGTCAAATTTTAACCGGTTGGCGCCAAAGGTATTCGTAGTCATAATATCTGCACCTGCTGCCAGATATTTTCTGTGTACATTTGTGATCACTTCCGGGTGGGAAAGATTCCAGCGTTCCGGCAATTCTCCAGCTGCAAGGCCTGCCGCCTGAAGCAGGCTTCCCATACCGCCGTCACAAAACAGGCGGTGTTCTTTTATTACATCTAAAACATTCATATGTGAACCTCTTTTATTTTTCATCGATCATCGTCTGTAAAGGCAGTCTGTCTTGCCACATGCTTCACAGCCCTTCACATCACAGCGGTGGGGCTTTTTGCTCACTCCGATCACTGCTGTCACGGATTTGGAAGGCATCATCAGGAAACTGTCTGTCAGTTTGATCCCCAGGTGCTTTCCTGCATCTAGGGCATTTAAAACATTCCTCTGGCAGTTTAGAGAAAAATCCCCATATCCGGGACTGAACCTTGGACGCAGGTAAAGGCCCTTTTCTTCATATTCTCTTTTTAGGCCTTCACATACCTGGTCACAATATTCCTCGATCATAGCAGCGGAAGCTGCCTGTAAGATCACTGCCCTGCTCATTTCCAGGCGGTTGTACTTCTGGATCAGGTAATCCGCTCCCACTCCCAGGGTAGCAGCAAAAACCAGTATTTTTTCACAATCTTTTAAATTAACAGAAAGGTTCTTGCTTTTTGCCTGAAAAACCTCCCCGTCGATCATGTTATCTTCTCCAAGAGTAAGTGAAAATTCCCGTACCCGGTATTTAGGCGAAACATTTTTCCACAAAAGCTCCAGGCAGTCTTCCACGATCCTGTTTATATGTTCGTCTGCTTCCTGGTTTTTATAGCCCAGATAACGCAGAATCTCTCTTCTGTTAATATCTGCCAGTTCCATTTCCTGTATATCCTCCTGCTGTCAAACCAAACGCCAGACTCAGGTCCTCGCACTTATGTGCTCTACTGCCTGCATTCGCAGGCTGGACCTTCGTTAATGGTCCAAGAAAAATCAGCGGACGCGTCACTGGCGCCTCCTCGATATGCATGGCAACAAATGTCTGCTACGCAGCCGCTTGTTTTTCTTTTGGACTCATTACGTTACTTCAATAACTCTGAAATATTGCTCTGGATCTGTGCAGCCACATCTGGCTTATTCATGGTATATACGTGGATTCCCTTAATGCCATTTGCCAGAAGATCTATGATCTGGTCTGTAGCATAAGCAATACCAGCCTGCTTCATAGCTGCCGGGTTATCTCCATATTTATCTACTAATGATAAGAAACGTGCCGGCATATAGCTTCCTGACATCTGTGCAATACGCTTTAACTGACTTCCGCTGGTAACAGGCATGATACCTGCGATCACAGGAATGGTGATGCCCTTCTCACGGATGCGGTATAAATAGCTGTAAAGAAGACTGTTGTCAAAAAACATCTGGGTAGTGACAAAATCACAGCCGGCGTCCACCTTCTGCTTTAAATAGTCCATATCCACAGATTTATTAGAAGATTCCGGATGTCCTTCCGGATAGCAGGCTGCACCAATGCAGAAATCTCCTGCTTCTTTGATCTCACGGATCAGTTCAGAAGCATAGTGATAAACTTCCGGTGTTTTCCCATCCTGCGGGATATCCCCCCTTAGCGCCAGAACATTTTCGATCTTATGCGCCTTTAATTCCTCCAATACATGATGCACTTTCTCTCTTGTTGAAGAAACACAGGTAAGATGTGCCAATGGTGTTACACCATACTCTTCTTTAATAGTAGATGCGATCTTTACTGTATACTCACTGGTTCCGCCTCCGGCACCGTAAGTAACACTCATAAAATCCGGCTTTAACTCAGCGATCTTAGAAGCCGCCTTCTCCACGGATTCATACGCATCTGCTGTCTTTGGCGGGAACACTTCAAATGAAAGTGTTGGTCTTCCCTCTGCCAGTATATCTCTTATCTTCATATTATTTGTTCCTCTCTTTGGTGTAAATAAACTGACATGTCACCTGAGGGTGGCATAATCCTAAATGAAAAAACAGGGATGCCGCAAAAACACAAGCTTCTGCAACACCCCCTAAATCACAGTTTTCATTATCATTCATGCACTTGCATGAACCAATTTTACTGCTCTAATGTCACCTTTTTCAGATGCCAGATATCTCTTACATACTCTTCAATGGTACGATCAGATGTAAACTTACCGCTATGGGAAACATTAATAAGAGCTGCTTTTGCCCACCACTGTCTGTCTCTGTAAGCCTTGTCGATCTTCTCATGAGCCTCTGCATAAGAACGGAAGTCTTTCAAGATAAAGTAAGTATCCGGACGGCTGCCGCCAAAGTTATTTAACAGAGAATCATAGATTTCCTTAAACATCTGCGGATCCTTTGGTGAATAATATCCATTGGTCAGCTGCATCAGCACTCTGCGGATCTGAGGATCATTGTTGAAGATATCCATTGGATTATAGCCGCCGTTATTCTCATAATTGATAACTTCGTCTGCAGAAAGACCAAAGATAAAGGCGTTTTCCTGTCCAACTTCTTCTACGATCTCAACGTTTGCACCATCCATAGTTCCTAATGTAAGAGCGCCGTTTAACATAAACTTCATGTTGCCGGTACCGGAAGCCTCTTTGCTGGCTGTGGAGATCTGCTCGCTCACATCCGCTGCCGCAAAGATGATCTCTGCGTTGGATACCCGGTAATCTTCAATAAATACCACCTTGATCTTACCGCCAATGGACTTATCATTATTGATTACATCTGCTACTGAATTGATCAGCTTAATAGTCAGTTTTGCGCGGCGGTAGCCTGCTGCTGCCTTTGCACCGAAGATAAAGGTTCTCGGAACCATATCCATGTTTGGATCATCCTTTAACTGGTTGTAAAGATACATAACATGAAGAATGTTCATCAGCTGACGTTTATACTCATGAAGTCTCTTTACCTGTACATCGAAAATAGAATTTGGATCAACGTCAATGCCGTTATGCTCCTTAATGTACTTAGCCAGACGGACTTTATTCTTATATTTGATATCCAGGAATTCCTTCTGGCATTCCTTATCACCTGCAAATGCTGCCAGTTCTTTAATATGAGGCAGATTTGTGATCCAGTCATCACCGATCTTATCTGTTACCCAGTCAGCTAATAATGGGTTGCCATGAAGCAGGAAACGTCTCTGGGTGATACCATTGGTCTTATTATTGAACTTCTCTGGCATCATCTCATAGAAGTCTTTTAACTCCTCATGCTTTAAGATCTCTGTATGCAGTCTTGCAACGCCGTTTACTGAGAAGCCTGCTACGATCGCCATGTAAGCCATTCTAACCTGACCGTTGTATACAACTGCCATTTTTGCGATCTTGTCCTGATCGCCAGGATATCTCTGCTGGATCTCATTTACAAAACGACGGTTGATCTCTTCTACGATCTGATAAATACGTGGGAGCAGACGGGAGAACAGGTCTACCGGCCACTTCTCCAGTGCCTCAGACATAATAGTATGATTGGTGTATGCACAGGTTCTGGTAGTAATATCCCATGCCTCTTCCCAGGTAAGGCCTTCATCGTCTAAAAGGATACGCATCAACTCAGGGATTGCTACAGTTGGATGTGTATCATTTAACTGGAATACCACCTTCTCCGGGAACTGATGGATATCATCGTGTTTTTCTTTAAATTTCTGGACAGCTCTCTGGACACTGGCAGAAATAAAGAAATACTGCTGTTTTAAACGCAGTTCTTTACCTGCATAATGGTTATCGTTTGGATAAAGAACTTCAACAATATTTTTAGCCAGGTTTTCCTGTTCAACTGCCTTCTGGTAATCACCGCGGTCAAAGGAATCCAGGTTAAAGGTGTTTACCGGTTCTGCATCCCAGATACGAAGTGTATTTACAATGTGGTTGCCATAGCCTACAACTGGCAGGTCATATGGAACAGCTTTTACAGACTGATAACCTTCCTGTACGAAATGGCTCATACCATTGCGGTCTTCAATACGTACATAGCCGCCGAATTTTACTTCTACTGCATACTCCGGACGACGGATCTCAAATGGATTTCCATTTTCCAGCCAGTTATCCGGAACTTCTACCTGATAACCATCTTCGATCTTCTGTTTAAACATACCATAACGGTAACGGATACCGCAACCGTATGCCGGATAGCCCAAGGTTGCTAAAGAGTCAAGGAAGCATGCTGCTAAACGTCCTAAACCACCATTTCCTAATGCTGCATCCGGTTCCTGGTCTTCAATGGCATTTAAATCAAAGCCCATTTCGTCTAATGCTTCTGCGATCTCCTTATATTCACGGAGATTGATCATATTGTTTCCAAGGGCACGACCCATTAAAAACTCCATAGACAGATAATAAAGGGTCTTTACATCTTTTTTCTCATATTCCTTGTGGGTTGTTATCCACTGGTCAATGATATCGTCCTTTACTGTATAAGCCACAGCCTGGAAGATCTGCTGAGGGGTTGCTTCGTCGATGGTACGGCGGAACATGTTTTTTACATTAAAGGTTACTGCATTTTTGAACAAAGCCTTGTCAAAGCCTGTATTTTTCATAGCCTTCCTCCTCATTTTCCAATGTGCTCCCTCTTATGCAGGTGTACTAAAACCCGGAGGCATACATCCTTCACCAAAAGCACATTCAAATCTAAAAAAGCACAAGGGACAGGTAACAATTCTGTCCTGCCCCTCATATTACCATTTTTTCTGGTCCATTTCAACTTAAATACGGATATAAAACCAGTTTTTACCTCGCTATTACAGTCTCATTACAGTTTTTCCACACCTAACATAACAGTCTCGCCGTTGATATTCCATTCCTTAGTGAAGCCCTTCATCTCACCTAAGTGGATATGATCAGCCATAACCTCGTTCTTAATCTCATCTGCGTTACTCTTCATCAGCTCAGCGATCTTGTCGTTATTGGCCTGATATACACTAATATGGTCCATAACCTCGAAACCTGCTTCCTTACGCATGGTCTGGATCTTGCTGATAACTTCGCGGACAAAGCCTTCTTCGATCAGCTCTGGAGTCAGGTTGGTATCCAGGACAACTGTTACATAATTATCTTCTTCTGTTACATAGCCATCTTTCTTTGCTACATCGATCAGCAGGTCATCCTTTGTAAGAACAACTTCCTGTCCATCAAAGTCGAAGGTTAAAGCACTGGTATTATTTAAGGTATCCATAGCAGCACTTCCGTCTAAGTTGGTCAATGCTTCACGGATCTTTCCTAACAGCTTGCCGTATTTTGGTCCTACAGTCTTTAACTGTGGCTTAAATGTATAAGAAGTAAAGGCTCTTACATCATCTGTAAAGGTTACTTTCTTTACATTTAACTCTTCTTCAATGATCTTTACATAGAAATCAGATAATGCATGGTCTGCCTTTACATACATCTGGGCAATTGGCTGACGATTCTTGATATTTGCTGTATTTCTGGCTGCGCGGCCCATAACAACCGTATCAAGGACTTCATCCATATCTGCTTCTAACTTCTCATCGATCCATTCTTCCTTTACAGTTGGGAAGTCGCACAGATGAACACTTTCAGGAGCAGTCTTGTCGATCTTTCTTACTAGGTTCTGGTAGATCTGCTCTGTCATGAATGGGATCATAGGAGCAGCAGCCTTTGCAACAGTTACTAAAGCGGTATACAGAGTCATGTATGCGTTGATCTTATCCTGCTCCATGCCCTTTGCCCAGAAACGCTCACGGCTTCTGCGCACATACCAGTTACTCATATCATCTACGAATTCCTGAAGAGCCTTTGCAGCCTCAGGGATACGGTAGTTCATCAGGTTGTCATCTACTGCCTTGACCATAGAGTTCATCTTGGAAAGCAGCCATTTATCCATTACCGGCAGCTTATCATATTCTAAGCTGTACTTAGTAGCGTCAAATTTATCGATATTTGCATACAGTACCCAGAATGCATAAGTATTCCATAAAGTACCCATGAACTTTCTCTGTCCTTCAGTCACTGCCTTATCCTGGTATCTCTTAGGGATCCATGGAGCAGAGCAGGTATAGAAGAACCATCTGATGGCGTCTGCGCCATGCTTCTGTAATGTATCAAATGGGTCAACTGCATTTCCCTTGGACTTACTCATCTTCTGTCCGTTCTCATCCAGGACCAGACCCATTACAACTACATTTTCATAAGGTGCCTTATTGAACAGTAAGGTAGACTCAGCTAACAGGGAATAGAACCATCCACGGGTCTGGTCTACAGCCTCAGAAATAAACTGTGCCGGGAACTGGGACTCAAACAGTTCCTTATTTTCAAATGGATAATGATGCTGTGCAAATGGCATTGCACCAGAGTCAAACCAGCAGTCAATAACTTCCGGTACACGCTTCATCTGCTTGCCGCACTTCGGGCAGCGGATGGTAACAGCATCAATGTATGGACGGTGAAGTTCAATATCATCCGGGCAGTTATCAGACATGCTCTTTAATTCTTCAATGCTTCCGATAGAATGCTGATGTCCGCACTCGCATTCCCAGATATTTAATGGAGTTCCCCAGTATCTGTTTCTGGAAATACCCCAGTCCTGGATGTTCTCCAACCAGTCACCGAAACGGCCTTTACCAATAGACTCAGGTACCCAGTTAATGGTGTTATTGTTGCGGATCAGGTCATCCTTAACAGCAGTCATCTTAATGAACCAGGATTCTCTTGCATAGTAGATCAGTGGAGTACCGCATCTCCAGCAGTGTGGATAGCTGTGCTCAAATGCCGGAGCGTCAAATAACAGGCCTTTTTCCTTTAAGTCTTTTAATACTAATGGATCAGCATCCTTTACAAACTTGCCTGCAAATGGGGTATCTGCTGACATATCACCCTTTGCATCAACTAACTGGACGAAAGGCAGGTTGTACTTACGGCCTACATTGGCATCGTCTTCACCAAATGCAGGAGCAATGTGTACGATTCCGGTACCATCTGTTAAGGTTACATAGGTATCACATACAACATAGAACGCCTTCTTGTGCTGCTTCTCGCAGTATGGAACAGAGCAGTCATATAATGGTTCATATTCCTTAAATTCCAGATCCTTACCTACATAAGTTTCCAGAACCTCACAGCCTTCTCCTAATACCTTTTCCATTAATGCATGTGCGATATAATAGGTATAGCCGTCTGCTGCCTTCACTTTTACGTATTCTTCATTTGGGTTTACGCAAAGTGCCAGGTTACTTGGAAGGGTCCATGGGGTTGTGGTCCATGCCAGAATATAAGCATCTTCGCCTTTTACCTTGAAACGTACTACTGCAGAACGCTCTTTTACGTCTTTATATCCTTGGGCTACCTCGTGGGAGGAAAGAGGGGTACCACAGCGTGGGCAGTAAGGAACTACCTTAAAGCCCTTGTATAACAGGCCCTTATCCCAGATCTGCTTTAATGCCCACCATTCTGACTCAATAAAGGAATTATGATAGGTAACATATGGATTATCCATATCAGCCCAGAAACCAACAGTGCCGGAGAAATTCTCCCACATGCCCTTATATTTCCAGACACTTTCCTTGCACTGCTTGATAAATGGCTCCAAACCGTATTTTTCGATCTGGTCCTTTCCGTCAAGACCTAACTTCTTTTCTACTTCCAGTTCTACTGGAAGTCCGTGGGTATCCCATCCAGCCTTTCTTGGAACCATATAGCCCTTCATAGCACGGAATCTTGGGATCATATCCTTAATTACACGGGTCTCAACATGGCCGATATGCGGCTTGCCGTTTGCGGTTGGCGGTCCATCATAGAATACATATGGCTGGTAGCCTTCACGCATCTTAATACTCTTTTCAAAAATGTGTTCATCTTCCCAGAACTTTTCAACTTCTTTTTCTCTTTCCACAAACTTCAGATCTGTGGGGACTTTGTCATACATCCTTGCTTTCCTCCATTTCTAGTTTTGAAGAATGTCTCACAGGTACTATTCTTTAGAAAATAAAAAAGCTTCCATCCCCGTAAAAGGACGAAAGCTTAGATTCGTTCAACCACCTGTTACTGCATACCATCATATGAGTTCCCTTAACGCAGGAAATGCGGCCCGGCCTACTTAAACCTTCAGCTGGCAGCTCCAGAGTGATCTTCTCCTCTTTCCTACTAATACCGGATTCCCACCTGCACCGGCTCTCTGTGATGTTTGGAAAAGGATACTGTCTCCTTCTTGGCTTTTCTTTTATAAATTCTATTACAACGATTCCATTATAATGACTGGAAATGGAAATGTCAACGGCTAAACTGATGTTTCATGCGTAAGATACTTATTGAAGAATATCTCTAATATACTTTCTCAGACCTTCTTTCGCAGAAAAATCATACTGTGCATTTTTTCTAAAACTTTTCCGCTATATTCGCCAAAGGTGTCAATAATCCGATTTGTAGTCCTACATCCATTGATTTTTTTATTCAAAAAACAACTTCATATCCTCTTCCACCGTCGTGATTCCCGCAATATGAAACTTTTCCACCAGCACTTTCAGCACCGCCGGCGACAGGAAGGCGGGCAGTGTTGGGCCCAGGTGGATGTTTTTGATTCCCAGAGATAACAAGGCTAGGAAAACGATCACGGCTTTCTGCTCATACCATGCGATGTTATAAATAATAGGAAGGTCGTTGATATCATCCAGGCCAAATATCTCCTGAAGCTTCATGGCGATTACTGCCAGAGAATAGGAGTCGTTGCACTGGCCTGCGTCCAGGACTCTTGGAATGCCGTCAATGTCTCCCAGTTTTAATTTATTGTAGCGGTACTTGGCGCAGCCGGCTGTGAGGATCACGGTATCTTTTGGCAGTGCTTTGGCAAATTCTGTATAATATTCACGGCTCTTCATACGTCCGTCGCAGCCCGCCATAACTACGAATTTCTTTATTTTCCCGGACTTTACTGCTGCCACTACTTTATCTGACAGCGCGATCACCTGGGCGTGGGCAAAACCACCTGGGATTGTGCCGAATTCCAGTTCTTTTGGCGGCGGACATTTCTTTGCCTGCTCTATGATCCGGGAAAAGTCCTTCTTTTCTCCTAATCCCCCTGGAATATAGGTACAGCCTGGATATCCTGCTGCGCCAGTAGTATAAAGCCGGTCTTTATAGCTGACCTTTGGCGGTACGATACAGTTGGTGGTCATAAGGATTGGCCCGTTAAATGCTTCAAATTCTTCTTTCTGCTGCCACCAGGCATTGCCATAATTACCTACGAAATGAGGATATTTCTTAAACGCCGGATAACTGCAGGCGGGAAGCATTTCTGAGTGGGTATACACGTCCACGCCAGTGCCCTTTGTCTGCTCCAAAAGCATTTCCAGATCCCGCAGGTCATGACCTGAAACCAGGATCCCCGGATTTTTCCTAACACCAATATTCACCGCCGTGATTTCAGGGTTTCCATAAGACCCGGTGTTGGCAGCATCTAACATGGCCATTCCTTTTACGCCGTACTCTCCTGTTTTTAGTGTCAATGCCACTAATTCCTCTACCGTCAGGCTGTTATCCAATGTCTTTGCCAGAGCTTCCTGTATAAATGCATCCAGCTTGGGATCTGTATGCATCAGGGCATTGGCATGTTTGGTATAAGCGCAAAGCCCCTTAATGCCATAGGTGATCAGCTGCTGAAGGCTGCGGATATCCTCATCTGGGTTGGAAAGGACTCCCACTTTTCTGGCGATTGCCTCCCAGTCTCCGCTTCCGTCCCACAAAGCGGCTTCCGTAAGTCCAGAAGTATCTCTTACTTTCTTTAATAATTCTTTTTTCACATGGAGAGTATCATGAATGCGGTTCTCAATAGCCTCCTTATCGAAATTAGCATTCGTAATGGTCATAAACAGGTTCATTACCACCATGCGGTTTTCAGCATCACTGATATTCGTGCCCTCCTTACGCAGTTTGGTTGTTACCTCACAATACCCCTTTGTCACATACACCAAAAGATCCTGAGCTGCCGCAACCTGGGGATTTTTGCCACAGACGCCGGTGATCGTACAACCGGTACAGTTGGCAGTTTCCTGACACTGGTAACAGAACATTTTATTTTCCATGGATCTGGTCTCCTTTGCATTAATAAATTTTTATAGTTCTTTGATGGATTTAGGATAACCATTTTTCCTGAAACCATGTACCGGTGTCTGGTACATCATTTGCGAAACGATGTACTGGTTGCCAAGAATATATATTTCTTTTATACTAAGAAACAGGTATGCTTTCACATTTTTGCAAAACTGCTTTCCCGCAGTTACAGGAAAAATACCATACTATATTACTTATGGTTTATTATTATCGTTTATTATTATCATTTATTAAAGGAATTTTATTTTATGAAATTAAATGAAATCGAGATCACAGATTTTAACTCCCCGGAGCTTGACATCTACGCCCGATGCAACGAGGCCCAGCTTCTCCACTATTTTGAACCGGCTCCCGGCATTTTTATTGCTGAAAGCCCCAAGGTGATTGAACGGGCATTACATGCCGGATATGTTCCCATTTCTTTTCTGGCTGAGAAACGCCTGGTTACAGCGGATGCAGGTGAAACCAGACAGCTTCTTGAAAAATACCCGGATGTCCCGGTTTTTACTGCTGAATACAATGTGCTTACAAAACTTACCGGATTTGCACTGACACGGGGCATGCTCTGTGCCATGAAGCGCATTGTCCTTCCTTCTGTGGAAAAAATATGTAAAAATGCCAGCCGCATTGCCATTCTTGAAGACGTAGTAAATCCAACCAATGTGGGAGCCATTATCCGTTCCGCTGCTGCCCTTGGCATGGACGCCGTGCTCCTCACCCATGGCTGCGCCGATCCATTATACCGCCGCGCCTCCCGTGTGAGCATGGGAACTGTATTCCAGATCCCATGGACCATTCTGCCTAAGGATTCCTGGCCTTGTGCCACTCTGGATACACTTAAAAATATGGGCTTTAAAACTGCTGCCATGGCATTAAAAACCGATTCCGTATCTATTGACGATACGGTTTTAGCTTCCTATGAAAAGCTGGCTATCGTCCTTGGCACAGAAGGGGAAGGACTTAAAAATGCCACCATTGCAGCCTGTGACTACACGGTTCTCATCCCTATGTTCCACGGAGTAGATTCACTAAATGTGGCAGCTGCCAGCGCTGTTGCTTTCTGGCAGCTTGGACGCAGAAAATAAACATTTAGGTTCATATGAACAGCACAGGTGTCTTGTCATGTGAATATAGTATTGTGAAATTTGTAACGATATATTTCCTTTTTTACATAAATATGCTATATTGTTACGGAAACTTTACAAACAACCGCACACAGCCATTTATTTGAAACCAAAGACTGTGTACCAGGAGGGAGCCAACTTATGGATCACAGAAATCTCACATTACTCACTGACCTGTATGAACTGACGATGATGCAGGGCTATTTTAAGGAAAAAGACGCAAACGAAACTGTCATCTTCGATATGTTCTACCGTACCAATCCCCATGGAAATGGTTTTGCCATTTGTGCCGGTCTGGAACAGGCCATTGAATATATCAAAGGACTCCATTTTGACAAAAGTGATATTGAATATTTAAGAAGTTTAAATATATTTGAAGAAGACTTCTTAGAGTATCTTAGTACTTTCCGTTTTACAGGCGATATCTACGCTATCCCGGAAGGTACCGTTGTATTCCCAAGAGAGTCTTTAATTAAAGTAATCGCGCCGATCATGCAGGCACAGCTGGTTGAAACAGCACTTCTTACCATTATCAACCACCAGAGTCTGATCGCAACTAAAACAGAGCGTATTGTTCACGCTGCAAAGGGTGACGGTGTTATGGAATTCGGTCTCCGCCGTGCCCAGGGCCCTGATGCCGGTACTTACGGCGCAAGAGCTGCCATGATTGCAGGCTGTATTGGTACTTCCAATGTACTCTGCGGAAAAATGTTTGATGTTCCGGTAAAAGGAACCCATGCACACAGCTGGATCATGAGCTTCCCAGATGAACTGACTGCTTTCCGTACCTATGCAAAGCTGTATCCATCTGCATGCATCCTGTTAGTAGATACTTATGATACTTTAAAATCCGGTGTTCCAAATGCGATCAAAGTATTTAAGGAAATGAGAGAAGCCGGTATCCCGCTGACCTTCTACGGAATCCGTTTAGACAGCGGCGACTTGGCATATTTATCAAAGAAGGCAAAGAAGATGCTGGATGCAGCAGGATTCCCGGATGCAGTTATTTCCGCATCCAATGACCTGGATGAATACCTGATCGACAGCTTAAAGGTACAGGGCGCTACCATCAATTCCTGGGGCGTTGGCACCAACCTAATCACAGCGAAGGACTGCCCATCCTTTGGCGGTGTTTACAAGTTAGCTGCTGTAAAGGACAAGACCACCGGTGAGTTCATTCCTAAGATCAAATTATCTGAAAATGCTGAAAAGATCACAAATCCAGGAAACAAGACCATTTATCGTATTTATGACAAGGAAAACGGCAAGATCATCGCAGATCTGATCTGTCTGGTAGGTGAGAAGTTTGATACTAACAATTCTCTCCTCCTCTTCGACCCACAGGAAACATGGAAGAAAACCTTATTAGCACCTGGCAGCTACACCATGCGTGAGCTGTTAGTACCAGTCTTCTTAAACGGCGAATGCGTTTATGAATCACCAAAGGTAATGGATATCCAGAAATACTGTAAGGAAGAACTGGATACCTTATGGGATGAGTCCAAACGTCTGGTAAATCCACACACCGTTCATGTAGATCTTTCTAATGAATTATGGCAGACGAAACAGAAATTACTGGACAGTTATCATAAAAAATAATACGCCTATGTTCAGCGAATGCATCACTGGCGCATTTGCGATGTACTAACTGGCAGCAAAACAGGCCGTCTGCTTTCGCAGGCGGCCAATTTTATATAAATCCTACTCTTTTATAAATATTCACTTACACAGATCGCTCCATAAGGCCGGATGCTCATCTTGTATACGCACCCTTCACCCAGACAGCTTTCTATGTATTCTTTATACTCTTCTACAATCTCATTTGGCAGCATTGCCATAATGACACCGGCGAAACCGCCTCCGTGTACCCGGCAGGCACCTTTCTGTTTCTTTGCGATAAACAGCTCTGTTAAGGCTAATGCAACGGTTATCCCCTGTTCTTCACTATTGCTGGTTGTAAAGCAGTTCTGCAGCCATTTCCAGGAAGAATTTCCGGAAGCTGTGATATTCTCCAGAAAATCATTAAAACGACCATCTTTTAATGCTGCTACCTCTGCCTCTACTCTCTTGTTTTCCTCAAAGAAATGTAATGCACGCAGCACAGCACGGTCTCCTGCAAATTTTCTCACTTCCGGAAGGTGTTTGATCACTTTTTCTTCTGAAACCTGTGCCAGAACATCTTTTCCAAAATATTTTGCAACTTTTTTCATTTCTTCAGGTACAGCAGAATACTCAGCGCTTAAATCTGCATGACCTTTTCCTGTCTGGACAATGATCAGACTGTGGTTCTGTGCCTGGAAATCAAAATCAATCTTCTTTACCATAGGAGTCATAGGTTCCACAAAGTCAATGGTGATCAGACCGCCTACTGCACATGCCATCTGGTCAAGAAGTCCGGAAGCCTTGTCCCAGTATACATTTTCCGCATACTTTCCAATATGGGCATAAGCTACATTGTCCATATGGCTTTCATTGAAAAATGTATTTAACATGGAGCACACCAGCATCTCAAAAGAAGCAGAGGAACTGACACCTGCTGCACTGATCACATTGCTGGTAATATAAGCATTAAATCCACCAACACTATATCCTGAAGTCTCAAAGCCTTTTAAAAGCCCTTTGATCAGGTCTACAGTACCAGCCTTTTTAATGCTCGGCTCCAGATCATTTAAGTCAATCGTAATATCCTGATCATAAGTCTCGCTGATAATATGCACCTGGTTTGAATAGTTTTTCGCAGCTGCTCCTACGCAGTCCAGATTAATGCTGCCAGCCAGTACTTTTCCATGATTATGGTCTGTGTGGTTTCCACTGATCTCTGTACGTCCTGGTGAGGAAAAAAGAAGAACTTCTTCGCTGTCACCAAAAGCCTCTTTAAAGCCTTTCAGTACCGCCTCATATCTTGCTTTATTTTCTGCTGCCCCATTTCCATAAAGTTCATGCATAAATGCATCGGTTCTTTCACTATTTAACTGCTTCATGGTATCACATACATTCATAGCTGCCATCTCCTTTTTCTGCCGGTTATTCTTACATCCTTTTCCCAATAACGATGTACTGGTTGTAGACTGCCCTCGTTTTCACCCTTCCCGGCTCTCTGACATCAGTCTAACACAAATGCACCGGCTGCTACAATACAATATTTTTCGATATTGCATATATATTAAATAGACAGGTCCTGTTTTTTCTGTTATAACAGGACATACGGACATTTTGCAAAAGAATTTAAACTTTTAAGCATTTTTCAAAAAGGAGTCTATGTCATGGAACACAACTGGAACGGCCGTCCCTATCACAGTCTGGACTGGGAGCTGAAACATACATTTGGACATAAAGTATATAAACTGTCACTGGATGCAGGTCTTACCTGTCCTAACCGGGACGGCACCCTGGGAACCAGAGGATGTATTTTCTGCAGCGAAGGCGGTTCCGGGGATTTTGCCGAAATCCTGCAGACCGATGTATGGGATCAGATCGAAGCTGCCAAAAAGCGTGTAAGCAATAAGACCGGTTCTGATAAAAATATCAATTACATTGCTTATTTTCAGTCCTTTACCAATACCTATGGGCCTGTTTCTTATTTAAAACCTTTATTTGAACGTGCCATCAGCCATCCGGATATTGCCTCCTTGTCTATTGCCACAAGACCGGACTGCCTGGGGGATGATATTATTGACCTGTTAAAGGAATTAAACAGTAAGAAGCCGGTCTGGGTGGAGCTTGGGCTTCAGACGATCCATGATAAAACTGCACATTTTATCCGCAGAGGCTATGAACTTCCTGTATTTGAGAATGCCTTAAACCGGCTGAAAAAAGCAGGACTCACTGTGATCGTTCATGTAATTCTGGGACTTCCCGGTGAGACCACGGATCAGATGAAGGAAACTGTAAAATATCTGGCAGACCAGCCCATTGACGGGATCAAACTCCAGCTGCTGCACATATTAAAAGGGACCGATCTGGCAGATATCTACCAGAAGGATCCCTTTCACGTATTTTCTATGGAAGAATACATCGACCTTGTGATCGACTGTATCACTCTTTTGCCTCACCGGATCACCATACACCGTATGACCGGTGACGGACCGAAAAATCTCCTGATCGCGCCTTTATGGAGCGGAAATAAGAGGCTTGTATTAAATCTGATGCATAAGAGACTGAAGGAACGCGGAGCATGGCAGGGACAATGCTATTTATCCTCTTTACCCTAGTACATTGTTTTCGAAATAACTATACCCCTCACTTGTCTGCGGATATTGTTGACTAAGGTCCGAAAGCCACCGGTACACATGACAGATGCGCATTTGGGAGAAAATCCTTTGTTTGTGGGCTTGCGTCGCCTATTGTCAGAACTGCGAACCAAACTCGCACGCTTTGCGT
>OGZX01000106.1_pt1 | contig 89982 bp, 103 predicted proteins | sample 1576881 | NCBI WGS metagenome assembly OGZX01 (sample SAMEA3541542, study PRJEB24748) | human gut metagenome | biome: human gut; feature: human-associated habitat; material: faeces | place: China | collected 2012 | reverse complement strand
GAGCGCATGACTGTTAATCATGATGTCACTGGTTCGAGCCCAGTTGGGGGAGCCACAAAAAGCAGTAGGTTTTACTTACTGCTTTTTATATTTTATTTTTTATTTACTAAGCGTATTATTTTATTGTATTATAATCCTTGAATGGAGATTTGACTATGAATATGACATATTTACATGTTCTTGACACACTTAATCATATTGTATGTGAAATAAGAGCCAATAACTTATCTATTTTTGCTGGAGCTGGATTATCTGTGGCGTCTGGGTTTGTTGACTGGAAGAAACTTGTAACAAGATTTTGTAATATATTAGATATTGATGTTAGTGATGACTTCGCAACAATTGCTCAGTATTTTGAAGAAAAATATAATCGTCAGTATATGTGTGAGAGTATAATTAAGGAATTCAACTCTTTCAATAACATCGAAAACAATCCTAATTTGAATATTATCGCTTCTTTACCTGTTGATTCCTATTGGACTACTAATTATGATTCTTTAATTGAGGATAAATTACATGAACTTGGTAGGCATTATCAAAAAATTATTGATCAGTCACAGTTTAAGAGTAGAAAACCTTTAACTGAAGTTCGCGTTTATAAAATGCATGGAGACAAAGAAATTCCTGATGATGTCGTAATTACTAAAAGGGATTATGATAATTATGATGAAACTAGGTGGTTTTTCACACAAGCATTACTTTATGAGCTTGTTACGAAAACTTTTCTTTTTATAGGTTTTAGTTTTAAGGATCCTAACTTAGATAGAATTCTTAAGATAATTAAGCAAAATTTTAGGGGAATCTCCCCCAAAAATCATTATTGCTTTATGAAAAGTATTAATAGAAATGATTATAATGAAGATGATGCTTTTCAGAAAGATATGAATTTGCAAACATTAAAAATTAATTATATGATTAAGTCAGGAATCAATACGATTTTGGTTGATGAATTTAGCCAAATTACTGATATGCTTAACTATATTAATGAGCGTCTTAAAATTGATAATGTTTTTATCTCGGGAGCAAAATATGGTGATACTAAGGAAAAAGAATATTCATTTACCAAATATGAGTGTGAGTTTATGTTTTCTTTGTCGCAACAATTAATTCAAAATGGTTATAATATCTATACAGGATTTGGTAGAGGTGTAGGAAACTATATTGTTTCAGGTGCAATTTCTGCTATAAATAAAACAGATATTAATCTTATTAATGATAGGTTGAATGTCCATCCAATGATTACTGCTGATGGCGTATTAAATAATGATGACAAGAAAATCCTTAGAGAAAAGATGATTGATGCTTCAAAGCATATAATATGTTTATATGGTCATATGAATCCTTCTAATAGCGCAACTGATGATAAAAATAACAATGATGGTGTTTACACAGAGTATTCTATTGCTAAGTCTAAAGGGAAAAATATTATCGCTTTGCCTCATACAGGTTGTACTGCTAAAATAATTTATGATGAATTATGTAATGATAATAAGGTTTTTGATGAAATAGCTAATAAAGATCCAAAAAATTCAGATGATCTAAAAGTTCTAAAAGATAAAAAAGATCAAATTATTAATAAAGTATTAGAATTGTTAGAAAAAGAAAAGAAAAAACTTGACCAAAACTTATTTTCAAAATTAAATTTTAATAATATTACCAGTGTTACCAATGTTTTTATTAGTTTCAGTTATAAATATCATTTAAATGAGGCTAATGTATTGAAAGAATATGTTAATAATAATAATGATTTTCATGTAGTTAATATTGAAAATAAGAAAATTGAAGATGAGAAAAAAATTTATAATTGGATTGATGAGAAATTATTAAAAACAGATGTTATTATCCTTGTTATTGGCAAAGATTCTCTTGAAAGTGAATATGTAAAACACGAAATTAAAAATAGTATAAATTTAGGTAAATCGTTTGTTACTGTCTTTATTGATGAGGAGGCTCAAAATCCTTTAACTGATGATAATTATACAAAAAAACTTAGACCAATTTATGAATTGTTTCCTTCATGTTTATACAAACACATTAAATCAGAAGATGATATTCTTAACTTAGTTAAGAAGGCTAGGAAAATCGGATCGTTTTTGAATTTCGGTGCACTAAGAAAAATACTTTAAATTAAATAAGTAGATAGATGTTAATGAAAAATTACATTTTCGATTTTGATGGAACCCTGATTAATAGTAGGAAAATTATGTTTTCTGCATTTAATGATGTTGCTAATTATATGTGCTTTCCAAATAAGATAAAGAACTTAAGTAAAGATACTGAATTTACCTATCCTGAAAAATTAATTTCTGACATATATAAGAAATACCATTTAAACAATTTTAGTTTAGATGATTGTTTAAAAAATTATCGTGCGTATTTAAAAAAGTATGAGAATTTTAAGATGACATTTTATAATGTAGATTTTGTGTTACATCAATTACAAGTTAATGATAAAAGGTTATTCATAATTAGTGATAGAAGAACAGCGGAATTAGAACATTTATTAAATGTAAATGATATAAAATGTTACTTTATCGAATATTTAGGAAGAGATATTTATGGATTGAAAGCTAACGGTAATTCATTAAATTATCTAATTAAAAAGTATAATTTAGACCCTTGCGATACATTATATATTGGTGATAAAGTAAGCGATTTTGAATTTGCTAAGTTCAATCAACTATCATTTGCGTATGCTTCGTATTCACAAGAACCTTTTTTATGTAGAGATAATGATTACTATACATTGACAAAAGTTGTCGATGTGTTGGAAATCTAATTTTTTATTTTATAATCGTTAAGGCCGATAAGAATACCATATATGACAAATTAATGATATAAGAATTATAAGATGAAAATAGTAAATTATAATAAAACTTTTACAAAATGTTGAGATTAGAATTACAGGGACTAAGTTTAAAGTTACTGTACCAAGAGAGTGTATCATCAGATTAAAGATTTTTAAATAATCTTTATTCAAACGATGACCCAAATCTAATAAAGTTAGCGATTTGGACTCATATCGAATTCATTAAAATCTATTTGTTTGTTGACTGGAATGATAGAACCTTACAGTGGATTATGAACTATCAGTTTATAGAAATCATATTTCTGCCTGTTCTCATTAATAAGCAAGATGAATTGGAATACTTTAATTTTTTTAAGAGTATGCAGTTAATGGAAGAAATTTAGTGCTTTTTACTGTTTTTATTGCTGAACTTGGAATAGCAACTTGATAAGTGTTTGTATTTTTTAAAAATTTAATATTGTGTATCGGAGTCAATTTTATAGAAATATAGTAATTGACTCTTTTTTATTAGGCAATCGTTTTAATTTTTATTAAAGCGGTTGCTTTTTTTATTTGAAAAATTTGAAAGGAATGATTGATATGTATTTTACTGACACACCAGAGTTAAGAAAATTTGAAAAGGAGATGAAACAGGTACCTAATTTTGACAGAGAGAAAGTAGGTGACAACATAACCAGTGATTCAAACTATTCTGTAAATAAAAATTATTCATCAGAAATGAAGGAGTGAAGAATATTGAAAATAAGAATCAGAAATCCACCTGCAATGTTTAAATCTTATTCTGAATTTAATTGAAAGGAAAATCCGAAATGTCTGAAAAATATGATCATCTAATCGGTTTTGACGGTAATACCAAAAGGGAACTTCACAGTGTGGAAGAAACAGCTGAGTATATATGTGACAGAGGAAGATACGCTGATCTTACAATTACTAAACCTGACGGAACTGTTCTACTCAACACTTACGGTATTTTTATTAATCAAATTGTAGATTTTGATTACAGAAAAAAACTTATGCCGATTTTAAGTAAAAAACAGTTGGAGCAGGGTCATAACAATTTGTCTTAACAGGAGGTGATAATTACATAAATCTTTGGATAGATGAAGATTTATGGCAATCAGATTTTTTGATATGTTTGCAGGCATCGGCGGTTTCCGTTCCTCACTTGAAGCCATTGGCGGTTTTGAGTGCGTCGGATACTGCGAAATCGTCAAGTATGCAAAGCAGGCATATGAAGCAATGTACGATACAGGAGGTGAACTTTACTTTGATGACGCAAGAAAAATTGTACCCGAACAGTTACCCGATTTCGACCTTCTTGTTGGAGGATTTCCCTGTCAGTCTTTCTCAATCGCTGGAGCAAGAAAAGGATTTGACGATACAAGAGGAACGCTGTTTTTTGAGATTGCTCGAATTGCTGCCGTTAAAAAACCTAAGTATCTCTTCATCGAAAATGTTCCCGGTCTGCTTAACCACGACGAAGGCAGGACATTTGAAACAATCCTCCGTACATTGGATGGCTTGGAGTATAATGTGTGCTGGCAGGTACTTAATATCAAAAATTTCGGATTGCTGATAAAAGCTAAGACCAAAGACGGTTATCAGGTTGCATATCCCGGCGACAGTATTGATACTGCATTTTCGGGAGAAAATTCAAGGCGTGGCAGAGTCGGCAATCAGATAGCGCATACTCTGACAACCTCAGCAACGCAGGCTGTATTCTATCTTTTACCTGAAAGGGAAAATGATAGAATTAGCCATCGACCGTTGACACAAAGTGTCAAACTGGTCGGGCGAAATGAATCTAATGAAATGGACACTCGTGTCCATTTCATTGACCTTAACCCTGACCCGAAACTGACAGAAATTGCAAGATGCATAACCGCAAGGCACGACTCGGGAATCAGTAACCGAAAAGCTGAACATTCGGGGGTGTTTGAAGAAAATTCAGATGTTCTTGACGGCAATGAAAAATTTGCAGTAGCCTTTATTGAGCCAAACGGAGAAGTCCATATCGGCAGAATCAGAAAGCTCACTCCGAGGGAGTGCTGGAGATTACAAGGCTTCACAGACGGTCAGTTCGGCAAGGCAAGAGCAACAGGTCTATCCGACAGCAGGCTTTACAAGATGGATGGAAACGCTGTTACAGTCAATGTAATTTCAGCAATCGGTGAAATCATTAAAAAGGTAGACAGTAAAAATTAAATAACAACAACTAATATCAATCGTTCCGAACGACTGATATTGGTTTTCATATATACAGCCGTTGGTTAGATTTTAAATTTAATCAACGGCTTTTTGTCGTTTCAGGGGCGATTGGTATTAAAAAATTTTGGCGAGATGAGAGTTATAACTCCCCACTGCTGACAATGTTTCCTCTATCGTAATGTTATGCGGTGGGGAATTGCCAACGGCGGCTCGCCGTAAGGAAGTGAGAATATCAAAACCCCTGTAAGTTGGATGGGAAATAAAACTTCCATCCTTCATATTTTGTACGCCCTGTTTCCTCTGAATTACGAAAGATATATTGAACCCTTCGGAGGTTCGGGAGCCGTACTTTTAGGTAAGAAAAAGCCTGATAAGTTTGAGGTTTTCAACGATTATAACCATAATCTTGTAAACCTCTTTCGCTGTATGCGTGACAGACCTATGGCATTCATAAAAGAACTCGGATTTTATCCGCTTAATTCAAGGGATGATTTCAATGCAATAAAGAAATTTTTTAAACAGGAAAAGTTTGAGGACAAATACCTTGATGAAGAATTGGAATTGACGAAGATTATTATTCCCGACTTGAAAGCAGAAGAAATCATAGAATTGTATATAAAAATGAAACAGGACTACGACTTGCGCAGAGCAGTAATGTTTCTTAAACTTCTACGATACAGCTATTCAAGCGGTGGAAAATCCTTTGCCTGTCAGCCATTTTCAGTAGTGAGCCTTTTTCAACTGATAGAGCAAGTCGGTAAAAGGCTTGAAAATACTGTGATTGAAAATCAGGATTTCGAAGTTTTAATCAAGCATTATGACCGAGATAATGCCTTTTTCTACTGCGATCCGCCGTACTATTCAAGTGAGTATGTTTATCAGTGTGGTTTCACTTGGGATGACCATTTGAGACTGAAAAACACACTTGCAAATTCAAAGGGTAAATGGCTTGTTTCATACAACGATTGTGAGGAAATCCGTAATTTATATGACGGTTACTCATTCTTTGATTTCACAAGGCTTCACAATATGAAACAGCGAATTAATGCAGGCGAGCAGTTCCCCGAACTGCTAATCAGCAACTACGATATGTATGAAAGGCAGAGAAACAAGCCGTTACAGTTGAGCCTGCTTGACTTAACCACCGAACAACAAATTGATTTAGAACAAATTTTGAAGGAGTGTAAAGGAGTGTATTACTAACAATGAAAAATAGGATTTATGTAAGCATACCGCTTGATGCCCCTATTGTATCAGGAATCACATCCGACTGTGCTGTGCAGATTTCAGCTGTGGACGGAGCAATTCTGATTGAGAGGTGCGATGATGATTGTAAAGAATGTTGCTGCGATTATATCTGCGATGAGTGCAGAGCAGAGTTTGCAGAAAGCGAGGACGAGCAATGCTAAAAATATACAGAGTTCTCGGAAAAAAAGGAAGGATTACAATCCCCTATGAAATTCGTCAGCGAATCGGATTCAGATACAACGATGTTTTATCATTCACCCAGCAGGATGACGGCTCGGTAGTTGTCAGGAAAGAAAAAATCTGTGATAACTGCAAATGCCTTGAAGAAGATTTCGAAGAGAATTTCATCCTTGAAAATTTCCTCGACAGCCTGTCAGAGGAAGAACAGAGAGATGCACTTTTACATCTTTCTCTGCTGTGGGCAGAAAAGCAGAAACACTAAATCGGAGGTAAATTTATAATGGCACAGAATACAAATTACAAAGGAACCAAAAACAATAATCAGAAAAAGAAACTGCCGTATATCAAGGTAAGAATTGATAAGCTCGTTGATATTGATAATTACAACACAAAGGCGTTCGCAAGCGTTACTGTCGGCGGTGCGGTTGCAATTCACGGAATCAGAGTGATGAACTCAAGAAAAGGACTGTTTGTTGCAATGCCTGCAAGTAACTATGTTGACGAAAACGGCGAAACGAAGTTCAGCGAGATTGCTCACCCGATTTCAAAGGAGTCAAGAGATATGCTAAACAGCAAGGTTATGGAAGCGTATCATCAGGCACTTGATGAACAGCAGAGCGAAGATGAATCCGAGAATATGTCGGAAGATGAATCGGAATGCTTTACGCAGAGTATGTGATTTTGTCTTGACTTTTACTCTAGACTTATGTATAATATCTTTCAATTTGAATGGTAATTTCGGGAGATAAATAAAATGAAAGTTTTAGTAATGAATTGTAGTCCAGTAAGAAATGGCGCAACTGCTGAAATAGTAAATATTGTTTCAGATTGTTTGAAAGAAAAATATGATGTCAGAAGTATTTGTATTGATGATTTTGATATAAGTTTTTGTAAAGGGTGTAGAAATTGTCATAATACAGCTAAATGTATTCAAGATGATGATGTAGTCAAAATAATTCAACAGTATGAATGGGCAGATATTATTATATCAGTGTCTCCTTCATATTGGGCTGACATTCCGGGACAATTTAAGGCTTTTATTGATAGGTGCACACCTTGGTGTAACACTCATGACCCTCATGCTACCATAAGTAGCGGAAAGAAAGGATATTCAATAGCTTTAAGAACTGGTCCAAGTATGAGAGAATGTAGCCGAGTTATTGAAAGCATCGAACACTTCTATGGACATTTGGAGATTGAGTGTTGCGATAGTTTAGGCTTGTGTTCAGTAGAGTATAAGGAGGCAGTGGAACAAAGAAAGAATGAAATTATAAAGTTTTGCGATAAAATTTAAGAATATGCTCTGGACATTTGAAATTCTTTGGATATACTTGTTGCTTGAAAGGAGCGATGAGAATATGAAAAAGAAAATCGCAATAATGTTAACATTGATTTTAGCAACAGGAACATTCACAGCTTGTACGGCAGAAGAAAAAATGGATAATAGTTCTTTATCACCCACGGTTTCAATTTCCGTGGGTGTTTCTGTATCTGGGGAAAGTTCTGAAATGGCAACAACAGAAAAAGCAACTGAAACAACCACCACCGAAAAAGCCACAGTTTCAAAAGAAACAGAGCCTTCGGGAAAGAATACCCAAACCGAAGAAAAAGCCGACAGTGGGCAAAATTCGGCGGTTGTTTCGACAACGGATCCGATTCAGGAAACACAAACAGAGGTTCAGAACAACAGCAGGAATACAGCGAACAGTAATCAGCAAAAATCGGAATCGACTGCTAAAAAAGAAACTGAAACTCCTATTCAAAAGCCAACACAACCGCCAACGCAGAAACCGACGCAACCGCCTACCAAAGCAAAAACGGTTGATGTTCAGTATGCGGCGAGTGCCTGCATAGCCTACGGTCAGCAGATGGGAATGAAATACGATTCATCACTGAACACAGGCAACGCAAGCTGGTTCTCGCCCACAAACGCATCATATTATGATGATACGCAAAGACTGACAGCAGATTGCTGTGGAGATGTTGAGTATGTAGCCTACTACTACCAAAGCAGTGGCATAGCTCCGAGTGACTTATCATTCAATGTAATTGCAGACAATAACAAAATATATGTAGTCTATTGCTAAATAAGGCTATGAAATCTAAACACCCGAATGTCAAAGTTCGGGTGTTTTTTATGAAAGGAAAATGACAATGAAAATCAATAATATTACACTCTCGGATCTCCGCCGTATGAACGGCAAGGAAGGTCTTATCTTGCAGGGCTGTGGAGGTGAAATTAAAGAATGGATGGACGGCATCAATAAAATGCTTACGGACAAAGGAATACTTCTTGACAATACAAAGTTTGAGAATGTTTCTGTGTTTCAAAATGACGGCGTTACCTGTATTCTTTATCCATTTGCCGATGTCCACCTTGACATCGGCAAGCTTGCAATGTGGAGATTACAGTCCTACACAGCCTTTGCCGGAACTTGGCTTTCCGATTATGTAGATAACAAGCTCGGTGGTTTTATTATCGATGAACAGAGCAAAGCAGAAAAGGTCAAACCCGACTGTGCATTGATAGGTCAGGATGGCAATATATTCAATCTGTTAGGAATTGCAGGCCGTACATTAAAGCAAAACGGTATGGCTCCGTTCATACCGCATTTTTATGTGCTGATTTTAGATGACAGAAATGATAAAGAAAGGAATCTCGGTATGAACGCAGGACTTTCTATGCTTTGGGTTTGTGATGCGGTTTGGGTTTTCGGAGATGAAATAACTGAGAGTATGAAAACAGAAATTCGCTTTGCAGAAAAACTGAACATCGAAGTCAGATATATATCGGAGAATAATTTAAGAAAATCGGAGGTAAAAAATGATAAATTCAAGAAAAATTAAGTTGTTGAAGTGGATAGCAGGAATATCAGTAATACTGTTAATGCTCGGAATATCGGCAGTAAATGCTTTTGCGGCAGGCGATGTATCATCAGCCATTGAAAGCACATGGACATCGGCTAAAACGCAGATTAAAAATGTTGTAAACAATGTTGTCTTTCCTGCCGTAGATATGATTCTTGCTATACTTTTCTTTGTTAAACTAGCTACGGCTTATCTCGATTACCGCAAGCACGGACAGTTTGAATTCACCGCGCCGGCAATACTTTTCGGCTGTCTGGTGTTCTCGTTGATTGCGCCGCTATACATCTGGACAATACTTTAAAATTGAAAATGGAAAATGTAAAATGGAAAATTTCGGACGAGCAGATGGGTTGTAATGATAAAAAGCCTTGTTGCCCGAATTTATTTAAAATTGCTGCCGCACACCTTAATTTTTAACTTTCCATTTGACAGGGGGTGATTTATATTTTTGATTGGTTAGGAGATTTTATCGGTGGTATCGGAAGTGCCATAGGCAGTGTGTTTGATTACCTCGGTGAGCAAATCTCAAACGCTATATGGAACACGATGTTACAGTGGTTCTATGAAACGATTTACAACGCTGTCGCAGACTTTTTCACTATGATGGGAAATATGGGAGCAGATGTGTTCGACCTCACTTGGGTGCAGGCGACAATAAACCTGTTTACGCTGTTTGGCTGGGCATTGTTCGTCGCAGGCACGGTCGTCGCCGTGTTTGATGTTGCAATAGAATATCAGAACGGCAGAGCGAACATAAAGACAACTGCAATTAATGTCTTAAAAGGTTTCTTTGCCTGTTCGCTGTTCGGCGTTGTGCCTGTGGAACTGTACAAGTTCTGCATAAGTCTGCAAAACACATTCTCAAAGGACTTGTCATCTATAATGGCAGGACAGCAAAGCATTGATTTAGCAGGACAAAGCACAAGTGTTTTAGAAGGTAGTTTTTCAGTATCAATACAAACAACATTCGGACTTCTCAATTTGCTATGTATGATAGCCTTTGCCTACTGCGTAATAAAAATCTTTTTTGCGAACATCAAGCGTGGAGGAATTCTGCTCATTCAAATGGCGGTAGGTGCGCTGTATATGTTTAGTGTTCCGAGAGGATATCAGGACGGCTTCAATCAGTGGATGAAACAGATAGCGGCACTATGCCTGACAGCATTTATGCAGACAACTCTGCTGTTCCTCGGGTTGCTGACCTTCCCCGGCAATATGCTTTTGGGACTTGGAATAATGCTTGCATCAAACGAAGTTCCGAGAATTGCACAGCAGTTCGGTCTTGATTCAAGCGTTAAGGAATATACCAAGCCGTTGTTCTCAATCACGACTCACCACTTCTTATTTTTCCACGGCAACATCAATCCGAAGGACTTTGAAGATGCGCTTATGGTAGAGCCAAATGAGTATGCCTTAATCAAATTTGGTGAGCGTGGCACTTGTCTGTATAGGTGCGGTAATGAACGCTATTTGCTTCTCGTTCAGGCTCCCGAATATAAAGCAGAGATTTTCGGTAGTGCTGGTGGGAGATAATCGCTTTACAGGATAGATAAGATTTGCTATAATAAAACTTATAAATATTTATTGTTTGATATGGTGTTTTTTTAAAAGGAGGGCTATTCTTATGAGTGCATTATATGTTATAGGAAATGGTTTTGATTCTGCTCATAATTTAAAAACATCATATTGGTTCTTTAGAGAATACTTAAAAAAGTATGCAGAGAATTTTTATATTAGGCTCGAAGAGAATTATGGATTCTATCAGATTGATATTGACGACTATCATAACGGTCCTAATCCTCAAAAAGCATTAAAAAGAAGAGACGAATATGTGTATGATGTTTTTTGGAAAACTATTGAAGAAAAATTAGGATATGTAAATGAAACCTCTATGCTAGATTTTTCACAATCCATTGTAGATGCTCTTGATTTAGAAAGTGGGCCAGTAGGAATACAAGATACACTTGATGATTATTGGGAAGAACAATATTCATTTATCAATGAGTTGCAGGATTATGTTTTTAAATGGGCAAAACAAATACGATTAAATAAATGCATCCCATTGTGTAATGAGTTAGTTGAGAATAAAGACGATATTTTTTTAAACTTTAATTATACTAATACGCTAGAAAAAGTTTATAATATTCCACCATCTAATGTTTTGCATATTCACGGTGGCTTACCAGCTTATTGTGGTATAAAGCCGATTTTAGGACACGGTAACTATGATGCGATAAAGAAATGTAAAAAACAAATTGAAAATGCTGAAAGAGTATTTGATGAGGCATCTATTAGTATTTATAATGCTATAGCTGACTTTTATAAAAGCACTTTAAAGGATACGAAAAAAATATTATTGTTTAATAGCGGATTTTTTAATAGGTTGGCTAACATTGATACAGTAAAGGTAATAGGTCATTCGCTTGGAAAAGTTGACCATCCTTATTTTAAAAAAATTTTAGATAGCATAGATAAGAATTCGGAATGGTTTGTATATTATTATAAAAGCGAAGAAGAATATATCTTTGAAAAAGAAATGCTTGAACTTGGTGTAAATAAAGATAAATTACATGTTTTACATTCAAATGAATTTTGGAAAGTCTAGTATCTATAGTGAACATTAAATATCTTATTTGAATTAGCCAACTAATCATAACAATGTGTTATGAACAGTTGGCTTTTTTCGTTTGGAGGTGATTTTGTGAGTGCTACCATAGGTGCGGCACTAAAGAAAATAGCGGTTGCTCTGCTCACAGATAAAAAGGTAATAAAAACAATAGGCGGTATAGTTATCGGCATAATCATAATTGTGGTTATGCCGATTGTTGCTGTTGTTTCCGTTTTCAACGGAAGTATGGATATTGATGCCGACAAACTCAATCAGTCTATACAAGAAAACATTTCAGCCGAGCAGATGGAAAATCTACAGCTTATTAACGACACAATGACAGAGGTTGAAAATCAACTGAAAAATAAAAAGTTGTCCAACTATAACACGCAGGCAGAGGTTATCTATCTATCTATTCTCCTTGTCCGATAAATCAGAGGACGAGAATTTTGTAAAAAACTTTGTTTCCTGTTTTAAGAAGAACCAGTCAGATGAGGATTTGATAAATGCCGTCAATCAGAAATTCGGAACAGAGATTAATTATGACGAGTTTCAGAAAATGATGCAGTCAATCAAGGGTGCGGAAATCAGTACCGCAGGCTTTACTGACAAGACCACGAAGAACAATCTCGACCTTGTCAAGTGGTGTGAGAACGCATACAAAAACGGCTGGGGATATGTGTACGGCGGTTACGGTCAGATCTGCACCAAGCAATATCTTGACCAACAGGCGTCGTTGTTTCCCAGAAATAACGAGGCAGGTGGTGAGATGAGAAAGGTCGGTGAAAAATGGCTCGGCAAGAGAGTTTGTGATTGCATAGGTTTGATAAAATCATATGCTTGGTACAACTCTGACAGCGGAGAAATTGTCGCAGGCTCAAACGGTTTCACGGACTGCGGAGCAAATTCTATCTGGAGCAATGTAAGCGAGAGCGGACCGATTTCAACTATGCCCGACACACCCGGACTTGCTGTCTGGATGGACGGACACATCGGAGTGTATATCGGCAACGGTGAAGTTATTGAAGCACAAGGCACCGCTTACGGAGTTGTCAAAACTCAGCTCTCAGGGCGAGGTTGGACAAAGTGGTTGAAAATACCGAATATTAAATATGTAAATCAGAGCAACAAGAACTGACGAGGTGATTTTTTATGAAGAAAACAAGCGTAAGTATTATGTACGAAGATGAAAAACTGAATGCAGTAAAAATGTATATGTCACAGCGTGATTTGGATTTCAAGGAAGAACTTGAAAAATCTGTGGACTCTCTGTACGCAAAATATGTCCCTGCAAATGTCAGGGAGTTCATTGATATGAAAGATTCACAGGTAAAAACACCCAAGCCTAAAAAGCCAAAGCCACAGGAAGAAAATACAGAGGTGGTAACTTGAAAAGTCAAAACTTCGGAATAGAAATGACCGGAATCACTCGAAGTACTGCGGCGAAAGTGATTGCCGGTTATTTTCATACAGAGGCAACTCATGTCGGCGGTTGTTATGATGCATATTCTGTTCGTGACAATGACGGCAGGATGTGGAAGATTATGCGTGACGCAAGCGTCCGTTGTGAAAACCGTTCAGGGCAGAATGCAAGTTCACTGTACTCGGTTGAATTTGTCACTCCGATTTGTAATTACGATGACATTGAAACCATACAGGAGTTAGTGAGAAAGCTTCGTGGTGCAGGAGCGAGAGTCAACTCAAGCTGTGGTCTGCATTGCCATATTAATGCGGCTCCGCATACCCCGAAAACACTTCGCAATATCGTAAACATTATGGCGGCGAAAGAGGACTTGCTCTACAAGGCTTTGAAAGTGAATGTGTCAAGAGAACATTACTGTCAGAAGATGGACACTCGCTTTCTTGATGAAATCAATAACCGCCCTCCTATGTCTATGGAACAATTCAAGTCAATGTGGTATGACGGAGAGGATTACAGCTACCGACACTATGATGACACACGCTACCACGCTTTGAATCTTCACAGCGTGTTCTACAAGGGTACGATTGAATTCCGTCTTTTTAATTCAACCTTACACGCAGGCGAGGTCAAAAGTGCTATTCAGCTTTGCCTTGCAATCAGTCATCAGGCTTTAATTCAGAAGTCTGCAAGACACGCTAAAACTGTATCGGATAATGAAAAGTACACTTTCAGAACTTGGCTTTTGAGATTGGGTTTGATAGGTGACGAGTTCAAAACAGCTCGTCATCATCTGCTGAAAAATCTTGATGGCAATATTGCTTGGAAAGACCCTGCACAGGCTGAAAAGCAAAATCAAGGCTCGGCTTCTGATTTCATTTCAAGAGTTATGGAAGATTACGCTTATGAAATCTCGGGCAGAAAAGCATATGCCGATTACATCGCTACCCGTCCTCGTGCCGAGAGATTCGGCTCTCACGGACTTTTTACCGATGACGGTGTTCAGGTTCAGCTGTCAAAAGTAACGGAAGAACTCGACAAACACAAGGGAAATATCTGGACTGCAATAGTTTCAATCCGCAGAGAAGATGCACAACGGCTTGGCTTTAATACCGGAGCTCGCTGGCGGGATATGCTCCGCACACAGACAGAAGCACTTGCTAAAAATCTGAAAATACCAATGGAGAATCTTCGTTGGTATGCTGCATTTCATAATGAATCGCACCACCCTCATGTGCATCTGATTGCATATTCAACTGTGGAGAACGAAGGCTATCTCACGCAAAAGGGAGTTGAAAATCTGCGCTCGTCATTTGCAAAAGATATTTTTCAGCAAGATTTATTGTGCATCTATGAAAAGCAAACCGAACACAGGGATAAGCTCCGTGCTGAGGCTCGTGACATTGCAGAAGATTTGGTTTCAAAAATCAACTCAGAAATATATATCAGCGCATCAATTCAGCATAAGCTGTTGGAACTTGCTGACAGACTTTCACAAACGAAAGGTAAAAAGGTTTACGGCTATCTTAAACTTGATGTAAAGGCGATTGTGGATTCCATTGTTGATGAGCTTTCAAATGATGACAGGATTAAAAAATTATATGACCTTTGGTATGAGCAAAAAGAAAATACAATTCGTACCTACACAGATGAAATTCCTGACAGGATTCCTCTTGCCCAAAACAAGAAATTTAAGTCAATCAAGAACGCTGTAATTAAGGAAGCGTTGAAATTAAATCTCACCGAAGATAAGATTGAGGAAAGTGAGAATGCAGACGAAGAACCTGTTTCAAATCCATTTGAATATGAAGAAAACACCTCTGCCGAATCAGTCTTTGATTCAGGCAGAGGTGCTTTGTATCCTCGTTATTCAATTAAAACCAACCGCAACAGCGTTGCAGTTTCTTCTCTTTATCTCCTGCGTTACCTATGCAATATGATTCAAAGTCAATTAAGATTTGAAGAAAGGCAGAAAGTACAGAGGACAGATAAAAAATTACAGCAGAAGATTAATGATAAGAAACACGATCAGGGGCTGAAAATGTAAGTTTGATAACTGAAATATAACTACATGCACATATTGACTCTATAATATATGCATTAGTATACTGTTATATTTCTTTATTAATTTTCTTGCTATTTCATCAGAATAATTCTTTTCAGATACTTCTTTCCAATATGATTTATATAATTTCTTTAGTTCTTCAAATACTGTTTGAGGATTACTTAAATAGTACTGTCCATTTTGTTCAAACACTGTTTCTAGTTGATATGTTAATGCGGTATCATCCTTTGTTTGACCTTGATGCAATATTCCACATCTAATACCTTTATAAAATTTTATTGCAAGATCTTCTGATATATTGGAATCTAATAATGGAAGAATCTCCTTATAAGCATTTCCAACTGCACCACTATCTCTAGATTCATCAAATCCATTTTTTATTTCAAAAAATAGTTCAATAAGAATACAATTAATTCTCATAGTAATGAATGCAGTATTTTCTGGAACAGCAAGCTTTGATAAACACATATTGACTCTTTCAATTGGGGAAAAATAGTTTTCATCGATACGTTTTTTCATGTATTTTTTTACCTTTTGAAAAAGTTGTGTAGCCTCTGCATGATTGTTTCTATTGATTGCTGAATTTAAATCCTCACTTATCCGTTTCGCATCTTCGGTTTTAAGTTGTTTACAAAACCATGTCCTATCTGAATCAAACATTAATGTACCATCCTATCATATTTATATATCCAAATTATTTATGCCTACAAATTCACAAAATTATATTCAATATCTTATTTCTCAATTAAGAAAAAGAATGTCGAGTTTTTTTAAAAAGCAAACTTATAAATCTCGACTGATCAACCAATTATTTTACAATTATCATATCATAGACAAATAAAATTGTCTATAAAAAAATCAGCCTACCGCCAAGGAACATCTGCACCCAAACGCTGATAGGTGCCACCTGTCACAGTGATAAGAGAAGAACTCCCCACTATAAGATATTACAGCAGAAAAGAAAAATATACACAAGGAAGTGATTACAATATCAACCTACATTCATTTTACAAAAGAACAGCGAGAGCAGGCAAGGCGAACAGACCTTGCTAATTTTTTAATCGGTCAAGGCGAGAAAGTCAAGAAATCAGGTTCAGAATACGAATGGCTTGACGGTTCGCAAAAGGTAACAATCAGAGGCCACCTCTGGTATCATCAGTACGAACAGAAAGGCGGTGACGCAGTTGACTTCATCCGCAGATTTTATAACAAGGACTATGCCGAAGCGGTTGAAATGCTTTTGAATAACGGTGGCAGTCAAATCATAACATCACCGCCCATAGAAAAAGAGCATAAACCCTTTAAATTGCCACCGAGGAATGACAGAATGAGCCGAGTTTTTTCTTATCTGCTGTTGACTCGTGGTATTGATAAAGATGTTTTGTATGAGTTCGTGCGGCGGAAAATGATTTATGAATCGTCAGACTTTCACAACGCTGTCTTTGTCGGCTACGATTCAAACGGTAAACCTCGCCACGCCCACAAGCGAGGAACTGTGATGAACAATCCGTACAAAGGAAATGCTGCAGGAAGTCAACCCGAATTCAGTTTTCACTGGCACGGCACAAGCGATAAAATTTATCTCTTTGAAGCACCGATTGATATGCTTTCCTACATTTCAATGCACAAGGAAAATTGGAAAGAACACAGCTATGCGGCATCCTGCTCCGTCTCGGACAGGGTGCTTTTTCAATGTTTGAAAGACAATCCAAACATCAAAAATGTGTTTCTCTGCTTTGACAATGACGAGGCAGGACAGATAGCAAACAAACGGATAGCCGATAAATTAAACTCAATGAATATCAAAAGCGAAATCCTCATTCCTATCCATAAAGACTGGAATGAGGATATTTTAAACGGTGAAAGGACTGATGAAATATGTCGTCAGGTGTTATAACTCTGATTATTGTTGCAGGTTCAATGTTTGCCTTGTTCATAATTATTTCTATGGTGGGCAATCACTATTCACTCAACCGAATAAAGAATAAAACAGTCGGACAAGGTCAACACGGAACGGCTCGTTGGGCGACAAAAAAGGAAATCAAGAGAACTTACAAGCAAATTGATTTTAAACCAAATGAATGGCGTACAATTCCCGACAGCAGACCAAAGGAGCAAGGTATAGTTGTTGGCTGTAAGAACAGCAGGAAAGGAACAACCGCAATGGTTGACACAGGCGATGTTCACGCTCTGATGATTGGTGCGGCAGGTGTCGGCAAGACCGCCTATTGGTTATATCCCTGCATTGAATATGCCTGTGCTACGGGTATGTCATTCTTGTCAACCGACACCAAAGGTGATATTGTTCGCAATTACGGAACGATTGCAGAAAAGTATTACGGCTACAAAATTTCAGTCATAGACTTGCGCAACCCCACACACTCACATAGCAACAATCTTCTCCACCTCGTAAACAAATATATGGACTTATACAAAGCCGAATCCGAACAGCTTGTTTACAAGGCAAGAGCCGAAAAATACGCAAAAATCATTTCAAAAACGATTATTCTTTCAGGTATGGACTCGGCTTCATTCGGACAAAATGCTTACTTCTATGATGCAGCAGAGGGCCTTTTAACAGCAACTATTCTGCTTGTTTCGGAATTCTGCGAACACGAAGAACGGCATATTGTTTCGGTATTCAAAATCATTCAGGAGTTACTTGCTCCGACCAACAAGAAAGGCAAAAATCAGTTTCAACTTTTAATGGACTATCTTCCAGACGACCACAAAGCAAAATGGTTTGCAGGGGCGGCACTGAACACAGCCGAACAGAGTATGTCAAGCGTTATGAGTACGGCATTGTCAAGGCTGAATGCCTTTCTCGACTCCGAGCTTGAACAGCTTTTGTGTTTTGATACGGAGATTGACGCTGAAAAATTCTGCAATCAAAAGTGTGCGATATTCATTGTAATGCCCGAGGAAAACCCCAACACCTTTTTTATGGTTTCGCTGATTATCCAACAGCTCTACCGTGAAATACTTTCAGTTGCAGATGAAAACGGCGGTGTACTGAAAAACCGCTGTGTGTTCTTTTGTGATGAATGGGGCACTTTGCCGAAGATTGATTCGGCAGAGATGATGTTCTCTGCCTCCCGTTCAAGGCGGTTACAGATAGTGCCAATAATTCAATCCTTCGCACAACTTGAGAAAAATTACGGCAAAGAGGGTGCTGATGTTATCATAGACAACACACAGCTGACAATATTCGGCGGCTTTGCTCCAAACAGCACAAGTGCGGAAGTCCTATCAAAAGCACTCGGTTCAAGAACTGTTATGTCAGGCTCTGTAAGCAGAAGCAAAAATGATCCGTCCCAATTATTGCAGATGATAGAAAGACCATTGATGACTCCCGATGAGCTGAAGTCACTTCCAAAAGGCACATTTGTTGTTATGAAAACAGGTTTTTATCCTATGAAAGTAAAACTAAAGCTGTTTTTTAAATGGGGTATTAAATTTGAAGAAAAGTATGAGGTCATGGAAAACGGCAACCGTGAGGTTCACTATGCCAACCGTTCGGAGTTGTTCAACAACATAATCCAAACATACTGTCCTCAATACTTTGAACAGCCTGTTACCAACTCGGATTTTGATGAAGCAAGCGGTGAAAAAAAGAAGAAAAATGAAAATCTTAAAACCTCGCCAGATACAGAACAGACCGAGAGTGAAGATACTATTAATTCAGAACAGCAAAATGATCCAACAGAAGAACCTGAAAATTCAAGCGTTGAACAGAGCGCAGACAAGCAAAGAAAAGTAGTCATAAGAACCGAACGACCGTCACAGGAGGTGCAGAAGAATGAGTAAATTAACTTTTCTGTATCAAATGGACTTACCTCACAGAGCCGTAGCCGTATATACCTACCTCCACGACCGAGCAAACAAAAACGGTGAATGCTGGCCCTCAGTAAACAAAATAGCAGGCGACATAAAGCTGTCGCCTGCTACAGTAAGAAGGGCAATTAAGGATTTGAAAAATGCTAAACTAATTACAACCAAGCAAAGATATAGAAGCAACGGTGAGAAAAGTAGTTTACTGTTTAAAATAATTCCAGTTAACTTAAGGTTATGACACTACGCCGGTGGCACTACACTTTATTGTAACTGACATTGAATAATCTTTTGATTCAGCACTTGTTTTCCATGTAGCTGTTGCTTTTGCTGTTGCCGTGTTGCCTGATTTGCTGTGCGATGCACTCTTTATAGACCAAGCAGATGCTGGAGCTGTTGTAATATGGGAACAGCTTGTACAGGTCGATGTACTGCCATTGTATGAAAATGTAGCCTTAATTGCAACTGACCAAAGTACAGTACCACTGCTGTTTTTGTAATATCTTGTTTTTGTTTTTGTAATTGTATTTGTGGCATATAAAGAAATACCTGGATTTGCAGTATCGTCAGTAATTATTGTTTCAATATAGTCACCATTATCTAAATATTCAATGGTTCTTTCTGTATTGTCGGCAGTTGTAGCACTTACAGGAATACTCAAAAATATACAACTAATAAGTGCAATAATTAATGTAATAGTTATTGTTTTCTTCATAGTTTTTACTCCTTTATTCAATTACTTCTTCAGCGATAACAACTTCTTGCCTCATGATTGCTTGATGTTCTTCCCATAATATAACGCCATACACAGTAGAAAGAACTAAAGCAACTGCAATGATTACGGCGATTAATGATTTAATATATTTGCTGATTTTAAGCTTTTTAATAACATAGGGAACACCGGTAGCAGAAAAATATTCAGCTACTATATCAACAGGAGTTCCGTAGTTTTTATAAAGTTCTTCCTTTGTTGTTGCGTCTGCTTCCTCACAGTAGTCCTCTATATCCTTACTTAGATTCTTTATGTATTTTCTTTCCTCTTTTCCTTTTACAGGAAACATAGCTTTTATTTCGTTGATATATTCCTTACATAGTTTATTCATTTTCCTTATCCTCCATATTTTCATTTAAAGATGAGAGTATTTTTTCTACACCGGTGTAAGCACCGCGAAAGTTATTTAACAGTTGGGTGTAATATTCCTTGCCTTCAGGTTCAAGATGATAATAAACCCTTGTTCTCCGCTTGCCAACAAGCTTTGAATATTGAGAAATTTTACCCTCATTTTCAAGCTTGTAGGTAACGGCATAAATGGTATTTTGGGAAATCGCAAGGCACCCGTTGGAAAATTCCTTAATGTACTTAACAATCTCATAGGCGTAGCTATCATGGTCATTCAAAATTGCCAGAATAAGAATTTCTGTTATTCCGCTGAAAAAATTATTTTTAGTACCCATAAAACACCTTTTCAAAATTATTATTTACCAGCAATTCTATTATACATAAAAATATTGTAATTTCAATATTTTAAATATCAAAATATTATTGACAAGCCTTGTCAATAGTGATATGATTTAATCACAAGATAATTGAATTATGGTAACATTGTTCAATTTATTGAAGTTTTGTGATTGTTGCAACAAATTACAGATAAAATTTAGACAAATAATAAATAATAGAAGGAGGTTTTCGATAATGAAAACAAAGAAAAGCAAAGTAAGGAGAACGGTTATTACCATTATGGCGGCGGTTTGTGCAATCTCATCGTTTTCTGCTATCAGTGCAAGTGCATATACACACAGTTTGGAGTACACAGCAAAGGGAAGTACTAAGGTGAGCGTAATACTTCGTTCGAGTGGTTACACAAATTTGATCATCTCACCTTTGCAGTGCAGAACAAAGAATGGATCGAATTATTCTTATGTAAGGGATACAAACTCAACTGGAAACGGTACATCAATTTACGCAGGTGTTACTCCCGGTACCGGCTGGAAACTTGTAGCGAGCAGCACATATGACTACACAAAATATAAGGTTGGAACGGGCAGTACATATTCTATGGACTATTATTGGCAAAATTGATATATCTAAGATAATCTCTTCAGGAGTATCCAATTTTTTGGGCCTGATATCTTAATATTCTTAGTATCGGATTTACAAATGAGTAATAACTTATAAAACCAACCACCTGTGGTTTTGTGTTATTAGGTAAGGGTAAGAAGCAAAATAGTTAAATAAATATTTTGTATAACTACCATATTTCGAACAGAAAGGGGGGAGTTTATACTCCCCCCCCTAATTGATTTTATATAAAAACTTTACAATTTGTATGGTGACTAAAATGAAAAAACTTCTATCTGTTTTATTATTAATAATTGCTTTCTCTTCTCTAAGTGCTTGTGGTAAGCAGGGAAATAGTCAGCCTGTATCTGATGATCCAACTAACGGAATAAATAACGGGTTAAAATCAAATGAATACGGTGATACAGTAACAGACTACGGGACTCAGGCTTATGAAAAAACATCGTTTGAAATTGGCAAAGATGATCAGCCGTTTTTTATTTCAAAAACAGGTATGAACATATCAAATGGAAGCGGAGAGTACACTTTTTATAACAATACATTATATTATTATGATAACAAAGTACAAAAAGCTGTTATCGCTTGCGGAAAACCCGACTGTCAGCACATAACAAATGTTGACGAGGGGGAAAGCGACTGTAATGCATTTTTCCCAAATAGTATATTTTATTTTGATAAAGGTTATGCCTATTATAATAATAATATCTATATGCTAGGAAGAGGCAGTGACAGCGACAACTCGGTTTCTCTCTACAAAATTAGCTCGGATGCATCAAAACGAGAAGAAGTATTAAAATTATTTGAAACTTCTGATATTAATAATATAGGAGTGTTTACGATTCATAGAAAATATGCTTTTTGGTCATTAAACACACAGAAGGGTACACAACTGTTTCGAATGAATTTAGATGACAAAAAAGTAGAACAAGTATTCAGGGAAAATGATAATGGTGTCTTTATAACGAGATTTATCGGAGCCGGAGATTATTTGTATTTTTCATATTCATATGCAACTGATGAAAGTTATGATAATTGGGACGGGTATATATGTCGTCTTAATATACATTCAGGTCAAACTAAAAAAATAATAAATACAACGGGTTGTTATACAGTAATGAATAATAAGATTTATTACTTTGATTCAAACAAGTTTTTTCAATGTGAACTTAATGGAGAAAACAATTCTAATTTTATTGATGCACCTGATGATTCTTGGCTGATAGTTGGTGATACTAAATACTTATACCTGACAAATTGGGATAATGAAATTACAGATTCCTCATCTTACAAAATATTTGTTGTTAGTACGGACGGAAAAATAATAGATACAATTCCTATTTCAGATTGTGAATTTTTCAGAGGCGGACTTTCAGACAATCTATATATTGAAACAACTGATAGAAAACTAAAGGTGTTCGCAAAAAATCAAATAGGAACCGGCAAATATAATTGGAAAACAATTTATACTGTATCGGATACCGGGGAAGTAATTTTAAATGAATGAATCTAAAAGAGTTTTCTTAAATAAAAAAATAATATTCAGCTTTTTAATACTGATGACAATATGCTTCTCCTTTTTTCTTTACACTCAATACCAAAATACTTATTCAAATGGATGTAGTGTTGAAACGCTAAACAGTTACAGGAAAGAATTTTTTAATGACTTAAGTAATAAAACTATTTTGCAGGCGCGAAACATCGTGTCGGAACAATTAGATTATGTTTCGACTGTTAATTCATTAATTAATTTTGAGAGAATGAAACTGGAGGACAAAGACAACTACTTAGACGTATGGCAAGATAAAGAGGAAGAGTTGCGTAATTTATATCCGGAAATATCGAAAGAATATGATGAAAATAAAAACTTATATTCGGAAAATGATTATTCGGCTAAAGAAGCCGTGCTTCTGGAAGTTTTAACTCAAATTGAGTATATCATTGACTATCCGGATTATTTAGATAGTATTGATTCTAAATCAGAACAAATGAACGAAATAAGTATTTTTTCAAATGCTGATTCGCTGTCTAACTCAAATATTAAAAAAACAGCGGACGATTACGCAAATCTAAAACATATAGATCTTGAGCTTGGTAATGATAAACCAATTATTTCTGTAGTTAATTTTGGATTAGTGCATTATATAATTTTTATTTTCAACTTAGCTATCATCATAGTTTTTATTCAAGAGAGAAAATCGGGTCTTTGGAATATTATCCATGCTACTAAAAAAGGAAGATTTTCACTTGCAATCAAGCGAATAGGAATTCTGACGGTAAGTGTTTTTCTGTCTACTGCTATTGCATATACCATTTTATTTATTACATCTTTTTTGTTATACGGTGGCATAGGTGATGTATTTAGAAGTGTTCAATCAATCCAGGAATTTCAAAATTTTGTATTTCCGATGTCAGTACTGGGATTTATTGCATTTTATGTTTTTATAAGTGCCTTATCTCAATTCGTCCTAATACTTTTTGTTTGGTTAATAATTTCACTTATCAGAACAATTAATATCGCATTGGGTTTTGCCGGTGTAATATTGGCTGTTGAATTTACATTGTATAAATTATTGCCAATCCAAAGTAATTTGTCTATTTTAAAATGCGTAAACTTGTTTTGCTTTGTGGATCCAACAACAGAAGTTGCAAAATATCATAACCTGAATTTTTTGAATATCGTTATAAACAGATTTTGGCTTATATTTTACTCTTTAATAGCGTTTATACTCATTTTTGGATTAATAACAGTGTTGGTTTCTGCGTTTAAATACCCTGAATCTAACGGAAATAAGTTAACGAATCTGCTTAATAAGTTCTTTAAAAAATTAGCTGATTTATACTGGCAGATAGTTGAAAAAATATCTATTATCGGCTATGAACTTTATAAACTCTTAATCATTCAAAAGGGATGGATAGTTTTAACTGTGCTGATATTTGTCCTTTTTAATACTGTTAATACAACAAAAATTTATCAAAGTGAAACAGAAAGCATAGTTAACGAATTTTATGAGAAATATAGTGGACAATTAACAGATTTTGCGCGTCAATACGCTGTGAATTTGAAAGACGAAATTGAAAAAGTGGATTCTGAACTTGCCCAAGCATATTTGGATTATAGAGAAGGTAAAATTACTCAAAATAACTATAATTCGCATGTCTTGAAATCAGATGCTTTTGATAGTAAAAGAGAAGCTCTGAATATTATACAGGAGCGTATAAATTATGCTGAAAAGCAAGGTGACAATGCCTGGCTTGTAAACCCAGAAGGATACATTGAACTGCTGGATTCAAAGGCTTTTTCAAGGCAACAGAACTTTGCATTACTTTCTGTTTTTTGTATTATTATTATTTTGTCAAATGTTTTTGCCTATGAAAAGCAGTCAATGGTATATCCTGTGCTTATGTCTTCGTTTAAAGGACGCCAATTTCTGTTTAGGAAAAAGGTTCTGGCAGCAACTATTATTACCCTAATAATATGGCTATGTACAAGTTGTGTAGAAGTTATTAGCGTATGCATCAGATACCCGATTGAAAACTTAAATGCTCCGATTTACAGTATTGAATTCCTGAATATAATTCCTTTTAATTGCAGTCTTATTATTTTTCTATTAGGATTATATATTTCAAAACTGCTTATTATGATTTCTGCTTGCTTCATTGTATGTTTGATTTCTACATTGGGAAAATATGAGATTAGTATGATTATCTCGACAATTCTGTTGGTTGTACCTGCTCTGCTCTATATACTTGGAATTGATTTTTGGGGTTATATTTCGGTTATTCCTCCATTAGCCTCAATGAAGTTAATACTGTCATCTAATGGCACAACTTATTTTATTCAGCTTGTTTTAATGCTTATCTTGGGAATATCATCTATCTTTTTTGCAAGACAAAAATGGTGCAAAGAAAGAAGGTTTGGTAATGACACTTGAAATGAAAAATTTAACAAAATACTATGGTAACAACTGTGCATTGGATAACCTCAGCTTGTCGCTCTCAAATGGAATATATGGTGTTCTCGGAGCAAATGGAGCAGGTAAAAGTACCCTTATGAATCTGATTACTGATAATGTCAAGAGGACCTCAGGAGAGATTTTATATGACGGGACAGATATTTTGAAACTCGGTAATAGGTTCAGAAAACATCTTGGTTATATGTCACAGCAGCAAGGTTTTTATGATCAGATATCAGCAAGAGCTTTTTTGCTATATATAGCCTCATTAAAAGGCTTGAAAAAGAATGAAGCAAAGGAACAAACTGACAGGTTGTTAGAATTTGTTAATTTGTCCGATGTAGCACATAAAAAGGTGGGTTCTTTTTCGGGCGGAATGAAGCAACGTGTTCTTCTGGCGCAGGCATTGCTTGGAAATCCAAAAGTAATACTGCTTGATGAACCCACTGCGGGACTCGATCCGAAAGAGAGAATTCGTATTCGTAACTTTATAAGTGAGATTGCTGAGGATAAGATTATATTGTTTTCAACACATGTAGTTTCAGATATTGAGTTTATTGCAAAGGAGATTATATTACTCAAAAGCGGTCAGCTTGTGTCGCATGATACCTGTACCAACCTTACAAAAGAAATTGAAAATAAGGTATTTGAAGTCGAAATTAATAAGGAAGAACTTAAATATTTTCAAGATAATTACCGTGTGTCAAATCTCTATCATAACGACGAAAAAATCATTGTAAGATTAGTAACTGATATCCCACCTGAAAACTATAAAATACAATCCGTAAAAGCAACCCTTGAGGATTTGTATCTGTATGTGTTTGAGAAAGGGAAATAACAAAAACAGAAAAAATAAGAAGATATTTAATATGTGCTTGTTAAATGCCGACAGGTTTTAGCTTTTAATGCTATTACCTGTCGGCATTTTTATGCTCTTTTTTGCATTGAAAGCAGAAAGGACTTTATTGTTATACAAGAGCAGGAGTCCTCCAGTCAATTTGATTTTTTAAATTCAGATTGATTGGAGGACAAAATATGGACAACAAACGTCCCAAAAGAAGAAAGGATAAGTATAATCCTTACACATTACATACAGAAAAGGGAAAGTACTATATCTCATTTACAGATGCTAATAATTGTATTCAAAAAGTTTTAATATCTAAGAAAATATTTGATAGTTTTAATAAATTTGAGCTTGAAGATATTTCTTGGATGAATGAATACGACAGGCATTATGAACACTCTGAAATATACGAAAGCACATTACACGAAAGAGGCGCTATAAATGTTGAATGTATGGAAGAATACTTGGATAATACTCAGGATATGGAAAATTTGCACATGGCGATAAAAAATTTGCCGGAAGTGCAGAAACGCAGACTGAAAAAGTATTATTTTGAAGAAAAAACTTTTGACGAAATAGCGTTTGAAGAAGGCTGTACTTATCAAAGTATTCAAAGATCCGTGTATCGCGCAGTGGCAAAAATTAAAAATATTTTAAAAAATTCATAAATTAGGGGTGTGTTTTAGCTTTTAAGTGAGGAAACAGGTGAGAGGATTAATTTTCTTTCGCCTGTTTTCTTTTTTCAGAGAACAGGTATTGCTCTTTGAAAATAAAATATCAGCACATCAGATACATTCCTTCTGCTGTTCGAGCGGACAAGCTAAATGAGCGAACTTCTATACAGAACTTCAGGACTCAGACATTGAAAGGCAAATTCAATGAGGGCGATGACAGGCAGATGGTATAATGATACTTCCGTCAAGTCAAAAGTCGAGCGTGATAAAACCGTCGTAACCAAAGATGGCGGCTGTGGGAGATCCTCACGGTGGTGAAATTCCAATGGAGCTATTATGCAATAGTCGTCTGATGTGTTCCTTGTCGCAGGGCATCGAGGATAAATAGCGACAACAGGATAGCGTGAAAATTAGAGCTATCCACAAACGATTGATATTATCCCGACAGCAGAAGATTTTTTGTTTTCTTCTGTCGGGGTATTTAGAAGAAAATTACTGAAAGAAGGTGTTAAAATGTTAGGATTTATGATTGGTCTTTTTGTCGGTGCTTTTATCGGCGTTTGCGTTATGTGCCTGTGCAATGCAGCGGCAAAAGCTGATGAGCAGATGGAAGATCATATAAACGACAAAAACAAAAAATAAGGAACAGGTGGTAATTTGAACGAAAACTATATAAATGAAAATAAAATTGATTCTGAACACAAAATAGAATCTGTTATAAATGACTGTAAGGTCACAATCTACTTTTCTAAAAACAGAAATAACCATGTTGAAAGGAATATTCTCGAAAATCTTTTGGATACATTTGAGAACAGAATGAAAACTCTGATTGGATGCTGAATTTCTTTCAATTTAATTTTGGATTTCGCTGGATATTATAAAAATTATGTAGTATTGTTGGTTTGCAAAAATCGTATGAAAGGGTGATGAAATGAAAAGAGTATATTGCTTGTACAGAGTATCAACCAAAGGTCAGGTTGATAAAGATGATATTCCAATGCAGAAAACCTCGTGCAGAGAATTTGCAGAACGTAACGGTTGGACCATTCTGAAAGAGTTTCAGGAGAAAGGCGTGTCGGGATTCAAGGTTTCGGCAAGCGACCGAGATGCTATTCAGGATTTGAAAGCCGCCGCAGAAAAGAAAGAATTCGATGTCCTACTTGTCTTTATGTTCGACAGAATAGGCAGAATTGATGATGAAACCCCGTTTGTCGTCGAATGGTTTATCAAGCACGGCATAGAGGTGTGGAGCGTTAACGAGGGCGAACAGCGTATGGATAATCATGTGGACAAACTTATGAATTACATACGATTTTGGCAAGCCAACGGTGAAAGCCAGAAAACGTCAGCTCGTGTTAAAACTCGCCTTAACCAGATGACGATGGACGGCAAATTTACCGGAGGTGTTGCACCATTCGGTTACAAACTTATAAAAAGCGGTGAAATCAACAAAAAGGGAAAAGAGCTTATGGACATAGTCGTTGACGATGATGAAGCTCCGATAGTCAAGAAGATATTTGAGATGACAGTTTAAGAGGGTTATGGTTCATATCGAATGGCTGACTATCTGAACAGTCACGGAATCAGAACCCATAATAACAGCAAATTTCAATGTAATACGGTTAATCGTATTCTTAAGAACAGATTATACTGCGGTTATTTTATATCAGGCGGTGTTGAATCTCCATACATAGAAAGACTTCACATCATTGATGAAAATGTATATGAACAAGCACAATTTATATTAAGTCAGCGTTCTAACAAAAATGAAGAGAAGAAACAAATTGCAAGAACTACGAAAGGCAGTACATTACTTTCCGGAAATATCTATTGCGCTCATTGCGGTCAGAAGATGGTATCAACAAGCTATATCGACAGATACGACAGGGCAGACGGTAGTCAGTACAGAGTTCGCAGACAGAGATATATATGTACCAATAGAGCAATGAAACGAGGTGCTTGTGACGGGCAGTCGGCTTATGTAGCACACAGAATTGACGGTGCTGTACTTGCAACGCTGAGAGATTATCTCGCTAAAATCAAATCAACACCAAAAGATATAGCGTTGGAAAAACGCTACAAATCCGAAATATCGGAGTATAGGAGAAAACAGACAAAGCTTGAAAAAGAAATTGAAAAGCTTAAAAGACAGGTGGTTGAATTGTCCGCCGAAATAGGACGCTCTTTACTCGGCGAAAGCCGCTTTACTCCAGACATACTGTCAGCTTCTATTGACAATACAAACGATTTACTCCATAAAAAAGAATTTGAATTAAGTGATATAAAGTTCAAGCTTGCCAATCAGCAAAATGCAATGGGCAAGCTTGATTTTTATTATTCACAGTTCAGAACATGGGCTGATGAGTTTGATAACTCCACAATGGAACAGAAGAAAATGATAGCTTGTCAGCTCATAAGAGAAGTGAAAGTATCACGGGGATACGAATTAGAGATTGTCTTCGACCTTAATTATGAACAATTCCTATCTCTATAAAGCTTAATAGATTGAATTTGTAAACTCAGTCTGCTATAATAATTTTAGGTTAGAAGTGGGTGAATATATATGAGCGAAGAAAATAAAATACAAATTTTTGAAGATAAAAAGATTCGTACTGCGTGGAATGAGTCGGAAGAAGAATGGTATTTTTCCATAGTTGATGTAATTTCAGTTCTGACTGACAGTAACGAACCTCGTCGTTACTGGAGCGATCTTAAGCGAAAGCTTAAAGCTGAAGGAGCAAACCAGTTGTACGAAAATATCGTACAACTGAAAATGCAATCTCCTAAGGATGGTAAAAATTACAAGACGGATGTTGCAAATACAGAGCAACTTTTGAGAATAATTCAATCTATTCCGTCACCAAAAGCAGAACCATTTAAAATGTGGCTTGCAGAAGTTGGCAGAGAAAGAATAGATGAAACTATTGATCCCGAACTTACCATAGAGAGAGCTCTTGAAACATACCTGAAAAAAGGATATAGCAGAGAGTGGATAAATCAAAGACTTCAGGCTATACAGGTGAGAAAAGAGCTTACTGATGAATGGGATTCTCGTGGTGTAAAGCAGGGTGTAGAATATGCAATTCTGACTGATGAAATTACAAAAGCGTGGTCAGGAATGACAACCCGCCAGTATAAAAATCTCAAAGGATTGAAAAAGGAAAACCTGAGAGATAATATGAGTACGCTTGAGTTGGTACTGAATATGTTGGCAGAAGCTACCACAACTGAGATTTCCAAAGAGAAAAATCCTCAATCTTTTTCTGAAAACAGAAGTGTTGCAAAAGAGGGCGGAGAAGTCGCCGGAAATGCACGAAAAGATATTGAGGAAAGAACAGGAAAACCTGTTATTACTTCAAAAAATGCTGTTGATTTTTCAAACCTTATTTCCGATGTAATAGAAAATGATTTTGATAAAAATGAATAAAGTATTCTGATTGCCTTGTGAGTTAAAACGCTCGCAGGGCATTTATTATATCCCGATTTCTAGTTTGTTTCTCGGATGCTTGGCAGAAAGAATGTTTTTTTGTTTGTTAATGCTCGTATGTGTGTAAATCTGCGTTGTTGTAATGGAACTGTGACCGAGCATTTGTTGAATATAGCGTATGTCAACATCTTCTTCAAGCAGTAGAGTTGCAAAAGAGTGACGAAACATATGCGGAGTAATGTGCAGCGGCACTTCCGCACCGATTACATAGCTGTTAATCATATTGCGAACAGACTGCTCCGATAGACGATTGCCAAGCCTGTTTATAAAGAAAAATTTGTTGGTTGTTATTTCACATTCAAACGCTTCTTTATACCTTTTAAGCAGCGCCTGAACATTTTGATTGCAGATTTGAATCAGGCGTTCTTTTGAGCCCTTTCCGTAAATTTTGATTATGTAATCATTAAAATCAATTTGTTCAGTCGTGAGTGTGCATAATTCTGAAATCCTCATTCCAGTGGCAAACAGTAATTCAAGTATGAGTGTATTCCGCAGAGCAACTTTCTTAGTATAGTCAGTTTTAGCTTTGGTAAGTTGTAGATAAGCAAACCTAATAATTTGCTCAATATTATTTATGGGAATAGTTTTTGGGAGAATAAAGGGTTCTTTATACTTGATTTGTATCTTATGAAAAGGGTTAATATCAATAAGTTCCTCAATTTCAAGATAGTGAAAAAATGCTTTTAGCGAAGCAATTTTACGCTTCACACTCTTGGGTTTGTACTTAAAATGCAGTAAATCTATGTATTGCTCAATGGATTTTTTGTTTGTCCATTCAATAGCAGATTCCATAGTGAATTCAAAATACTGCCTTAAATCAATAGTGTATGATTTTATCGTTTTCTGATCAAGATTTTTTCTTGAAAGGCAAAAGTTTAGATAATCAGTTGTTAGATTATTTGCTTGTACATTTTTTATTTCCATCGCATATAGCTCCTTATATTTAATAAAATTATTATGCAATAGAAAACAAAGAAAGTCTATTCAAATGCCTAGATTTATTTTGCATAAAAGTATGTTTATAAAGCAGTGAACAAGATTCTATTATGCAAAATACATAAAAATACCGTGTGAAATTTTATAACTGATTTGCGTAAAAGTTATTTAAATATTTGTCAAATTATGTTATAATTGACACCATAAAGGGTGATTATAAATATTTTTATATTATCTACCTCAAATATAGGCTTAGTTAAGTTTAATACTACATTTTTAGGATGAGGGTTGCTTGTACAAGTGTTACACATATATACATTCGTTAGATGTAAGATGTGTAGTTCGCTATCATTGACGGAAATGTATTATTAATCTTGGCTAAAATAGTGAATAGAGGATAACTCTTTATTATGTTAAGGAAGGACTTTTTATGGAATTTAAAATCATATGCGATATAAGAGAAAATTTAAAACAAAACATAATCTGTAACAATATTAATTTTAGCGATCATCCTCCAAAAGATAATATTCAAGAAATACAAAATTATGTTATACAAAGTGGTTATAAATGTAGCATTTTTGGTGGAATTCCTGAATTAATAGCAGCCGTAAATGAGCATAAAACATTTAATGATTGTATATTTTTAAACTTAACGGATGGACTTGATACAAACTGCGGTAGAGTACAAGCACCAATTTTACTTGAAATATTAGGTGTAAAATATTCTGGTGCTGAACCTTTTCAATCAGCTCTTGTAAACAATAAGTATTTCTCAGAACTAGCTGTAAAAGAAAAAAATGTTTTAACACCTTCGTCTCTTTTAGTTTCTAACAAAGACTATTACGACATCAATTTGCTAAAGAAATTATCATATCCAATTATAATTAAACCTAATACTAAGGGTTCTTCTATTGGTATAACTCAAAAAAGCATTTGTTATGATTATAAATATGCTAATATATTATTAGAAAATTTATTGGTTACATATGAAGAAGTATTATTAGAAACTTTTATTCCTGGTTATGAGGTAACAAACTTTATAATAGGAAATAAGGGAATATATCCTATTAATTGTCCAGTTCTGGAAGAATTTCATGGAAATATGATACACCAAAACGAGGTAATGTCGATAGAAGATAAGGCTTTAAGAACACGAACTTTTCATTTATGTGATAATATTCTCGGTAAAAACATCACAGAAAAAATTAAACAAACATCAATAATTATTAAAGAAACACTTAATGTTAATGATATACTTAGAATTGATTATCGAATCACTGAAAATGGTGATATTTATTTTATTGAAGCTAACACAGTTCCTCGCATATGTTCTAAAAACGAAGCGGGATTTATATGCAAAAGTAATAATAAACCGCCACATTACATTATAAAGAGTCTTCTTCAATCAGTAATTTCTAGATAATGTTAATCATGGCTTAATGTTATAAACCAAGGTTCAAAATTATGATTATTGAAATACTTAGAATCTTCAAATGCATATTTGTTATTACATGGCATGGAAGTATTGTTTATTTTAGCATTATAATAATCAGCTCTATATTCACTTGATGTACCAGAGACAATATCTTTGATTCTATTATAATAGTTTCGAGCATCTGTAAGCATACCATCCTCATACTCGCAAATTAATAGATTCATGCATACTTTTCTTATTATAGCCGGATCATCATAAATATTTTGACAAATAATTTTTGATAATTTTGATTTAAATTCGTCATAATGTATATCACTAGTAAGCCTATAGCATTGCATCAACATAGTTCTAGATGTTAATTCAACATAATATGATTTGTGATATATAAGAGCTTTATTAAAACATGAAATAGCACCGGGATAGTCTTGGTCAAACATTTTACAAATACCTAAATTATTAAGGCAATAGGCTGCTTCATGCATTTTTACATTCTTTAATATGTCATATGATTTTTTAAAAAATGTATAACCATTAGAATTATTATCCTCCCTTATGTATTCAAATCCCCAGTTATGGTATATATAAGCTTTTTCTATGTCATCACCAAAATGATTCGCAATTTTCTCCGCAATTTCATAAAGCTCAAGAGCACTTTTACCATAATAAAAATTATAACAACATTTTAATAATTTTGCGTTGCTTAATTGATACAATTTTTCTTTATTATTTGTCTTTTGAGCTTCCAATATGCAACTTACTAAATCTTTATAAATTTGTTTTGCTTCATCCCAACCATCGGGTAATTGTGTTAGTGTAAGATGTTGCATATATTTTGCATAGATATATGCATCACTATCTTTTTCGGCATTCAATTCTGCTTTATCAAAAAACAGTTTAGCGTCTATACCTAAATTATTCATATTTAAGGTTTTTCCAGCATATACAAAGTATTTATATTTATCAATTAAATTATCCGGGCTTATGCAATTAAAAAAAGAATTTGCAAATTTATAATGTCCTGTTTCGTAATTTGATATACCACAAATTAGTTTTTGATAATCGTCTAATTTATCAATACAATCTAAAAATCTATTTAAATACTTAACAGCTTGAGAATAGATTCCCATTTCATAGTAGTGTTTCCCACATTGATAGTTGTACAGAATCCAATTGATTTGTTTTGAATTGTAAGCTAAATTTGCTTTTAGTTCAATATCATTCTTTAATTCGCATAGCTCTTCACAATTATTTTGTTCATTGAATATATAATTAAATATATAACTATTTGTCATATTAAAATAATTGATGTTTATAAAATAATTTACAAGTGTATCAAAAGTAAAATCGTGGTCAGTATAGAGATAAATCTTATTGTTATCATTTATGAATGTCAATGGTTTTGGCGTCAATTTCAGCATATCAATTTCAACGCCTATTTTTTCTGGAGCAATACCAAACGCTTCTTTATAACAATATCTTGATATTTCCAAAATTAAATTCATTTGCAAAGGTCGTCCTACACACACTATAACTAACAAAGTGAATTTTTCATAAATGTTAAAATTATTTACATTAATAAGTGATTCTCCCTCATTTCTAATATACTTAATCAATTCATCTCTTCTTATTATCATATGAGCGTTTTCATATAATACAGAATGATTTCTATTTAAATTGTACAAAAGTGTTTTTAGTCTTTCAGGATAACCCTCACAATAATTGTATATAAGATGTATGTCATCTTGAACAAAATCAGTTATATCTAAATTTTCAGGGAGCATTTCCATAAAGCGTTCAATAGGAATTTCATTGATTTCTAACTCTTTATAAGGAATTTCCATTTCGATTTTTTTATTGAAATCTTCATTATCATTTTGTGTAGATATGAAAATGAATCTTCTATATTTATTAGAAAGGTTAGCTTTTGTAATATCAATCAGCTCTTCAAACGAAGCAGGATCACAACTGCCTATATTATCAATTACAAATAAAAGCTTGGTGTCTGAAAATATTTTATTTATACATCTAGTTATTGCGTGGGACAAATCGTTAATATTTTTATTATCATCAACTAAGGTATAATTTTTACTTAAAATATATTCCAATACCTCCGATAATTTTAATCCAGTGAATTTTTGAATATCAGTTTTTATTACTTTAAAAAAGGAATAATTTTTCTTAAAAAATTCTAATAGTTTATTATTAGATAAAGATTCCAATTGATCTAAAATATTTAAAAGACAATCTCCTGAATTCATATTCTTGTTATTTTCAAATTCAACAACTTTATAATTAGAAAGTAGACATCTACAGTTTTTTACAAAAAAAGATTTGCCTGCCCCACTTACTCCTTTAATCCACAATATTTTATCTTTATTATCAGATAAGAAGTTCCTTAAAATTAGTCTTTCGTTATCTCTGTCTGAAAAGCGAAAATTATATAAATCAGTATTATTGGGATTGGATTTTTCACACATACACTCACCTGCAAATAATATATAATAAAGAGTTATCACTTATTGGAAGAAATCTGTGAAGCAAAAGATTATATTCAAAAATAAATAGTGATTGCTTATTTAAATCTATAAAATGAAAGTAAAAGTGATTTATTATGTTTAGCAAAGGGAAAATAAAAAATATCGAAATAAAGAATCGCATTGTGAGATCTGCTACTAATGAACATCTTGGAAACATTGATGGAATTATTACAGATGATTATATTGATGTGTATAGTAATCTTGCAAAAAATGATGTAGGATTAATAATTACCTCCCACATGGCTGTTGATGAAAAACAAAGGGTTGATGAAACTCAAATTTGTATTCAAAAGTTTGATAATAAGAAGTTATTGACAGATTTGATTAGAAAAGTGCATAAATATGGTAGTAAAATAATTGTACAAGTATCCCAAGGTGGAAAATTTTCATCTAATGTTGAAGGACAAGTAGCATTGACACCTACGGAAACCGAGACAAGCAAATGCATGAATTTAAAAGATATAAATAATTGCATTGAAAATTTTGCATTAGCTTGTAAAATAATACAGGATTGTGGTGCTGATGGTGTACAATTACATATGGCACATGGATATCTTTTATCTGATTTTTTAGATCCATATAATAATAAAAGAACAGATAAATATGGAGGTTCAATAGAAAATAGATATAGGATAATTCATCAAATAGTTTCTTCAATAAAAAGTATTTGTAAGAAAGAATTTATTATCATGGCAAAAATTAATAGCACATCCACTGCTAATAGTTGTCAATTTTTTGAACAACAACTCGTTATTTGCAAAATGCTGGAATTAGATGGTGTTGACGCTATTGAAATTAGTGGTATGGAGTTTGCTCAAAAGAATAGAAAAATGCCATATTTTTTATCACAAGCTTTACAAATAAGAAAACAAATAAATATTCCAGTTGTTTTAGTGGGTGGCTTCCATAAATATGCTCAGATAAATCAGGCTATTGAAGAGGGAATTGATTTTGTCTCTATGTCACGTCCCTTTATTTGTGAGGACGATTTAGTTTTTAAACTTAAAAACAGAGTAAACAGCAAATGTAGTGGTTGTAATTGTTGCTATAATATTTTTCGCAATGAATACAAGAGATGTAAGTTCCATGATAATACTATTTTGCAACTCGAAAAAAATTTTAAAAAATAGATTATGAAAAATTATAGATAATCAAAATAAGAGTAGAAGAAATAATTTACTAAGATAAGTGAAGTTGATTGCTTTGATAGTAAATATATGTAATGCGTTTTATATTGGCAAAATTTTGCGAGTAATTAAGCGATTATGTAAAAATTATGTTTTTGATTATTTATGATTTTCTATTGGGAAGCAATTGATGGGAGTTGGGTGTATGAATAAAATTGTTAATACTGGTATGAAGATTGATTTACATATTCATTCTTGTGCTTCTTCAAAAAAGGATGGCAATAAAGTAAAAAACAATACTATACAAAATATTTCCACGCTTGTGAAAAATTTAGATAGTCAAAAAGTAAATATCTGTTCTATTACAGATCATGATGCATTTTCATATGATATGTATCAAGCATTAAAAAAATCAGAGAATAAGAATAACTCAATAGAAAAAGTATTGCCCGGTGTAGAATTTTCAGTTAGATTCAAAAATGAATCTTCAGATGAAAAAGTAATCCATGTTATAGCTATTTTTTCTGATGAAAACGATGAAAAAGTTAAAAATATTGAAGCTGTGTTGAAACAAGTGCCAACAGATAAAAATGGTTCATATTCTGAAGAGAGCTTTCTGGATATTTTAAGAACAATAAATATTGATACAATACTTATTGCACATCAAAAAAATACTCTTTCAAGTCATAGCCAAAGAAAAAATGATGCAAATTCATTAGGAAAAAATAAATTTCTTGAATTTGTATATTCAGATTATTTTGAAGCATTTGAATTTAAAAACAAAAGAAACGAAATTTTAAATAAAAATTTTTTGTTACAGGAAAATTTAGAGGATAGTCTTAGGTTTGTAACTGGTGTCGCTTTTCGCACAAATTAAAAAAACTTTTCGCACTAAATGAAAAAAATTGAATTAATCATTTTTGCATATTGTTGCAGAAATGTTTCCTACAAATAAAAAACACCTTGCAGAGATTTCACTCATCTGCAAGGTGTTTTGTGTTTTTATTATGCTTTTTTCTGTCCACGATAAGGTATTTACCGGTTTTCTTGATTTTATTTGGTTGATATTCAAGAATATCGGATATATCACATTCAAGAACTTCACAAATTCTATCAAGGTGTTCTAAATTTATCCTGTCACACATTTCATTGTAGATATCACAAATGGTAGAAGGACGAATACCAGTTTTTCTTGCAAGTTCCGCTTGCGACATACGGTACTTACCTAATATTGTGGACAAATTGATCTTTACCATAATAACGCCCCGATGATTATTATATCAGTAAGCGTTAATTATTGCTCATACTTGTTAATTCATAACAAAGTTCGTTATGATAACTTCTTTGAACTCCACACGATTATCAGGGGTTGCAGGGAGTAGATTTTGCCTGCTCACACACTTAATGTTGTAATCTTTATACAGATTTCTGATAAAATCACAATCATTGTAAGACAAGATAAAACGCCCTTTAATCCCCTTTAAAACGGCATTTAAACGGATATGGTCATCTTTATTGAACTTAGTATAGTTGCGGTTATAGTAGCGTTCTGATGCCACATATGGCGGATCTACATAAAACAGAGCCGAATCACGGTCATATGTTTTAATAAGGTCTTCAAAATCCCTGTTTTCAATGATTACACTTTTTAATCGCTCCTTGTACTTTGGTAATTCAGAAACGATATTATAAATTGTTTTAGGGGCGGTCGCAAAAGAATTTCTATTGCTACCAAAGCTACATTTAATCAAGTAAAGATATCGTGCTGCCCTTTGCAGGTCAGTAAGCTCAACCTGATTCTCAATCTCATAGCGATACTGAGAAAACAGCTCTCGAGATTGTAACCAATCAATCTCCTTTTGTAGAGCAGAACAATTGTATTTTATCTGCTTATAAAGGTTAATTAGGTCGCCGTCAATATCATTAAATATCTCCATTTGACCTTTGATTTTATCCTTACCAAATAAGACCCAGCCTGCACCGCCACACACCTCTATGTAGCGGTTACAGTCGCTGGGAATGAGTGATATAATCTGATTTTTAAGGTGGCTTTTTCCACCAATCCACCCGATAAAGCTACGCATTTTTACCTCCATAACAACTTTTTTAGGGGCGTTATTATGGATATGTAAGATTAACCTAACGCTTTCTTTGCATTTGCAATTTTCTTATCTTTAGACCAGTTGCAATCATTTATGAGATGATATATTGCATTGATTGTCTTTTCATTAACAGCACCGTTAGCTGTGACATTGCCTGCTTTCTGTGCCTCTTTGACAGCTTTTAATGTGCCGTCACCGAAACCGTTTGAGTTATCAACTTTCGTTTTGATAATTTTCATGTTGTAGAGTGTAATCAACAGCTTTTTAAACGCAAGTATCGCTGTATTGTGTTCACCGTATTTAATCATTTCTTCTGTCTCCTTATTTGTTGAATTTTTCACATAATCTGGTCTGCAAGCATAACTGATACAGCTTGCCCACCTTTTCTGCCTGAGAACTGCACCGTTGCCACCGCCTGTGTTACCTTCAATAGTCGTGTAAGAGCCATCCGAATTAACACTTTCAATAATACCTACATGGTCAACGGCATAAGCACCGGGTACAATTGTGCTTGCCTCATTGCTCCAATGAAAGAGCACTATATCACCTGCTTTATAACCGTTGCGGACAATTTTACCCTTGTTATAGAAAGTCTGAGCAAGTACACCACAACCAGCTGTTTTGCAGAACAGCATATCATCTGCACCTGCCTGCTTAAATACCCACCAAACAAAGGCTGCACACCATTCATAGCAACTGCCCGATACTTCCGCTCCGTAGAACGCTGTATTATATTTACAGCGTTTTACATTTGTTGCCTTTGTGCCAACTTCGGCACGGGCAATTTTAAGAATTTTATCTACCGTTGTTTTACTCATTTTATCCTCCTGTTTTCAATAATATAACACCTGAAAGAAAAATACCTATACATATAATCCATATCATAGGCACTTAACAATCATTACGGTTGGCATCAACCATGCCTTCGCCGATGATATATGCAATCATCGTACCTGCGGACATAATAATTGATGTAACCTGTGCAGTTTCGGTTTCTGTTACTCCAAATCCCATAAGGAGGGCTGTAACAAAACCGATTACCGCTAACCAAAATTTCCTGCTTGTAAGTTTCTGCTTCCAGTTGATTTTCTTCATTATGTTTCCTCGCTTTCTTCTATCATCGGATCATCTACAGTAGGGATTTCGCCCCACACCGCCATAACGGCGTTGTAGTATTCGTCAGACAAAGACTCTTTTATGAGTGTTCTGCCTGACGGACTGTTTGCGTATGTATTACGAATATTTGTACCATAAAACCGCTGTCCCATAAATTCTACATACGGCTTTTTTAGTACAGATACACTGTCCTGAGAGAGATTCTCAAGTGCAATTTCAAAAAGCTGATTCATATTGCCTCCTTATACCTTGTAAATTAAAGAAAAGTTCACCTGCTCATCAGCAACGAAATTATAAGACTGCTTGTTGAGTGGCATAAACTGTAACCAAGCTGATTTGGTTACACCGGCTCTAAACATACCACCGTTTTTGCTTACTCCGATATCATATGCAATCACATCCGATTTGTTTGAGAAAGGCATATTGAGCAAAGATATTGAAGATGTTCCGCCTAAAGATGTTTCGTTCATAATGACGGTGACATTTACAATAACGATATCGCCAATTTTTTCATAAAGGCAAGTTGCCGATTTTATTTTATCAATCAGAGTAGAGTACGGAGTAAGAGTAGCTGTACCATATTCAAGGTTTGAACTATCCGCTTTTGCATTAAGCAGATTATTAACCTCATCAGATGAGTAACTATTTGAGATATCCCAATAGTACTCCTCAAGGTATTTGATTGAAGGATAGTTGTTGGTATCATTAGTAACACCCAAACGACTGTTTACCTTGTTTGCAAGAACCTCTTTTTGAGCAAGAGCATTGTCGGTTGTGGTTGCATCTGCTTTGTTACGCAGGTTTTGCTCTGCACTCTGCAATCTACTGTCAATTCTGCTTATAATCGGTGTCAATGCCTTGTTTTGGAGTGGATTAACGCTTGTCGCCGATAACTCTGTGTCGGTTAATATTGCTCCGCTCTCGGTCAAAGCGAGAACACGGGACAGAATATCCAACAACTCGGGATAGTAGTCGGAGGTAGTGATGTCACCGTCATAATCGCTGTGGGTGTTAATTACAAACGGTTGAGTAGAGTAGGTGTGAGTGCCGTCTGTAAGCACGATTTTAGCTATAGTCCTGCCAGCAGATGAAAGCATAGCTTTATCTGTAGTTACAGTAACAATATTTTTTGATACTGCAGCATTTACAGCAAAATAGTTATTATTGTTTTTTCCCTTACATACAGCTGTTGCACCGGTTGCATCGTAAGCCTCGCCGTCAGCGGTAAGGGTAATCTGTATCTTTCTGCCGATATCAAACTGTCCTGCGGATATAACAACAGGTGTAGCCTGACAATTTAAATCAAGCGTAATTTTAGCAACATATTCATTCATCGGCGTGCTCCTTTTCCGTTGTTGTAGCTTCGCCTGTGAGTTCTGCGATTACCTGTGATTTGACATCCACGAGCACTGATGACATTATGCCGTCAATAAGGCTTGCCGGAAAGCCGTATTTACTTACAATTGCATTAACAGCGGCAATAAGTTCAGACCGTGCTGATTGTAATGCTAATGGACTAAGTTTCGTCTGCATTTTTATCCTCCTTGATATCTACCGAATGAATATCTTTTGACCGTTCACCCGGTCTTGATTTGTCATTCTCAGATATTTCTTTTGTATTGATTATAAAATCCATTTTGCCTCCTTATAAAGTAAGGGCAGTCAAAATACCGTCCTTAAATGTCATTTTAAAGGCTCGCCATGTTGCAGCTCTACCATCATCGTGGTACGATTTCGCATAATAACCGCTAATGGTATCAGAGATTGCTCCGCCCTCGACTGACCAATCAACAAGTACTGCATTGCGTAATTTGTGATTGCGTAAATTCAAATCACAACCTGTATGTAGTTGGTTAGCTTCAAGCGAACCGATTTTTTGAGCGGCATATGTAAAAATAAGGGTATATGCAGAATCTGTTGATTTCATACGGTAGCACCAATCCATAAATGCCGAACCGTTTTCAAGGTTAAACGAAAGGTCACGCTTTGAAGTATCAGAATCATAACAACCGGTACCTATGTAACCTACCTTAGTGCCTTTGTAGTAAAATTCTTGACCTGCTGAATTTAGCGACATTAGCTTTTTGCCGTTATTATCAAAAATATCATGTCCTGTTGATGACAAACTCATCAGCTTTCTATTCTGGGAATTGTACACATTTAGCTGTGCATTTTCAAATTTTATGTAATTTGAAATTTTGTTCCAAGCAATTTTGATGTCATCGGCAGACTGTTGGAGAAGAGTACCCCACCTGTCCGAACCGACAACCTTGTTGACTTCAAAAAATAATCCCTCGGCGGTCTGTGTAATCACCGAACTGTTGAGCGAACTTGCCCATGAATCGGACACATGAAGAACGGTTGTGTCTAAGTCCTGTTTAATCTCATTTACCTTGTTATGGTCGTGCAAAGTTTGTGCATCAAGAGCAGTAACCTTGTTTTGCAAGGTCTGCAATTTCCCTGTTATTTTGGCTGGCACGGTTGAAAGGGTGACCGTGTTGAGCGTTGCATCGGCAGGATACTCTTTAATCTCAACTATACGGTAGTTAATCCTTGTCTTGCGTTTTCGGTCAATCAGAGTAACCACATCATACAAATCAAAAGCAAGCACATCACCGTATGTGTCGGGCAATGTTTTTGCAAGGTCAATAACCTTAGCTGTGTAGGATTGCTCCGGCACAGCAAGCACGGCAAGTTTTGCTTTTGCATCGTCAAGCAAAGTTTGCTTGTTTGTATAGCGTTCGTCTCGCCATATAGCTGATATGACCTTGTCGGTATAGCTATGATTTTCAATGTAATTTTTGCCATTGTTTAGGCTGGCTATACTTAAATTATCTTTACCGTATGGATAAAGTCTTGTAACCAAACTTGTGGTACTGCCTTTGTAAGTCATATCGCTCAAATTAAGCTCATCGGTAAAGTAAGTGCCTGTCGGCTCGGTATTATTGTATGGCTTTATACAGTAAATAACCTTGTTAATCGTATCAAAGCGGTAGCGTGTATTGTACGCTGTCGAGTTTTGGCAGTAGTCAAGGATATCAAGCGTGGTAACATCAGTCAGCTCAAGTGTGCGGCGAGCGGCTACGAGGTCGGCATCAACAACAGTCCAACCTGTGCCTTTTAAAATCTCCGAGCATACGCTTGAAAAGCTAACGGTGCTTTTGTTATAAGTGGGGTAAACATTATAATTAAGTCCCGTGAGGTCAAGCTCACAAGTTATGGTGCTTACCGTTTTACGCTCATTGATGCCGTTTATAAGGTAGCGCTGCCCGTCATACTCGACCGTACCATACAAAACAAAATACCTATATAATTCGTGGTCGGGTGATATATCAAACTGTAATGACATCAAACCGTCTTCCGAACGAGTACGGAAAAAGGTGCTGTCAATGTCACGATAAACCTTTATGTCATCGCCGTAAAATACCTTTAAAAACATCTTAAACACCTCCTGAACTAAATGTAAATCGGTGTATAGGACATCGAAATTTCAACATCTGACTCCGTTGAAGAAATAATATTTTTTCCCGGGTTCAACACGGGGAAGTCAATCAAGTCAGAATCATTAAACTTATTTTTACCGTCCGCCGTTATAAGCCCTGCTACGCTGTCAATTACAACCGCCATACCTGATGTGACAGATTTAATTGTTACATCTGCCAATTTAACTTTGTTTTGAGTGTTTGCTATGCTGTTGTATTTAGCGGTAATGACAGGCAAGGTAGGTGTATTAGATTCGCAGATAATGTATCCGTTTGGTTTTACGCTTTGAGTTATTACAGCTTTATGTCTTACAGCATTAAATGTATATGTGACATCGTGTTCACCGCTACTGTCAAAGGTTGCGGCGGCAATACTATTGACAATTGCCGTGTATATAAATCCATCAGGAAGAGCAATTTCAACTACTTTGCCAACAAGCAAGCCCTCAAATACAGTTATATTTTCGGTTGCTATTGCAAGGCGGTCGGAAACTGTCAAACCTTTTGCATAGTCACCAAGATAGTGAGGGTAAAAAGTCAAAGTTAAAGTCAAAGTTCTTGTGCCGGGAACGGAAGAAAACAGTAACGGAGCTGTTAAGATACTGCGAGAGGCAGATAAATTGTTGGTAACGGTTGTACCGCTGACCGAATAGCTTTGTAAACGGGCATTGTATGCGGAAATATCAACGCCGTTTATTGTCATTTCGTTAAGCATTTTATCTGTCCTCCCATGCAAGTTCTTCAGAAACATACGGCGTGAGTGCCACAGCTGTTTCTCGACCGTCAATATTAATTGAGGTGTGAATATCGCCTTTAAGGTTGTACTTACGCTCGTTATCCTCGCTCATCAGCTCGACATTGTGGTTGACATCAGCCGTGAATTTGGATCTGAGCATAGCCTGTCCTGCATTAACAGCTGACCTCATCTTAGACACAAGACCGTCAGCTGAAACACCAGCCTGCATACGCTCGGTAAAGGTAGAAGCAACATCATCAGCCTGCTTATACAGATTCGGAGCTTCGTCATCAAGTCCATTCTCACCGCCTTCAAGTGTGTAGCCGAAAATCTTTTTAAACACTTTTGAGGGGGAGTGTTCATCAAACATTTTCCTGAAAATATTGATAACACTGCCTGAAATTTCTGAGGCCTTAGAATAAAGCGAATCCTGTTTTTCTGATAAACCAGTTTCCGCTCCTTCCATAGCATCTATAAAGCTTTGTTTAGTGTCTTCATCAAGGTTATCAAACGCTCCTAAAAATGCAGAATTTATTCCTTTAGCTTTTGTATCTGTTTCTCCGGTATATTGTTCATACAAACCCATTAAAGATAGAAATGCAACCAACTGATCTTGGTATTTTTCATCAGATAAAGCCTTGCCTTGTTTGTTTCTTATTTCACCGAGTTCTTTGCTGTACCTTGCATTTTCTTCTTCTTCGGCTTTTTTCTTAGCTACAAGTGCTTGACCTTCCGCAATACCCTTTTGAGTATCAGTTAAATTTTTTCTTTCTATTTTATAAATCTCGGTATTATAATTACTTGCTATATCAATAAGTTTTTGTTTATGTGTTTGCTCGGCATCGCTTTCATCTTGATTTAATCCTTTTAAATCTTCAGTTGTACTCTTCAACGCTTCTGCACGATTATAATAACCGTCTTTAATAATTTTAAGAGTATCCCCAGCCTCCTTATTGGCTGCACTAACGGCTTGCTGATAGCTCGCTTCTGCGGCTTTAACATCAGCATCATGTTCCTTTTGTGAGTAATCACTATCTGTTTTCAACCTCAAATCAAGCAGAGCTACTTCTTCTGTATATTGCTCGTATGCTTTATCAATTACCGCTGTACGAGTTTCTTCGGCAGAGTTGGTGAGTTTTTGTGCTCTTTGCGTATATTCTTCAAGCGACAAATCAGACGCCTCGTTGAGAGCCTTAGCCTGAGTTGTAACAACCCCTTGCTTCGCTTCTTCAATAGCAAGTTCTTGATCCGCAAGTTCGTGCATTTTGGCGAAAAGGTCTTCAAGTCTTTGAATTTCACCGCCGGTTAATTCTTTTCGGTTTTCTGCGGCAATTTTGCAAATCTCTGTAATTTCAGACTGAACATTGTCCATATTTTCTGACAATTTTTGTTTTTCATCATCGGAAATAATGATGTTTTCATTGAAGTTATCAAAGATACTGCCTGAACCTTCAATCTTACTCATAAAATCGCCAAACTTTGAACCTATATCCTCATATGACGAACCAAGATTGTCGTTTGCCGACTGTAAATTAGCCTCCGCACTTGCAAGACCGTCCGTTGATTGAGTTGCATCACCGTTAGCGGCAGAAAACGCAATAATGCCTGCTGTCAAAGCTGTAATACCTGTCAAGATAAGCACGGCAGGATTAAGTGACATTGCCATATTCCACGCATATTGTGCAGCTGTTGCGAGCGTGATTTCACCTGTTAATGCACCGACTGCAATTTGTTTAAGCGTTATAGTGCCAAGTGATGCAGCTTCGGCAAGGCTCTCCGCTGTTACAGATGCGGCATGTGATTTAACGAGAGCTGTGATAGACGAGATGATTTTCCAAGCTTTCCACGCCGTGATTGCTGTAGTAACAATAGGCAAGAGTATATTGAGGTTGTCGGCAATCAAGTCAATAGCTTTCGCAAGCGGTGGTATAACAACCTTTGCAATGTTAGTGATTGTTTTCCCAAGATTAATCAATATGGTTTTAACTGTATTGATAGCCTTTTTAAGACCGCCATTTTCAAAGGATTTTTTGATAGTGTTAATTGCCTCTTTAACGGGGGCTTGCAGTTCTTTTGGCAGGAGCTTAACTAAGTTTTTAGTTAAAGCATCTACGATACTTTTTGCCGCAGACAGTAGATCGGGAGCACGGTCACTTATGCCTTTAACCAATGTTTTTACGATATTTATAGCCGCTTTAACAAGTTTTGATGAGTTATTTGCAATACCATTAACGAATGCCTGTAAAAATGACATAGCTGCATCAATCATCTTAGGTGCGGCTTCAACAGCTTTTGTTGCAAGCTCACCGAAAATAGAGCCTGCTTCTTCAATCATTCCCGACAAGCCACCTTCGGTAAACGCCGTGGTTAACCTATTGACATAGTTCTGAGCTTCCTTTGTGGCATCGGTCAGAGGTTCGGACATACTTTCGTATATTTCTATACCCAAGCCTTCAAGCCCTGATTTAAGAATCGTAATCTGTCCCTGCAGATTGTTCTGCATCGTATCAGCCATTTTTTGAGCTGAGCCGTCTGCATTATCAATGTTTTTAACAAGGCTGTTGAAATCCTTATCACTCGCATTGATGATAGCAAGCATACCCGACATAGCCTCTTTGCCGAAGAGAGTACTTGCAGCGGCTGTTTGTTCTGTTTCGGATAAACCGCTAAACTTTGTTCTAAGTTCTTTGATAACATCAATTAAAGGTAATGCTTCGCCATTTGCATCGGTCATACTTATTTTATATTTTTTCATGACCTCTGCCATTGCATCGGTAGGTGACGCAAGGTTTGACAGAGCAGTTTTTAAGCTTGTACCTGCCATACTGCCCTTAACACTCGCATTAGCCATAAGTCCGAGTGCAACGGACACATCCTCAACACTATAGTGCATCGCACCCGCAAGAGGGGCTACATATTTAAAACTCTCACCAAGCATTGACACATTAGTATTTGCAGAACTTGATGCTTTAGCAAGGACATCGGCAAAATGGGTGCTGTCGGATGCTTTTAAGCCAAATGCAGTAATTGCATCGGTGACGATATCAGAGGTTGTTGCAAGATCAAGACCGTCTGCGGCGGCAAGTGACATTATACCGTCAATACCGTTAAGCATTGATTTAGTATTCCAACCAGCCATTGCCATATATTGTAAAGCCTCGGCTGATTCGGAAGCAGAAAACTTTGTTTTTGCTCCCATTTCTTTGGCTTTGTCGGTAAGGCTCTGCAAGTCTTTACCGCTTGCACCGCTGATAGCCGATACTTTCGACATTGCCGCCTCAAAAGATGAGCCTACTGTTGCCGCTGCTGTTGCTCCTGCTCCAAGAGTTGTAGCTATACCGGCAAGCGTTGTTGTTATTGCAGACACACCTGTTTTGGCAAGTCCTTTTAATTTATCAATACCTATTCTAAAACCACCGGTATCAATTTTCGTGTCAATTTTAATAGAGCCATCGTACAATATCTCACATCCTTTACTGTGAGGTCATCGGCATCCAATGGCTCTACTTGACCTGATTATTTTTTATCGTTTAATACGATTTCAAATAGCCTTTTACAATTACGCCCTTTACAGTATGTAAAAATGCCCCTACACCTTGACGATTTGTCAAAGTATATGGGCATTTCGTAACCGCAAAAAGGGCATTTAATTTTTTGTTTGTTTTTCAATTTATCACCTACGATAAATCATATTGATTTTTACTTGTTAATTTTGTTTTAACACTTAAATCTAATTCATTTTTCGGTACTTTAGAAGTGAATTCAAACTCAGCGTAACCGCTGGTTTCGCCTTCAAATTTATATACATATGTATTTATATAATAATCATCAGTTTCGTCTTTTGATTCTGATATCTTAGTACCTTTTCCGCCAACAATTTCTTCAACTTTAAATATGGTCATTCCCATATTTATTTGGTCAAACTCATCTTTGCTGATTCCTGACGGGTCGTTTTTAGCTCCACAGGCTGTGCAAGTTAATGCTAATAAAGCAATAGTTATAAAAGATAAAATCTTTTTCATAGCTGTACCACCTCAATAAATTTTATATACACATTATACAAAATCTATATAAGTTCGTCAACTGATTTTCCTGATAACAAAGCCTCTTCAATCGCATTATACTTTTCCTGCACCGACTGCGGCAGAGGCAGGGCATAGAGTTTTTTCATTCGCTGATAAAAATTGCGGTCTGCTGTTGACATTTTAGAGGTAATCGGCATACTGCGATAACCTAAAATTTTTGTAAACATACAATCGGCACGCAATGACATAAACAATGCTCTGAACTTCCACCAATGCAAATTTGCATCGTTGAGGTCAATGCCGTACTGCTCTAAAAATGCCGCATAGATATAGCCGTCATCAAAATCGTAATCAAATACAGCTTTATCGTTGCCACCGCCTGAATGCTTTTCAGGTGGTTTACCGCAACGATAAAAGTTTAAAATAGCCTCAACGGTTTCTTCGTTCATCGGGCAAGGCTCGGTGAATATAAGTCGCTGTATTTCTGCAAGTATTTCAGCTGAGAGTGTACCGTCAATTTGTTCGGTGAGGATAAGTTCAAATTTAATCCACACTCTAAAGTCGGTGTTGATTTTATAATCTACACCCGACACGGTTATTGTATCGGGTGTTTTGTCACAAAGCAGATTCATTACTTTGTCGCCGGTTTAAGTGTCTTTTTGTAATGATTGTACTGCTTATGCTTTTTGCCTCTGTGATTGTTAATCGCATTTGCTTTACCCTTATACATATTGCCGAGTTTTGCTCCGAGGGCATTAACCGCCTTGATAACATCCTCATAGGCATTAAAGCAAGTTGTCAGATTTACTGATTCGCCAAATACCTTTTTAGCTGTGCTGTCACCGAAAACTTCATCAAAAAAGTTGAAAACAGCAGTACACTGAGCACGGATAAGCTCTGACTGGCGTTTGCCTTCGGGATGTAAATCGTCCATTGCTTTTGCGACATTATCGTGAGCGTGCTCGTAACGCTCCATAGCAAGTGCATCGGCAACATCAATATCGGGTAAATTTACTCCGTTAATAACCATATTTATGCTACCTCCGTAGTTGCTGTAAATGTTTTTGTCGCTGTGTCAAAAGTACCTTCAACAGGATCTCCCTTAGCCAAAAAGTTACCGCTGCATCCCATTTCGCCGTCATCATTTGTAAAACTTGCAACCTCGACCGCAACACGGATTTTGCGTGCGTGATAGGTGGTTTTGTTACTCTCGCCACTCACAGGCTGGTCAAGGTCAACGATTACATAGTCTGTTTCAGCGTCTGCACCTACAAGCTGCTTTTCACCGATATTGATGATGTAATTGATTGCGTCCTGTTCACGGATCTGGTCAACCTCAAATGCCGTTGTCCAATCATAACCGCTGATTGATTTTGTAGCAGACTTATCACAAACATATTTGCGACTCTTTGTCTGTGCGGCAGGTGATTCATCAAGTGTCTTGGCACCTACACCGAGCAGAGAAAAGTTCGGCGATTTATTTGTACCGCCACAGTCAAGGTAGTTAGCCTGCATACGCCTCTGTCTGATTATTTCGCCCATTATTTTTTACCTCCAATTGTTTTCATATATTTAAGCTGGCACTGTATTTGATAGCGTGCTGATTTCGTATCGTTGTCAATCGCATAACCCGATGATAACACTTTTACGGATAACGGTGTTAAACCTTCGGGCAGTTTTGGCAGTCTGCCGTTCAAGTTCTGCTCGGCAATCCATTCCTGCAGCCTTTCGTAAAATTCAAGATTTGCCATATTGATTGATTCGTCCGGACTGTAATTTTCACGGCTCGCAAAGACAAAGAGATACTGGCATTTAGCCGAGCCGTCAACAAACTGCTTTAAAACAGTTTTGCACGGCACAACCTCAATGCTGTACTGTTCGGGGTCATCACCGAGATAGTCAACATTGAGGTCATTATCAACCTCTAATACATCGCAATCGGCAAACCACCTAAACAATGATTTAATGATTGATGTTTCCATTATTTTCTATTTTCCTCCGCTTTTTTCTTTGGCGGTTTTTATAATATCGTCAAGGTGATCTGCTTTCATTCGCTCAAACCAAAACTTGCCCCTTAGACCACCGCTTGCTGTACCTTGTTTGCCTTTGCCTGCATTTAGGTAGTAATTGGTATGTGCATAAACGGCATTATACATAACTTCGCCACTACCGATTTTTGTACCTCTTATACCACTGCTTTTTAAGTAGCCTGTCTTAAAAGGTACATAAGGGTCACTACGGCGAAGGACTTCGCTGTCCACAATTTTTTGAACCTTGCCACTCGGCTCAAGACCACGGTCTTTAAGCATTGTTTCTGTGGTATTAAAAAGCAGTTTAATAATCATTTAACCACCAATTTAATATGCTTTGAAAAAACACTTGCCGACAGATTTTCGGTGACCTGCGTAATCTGCTGACCGCCTGCGTTAAGGATATCCTTAACAGTAATTACATCAAGGTCAACCAAGCCTTTAACAACATAATCTCCCTTTTTGAGGGTGTAGCAATTGTCACTTTCATCAAGCGGTAAAGACTTGTATGTTGACGGGTCAACATAGTGAGTAGTCTGCAAAACGCTGTCGGGGATACGGATTACATACTCATCAGATGCAGACACATTTTTGTCAGCAACAATAATAATCTGATCCCTACCGTGGTAATTAACACCGTCCAAAACAGTTGCAAACCAAAAGGTTTCACGACCCTGCTTTTTAGAGCAAAACACGGTAATGCGTGTGTTGTTTGTGAGCATTATCTCACCCCCTGATATAAAAGACCTGTACCGCTTAACTCCTGCTTAATAGCCTTGTACATTGCTCTTTTTTCACGCTCTGCAAGCTCATCGGCGTTGTAGTCTTTGTATGTAACGCTGTAACCGTCCGTTGATTCGGACTTGATGCCTTGAGGGATATTTGCCACACCTTCACGGATTTCGGCAACCGCCTCAGCGGCGGCACAAACAGCGTTTTTCACAGGCTCGGTCACTTCGGAAATTTTTCCCATAACGACATAATTAAGAAAGCGTTCCGCCTTGCGTGCATAGCGGTTAAATTCTTCGGCGGTTAAAGCACCGCCGAAAGAATCCTTGTAATAAGCATAATCCGCATACATTTTTAAGATACCTTAATGTTACGGAAAACACCGCACTTTGTTGTGTTTTTGAGAGCAACAGCGGCAATCATTTCAACCTCAGCCTTTTTAACCGCACCGGGGGCAGTAAGGTCAGGCATATATGTTTTGATGATTGACGAACCGCTGAGGGAAACACCGTGAAAAGCGTCAAGACCAAGCTGTACGGCATAAAGGTCGGTAAGACCTGTCACCTTTGAGCTTGATGCACCTGTTTCGTAAATCGGCACACAAGGTGCTGTTTTAGATCCGTCAAAGTAGTTGCCCATATCGTAAAAAATAATATTGTCATAACCCTGAGCAGTCTTACCGAAAGCATCCTCGGCTCTTGTGAGATAGCCTGCACGCTGAGCTACGCTCTTGAGTTTGGCAATCAGCTTGCTGTTGCCGAGAAGAAATGTAGGCTTGCCGTCAATGCCGCCGATAAACTCATTAAGCATGTCAATCATTGTCTGATAATTGCTTGTAAGATTTGCAGTTGTCGAAAGATCAACTACCGTCTTATCAGATCCTGCATTGTACTCAGTGCCTGTGCCCTTGAGGAGAGTTGTAAGACCGTCAAAATCAACCGCCTTGTCAGTTTTTGAACCGTTGATACAGCAGTTCTGAAAATGGTTCTTCGTGGCAATTGTCATCTGTTCAAGCTGGAACGCAATCTCGTTTGTGGTTGCCTCCTGCACAACACGGTCAACTTCGCTTGCTCCGCCGAAGATTTTAAGGTCAACGCTCTTTTTGATTCTCTTGGCTTCATTCGCTGTGTACTCGCTGTTAATTGCTCTGCCTGCCGCTGTTGACGGTGTCTGCAACTGTAAATAACCGTATGTCATGGTTGAGCCACCGACACCCGGTGAAACGCAATCATCAAAAGTAAGCTCATCCATAAACTGTGAGCCACGGCGGAGAGTATCAATAACCTCCTGTGTCACCTTGTCGGCTCTGCCGACGCTTGCTTCTGCTAATGTAATAGGCATTTTGTGTCCTCCTTATTTCTTATTATAATAATCTTCAACGGCAGACTTGAGGTTTGAGCCGGACTTTGCTTTCGCACCGCCCGTGGGTCCGCCGAGGTCAAGTTTCTTTTTGGGTTCTTCCTCTGATTTAAAGAGAAAAGGCTTTGACTGTTTGAGTTCCGCAAGCTGTTCATCAAGTCCTGTGATACTGCCGTCCTCAGCCTGAGATACCTTTGACATATCAATGTTAGCCTTTACCGACACAATGTCAGCCGCACCTGCGTTATTGATGGCAGATTCAACCGCCTGCTCAAACTTGTAGTCATTGAGCTTCTTGTCGCCGTCAAGCTGTGCCTGCTTAACCTTATCCTGCCAGTCGGGGTCATAACCCTCAAGATTAGCGTTTGCAGTTTCGAGCTTTTTTGACACATCATCATACTTGTCCTTTTCGACATACTGACCGCCTGCAAGGTTGCCGAGCTTAACATCTGCCGCATTGTTTACCTTTTCGGCAAACTGTTCAAATGTCAAAGCTTCGCCGCCAAACAAGGCTTTTAAAATTTCCATTAAGTCCATTTCTTTGCTCCTTTCAAATTATTAGCAATTGTGTGTACTCAAAAATTTGAGCAATATTAAAAGCCCCCGAAATTCGGGAGCTTATAACCATAATCTGTAATTTTCGGGGTAAAAGTAAAAGGGATGTTTCAAACACCCCTTTAATACCCTTTTAAATTCGTTTAATTTCGTTTTAATCAAATCAACTATGTAACTTTACCTTTCAGTAATTAAAGCCGATACAATTGAAAATAAGCATAAATAATTATCTACCTTTTGCTACAGGCAAATCATCATAATTACTCTCAGCTCTTTCTGTTTCTATTGTATAATGCTTGCAAAATTGCTTTTCGGCTAAAAACTCTTTTGGAATTCCTTTTAAATAATATTTACATATAGTACCAAATTTGTTTTTTCTGTTAGCACAACTACTACACCTTGGTAAATTTGCCATTTTAATATCTCCTTAAATAAGTGTCTATATATTCATAATATACATCCAAATATTTCTTGCTTATACTTTTTCCTTTATTTATAGCAACATACACCTCATTAAGAAACTCATCAGGATATTTATCAACCAATTTACAAAAACCTTTTACACGAGTATCTTCATTTAAAAATTGATATAACTGTTCAGTCTTCTCAAACGAATTATAGTAGTTAATGCGAGCATGCATTATTTCGTGATTTACTAAATCTTCGATGTTCTCACTTTGCCACCAACCTGAATCGTAATAATTCAAACAAGCAGCATTAAACTCATCTAATGTTACATTTAAAAAATAATCTCTATTTAAATACAACTGAGTTTTAGGGTGTACACCTGTTTCATAGTTAGTAATGAATACAGATTTATTCCCAATAGGAAATTTAGCAATTTTAATTTCATCAAATATGAAATCGTCATTTTCGGATAATCTTTTTTCGATTGCACCGTTAATTGCTTTAAGAATATCTGCAGATAACTCGCTGTCATTATATTTTTCAAAATTAGTTTCTGATTTTAATAAATAATTACAATTATCAGAAATTTTCACCGATTTACTTATAGTTTTAATTATACTCTTTTCAGCGGATTTTGCAACAGTTTTCTTCTTTCTCCACACCGCTTTTTGAGCCGTACTTCTGCCAAATCCGTAAGCCTGAGAGCGTGAATTATCTTTGAGTAATCCCGTCTTATTACAAAAGCTATTCAGTTCTGACTCCTGCCGTTTCAGCTTAACGGAATAATGACTGAAATTTTTTTCTAACTTTTGTAACAGCTCTTCATCGGAAAGGTTATTCAAAGCCTCATCACAAGCGGCAAGTGTTCTTTTGGTTGCCCTGATTTTGCGTTCAAAAGCTCTTTGCTGTTGTTCTGCCTCGTAAAGCGTGTGCATTGAGCCGTCGGGATATTCAATGTTTTTAGCATTCAGTTCTTCGAGGTCTTTTGCCGAGTACATTCGACTACTACCCTCAAAGTACGGATACCAATCGTGTCGACAGTTCCAGCCTTTAAATCCGTCACCTGTGCCGTAACCAATATCGGACAAGGACAAGTAACCTCTTTGACCACTCAGGCTTACAATCTGTCCCTGCCAAGCGGCGTGGCTCGGTCTTGCTCCTGCGTGAGCGGTAATTTCCATAAGGTCACAGCCAAGCTCTTGGGCATTTGATAGGCATATCTGACCTGTGGTCTGACCTATGCCTGTCATAACATTACGACGTACAGCAACATCAAGTCGGTCACGATGACCGGAGGGATAGATTACATACGCTCCGTCTTGAGCTACCTGTTTAATTGCATCGGCAATTGCCTGTTGCGGAGTAAACGCACCGCTTGATGCTTTTAACTCAGCAAGACTGCAAGCGTTGATAAAGCTCGTTTGTGATGACACAGCTGTGGTCAGAGTAAGATTGCTAAGATTGCCCTGTGTTTTTCTAAACCCTGCCTCAAGTAATTGCATTTGCACATCAGACACCTTGAGTGACTTTGGATTTAAGCCGTTTTGTCGGTAAATCTCGTTGTCATACTCCGTAGCGGTCACACCTGCATCTTCAAAAAGTTTTTTTAGTTCTGATTCTGTTTTGTCACTATACTTAGCGACACTTGACAGCACTTCAGAGTGAAGAGTGCCAAGCTCCTGCATATGCTGAGCTTGCCATATACCTGTGTCGGTCATTGTTCCTGTTTTGGCAATTCTGCGAGCAATGTCACGGACAATCTCCTCTTCAAGCTGTGCATAGAGGTTGACAATATCATCGGCACAATGAGCAAGCTGTTCAGGAGTTAGCATTAAGTGCCACCGCCTTCATCGTCAAAAAAACTTTGTACTCCGCTTTCGGGCAACATTTCTGCCGCCTGTTTATCATCAACACCGTAACGCCACTTGAGATAATCGGTCTTTTTGCGGATTCCGCTGTTGACCTCATTAAGCTGTATAGCCTGCTCTTTGTCTTTATCCTCAAGCACACCGTCACCCCAGTTAAAACTGATTTCGTAATCACCGGCAGGGGCAAGATTACAGGCATCAGCCATAGCATTACACGCATATATGTAGTCTTCGAGCACCGCCTCAAGTGAGTGTTGCATATCAGATACAGCCGTATAGCTACGCTGTTTTGATGCTTTGATTTCTTCCGCTGTCTTATCCACATTCTGCGGATTTGACAGAGTTCCGTAGGCAAGAGAGCAGTTAAACTCAATCTGTCTTTTTATTTCGTTTAGTCCATTTGAGTAGTTATCATCACGCAAAGTCGGGTTAAAAACTTCATAAAAAGACTTATCTTTGTTATCGTCTGCATCAATGTTAAATTTGCGAAACAATCTATCACGGGTTGACGGTGTTCCGAGCGTATCTTCGCCCGGTCGCTGTCGAAGGACTTCTTCGCCGGCATCAACAGCAAGTTCGCCGCCTTCAAACTCCCACAAATATCTGTCCCACTGCAAGTCAGCCTCATTAAGCAGCTTAATTGCTCGGCTATAAACAGATACACCGAGAGGACTGTCACTTTCAATGTTGTTGGCAAAAGGTACAGACCAAAAAGCAAACAATGGACGGTCAACATCATTGATAACTATATATGGGTCAATTTTTGACCACATATCGCTGTCAAGATTTTCAGGTTTTATTTCCGCCCCGATGTTGTCGGGACTGGATGAAACAAAAAAGTGACTTTCAATCGTGTGCGATTTGTTCTCGTAACTGTAAGTCTGCTTTTCGACTCTTGTGTAATAGTTTTTGCCTTTTACCTCTTGATTAAAAAACACGGCAGCGGTAATTATGCCGTTGCTGTAATTAAGAGGGATAAACTTGTCCTGTGTGATGCAGTCGGGTAAAATCACACCGTTTCTAACATACGGTTTAAACATTATGCCGCCGACCGCACAACCTGCCTCAAGCCTTACTCTGAGCTGTTCAAGCAATCTTTCGTACTGTTCTTGTAAATAATCTGCTCGCTCTGAGCCTGTTATTTCGCTCTCAAACTCTATCATAATTAACCGTGCAAATTCGGACGCTATAGTTGCACCGAGGTTAAGTGTCTTGTTGTGGCAATCTTTGCTCCAAGACGGCTCATCGGCATATATTTCAAGCCATACTTCCATAGCCTCTTCCATATTATCAAATTGATAATTGTTTGTAGCGTTTTCGGGGTCAAGTTTGTTTACGATACTCCTTAACCAACTTAAAAACACATATTTAGCACGCCTTTTCAACTGCTCACCTCCTTGTATTTAAATTCACGCTTTAGGACTGTATAAGCAAAATAGCGTATATCGTCCATTGCGTGGTCATTTTCCTTAACTACTTTGTCAACCTCAGCTTTATCGTCCCAGCGGTACATTCCGAACTCCTCTTGTGATGCCTTGCACTTAACGCCGATTTTAATTCTGCCGTCGGTCAGCATTTGGCTTGTAGTTCGGATACCGTTTATGACATCATTTTTCGCTGACTTAACAAAAAACTTGCCGTGTCTTTTGATCGTAGCTTTAAAGCTGGCGGCGGACGGGTCAATTATCACACGCTCTATATAGCGGTCACCTGCAAGTTTTTCGAGTTCCGCATAATGCTCTTCGTCAGTTCGCTGATAACCCTCTTTTCGGCTGTTGTAGTAGTATTCATCAACACGGATTGCCTCGTTGTCAGTTACGCACCACAGTCCCATAGAGCAAGGGTTAATAGTACCGTAGTCCATTGATATGTACCACCGTCCGACAAGCTCATCAGGGTTGCCGTCCCACAACTTTTCCTTGATGTGGTCGTTGTAATCCTGATAAACAAGACCTTCTGCAATAACCCACTCACCTAAAATAAAGCGGCGGTAAAATGTGCCTTGGTAAAGGCTGTAATACCGCTGTTTTACCTTGTCGGATAATGATAGGTTATCGTCCATTAAAAATTTAAGTCGCAAAGCGTGCTTTTCAGGAGCCTTTAAAACCCACTCACGATAAAACCAATGGTTAGGGTTATCGGGGTTGCAGTTAAACCAAAACCTTGCACCCTCAACGGAGCAACGAGCAAGAGCCTGCTCAACAAATGACTTCGGCATCAGAGCGACCTCGTCAAGAAGGACACCTGCAAGCGTAATACCTTGAATCAAGTCCTGCGAGCTTTCGTCTTTACCGCCGAAAATGTAAAAGGTATTAGATTTGCCGTCTTTGCTGATAGTCAGCAAATTTTCTGACCTCTTATCCTTGATATCGTAACGGTGTTTGAGCATATTGATAAGAGGCTTAATAACATTTCGTCTGCAAGAGCGTACAGTTTTACCGCAAAGGGCAAAGTTGCAGTCGGTAAATGTTGCCATTGCCCAAAAAACAAAAGATATGCTCATACTGACTGTTTTGCCCGAACGAACAGAGCCGTCTGCAATAACTGCATCGTATTTATCTTTAATGCCGTCAACCTTCCACCAGCTAAGTACTTTTAGCTGCTTTCTCGAAAAAGGCTTAAATTTCATCTTTAAAAGCCTCCTTGCCTGCACCTTCAAGTGCCTCAATCAATCCGTCGTCAACGGTTTCTACTGTTTCGGGCTTGAAGTAATCCGCATACAGCTTAACAGCCCGTGTGTCGCCGTTCTGACATTTTTTAATCAGTGCCTGCCGAATTGCCGTCAGCTCATCATTTTCATATTTTGCAATTAAAGCATTTAACTTTTTGCGAAATTCCCTTGATTTTACAACTCCATAGGACAGAGCAAGTGATTTTAAATCTTCAACAATGTTAAATTCCTGCTTTGTGTTTGTATCCTTGAGCAATTGTTCAAGTTGTGACAGCTTATTCATTTTGCACCTTCTTTCTTTTTTGCATAAAAATAAACACCTGTTAAAAGGTGTTTAAAAGTATTTTAATGTATATAAAAAACAGCGGTTTGTGGTGTTAATTTTAATGTCAGCCATATGAACTAATTACCGGAGGGATTATCCATGAACGAACAAACCGCTGTTTTTAACTTGGGTATATATAGCTTCGCCATCCGCTAACCTGAGGTTATCGGTGACTTCGCCGTATGTCAGCCGTTGCATCGGGCGGAGACGAATCAATCCGTCGTCTGTTCGGGCATTTGTTCGGTAAACGATACTGTAAGCTCAGTCGGCTCACCTGCAAGGGTAATTTTGACCGTTGCTTTCTTGTATCGTTTCTGTACTTTCACAATTTTATCTTTATTCTCAGCCAAAAATCCGCTGACAGTTTCGTAACCTTCGCCAGTGAATTTAAGTACCGAGGGAGTTTTCAAAAGTTCGCTCAAAGTCAGAATAAATTCAGACTCTTTGTCGGTTAAAGGGATAGGTCTTGTGCCACCTCCGAGCAATCTAATAATGTTCGGAATGCCCTTAAACACATAATATTTTGACCACTCGTAATCCATACGAACGAAAACATAGCCGTCAAAAAGTATATGCTGTTGAGTTATCCACTTGCCTTTTGAGCGGATCAGTTTGTTTTCGACCGGCACAATAGCATCATAACCACGATGTCGGAGCTGTTCCGCAACAGCGTGTTCTTGTCCTGTGTTTACATACAAAACATACCACTTGATGTTCATCATCCTTGCTCCTTTGCTTTGAGCTTGTTGATTTCGTCCATAAGCTCGTTGTAGAGCCGTGGATTACTCTTTTTGATAGTGTCATAAAGCAGGCTCTGATTTTCTTCGAGGGCAATCTGCTTGTCTGACTTAACATCCGTGTCGGTCTTACGCTTGTATGTTACTGCTCTTGCAAGGGCAGTAGCCTGTCTTAAAAGGTCTTCGGCAGACACTTCATCGAATTGTCCTTCGTCAAGTTTTGATATGGCATCAAAAACCTTTTGTGATGCCATTCTCAAAATAGCTTCTGCAGGGTCAATTTCAGGATAACGCTCGGTTTCGGTGAGTATCATTCTGAAATTTTCCTGTGCGATTCGTAACTGCTGTGCGTTCGCCAAAAAGCGTGATGCGTAACGGCTGACTGCCGCCTGTGACAGCTGTTCGCCGTTATCAGCAAGGTATGACACAATTTCACGGTATGTCTGTCCGCTGACAAGCATCTGATCTACAGTGTCCTTGAGGTCAGAGGGCAGTTTGTCGATTTTTCCGCAAGCTCTGCGGTTGTTTCTGCCCATAGCTAAACCTCAACCGAGTTATCGGTGACGGAGCCTTCGAGGAGCTTAATGCCCTTTGATGAGAGTTTTGCCTCAAGTTCTTCATACGGCACATCTGCGATGTCGGCAGGCTCTTTTGTTTTGATATGACGGAGCAAGATGTACTCCGACAGAAAGAGGTAATTAACAGATGACAGGAAGTCATGTTCTGATACATTGCTGATTGCAAATTTGACATCAGACAGTTTTTCATAATTCACATGAAGTATGTTAATAGTTCTCAAAATCTGTCCGTTGTTCTGCACGAAGTTTCTTGCTTTGATTTTCTGCATATATACCTCAGCATCGTTAGTCATTATTGTTACCTCCTCTTAAAAGCTCCAAAATGAGCTTGTTTTGTGTCTTTATTTCGTCCTTAACCTCGTTTATAGAGTTGTAATAATCCTTTTTTGTAAGGCAGGTGTCCTTGATTTGCTCAACATCAGTTTGCAACTTGCTGATAGATTTGTTGACATCGGTTTTAACATCTTTCAGTTCGCCTTTTGTTACATAGGACAGCTGAATTTCTTTGATTTCCTTGTCGTGTCTATCCGCTTCGTTAATTGTTCTTTTGAGAAAAAAGCTGATAATAGCGATAGCTCCCGAAATGATAAGACCGAAGAGCCACCAAGTGTCTGTTGCAAAATTCATAATATATTACTCCAAAAAAATAAGGTATCATTAAGTCAAGTCTGTAACTTAATAATACCTTATAAAACCGTACTCCCGTAGAGGAAGAATATCCTATTTTTTCTTCATTGTTATATATCATCAAAAATACTTAACTGACCGTCAAGGTTACCGTTTGAGCATATGATTCTCACATACCTTTCAGACAAATCATACTCTCTTGCGAGCTGACTGCTGTTGTATCCATTGTACTTTGCCTTGATTTCAGCGTTGCGTTCAAGTTTTTGTAACTCGCTGTATTTTTGGATATATATTGTATCTCCGCCAAATGTTTGACAGAGTTTAATATAGCTTTCAATTCCTATTATCTCCGCTATATCCCTTTGAGTGCCTACCAAATCATCAAGATTTATTTTCACCAGCCTTCCTCCTTTGAGCAGCACTGTCAATGTACTTTTTAAGTTTTTCAATCAAGGTTACACCCTGATTATATGTCAGCCACCTAAAAGGCTGTTTTGATGTACAGTCAATTTTTAACTCTTTCTTTATAATACCGCAGAGCCTGTCACCGAGCTTTGCTGTGGTAGGCTCTGTGTCATATTTTTCGAGCTGATACATCAACTGCCAAACCTTTCTGCGTTGACCGTCTGACATTTTGCCTCTGCCGCTGTCCTCGTACTTTTTCTTTTTGTACGGTTTCGGCGGCTCTGTAAGATTCTGCAATTTAAGCCTCTCGGCAAGCTCAGATACAACCGTTTTATACTCATTCTCATCAAGACTGCGTATGCTTTCCTTTTGAGTAAGACGATAAACAATCGTGTGCAGCATATCGTTTTTGTTGCCCGATTCCAAAACACCGAGCCGTGCAGCTATTGCGTATATTCTTTGTGTCTGCTGTGGCTTTAACAAATCAATCACCTCAGCTTAAAGAAATCTTTGTGCTGTCCTCAACCACAAAACTGCTCTGTATCTTCGTTAGGATATCGTCAATATGGCTTTCATCCATTCCGTTAACGGTGAGCAGATTTTTGAAATCCTGCCATACTGCCGCCTCCGAAATAAGGTAAGCATACTCTCTGGCATCATCTTCCGAGATGTTTGTAAACTTCAAAATGTTGTTTACATCTTTATCATAATTGATACCTTTGCATTTCTTAACAAGCTGTTTGCGTTCGTCATCAGACACGCCGTTCATCTGTTCAATAACCTCTTTGACGGTGCATCTTACAAAATTGCCTTTCCACAAACCGATGAGCATTCTTTTTGCCGGAGCAGAGAGGGAATATTCTGTCTTTTCCGTAACTGCGTCTTTATACGCTTTGCCAAAAATGGAGAGCAAAAAAGAATTGTATGTAACTTTGAGTGATTCAGAAGTAACCGCTGTAAGTTCGGATTCTGTGCCTGCGTAATGGACACTCTTATATTTGGTGTTTTCAAGGTCTTCCGAGCACTGCATTATAATCTCTGCTTCGAGCTTATCCTTGCGTGCTTTGAGTTTGCTCATATCTGCTTTGATGCCTGCAAGCTCATCAATCTGCTTTTTTAAATCAGTCATTCGTCACATCCACCTTTGCAAGTAATTTTTCAGCACATTTGCGGCAGATGATAACATTATCTGCAATGATTACATTTTCGAATGTGCCGCAAAAGCGACAACAGGGAGCGGACGGTTTAATTGTAACAGTGCCGTCTGTACTTGTTTCAATGTCAACAGCATTGCCCGGAAACAATCCTGCTTCGCCTCTTATCTGCTTTGGCAGAGTAATAGAGCCGTTTTTACAAATTCTCTTTGATGTTTTCATAATTGACCTCCTGTTCAATATATATTGCTTAATATAACTTATCCTCACTCTGCATTTACACGGACTTGTGACCGTTCCCGACAGGGAGTTGCATTAAGGCGAGCGGATTATCTCCGCTCATTAACCTCTTTTAGTGCACTAATAAAACCGCTCAAAGTGTCATTTGCAAAAGTTTTACCCATATTTTTCTCAAGTTTTTTTATAACGTCGATTGTTAATTCTCCTATTTTTCCAAGTACGATGAAAGCATTCCCTGTTACAACAGATTCAGTCGAGTGATCAGGATTTTCAACCATCATTATTACTATCCTGTTTTCACAAATAGCGGGTTTGGCTTTTTTAGCAAACGAATCTATTATTGCATCGCTCAATTCATTTCCAAAATCAACTATGTAGTCTTTCATTTTTATCCCTCCGAAATTTAATAAAATTCAATGTTTTCATTGTTAGCAATAAAATGTTTTTTCATTTTCTCAAAGTTTGTCCAGTATGAAAAATACTCATTGTAACTAAACTTGTCTTTAAGTTCCTGCTTAGCTTTCTTGCTACGAACTCCGTAAAGTTTGTAATCCTTTTCGGTGACAACTGACCGCTTTTTACAGCAATAAAATCTTCTGCGGATTTCACAATCCTCTGCAAGCCATTTACCACGAAATTCATCGTTTACATAAACAAGGATAGCATTTTGAAATCGTGATTTTTGAGTGAGTTTCAGAGATACTTTGTATCCGTCAATTTTAAGATTAACCGGCGGAGCAAATACAGATGTAAGTGCTATGTCAACCTTTTTCCATTCTTCTTTTGTCATTATTGTTATTGCCCCTCCTTTTACCCTTTTTAATTTTTCGGCTTTCGCCACGGAGCATCCAACCAACCCATACAAGCAGGAGCACCATAGGCACAAAGCAAATTTCTCCGCCTGCTGTAAAGCTCCTTGCACCCATTTGACCGAATGCGGCAGTCATTACTACTCCCGTAGTGAACCCTGCGGTGAGCAGTAACACAATTTTTCTTAACGACATTTTAAATCCCTCCAAATTTAAAACACCTTGATACGCATAGCTTTTGCCATTGCTATTAAGCCCTCATAGGTGATATTTCCGTTATCCACAGCGTTACCAAATACATTGCTTGCTCCTCTGATACCCTGTTCCGTCCTTGCGACACCAAGTAATAGTTTAACCGCCCTTTCATCATCTTTTATAGCTGGAAACAATAACTCAATATCGCTGTTTTTGATAGCTGATGTGTGCCTTACCTCGGTAAGTTTTGTGCGATTGCGAATCTGAGCAAAGGCTTCTTTGCTTTTACCCGTGTTTGTGACAGTTTCGATGTTGCCTACAAGGCAGATGCCGAGTAACGGGTTGCTGTCAAAAAATGCTCTGATAGCCTCAATGGTCTTAATCGGCAGGTGCTGTGCCTCATCAATGATGAGTACCTTGCGTTCGCCTTCAAAGCTATCTGCAAGTCTTAACCACATTTCGTCTTTGCCACCTGTTGCGGTGATTTTTTGCGTTCTGCAAAGCAGTTTTAAAAATGCACTTAAAGTTACTAAACAGGGGTTTACAGACACATAAATCGCAGTAGCCGGATAATCTTCTGCATACTTTTTACAAGCCATTGTTTTGCCGATACCTGCATCGCCACACTCTATGGCAAGACCGCCCTTGAGATGACACAAGCGGATCGTGTCATAAACTTCCGTGCTTATACTTGTAGGCTTGTAGCTGTTGAGCACCTGAGCTGATTTGAGATTCTCTGCAGCGGCTTTTGTTTCAAAAGTCTCTGTTAAAAACTTTTCAAAATCACTTAAATTACCGTTATAACGGTTGTTCAAGTAGGTTGACAAAGTCGCTGCTGACTTTCCGAGAGCTTTTGCGGCTTTGGTTTGTGAGCCGCACTCTTCGATAAAGTTCCTTAATTTCTCCTGTAATTCAGGATTGGCTGACATTACCGACATTTATTATTCCTCCTTCTGTCGTTGTTCAAGATTTCTTATCATTTTTGCCTTATCTATCGTTACGATATTCGACTGACCAACTGCCATGGGCAACTGCTCTGCCGTTTCATCGGCACGGTGTACTGAAATAACTTTCGGATTGATTTCTTCGGCATTTGCTTTGTTTTCCTCAGCGGTTGCAAGCACAAGATTGAGTGCTGTTTCTTTGCCAAATGCTGTAATCTGACTTGCCTTGAGTTCCTGTTTGGTGAGCTTTTCAAGGCTCTTAACTTTACGGAGTGCCTGAGCAACTGCATCTTTAGATGCTCCGTAGGCAAGAACTGCTTCATTGTCTGTTGGAGCGGTCATTATGTAGTTATCATCAAGGTCATATATTCTGACTTTGGATATATCCTCAGGATCATATCGGCAGTAAACCGATTCGCCGAAATGATTTAGAATAAGGTCATCGTTGTAGTAGTCGATTTTTTCTCCTGCTACAGAAAGATGTACTCCACGCCTGCCGACTTTCTGACTTCTTGTGCTCCTCATTAACATTAAGTTAAGGTCAAGTTCTGCGGCGACTCGTTTTTCTTTAAGTTGTTCTCTGTAAACCTGCATTCGGCTTTTACCGCTGTCTGAGCTTACCGCTCCGCTATATGGTTTTTCATTCATATAGTAGGTTAAAATGTCCTCAACTGCCTGAGTGAATTCATAATCCGTGGGTATGTTGTCGGTGTCCTTGATTACCTTTTTAAGTCTTTCCGGTCGTTCGACTACATTACCGCCTGTATAAGTCGGAAACAGTCTTGAAAGTCGGTCTTTAACATCTCGAAATCGTCTTTCAATGATCTTTGCCTTCGCATTTCGTACGATAGCATTTGTCATTTTAATGCCCAGCCGTTCAAAAACAGGCGGCGGAGCAAATTTATCTTTTGTACTCTTCTTTTGCCTGTGACCTAAACCACCTACGTCGAAGGTAAGAAACTCACGACCATTATCAACATAAATGTTCTGCGGTATGCCGTATTTCATAATTCCTTTACGAAGTGCTATGAGTGTTGCCTGTGATGACGGTGCGTCTGTTACATAACACCCGGTGAATATTCCGCTGCGAGCGTCAAAAAATGCTGTGAGATAAAGCCTGTGCAGGTTACCTTTTTCACCTTTTGTCTGTACGTCAAAAGTATGATTGTCGGCAATCCACCATTCATTACTTACCATATCTTCATAGGTACGTCTGATATACGGTGCACACCTGTCTCTAAATGCCTTCATACCCTCACGCCCCATTATTTCAACGGGTTTAGGTATTGCCGTTTGTACTTTCCTGTAAAACGATGCGTAAGCAGGGAGTGGTAATAGCTGTGGAGCTTCTCTTTTAATCCACATTTCTGTGTATTCGTAGCACGCTTGGATAGGGTGTTGTGCTTCGTCAAGATAAAAACTTAAAAAGCATTGCCACACTTCTTCAGGTATCGAAGATGTACCTTTTTTCCAGTTGCCTCGATTGTCAAGCAGTCCTGCAAGGTCATCGGCTTTTAAAGCCTTTTTCTTTCGGTACAAAATGCCCTTTGATATGTTAAGATCGGGGTTAGCAACCTTTTGTAGTTGCACAAATTTTTCGGTTGCAGGTACTTTTTGTAGCTTTGATGTTGCACAATACTCATCCCAAGCGTTAAGTATTCTTATCCACTCGGCAATCTCTTCACGCTGTACCGCCGAAAATTCATCAAATTCCTTGTGGGGTCGCTCCGTCTTGCGTTCGGGGAGCAAATCCTCAGGAATTGCTATTGCGTGCGATTTGTAGTATTTGAGTTGTTCGGAGTGGGATAGTTCGTTTAACGGTATTAAATACTTTTTGCGGTTGTTTTGATTAAAAGATACTTCACTTTTAAGCGAACCATCCAAAACAATCCTTTTAATATATTGAGTAGAACATCCTTTTAACTCTGCAACTTCCTTAACATTAAGATAAATCAAAAAATCACATCCTTTTGACCTGCCATCATCAGAGCAGGGAGGTCATTTCCTGCTGACCGCCTTGCGGCGGTTTCGGCTTAAAAATCAAACATTATTGATATTGATTCACCATAAGTTGAATAATAGTCTGTTTCTACTGCTTTAATCTGAGATTCATTAAGCTGTCTTAAATCGTCAAAATTTATTCCGTATTTTCTGAGTATTTTTTCAAGTTTTTCGGTTTTAGTTAAATTTTTCCTTTCAAATAAATCTAATCTTTCCATAAGTCCTCCTTGATGTGACATTCCTTATTTGTGTAGTGCGTACATTCTTCAACTGTGCAATCTCGTGGCTGTCCCGTATCAAGAATGTAGTAACAAATCCAATAGCCTTTGTAGCTGTTACTGTTTAGTGGTCTGCGGTGTCCGCACCCTTTACAGCGAGGGTTCACTTTATTACACAAAATGCTCTCTCCATAAATTCTTTGGCAGCGGCATTTCTGCTTGCAAAGTAACTGCCGCTGTAAGGATCTCCGTCGCTGTCCAGCCACCACACAACCCACGGTTCAACTGCATTTGGATTGTGAGCCATTACAACACGATTGTTTATGTTTCCGATTATTTCATACCTGTTAATTGTTTTGCCTATCATTATTAAGCCCCCTTACAAAGTTCATCGAGTGATACTTCAAGTGCCTTTGCAATTTCAAAACCGACTAATACAGATGGGTTTCTTATGCCTTTTTCAATTTGATTTATCATTGCAGGAGTTACGCTCGCCGCATGAGCAAGCTCTACCTGTGTCAGATTTACTTTTTCTCTGACTTTTTTTACATTTGCTCCAAAATTCATGGTGTACCTCCTTGTTTTATAAAATTAACTGTGTTAAAATTAACTTGCTTAATTAACACAGTTATATTGTACTTTACATTTGTAATGTAGTCAAGAAAAATTACTTTACAAATGTAAAGTTTGGAGAGGTGTACAAATGTTTAGTGATATTTTTAAGCAACTTATACAAGATAGCGGTTTGACAGTTTACCAAATTTCTAAAGATACTGGGATTAGCGAATCTCTTATGAGTCATTGGAAGAGTGGTAGACAATTACCCAAGTATGATAGTTTAAATACACTTGCGGATTATTTTAATGTTTCCGGTGACTTTTTATTAGGACGCACAGGTAATAGAAACACAAATTTAAAAAATGACAAGCACCATGATTCAAATTCTCAATCACATAAGACAATAATTTTGCCGTATTACAGGACACCTGCATCAGCTGGCTCAGGCTCTTGGCTTTCAGATGATATGCCTATTGAATATACCAATGTTCCAAAGACTGAGGAAACACTTTCTGCCGATTTTTTGCTTGAAGTACGAGGGGACAGTATGCAACCAAAATTCTTAGATGGCGACCGTGTCCTTGTTCAAAATTCCGAAAGCATATATGAAGAGGAAATAGGAGTTTTCGTTCTTAATGGCGAATCTTACATAAAAAAGATGGGCAGAAATGAACTTATTTCGCTTAATTCTGCATATAAACCTATACAATTACACGAATTTGATGAGATTCGGTGCGTAGGCAAGGTGCTGGGTAAGGTGGATTTGTAATAATTTTCATTATCGTGCATAATAATTCAAATTCAGATTAAAAATAGTTTTCCACATTAGAAAACCCGAAATGTTAAAAAATATAGATTTTATCGGAATAGCAACAAGGTTGCCTTTGAGCACTTGATTTGTTGCCTTTGATTTGTTGCCTTGAAAGTCTGTGATGTACCCTAAAAATTGAATAAAAAGCCGATTTAAAGCCCTTTTAAACGCTTTTAAAAGGTTATTTTTAAAAAATTAAAGCCGAGCAGATTCACAAATTTTTCGTGATTTGCTCGGCTTTTTTGTTTTCGCACTAAATAAAAAAACAAGCTGTTTTTTCAAAGTGTAATTTCTTTTTACACCTAAAAAACGGCTTGTTTTCTACATTTTCAGATTTTTAACTTTTTTTAACGGCTTTTTACGGTTTTTCCTATTCTCTCCGAAAACTTACATTCATCTTCTATCGCAAAATTGTACAATATAAGTGAAAGATATAGGTGAAAAGGGGTGATGTCCGTTGAAGAAAATTTTGCTCAGTGTTCAGAATAATTTGCTCAGTGAGGCTATTCAAAATGCCCTTGTAAAGAAGGGAAGATTTTGTATTGAAAATGTTTCACCGAATCAAGACGGGAAAATTCTTGATTTGTGCATTGCAGAAAGAGTTGATGTTTTACTTATGGATGTCACAAGACTTGCCGATTCAACTATTGAGAAACGGCTTGAGCTTTGTGGAAAAGTAAAGGAATATCTGCCAAGCTGTAAAACGGCTCTGCTCTGTGACGAACAGGCATATCCCGACCTTGCCGACAGGGTTAAACAGGCAAAACAATTCGGAAAAATAAGCTCGTTTTTTTATTCATCCGTAACGGCAGATTATCTTGCCGCCGCACTTGACGCACTTTAAAAAGGAGGTACTGTTTATGGGTATATTTGACAGCTTAAAAAATATGACAAATCAGGCTGTAAAAAACAATGTTTCAAAGGCCGTTTCGGGAGCGGTAAACAATGCAATACACAAAAGCAAAACATTTGTATTTGCCGATTATCCGAAAAATGCAGATGAACTCAAAAAAATGCCGGAGCTTGACTTTTCGTCACCTCTTTCAACAGCGGCATTTGCAATGCTTGTGTTGCTTGAATATGATGAAAGTCCGGAAAACACAATAGAAATGCTTAATGTATTAAAAGGACCTCAGCCGATGAACGGGATGGATATTCAGTTTTTGCGTGACAGAATCAAGGGCAGGGGATATATTCCTCGCTCATATTTTGAGGGTTCATCCGTGAAGAACGATTATACACCGAATGTTCCGTACAAAATAACCGTTTCCGAGTATGCATATACCTATCAGAGCGAGGGCTATGCAAAGGTTCAGGTTCAGTCGTCGGGAGCAGATTCACCTCGTCCGATTGAGCTTCGCAGAAAGGGAAATCAATGGTTCTTATGGCGTAATCTTGCACTCTCTGATATACGAACTCCGGCTTCGGTTGATCCTTGGGCATAAAGGAGGGATTTTTATGAAAATCAAGAAAAAAGCAAAGCGTATTTCAAGTGTTGCCCTGTGTGTGTTTATGCTTTTAACGGCTCTTCCGATTACAGCCGTAACCGCAAATGCGGCGGCTCAGGCTTATATCAAATATATCGACACCGAGGTTTACAAAGGAGATGTCCTTAACATTATCGTGGGAGTAAACGGCGGCAGTACAGACGAAACCTTTACCTATCAATGGCAGGCAAAGTATCCGAGCATAAGCTGGGTTAACCTCTCCGATAAAACCGACAGACCCGACTCGAAATTTTCGGGTGTTTTTACAGACCATCTTAAATTTCAGACCTACGCAGAACTTGTAGGACCTGACTCAGGGTGGAAAGATGTTGTCTTTAGATGTAAAGTAACGGGTTCAAAGAGCGGTACTTTTTATTCGGGAAAATGTAACTTTCCGGGACTTCTTGAGAAGACAGAAATTCCTACAATTGGATTTTTAGGCTTGGAGAAACCTGAACAGCGGAAAATCCCCTCAACTACGGCAACTCCGATAAACAGCACTTACTACAGTTTTGATTATATTGAGTGGTATGAGTACAAAAACAACAAAGTTGGCAGAAAGCTCAACGACGGAGAAGCTTTTGACAGCGGTATGTATTGTTGTCAGCTATACTTTAATATGAACAGAGGATATGCGGTTGCCAAGAACGCAGTATGTGGCTTGTACAACGACGACGGTCAGGCGACAATTCTTCAGGATGAAACCACAGGTCAATATTATATTTGGGCATATTACGTTGTTGCAGATAAATCACCTTCATTTTCACATCAGTACACTGAGGCAGAAATTATGAAAGGCAAAGAAGGAACTATATCGGTTACTGCCAACAATGCCGCAAGCTATCAGTGGCAGATGAAAGTAAGGAGAAGAACACCCACCGGTGTAACAAGAACTGTGTGGCTCAACATAAGTGACAACTCATCCACATCAAAGAAATTTTCCTTCAAGGGTACAAAAACAAATGCTTTGACCATCAGACCGAATACGGATTTTGATGAAACTCATTTCAGGTGTGCTGTCACGGGTGAAAACGGTGATGTCATTTACAGTGTATCGGTTAAAGTGACGCAAGAGGTTAAGGCCAATATTATAATGAACCTCAAAACAGGCGGCTCACCGAAGGACACTATTACTGTTAAGGTGGATAGATACACTTTTGACGGCGTTTATAAGGACAGCTTTGAACATGATATGGAACACAGTAATGTAAAACCCTTATATTTTGGTTTTCAAACATTCCCAGGCAAACATGTCATTACTGTAAGCAAACCGCAGTGTATTGCAAGGGTGTATGAGATATATCTGTATAAAGACGATATTAGTTTTGATGTAAAAATTACTGTTCCGTATGATGTCAATATGGACGGTGTTATTAATGTTGTGGACGCAACCTTGGTTCAAAAACACATTGTCGGGCTTGAAGACTTTGACGATTACACTTTTAAAATTGCAGACACAAACGGTGACGGCACAATATCAATTATTGATGCTACAAATATTCAGAAGAAAATCGTGAATCTTTTGTAAAGGAGAAAGTTTATGGGACTATTTGAAAAGAAATATTGTGACCTTTGCGGTGACAAGGTAAACGCCCTCACAAGGCAAAAGCTTTCAGACGGTTATCTTTGCAGCGACTGTAAGCACAAGCTCAGTTCGCTTTCATCAGGTTGGAAAAACAGAACATTAGCAGATGTTAAAACTCATCTTGAACAGCGTGAACAGAACAGACAGAAATATTCGGCATTTGTTCAGTCGGCAAGTGCCGGTACAAACGAAAAGCTTGTTGTAGATTTTAATAACAGAAAATTCTATTTTACAATAGGCAGAGATTTCAAAAACAGCAATCCTGAAATTTTTGATTTTTCACAGCTGCAGGACTTTTGGCTTGAGCTTGGATATACAACTCTGCAGGATTCCGACCGTGACGGAATTCCTGATGAGTATGACCGCTATGATAACCGTCAGGGCAGGAACAGCGGTTTTGGCAGTCAGTTTGATACAACAAACTCATTTTCGGGGCAAAATGGTATGCTTGATGTTCCGCTTGCACTTCAGCCGTATGTTCGTGATACAAACACATCGTCATCACCGCAAAGAATATCTTCTTTAAAAGCAAAATTCATCGTAAATCATCCGTTTATAACCGATATATCAATGTATGTTGATTCGTCAATCGGTACTGTAAGGAATGAGCTTATGAGAGCGTTTGATGACGGAATGCAGTTAATGAGACTGTGTGAACAAATAAGGAACGGTATGCAGAACAATATGGGCTATCAGCAAAGCGGAATGTCCATGCAGAACAATATGGGTTATCAGCAGAACGGAATGCCCATGCAGAACAATATGGGTTATCAGCAAGGCGGAATGCCCATGCAGAACAATATGGGTTATCAGCAAAGCGGAATGCCCATGCAGAACAATATGGGATATCAGCAGAACGGTATGCCTATGCAGAGCAACACAGTAAATCAGCAAGCTCCACAGCCGTTTACTCCGCAAAATGCTGCGGCAATTGTTTGCTCGGCTTGCGGATATAAGCCTGACGGCAATCCGCCGAAATTCTGTCCGTTCTGCGGGGCTGCCATGACATAACCAATATGACTTTACGGCCGTTATTTCATAATATTTCCAAACGAAAAACGCGTGTAAAAAAAGAAATTGTATCCGTGAGCTATTCAAAAAATCATTCAAATTTTAACTACTGCTGTTCTTTTTATGTGCGAAAAAAAGGTGTAAATTTCCTTTTTGACGCTATCTGCAAATGCGGTTATATCGCTTTTGAAAATGTTTTGATCGACGAAACGGATATGAGACTGCTGTGTGACACTGCCGAAGACGCATTGGAAATTCTGAAAAAATATAATCCAAAAAACAAAGGACTGACAGTCGATGACGCCACGGTTACAATCGTTGAAATCATATTTTCCGACAAAAACAGTATGTCGGTCAGCATGACGGAACAAACCTTGGATTCGCTCGAAAAAGCGTTCTTTGCCCTTGCTGAAAAATATTGCAAAGATGTTTAATCTCTAAAAATAATTGAAAAGCAACCCTATGAAAACAACCCCACGGTAAAATAATCGTGGGGTTGTTTTTTCTGTAACAGAAAATAAGCGCATTTTTTCTTGCCATTACCGTAGTAATTGTTTATAATTGAGGTATGACAATAAAAGAAGGCATAAACAATGCAAACAATAGATGAGGCACTAAACAAACTGAAAAAATCGGATTTTCGCAGTCGGTTTCATTTAAAGCAAAAGGACATTGACTATATTAATGAAAAGGGAATGAATAAAATCCGTTCCCATGCAGAAGATTTTGTCAGAACACGGCTTGCACCAAAATATATTCCGAATGACGGAAAGCAAACGCCTATGAGGGGACACCCTGTTTTTATCGCACAGCATGCCTGTGCCTGTTGTTGCAGAGGGTGCCTTAACAAGTGGTACAGAGTTGCAAAGGACAAACAGCTTAACGAGGTCGAACAGCAGAAAATTGTAAATCTGCTTATGGCTTGGATTGAACGGGAATACAATGATTATAATTCCAATAAAGAATGATAGACAAGGACTAAAAAATGAGTGATAAATTAAGCGTGTTGAAAGATTACTTCGGACACGATTCTTTCAGAGACGGACAGGAACAGATAGTTGACGCTTTGCTTGACGGCAGAGATGCACTTTGCATTATGCCCACAGGTGCGGGCAAGTCTATGTGCTATCAGATTCCCGCATTACTTTTTGACGGGGTGACAATTGTTGTGTCACCTCTGATTTCGCTTATGAAGGATCAGGTCGGCTCGCTCGTTCAGTCGGGAGTTCCTGCGGCATATATAAACAGCTCGCTTTCATATCCGCAATTTCTGCGAGTGCTTTCAAATGTTGAACACGGAAAATACAAAATCATCTATGTTGCACCCGAAAGGCTGTTGACTGACGGATTTCTTGACACCTGTAAAAAGATAAAAATCTCAATGGTTGCAGTTGACGAGGCTCATTGCGTTTCACAATGGGGACAGGATTTCAGACCGAGTTACCTCAAAATTATTTCATTTGTTGAAAGCCTTGCAAATCGTCCGATTGTCGGAGCATTCACCGCAACGGCTACGAATGATGTAAAAGAAGATATAAAGAAAATTCTCAGGCTTGAAAATCCGTTTGAAATTACAACGGGATTTGACCGCCCCAACCTTTTCTTCGGTGTAATAAAGTCATCGTCAAAGGACGAAAAGCTTATTGACCTCATTCGGGAGCGTGGCGACAGGTCGGGAATTGTCTATTGTGCAACCCGAAAAAATGTTGAATCTGTCTGCGAATTGCTCTGCGATAACGGCTTTTCGGCGGCAAGATACCATGCAGGTCTTGATGAATACGAACGCAGGAAAAATCAGGAGGATTTTGTTTTTGACCGAAAAAATATTATGGTCGCAACCAATGCTTTCGGTATGGGAATTGACAAGTCAAATGTTACATATGTAATTCATTACAATATGCCGAAAAACATTGAAAGCTACTATCAAGAGGCAGGACGGGCAGGTCGTGACGGCGGTGAGGCTGATTGTATTTTGCTCTACAGTCCTAAGGATGTTCGCCTAAATCGCTTTATGATTGAAAATTCCGAGGGCAACGATGAGCTTACAATTGAAGAAAACGAGCAAATTCGTGAGCGCGATTTTGAACGCTTAAAATATATGACCTTTTACAGCACAACAAACGATTGTCTGCGTGGATTTATTCTGCGGTATTTCGGCGGTGAAAAAAAGGCTTACTGCGGAAAATGCTCCAACTGCCTTTCCGTTCACAAGCTTGTTGATGTCACAATTGACGCTCAAAAAATTATGTCGTGTATTGCAAGAACAGGACAAAGATACGGCAAAACCGTGATTTGTGATGTGTTAAAGGGCAGTAACAGCGAGAAAATTCTAAAAGCTGAGCTTAACAATCAGTCAACCTACGGAATAATGAAAGAGGTTACGGCAAGGCATATTTTCGGCACAATTGACTTTCTTGCCGAAAAGGAGTATATTTCAGCCGACAATGAAACCGAGGTTCTAAAACTTTTGCCAAAGAGCCGAGATGTGCTTTTCGGACGGGAACGGCTTGTGATGAAGAAAGTTGAAAACTCCGAAAAGGTTGTCAAAACGCACCGTCCCGAAGTGCCTGTCAATTCCGATTTACTTGATGCGCTCAAGGCTTTGCGAAAAGGCATTGCATCCAAAAAGAGCGTTCCTGCCTATGTTATTTTTACCGATGCAACGCTGATTGATATGTGCAAAAAATGCCCCGAAACACCCGATGAAATGCTTGAAGTTTCGGGTGTGGGCAGAACAAAGCTTGAAAAATTCGGAAAACAATTTCTTGAAGAAATCGCAAAATTCAGATAACTTCATATACTGTTAAAGGATGAACTAATTCGTTTGTCCTTTTCTTTTTCAATTTTCAAAATTGTATTGAAATAATTAGTACAAAGTGGTACAATAGTTACAGAGAAAAAACAGATTGGAGGCATTTGTATGGCTGACATATTTGATTACATAAGTCGGAGAGGCGATTTGACATTTGAACAGGACGGTTTTAACGAGCTTGACGCACTTGTGCTTTCACGGCTTTCATATCTTCCTTTTGACGGTGCGGTATCGTCCTGTCTGTTTGATGAAATTACCCTTGAACAGGCGGCAATGCGTGTGTTTGCAACCGATGATTACGAGAAAAATCTATTGTGGAAGGGTGATGCCGACCTTTTGAAAGCGACGGCAGAGAGCAAGAGATTCGGCAAAATTCTTGTTTCGGGGTATGTAAACGAGGTTGAGTCCGATGTGAGTATGCAGTTTTCCGCAATCACTTTTGAATTTCTTAAAAAGAATTATTTTATTTCATACAGAGGAACGGACAATTCTCTTGTCGGCTGGCAGGAGGACTTCAATATGTTCTTCACATTTCCGTTGCCGTCACAGAAAAAGGCTCTTGATTATTTTGAAAAGGCAGTCCGTATGCTCAACGGAAAATTCATTCTGGGCGGGCACTCAAAGGGCGGAAATCTTGCGGTTTATGCCGGTGCTTTTACCGATGAAAATTCAAGAAATCACATTGATTATATTTACAATTTTGACGGACCGGGGTTTTCTCTTGACAAAATCAAGGACAGCGGATTTTATGAAGTCGATGACAGAATCTACACCTTTGTTCCGCAGTCAAGCATTTTCGGCATGATGTTTGAGCATGAGGAGAGCTACACAATTGTAAAGAGCAATCAAAAAGGTTTTCTCCAACACGATGTCTATTCGTGGGAGATTGAGCAGAACAGCCTTGTCAGGCTGAAAAGCACTACAAATTTCAGCGTTTTCTTTGACCACACGCTGAAAGAATTTGTTGAATCGCTGACAATTGCTCAAAGACGGGAGTTCACAAAAGAGGTTTTTGCCCTTTTGTCTCTGACCGAAACCGCAACCTTTAATGAGATGCTGAAAAATCCGCTTAAAAACACGGGAACAATCCTAAAATCCTTTGCAGGTCTTGACAGCAAAACGAGAAATATGCTTCTGAAAACAATCTTCGCATTCGTAAAAAGTGCAAAAAATAATTTTTCCGACATAACAGGCGGTCAAAACAAAATTACCGTCAGTTAATTATAAAAAAGCTCATATATGCTCCGATACTTTTTAGCGTCGGAGCATTTTCTTTGCAAAAAATCATTTGTCAAGACGAAATTCCCGTTTTGTCAATTGACACTTTTGGAATTTGTAGTGTCAGTCTTTGAAAATTTTTCATAATATACAAAAATCCCGACACGGTGTATGCTGTGTCGGGGTTTTTATTTTGCTTTTTAAATGTCAATAGTCAGTTCAACGGGGCAATGGTCAGAACCTAAAATTTCGGTATGGATTTTTGCACCGTCAAGCTTGCTTTCAAGAGCTTTTGAAACGATAAAATAGTCAATACGCCAGCCCGCATTTTTTTCACGAGCCTTGAATCTGTATGACCACCACGAATACACGCCCTCTGTATCGGGATAGAAATAGCGGTAGGTGTCGATAAAGCCGTCATCGAGCAACGCTGTCATCTTTGAACGCTCTTCATCGGTAAAGCCTGCATTTTTACGGTTGGTTTTCGGATTTTTCAAATCAATTTCTTTGTGTGCAACATTCAAATCGCCGCACATAATAACCGGCTTTTTTTCTTCAAGTTTTTTCAGATATGCCTTGAAATCATCTTCCCATTTCATTCGGTAATCAAGCCTTTTCAGCTCACTTTGCGAGTTTGGAGTGTAGCAGGTGACAACAAAGCAATTGTCAAATTCTGCCGTGATAACTCTGCCCTCATGGTCGTGTTCGTCAATGCCGATCCCGTAACATACATTCAAAGGCTCTTCCTTTGTGAACATAGCCGTTCCCGAATAGCCTTTTTTGTCGGCATAGCACCAATATTGATGATACCCTTCAAGCAAGAGGTTAATCTGTCCCTCTTGAAGCTTTGTTTCCTGAAGACAGAAAATATCTGCGTCAACATCTTTAAAAAAGTCCTCAAAGCCCTTTGTAACACAGGCACGAAGTCCGTTTACATTCCACGAAATCAATTTTTTCATAATTTACTCCCGTACACACAAAAGGGAGCAAGCATTGCCTGCTCCCAAATTGCCAATTTGTTAATTATTCTTCTGCGGAAAATTCGTCCTTGCCTACACCGCAGAGAGGGCATACCCAATCCTCGGGTACATCTTCCCATGCTGTGCCTGCATCAACGCCGTTATCGGGATCGCCGATTTCAGGATCGTAAACATATCCGCAAACATCGCATACATATTTCATACTATCAAATCTCCTGTTCAAAGTCTGTTGTGTAATCGGTTAGTTGTTGGTCATACGATTATCAAGCTGACTTTTTTGAATTTTTATTTTTTAATGATTACTTAAAGTATCTGTTAAGAAGACCTCTAAAGCCTGCGCCGTGTCTTGCTTCATCCTTTGCCATCTCGTGAACCGTGTCATGAATAGCGTCAAGGTTCTGAGCCTTTGCACGCTTTGCAAGGTCAAACTTACCTTCGCAAGCACCTGTTTCTGCATCTACACGCATCTGAAGATTCTTCTTTGTGCTGTCTGTAAGAACTTCGCCCAAAAGCTCTGCAAACTTGGCAGCGTGTTCAGCCTCTTCAAAAGCATACTTTGTAAATGCGGCAGAAACCTCGGGATAGCCTTCTCTGTCTGCAACTCTTGCCATTGCAAGATACATACCGACTTCGCTGCATTCTCCCTCAAAGTTAGCTCTGAGATCCTTGAGAATATCTTCGCTTACGCCCTGAGCAACGCCAACCTCGTGAACTGTTGCGAAAGATGCCTCCTCGTCCATCTGCTTGAATTTTTCCTTCGGTGCCTTACAAACAGGGCAAGCCTCGGGAGCTTCGGGACCTTCATAAACATAACCGCATACTGTGCAATACCATTTCATAATTACTTCTCCTTTGTAATAAATATTAGTGTACTTCTGCCGAACATTTAGGACATATGCCGTAGTAGATAACAAATCTGTTTTCTACCTTAAATCCCTCTTCGGCAAGCTGTGACTCAAGGTCATCAGCATTTTGACTGTCTTCAACATCAATAACTGCATTGCATTTGTTGCAGACAAAGTGGGGGTGCGGCTCTGTGTTGCCGTCAATACGCTCCTCACCGTTTACATTGCATATAACGCTGACCTTTCCTTCATCCTTAAAAAGAGCAATGTTTCTGTAAACCGTGCCAAGACTAAGGTCGGGAATTTCGGGTTTTAATTTATCATAAACCCAGCGTGCGCTCGGATGAGTGTCCGTACCGCACACAGCGTTGTAAATTGCATTGCGTTTTGAGCTGAAATTTCTTTTTGCCATAATTCATAAATCCTTATGCAATATTAGTCAGTACCGATTGACTAAAATCAGTAATCAGTATTAACTTTGGCTATATTCTATCACGCAGATGTTTAATTATATTTACAATAAAGAATTATAGATAAAAAATCTTGCACAAAGAATTGGGAGGAAATATAGTGAAATCAAACAAAACAGTAAAAATTATCATTTTTACGGCACTTTTCCTGTCTGCGGTAATTTTAATATCGGTAATGACAGGTGCAGTAAAAGAAACAACGGCTGATACCGACAGCGTAAAACTGCCCGTAATAATGTATCACTCACTTTTAAAGGACGAAAAACTGCAAAATGACTACACTGTTTCGCCGACTCTTTTTGAAAACGATTTAAAATATCTTACCGAAAACGGCTACACAACCGTTGTTGTAAAAGACCTTACCGATTATGTTTACGGCAAAAAATCATTGCCCGAAAAATGCATTATGCTGACCTTTGACGACGGCTATTATAATAATTATTATTATGCACTCCCTTTGCTCGAAAAATACAACTGCAAGGCGGTCATATCTCCGATTGCATCAGTGTCCGAAAAATTTACCGAAACCAAGGACATTTCCGTGACCTACGGGCATATAACTTTTGACGATATGAAAGAAATGTCCGATTCGGGCTATGTTGAAATTCAGAATCATTCGTACGATATGCATTCTTTGAAATCACGAAAGGGTGTTTTGCCAAAAGCGGGGGAGAGTGACGAAGCATATAAATCTATTCTTACGGAAGATGTTGTCAAAGCTCAAGGATTGCTTGAAAATGCAACAGGGAAAAAACCGACCTGCTTTGTATATCCGTTCGGTGCAAAAAATGACCTGACCGAAAAGCTGATAAAAGAAATGGGCTTTTCGTGTACACTAACCTGTACGGAAAAGCCCAATATAATTACTAAAAATCCCGACAGCCTCTACGAGCTGGGACGATACCGCCGTGACCTCAACGAGTCAATGCAGAATCTTCTTATCCGAATTGAAATGCAGTCATAATATTTATACGGCAGATACGGCAGATTTTTCAGCCTTGGCGTTTCTTACAAAAGCCTCGCACAAAGCTATGAAGATGAAAAACAGCGGAGTTGTAATCGGCTGATAAAGGTTTACAACAGCCTGAACAGCATAGCAGATAACAGCCGAAACGCACGCAATCAGCATCGGATTTTCCTTTGCATACTTAACTGCGTTCTTAATCGTACCGCACACAATGGCAAGATAGGAGAGAAGTCCCGTAATTCCGATTGTGATAAGGTAGTTTAGATATTCGTTATGGGCGGCATTTGTTGAGCTGTCACCGTATTTTGAAAGGTCGTCAAAGTACGGACTGAATGCGGAGTAGAACATATCCGGACCTACGCCGAACAGCTTTTCAATGAATGAAGCGTCGCCGAAAATCCATATCGACCTTATCCACATAAAGCCTCTGTGCGTACCCCATATATCGTTAAAGCGGATAATTCTTTCAAAACTGCCGAGGTCGGTTTCCGCGTCAATACAGCTGAAATAAACCATAATTCCTATCATGGCAACAGCACAAAGTCCGAATACAACGGTAAGAGCAATCGGCACGGCTTTTGAAATTGTGATGTTTGGTTTTTTGTAATCAATAAGATACAAAATCCCTGTAATAACGGCACAAGCTACAAGCAATATCCAGCCGATGCCTGAAAAAACGAAAATTTCCTGAAACTTATCAAAGCCCTTGCTTTTGTCGTCAAAGCAGAGCGAGAACAATCTGAGCAGCTTTGCAAACAACAGCATAACAGTTGCCGAAAGGAAAAATCTTTTCAGTCTGACAAGGCTGTTCGAGAACCAAATAAGGTAAATAACCATAAATACAGCCATACCGAGAATGCCCGAATCGCTGTCGGCAGTCATAAGAGCCGCAAAGCCAAATCCTGTTGCTACAAGATAAATTACTCTGAGCAAGGTTTTCTCCGTGATAACCGACATTGCAATCATAACAGGCATAGCGATGCAGATGTAGCTTGAAAGCAGATTTTTGTTGCCGATTGTTGAAGTGAAGTCGGTAATAGTCTGTTGGTCGGTGAGAAGAGTAAACATCCCGAGAGGATCAATATAGAATGAGTTAAGCACCGCAAGTGCAAAAACTATCATTGAACCGAACGCAAGCGCAACGAATATGTATTCAAAATATTTAAAGCACCGTGTAATCATAAAATATGCTGCTGTGTAAAATGCCATAAGCACAAGACCGTTGTTTCGCCCCTGAGTACCCAGAAGTGCATCCAAAGGGTTTGCAGACAACAGCGTTGAAATGACATTTATCCCGAGGAATACAATAAATGCCCAGTCCATAAACGAAAGCTCTTCATACAAATGCTTTGGTTTAGGCTTTTCAAGCTTTGAGTCTTCCGGCGGTTTATCAACGCTTGCGGACATAACAATAAGAAATTCCGCAACAACGAGAATGCCCGTCAATATAATGAAAAAGTAATACTTGTCGTGCCTTATGTTAAAATATGCGTCCGTGAAAAACAACGGAAAAAGCGTGAACATAATAAGCAGATAGTAGTTTGTGAGCGCCTGCTTTACCGAATATTTTTCTTTTGGCTTAGCAGGCGGATTTTTATGCTTTGCAGAAGTCATAATAAAATAACCTTTCAATATAATGTACTTCAATTTTATAACGCACGCACGATGTTGTCAAGAAATAAAGTAAGTTGAAAGCTCTGGTTTTCGACTTGTTTCGATTGGCATATGCTTGCAAAAGAACAATAATTGCATATTTTTCGGCACTTTTATTCCCAAATTAATACTTGTGGAAAAATTAGTATTGTATTTATCTCCGTAAAATGGTATAATTCCCCTTGAGATGTATTTCCATATTTGCAGGACAAAGACTTTTGTGAAAATTGTTTATGAATTTATCTATTTGCAGATTGGGTGGTTTTATGAAAAAATTAGTTGTTTTTGGCTTTGACGGCACTCTTGCCGACACAGCCCCCGGAATTTTATATTGTTTCAATACAACAGCAGTTGCAATGGGCTATGAGCCTGTTGAACACAGCGCACTCTACGGAGTAATCGGCACACCGCTTGAATACGGATTTAAAACGCTCTTTAATATGAGTGATGATGAAATTGAATATGCCGTAAAGAATTACAGTAAACTTTATTCCCAGAAAGGAAAAGAGATGTTCACCGTCTATGACGGAATTTATGACGCTCTTCGTGAACTCAAGAAAAGCGGTTTTAAGCTTGCAATAGCAACTCAAAAGCACAGAATGTTCACAACGGATATTCTTGAAACCTACGAGGCGTCGGATGTTTTCGACGCAGTATGTGCAACAGATGTCGGTACAAACCTCACAAAGAGTCATCTGCTTTTGCAGGCGTGTGAGCAGACAGGAGTTTCCGTTGAAGAAAGTATCCTTGTCGGCGACAGCACAATCGAGGCAAAGGGTGCGGAAGAAATAGGTATGGACTTCCTCGCCGTGCTATACGGCTGGGGCTTTAAAACTAAGGAAGAAACCGAAGATTACAAGTGCGTCGGCACAGTGTCATCTCCGGCAGAAATCTCTCAAAAAGTCATGGCACTTTGATTACGGTTAGTGCGTGTAAAACAGTGCATAAATAGGGTTAAAATTGTAAATTTTCCAAAAACAAATCGGGCAGTCATAACGATTGCCTGATTTTTTTATGCAAATTTAATTTTGTATAATAACAATGATACAACGATATACTTTTGCTTGTAAACGGGATGTTTGATAAACAGAAATATGATAGTACGGAATTGATATTGTTAAATTCTTTTACATAAATTTTAAAAGTTATTTTAAAATAATATTGAATTTTTACATATTGTGTGATAGAATAAGAGTGCCAAACAAAATTTAACTAAACTATGCTTGAAAGTGTGTATTTTTATTTTGGTAAAAATACAGGCTCTGTTTTAGCATACTTTCTTAGTATAGTTTAAAATTTTGTTTGGCGACAAAAGAGCTATGTATTTTTCGTGCGTAGCTTCAGCTACGCACTTTTTGTTTTATGCGAAAAATATTTGCTTTTTTTAAAAAAATCGACAAAATTTGAAAAATTTTAAAATTTTTTCGGATTTTATAAAATCAAAAGCCGTTTTAAATTGTCTATATTATGAAAGGAAATGAGAGGAGGTTATTTTATGAACATTTCCCACTTAGTAGAGAAAATTAAAAAGGGAGATAACAAATCATTTGAAAAGCTCTACAAGCTTACAGAGCGTGAAGTGTGGTTTACTTGTATCAGCTTTTTAAAGAACGAAACAACCGCACAGGACATTATGCAGGAAACTTACATAACGGCTTTTTTAAAAATCCAATCTTTGGAAAAATCATCACAAATCAGAAGTTGGCTTAACAGAATTGCCGTTAATAAGTGCAAAAATTATTTGAAAGGTAAAGGTGAAATCCAACTGGACGATGAAATTTTTGAAAATCAGGCAATAGTTGACGAGCGTATATCAATTCCCGAAGAATACATTTCAGACAAGGCAAAGAGAGAAATTATTCTTTCAATTATGCAGGAAGTACTGTCCGATGTTCAGTATCAGACAGTGATTATGCACTATTTTAATGAAATGACTGTTGATGAAATCGCAGAAGTCTTTGAATGTTCAAGGGGTACTGTGCTTTCAAGGCTCAACTATTCAAGGGCAAAGATGAAAACTGCAATTGAAGATTACGAAAACAAAAGCGGTGACAAGCTTCACGGTGTTGTTGTTGTACCTTTCTTTACAACTATTTTCAAGGAAGAAGCAAAGAGCCTTGCAGTACCGAACATTACAATCAAGCTCCCGAACGGACAGACACTTGCAACATCTGCAACAAAAGGCTTTGCGACAGGTGCAAAGTCAACAGTTTCATCTATCGTAAAGGCAACAGCAACTGCGACAGTAAAAACAAAGGTAATTGCCGTTGTCTGCGGTGCTACAATACTTGCAGGTACATCAGCAGTCGGCATAAGCATTCTTGCAGGCTGTAACGCTGAGAAAGAACCGACAGAGCCGTCAGTAATATCTTCAACCGTACAGACATCAACCGTACAGACTTCAACTGTATCATCTGAGGTCAGCAAGGCTATTGAGGATAACGGTCTAAAAATCGACAAAGACGGCAACATCACAGACAAGAATGGTAAGAAAGTCGAAGTAAAAGACGGCAAGGTAGAAGTGAAAACCGATGACGGTAAGACAGTTACAGTCAAGGTTGACGATGTAAAAACTACGGTATCTAACAACAATAACAGCAACAAGGGTAACACCGAAAAGAAGGAAGACACCAAGTCAAACGCATCTTCAAAGAAAGACAACACTTCTTCAAAGGCTGATACTAAGAAGGACAACAGTTCTTCAAAAGTAAATACTTCAAATAACAACCAGAAACCATCTAAGCCAAGTGAATCTTCAAAGACTGAAACACCTACAGCAAAACCAAAGCAGAAGGTATGGGTAGATGACTACAAGACAGTACACCACGAAAGAGAGTGGATTGTAACTGGTACTCACGAGGAACCAGTATATGAAACAAGATGGGTAAATGTTTGCAATGATTGTGGTGTACAGTTAGCAGATGCCAACTTCAGAAGAGAGCATCTCCTTTGGGAAGCGGATAACGGTGGTAGAGGTTCATATCATGCTGAAGAGCAGCAGGTTCAGGTAGGCACAAAGACAGTAGAAGACGGCTATTGGAAAGAAGCTTATGACGAGAAAGTCAAAGACGGCGGTCACTGGGAGTACAGATAATTAAATTCGATAGCAAGAGTAAATCCTTAAAATAATTATTAGGGAAAAGAGGGTTCATAAAGAACCCTCTTTTTTCTAAAACTAAATTATCAAAAATCAGTCATATATATTTATTCTGCTTTCGACACTTGAAATATGTTCGTATTTTTCAATTAATTCTCTAATCTCATTTAACAACTGCTTTTTTTGATCTACGGATATATCCAAAATTTTATAAAAATCTAAGCTAATCAGTCTTAATATAAAACCACTGTCGCAATCTAAATTTTTCTGAAATAGGCTAAGATATTCGGTGGTTTTTAACATATCAATATCTGAAAGTATTTGAAAATTATTAATTATTTTGTTAATGGTATCAGAGTTTTTTTTATCAAATTCAGAAAGTAACATTTCACGTTCTTTTTCATTTTTTGCAGTAGCTTCAAGAAGATATTTTTCCTTTAAGGTATAAAAATGATAATTGCTCAGGTATTTTTTAGAATATGACATTGTATCTTTATACTTTTCTTCTGAAATATTAGTCTTGTTGTATTTTGTTATCAAGTTAATATAAAACACAATAGATAATATCGTTACATAGTTAGCACTCAATGTGTTCTTTGCTAAAATATTAAATATATCAGATTTCTCAACTTTCATTTTTATGCTTGTCGATTTTATTTCTCCTTTTTCTACAATCGGAAACCATTGATTGTAAGGGTAAGAATCCACATTTTTTATTTCCGAACTTAAGGCTTCGTTACCATTTATTCGTTCACAAAGATAATCAATTGAAATATTATTGTCTTTAATTTTAGTGTTCAACTCATCAATTATTTTTGGAGGTATAGGAATAAGTCTTAGTGTTTGGTCAAAATTAAGAAACCAGCATTGGTTATTAATTTCATCATCATTATATCTCAAAGTGGTAGAGGAAATTATTTCTGAAAGAGAATTACTAAGAAAATCCTGAAAATTTTCTTCACTTACAAGTATGAATTTAAAAATACTAATTAATTCGTTCTCTTCAATAGACTTTATTCCACCTTTTTCCAACTTTGAGATATAAGATTGACTTTTCCCGATATGTTCTGCTACTGATTTGGCGGTTACATTATTTACGATTCTTGTTGATTTTATAATTGAAGCAAGTTCAGGAGTTACATCATATCTAGCCATATTATCACCTAAAGAATATTATATATATTTCAAAACACAAGTCAATAGATGTAGTAAAAAAATATTATGGTAAATTAATTTACTACACCTATTGACTTTTTTCGAAAAGGCAGTATAATATAATTAGCACTTAAGATAAGTGAGTGCCAGAAAATAGTCCGGAATATTTTCTGTATGACGTAGGAGGTGATATTATGGCAAAAACAAAGTCCAGCAAGAGTGGCGTTCAAAATAAAAAAATTGTTCCAGTCAAACCTTATAAAAAGGCTGATGGAACAACAGTCAAGGGACACCGCCGTTCAACACCGAACTAAAAGGTGTACAGTTAGACAATAGATAGTGTTGAACCTACGTATCCGTAATATAGCAAAATTATGATACCACATTATCTTTGTAATTTCAAACTACAAGTTTGTAATGGTTTGTAGGTTTCTGTTACAAACTTTGAAAGGAGATTTATGATTAATAATTTTCAAAAACTAATCAGCTATAATCAGTATGAAATTTTAAAAAAGCTGGATGCTGATAATCGAGAGTATTATGAACAATGCCAAAAAATCATTGAAAATGGTAGTGAAAGCGACATAGAAGATCTAACGTATTTTTTGAACGGTACTTCAGAATATGTTAAGAAAGAAACTTATGATATTTTAGAAATGTACAGCAATTTAGAAGATGCACAAGAGAAGCTTACTCTAAATAATGAGAATACTGGAAAAGTTACATTTAGAGGATTTGACGGTAACGAAGAAGCAGAACATTATAACTATTGTAAATATATAGTAAATGATGAAGGAAAGTATTCTGAGTTCAGTGATAGAGAATTGAATAGTCATTTCCCACATTTAAATACTTATCGTGCTATGTTAGAGCGTTACAAAAAAATTGTAATAGAAAGAGGAAAAGATAAACTTTTTTATGAAAAACCAATGACATTGAAAGAATTTGAGTTTATCGTAAAAGGATAATTCCTATTACAGCTAATAGATATGAAGATAAGAGGTTAAGCATTAGAAAAAATTGCTTAACCTCTTTGTTGTTTTAATAATAGAAAAATCTTTTGTGTTACGGTGTAATAAATTTTAAAAATATATTATCTTGTTTCCTTGAAAATCGGCAGGCAAACTAAAATGACAGTAAGTTTGACTGCATTTTATCTTGTTTTAACTTAATTCAAAATTACTCAACTGAATTTTTGAAATCTCAAAAATCCAGTGTTTAAGCCACTTTTAAGGCATTTTAAGTAATTTTGGCAAAAAATAAAAGGCGGTTAAAAAACCACCTTTTTTGGTCGAGGTGACAGGACTTGAACCTGCGGCATCTTGGTCCCAAACCAAGCACTCTACCAAACTGAGCTACACCTCGAAATGTTGCTTAATAACAACAGCTTGATTATTATATACCATATTTTCGGATTTGTCAACATAATTTTCGCTTTTTATTAAAAATTAATTCAAATAATTTGAAAATCGCCATAGAACAGACCAAAAATGCGGTACAAAACAGCCGTCCCTGCATAAGAAACGGCTGTATGGTGCAGGTAACAGGACTTGAACCTGCATGAAATTGCTTTCACATGGACCTGAACCATGCGCGTCTGCCAATTCCGCCATACCTGCTTATTAAATTGAAAATTGAAAATGGAAAGTTGAAAATGATTGTGTCAACTTTTGCATAATCAATTTAAATTCCCTTGATTTTTACACGGTGGGGAAACCGAGGCGGAGCTTACTTTCAGACGAATCTTACTCTTCGGCTGATTCCGCAACAGCACCCAAAATGTGCTATATTATTATAGCAGACCGACAGGTAAGTGTCAAGTGACATTTACTTTATCGGTCTGTTTTACGCTGATTATTTTTCAGAATCGGGTTTGCGGATTTTGAAACCGTCATATTTTCCGATGTCACAGAGGGTAATTTCGTGGCAACCCATTCTTGTTGACAGCGGTGCAAGCTCCATATAGTCGCCGTAGAGGAAAGTAAGGTACTTGTCATATTCCTTTGGCACGGGGAACTTGTAACCCTCAAAGTCGGCATAAGCAACATCGTCAAGATATTCCTTTGGAAAAGCACCGTTATAAATATTTCTGCCCATTCCGTCATAGAGATATTTTGCGTTCTTTTTGTTTTTAAAGAATTTTAAAGTACGGACTTCAAGCCACATACTGAATCTGAGCGGAAATATTTTCTTGCAGAAATTTGTTACAATGCTCTGGATTCTACTGCCGTTTTCAGCCTTACGATTATTCCATTTATTGAACACCAGCGCTCTTGTGAACAGAGTCACAGCAATATGAATTTTTCGTCCGATTGCTGAATTGGCTGTGTTATCATGACAGAAAATATCAAACGCAATTCCGTTGTGCATTGCGTGATGGTCTTTTGCAAAGTCGGTTGCAAAGAAAGTGTCGTCAAGTCTGACCTTGGCAAATTCATAGAAACAAGCCTTGTCCGTATGGTACGATTGAAAAGTCATATTGCTCGGAAGTTCCTTCGGCGCAATCTCGCAAAAGCGGTCAAAATCTTCACGCAACATCATAATATCGGCATCATCATCCCACGGAATGAATCCTTTGTGACGGATTGCACCGAGAAGTGTTCCGCCACCGAGAAAATATTTTATGTTGTGCTTTCGGCAAATTCTGTCGGTTTCAAGCAGAAATGCAAGCTGAATTTCGTGAATTGAATCAAGTCTGCGTTCGTGTGAGTGGGGGATACGCAGAACTTTTTCGGACTTCATCTTGTCCATTATGCAGATTTTCAGCATGGTTTCAAGGTCTATGTCGGGAGTGCATTCGTTTACGGAAATTTTGTTTGAATTAATTGCACAGCCGTCAAGCTCCTTAAAATCGCCCGACTCAATTGTACAGCGACTGCCGTAAATATCGTTGAGAACAGCCGCAATCATAATCAGCGATGCGTTGCAGTTTTTGCCGCCGACATTATAAACTGCGTTTTCTTCAAGATTTGTCATTGCGAATACAATCGCCTTTAAAACATCGTTGATATAAACAAAGGTATAGCGATCCCTTGTTGCAGGAACAACTGTGTCACGGCGGTTGGCTATATCGTCAAAAACAGGATCAAGCACGCTTGTAAAGTTGCTTGACGCTCCCAAAATTATGCCCGTTCTGAGCGTTGTAACGGTTGATTCGCTGTTCTTCAAAACCGAGTGCAAGGCGGTTTCTCTCGTTCTCATAAGCTGACCTGCAAGCGATGAGGGAGAGGTTGTGTCAAGTTCTGCGTACTCGTTTTCGGAATAAACTCTGTGCGGTTTGGCTTTGCCGTAAATTCTGCTGTCGTTCACAACGACAACCCTTGCGCCTGTGGCTTTTGCAATTTTGGCACAGGCATTTATCTCTGCAATGCCGTCAATCATAATCTGTGGGTTGTTGTCTGTATGTTCACCGCAGATTCCTGTTGTAATTACATAGTCGGCACTTGAAATTTCTGATGCAGAATTATAATCAACAAAATCAAAATCATCTCTTAACAAGAGTTCGCTGTGGTATGATGCCATTGCGTTGCGTGATTTGCCGAGAAGGATAACTTTTATTCCGAGCCTTTTAGCCTCGTTATTGTACAGAAAGGCATAGCAAAGACACCTTGCAAGTTCACCGCCTGAGATGACAATTGTTTTGTTCCTGAGCTTTGCAAGAGTTTCTTTTTCAACTCCGGGCAATGCCGCCCTGTCGGCCTCAAATTCGTTTAAAAAATCTTTAATACGCATTACTTTATCCTTCGCAATTCTGCACGCAGTTCTGTTGCTCTTATACTGCGTTTTATTCCGTCTTTAAGCGTGGTTTTCGGACTAAAGCCGAGTGATTTTATTTTATCATTGCACAAAACATACGGTGTGGGGGATGACGGAGAAAATTCGGGTTCTTCTTCGTCTTTTCTGTGAACGAACACTACGGAGAGATTCTTTTCGGGATTTGCCGATTTTACAAGCTGTGCAAATTCCCGCATTGCCACATTTGCGTTATCGTTAGAAATGTTGTATGCCTCACCGCTTTTTCCGTTAAGCAAAATATCAATCAATGCAGAAACCGTGTCCGTCACATAGCAAAAGCTGAACTTTTCGCCACCGTTATCTGTAAGCATAATGCTCTGATTTTTTGCCGCACTGACAATCAGCTTTGCCCATTTTCTTTCATCGCTCATTCTGACACCTCCGAGTGTGGGGCAAGGACGGGCGATTTTTACATTCATACCGAACTTTTCAGCACAGCAAACAGCAAGTGTTTCGGCTGAACGCATACTTTGTGCGTATGCACTGTCGGCATCGGTCGGATCGAGATAGCCGAGGTCGTTTTCGCAAATGTTATTTTTACCGCTGAAAACTTCCCCGTAAACCATATATGAAGATACGAGCAGAACCGATTCGGCATTTGACTCTTTTGCATATTTAAGCACATTTGCAAAGCCCGAAGTGATTGTATCCGCAATTTCGGGATTACTGCAATCTTCATCTGCAACATCACACGGGCAGTTGCAGTATATTATAAATTCGGCTCTTTCAATCTCCGGAAAGTTCTTTGACTCTCCGATTTCAACAACAAAATCTTTGCGGAGAGTAAGGCTGCCGAACTGCTTTTCGGCATCTTCACGGCTTTTTGCAAGGGTGATTACCCTTGTGTTGTTTTCAAAAAAATCATTGCCCTCAAGCAATGTGCATATAATGTAATATGCAATAAGTCCGTGACAGTCCGATACGAAAACAGTCTTGTTTTTTAACTGTTGAAAATTTATCCTGTTGTCTGCAATTTTTTTAATGTCCTCAAAAATTTCGGAGGGCAGATTGCCTTTTACGGTACAGTCCATATGGGTTTACCTCTCAGATAAATCAGAAAAGCTCCGCAATTGTGGAGCTTTTGCTTTATTCCGAAACGGAATTATTTTTTCTTTTTTGATTCCTCATAAACTCTGAGGGTTTCATCTGTCGGGCCGTCAAACATAACAGTTCCTTTTTTCAGGAAGATTGAACGCGCGCAGATTTCTTTAACCGAAGCGGCATTGTGACTTACATAAAGTACGGTTACACCGCTTTCGATAATCTCTTTAATTTTATTTTTACACTTCTTTTTGAAGGTTGCGTCACCGACCGAGAGCGCCTCATCAACAACAAGAACATCGGGTTCAATGTTGACATTGATAGCAAAACCAAGACGCATTTTCATACCGCTTGAGTATGTTCTTACAGGCTGGTCAATGTAATCTCCAAGCTCTGCAAAGTCGATGATTTTCTCCTCGATCTGCTTAATGTAGCTGTCCTCAAGGCCGAGAACATAACCCTTCAGATAAATGTTTTCTCTGCCTGTCATTTCCATGGAAAAGCCTGCAGTAAGCTCAAGCAATGCGGCAACCTTGCCGTCAACGGTGATTTCGCCCTCATCGGGGAATGCAACGCCCGTAATCATTTTGAGCAGAGTTGACTTGCCTGCACCGTTGTCGCCGACAATACCAACCGATTCGCCACGGTTGATTACCATTGAAACATTGTTAAGTGCCTTGTTCGTTTTCGCATTTCTCGGTTTAAAGAAAAGAGCTTTGAATCTTGCCTTGTCATCTTTGTAGAGTGTGTAGGTTTTGCTGACATTTTTAAAGGTAATAATCGGATCGGATACTTTTGTTTCAGCCATAATATTACCTCCTTAAAGTACATCAGGAAGTTTTTTCCTGAGTCTGTTGTAGTTGAAAATACCAA